>ERZ1066119.1321-NODE-1321-length-13477-cov-8.788780_pt1 | contig 13477 bp, 8 predicted proteins | sample MGYA00382766_ERZ1066119 | MGnify/ENA primary metagenome ERZ1066119 (study PRJEB33369, sample SAMEA5778349) | biofilm metagenome | biome: Industrial cooling water; feature: Water cooling tower basin; material: Biofilm | place: United Arab Emirates | collected...
CGGCAACCTTACTGTCCTTGCGCACCTGGTCGGCACCCCCTGGCTGCCCGACTTCAGTGGCGCCATCCTGTTCCTCGAGGACGTGGACGAGGCCGAGTACCGGATCGACCGAATGCTGACCCAGCTCGGCCAGGCAGGCATCCTGCGGCGGCTGGCCGGGGTAGTGTTCGGGCAATGCACCAATTGCCGCGGCTCGGGGCCGTCTTACGGCGGCTTCACGCTGACCGACCTTCTCGACCAGTATCTGAAGCCGCTCGGTGTCCCCGCTTATCAGGGCGCGCTGTTCGGCCATGTCGACGACCAGTTCAGCCTGCCGGTCGGTTGCCGGGCGGAGATCGACGCGGATGCGGGCACCATTCGGCTGCTCGAAGCGCCGGTCGCCTGATGGGCCGGGCGGATCATGGAGGAAGAATGCGGGTCACCTTTGGTCTGGCGCTTGGCCTGTTTCTCGCCGCCTGCGCGCCGATGGAACGGCCGATGAGCTACACCCCGCCCGAGGGCGTCAGCTACGCTTATGTGACCTTTGATCGGACGGCGGTCCGCGCCAGCGAAGCGGGCGGGCTCGCCGACCGCCGGACCGGCCGCGCCGCCACCATCGACAGTCCTGTCCGGATCGCGTCCGTGTCCAAGATCGTGACCGCGCTCACCGTCATGCGGCTGGTGGAGCAGGGCAAGCTCGACCTCGACGAGGACGTGTCGGCCAAGCTCGGCTGGTCCCTGCGCAATCCCGCCTTCCCCGACCGGTTGATCACCCTGCGCATGCTCCTGTCGCATACTTCCAGCGTCCGCGACGAAGGCGAGATCTACGTCGTGCGCTTCGGCCAGAAGGTGCAGGCGGCGGCGCAGGACGTGCGCTCGTTCGACCCGGACCATGCGCCGGGCACTTTCTTTCGCTACTCCAACCTCAACTTCCCGATCGTCGGGTCATTGCTCGAGAAGGTGACGGGCGAGCGCTACGATCGGCTGGCGAAGCGGCTGGTGCTGGACCCGCTCGGGCTCGACGCCTGCTTTGGGTGGACCACCTGCAGCGATGCCGCCATCGCGCGCGCCGTGGTGCTCTACGACGACGACGGTTCACCGTTGCTCGACGATCTGAAAGGGAGGCGGCCGGACTGCCCGGTCTTTCTGGCGCCGGGGGCCGACTGCGCCGACCTGCCGCGCTACGAGCTCGGGACCAACGGCGCGCTTTTCTCGCCGCAGGGCGGGCTTCGCATCTCCATGCGCGATCTGGCGGTGGTCGGCCAAATGTTGCTCAACCGCGGGCGGCACGGCGGCGAGCGCTTCCTGTCCGAAGCGAGCATCGCGGCGATGGTCCGCCCGCAATGGCAGTATGACGGCTCCAACGGCGAGACCGACGGCGGCTTCTACTGCGCCTATGGCCTTTCCATCCAGACGCTTCCGGTCGCCGCCGACGGCTGCCGCGATGCGCTGTTCGGGCCCGGTCGTCGCATGATCGGCCATGCGGGCGCGGCCTATCGGGTGCGCTCCGGCCTGTGGGTCGATCCGGAAAGCGGCGAGGGCATCGCCTTCTTCTCGGCCAACAACGGGCAGGAGCCGCCGTTCGGCCGCACCGCCTACCGCGCCATCGAGGAATGGCTCGCGGCCAAGCTGAAGTATCCCGCGCTCTCCCTGGGGAAGCTGTCCCGACGTGACTGAGGGATCCTCGCAGGTGGCGAGAACCCCTCCGTCAGCCGCTTGCCGCGGCTGCCACCTCCCCTTCAGGGAGGAGCGATGCCACACCCGCCGCTCCCCCCACGGGGGAGCTGTCACGAAGTGACTGAGGGGTCGCCGCGAAGCGGCGGCTGGCGCCGCTAACGCGACCTAGAAGAACTTCAAGTCCGCGCTCAGCGTGAAGGCGCGTCCGCGCGGGTCGGCGACGCGGGGCTCCCACGAGCTGCCCCCGCCCGTGTTGCTGTCGTAGCTGATCGCAAAGGGCGGGTCGGTATCGAACAGGTTCTTGATCCCGAAGTTCAGCCGCAGCCGCTCGGTCGGGCGGAAGCCGACCGCGAGGTTGTAGATGATATAAGGATCGACCTTGTCCACTGTCCGCGGCCGGGTGACCGAGCCGTTGGCAATGCCCGGAAGCCGCTGGTTCTCGTAGGTGCCGCGATAGAGCTGGGTCAGCGTCAGGTCCAAGCCGCCGCTCGAAAAGCCGATAAAGGCGTTATGCTTCCACTTGATGCCGAGATCGTCGGCGAAGGAGAAGACGCCGAGCAGGTCCTGCGAGGGCGCGCCGTCCACCACCTGGACCTCGCGCTTGGTGAGGTAGGTGGCGTCGAACCCGCCGGTCAGCCGTCCGCCGAACGCCTCGATGGCGCCGCGACCGGTGAACTCGAACCCTTCCGTGCGGGTGCTTCCGCTATTGGTCCAGCGCTGGTCGATGTCGACCAGCCGCCCCGTCGTGTCGCGGATGAAGCGGTCCTCGAAAAAGGGGTAGAAGTCGACCAGCTGGCGAAGCGTCGGGACGATGAACGCATTCTCGCGCTTGATCGAGAAGAAGTCGACCGAGGCGCTGAAGTTGCGCAGCGGCTCGAACACCAGGCCGAGGCTGTACATCCGAGCCGTCTCGGGCTCGAGATCGACATTGCCGCCGTTCAGGATGTCGACCGACCGCTCCAGGCTCGCACAGCCGGGCCGCGCCGGATCGGGGCGGCCGCCGGGGCAAGTCTCGGGATCGGCGAGGTCGGCACCGGTGTAGAGCGACTCCAGCACACCATTGAACAGCTGGTTGAAGGCGGGAACCCGGAAGCCGGTGTTGTAATTGCCCCGGAACATCAGCTGCTGGATCGGGCGGTACTTGAAGTTGATCATCGGATTACGCGACGAGCCATAGTCGCCATAATCGTCGATCCGGCCGGCAAGCGTCAGTTCGAAGCCGTCGAACACCGGCAGCAGGGCCTCGGCATAAGCGGCGCGGATGGTCCGGTCGACGCCGGCCAGCGCATTGCCGTCGTCGAACGGCGCGGCGATGATGAATGGCCGGGTGGCGGCGGCGCGGGCGTCACCGTTGAAGCGATACTTCTCCTGCCGGTAGTCGGCGCCGATCGCGATCTTGGCGGTGCCGCCGGGCAGGGAGAACAGCGAGCCCGACACCGACCCGTCGAACTGGTTCACCGTATATTCGCCGCCGTACAGGACCACGCCTTCGGCCGAGACGGCCTGCAGCGCGGCGAGCGCCGCTGCCGACTGGGTCTCGCCCGGCCGCAGGAAGGGATTGATGAGACCACTGTTGAGAAGGCCGATGAGGCCGCGGTTCGTGGTCCCGGGCACCAGGGGCGCGTTCGGGTCATATTGGCCGTTCGCCAGCGTGCCGCGGAAATAATAGCCAGAGCCAAGCTCCGACTGCGACTCGCTGGTCGCGCGCGAGGCGCCGACCCGATAGTCCCAGCCAGCCAGGAGCGGACCGTCGGCACCGATCGAATAGCGCGCGGTCTTGGTGTCGGTGACGATCTCGCGCCGGCCGCATTCCATGCAGCGCCAGCGATAGGCGAAGCCTGCCTGCGGGCGGGTCGCCAGCTCGGGAAAGGCGCGGATCAGCTCCGAATAGACGAAATTGTAGCCCGGCTCGCCCGGACGGACCTGATAATTCTGGGTGGTGGTGTTGGGCGTGATCTGGACGTTGGAGAAGCGCTTGACGGCAGTTGCGTCCGAGCCGGTCGCTTCGACGAACAGCTCGTGCGCGCCAAGCGCCACCACGCCGCGGCCGAGCCAGGTGACGGTCTCGAGCGGCTGCTGGAGCACGGCGGCGCGGCCGGTGTCCCACGCGCAGGCCAGCGCGGCGCTGGGTGTCGCCCACAGTTCGGCGTCATAGGCGCCCTGGCCGGGAATGGCCGCGCAGCCGAGGCCGCCGGGAAGGTCGAGGGCGTTGATGCCGCCGCTGTAGCGGACGGTGGTGCTGCCCGGGACCAATGGGGTCGAGGCTGCGTTGGGGAAGAAGGTCGCCGGATTGAGCGCGCCGGCAGCCAGCGGGAAGATGGTCGCAAAGGGCGTGCCGCGCGTGTCCACCGACAGGCCGCGGTCGGGCTGGAAGGTGTTGACGAAGTCGCGCTGGTCGCCGCGCAGTTCGGGCACGTCGCTGTAGCTGACCGCGCCCATGATGTTGAAGCCCTGGGTCCGGAGGTCGCCCCAGCCGGCGATCGCGGAAGTGCGGTAGATGGTGTGGTCGCCCTCTTCCGCGGCATCTACGAAGCCCTGGATTCCGAGGCCCTGGTAGTCCTTGCGGGTGATGAAGTTGATGACGCCGCCGATCGCATCGGTGCCGTAGAGCGCCGACGCGCCTTCCTTGAGCACCTCGATCCGCTCCAGCGCGGCAAAGGGGATCTGGTTAACGTCCACCGCCGAGCCCTGAAGCCCATGGGCGGCGACGCGGCGGCCGTTCAGCAGCACCAAAGTCGCGCCCGAGCCCTGGCTGCGCAGGTTGGCGAAGGACGCGCCATTGTTGCCGCGCTGCTGGCCGCTCACCACGTCGGCATTGCTGGCAAGGTTGTCGGCCGAGGTGCCGTTGGTGGTCAGATAGGAGACGAGCTGCTCGGGGTTGCTGATCCCGTTGCGGGTCAGCTCCACCGTGGTGATGATCTGCAGCGGCAGCGCGCTGTCATTGGGGTCGCGGCGAATGCGCGAGCCGGTAACGATGACCTCGCCCTGTTCGCCGTCGGCGGTGGCATCGGCGTCTGTCGGCGGAAGCTCGGCAGTGGTCGGTGTCGGCGCGGGCTCCGTCGTCCCAGCGGTGCTCTGCGCCGAGGCCGGTGCGGCGGCGAGCGCCAGCCCCATTGCGCTTCCGAGCCACAGCAATGCCGTCAGCCTGCCTTGTGCCATCCGATCCCCCGTTCCTTGCCCCGATGTGACGTTATCGTTGCATTAGGAGAGCAGTGGATGCCGCCGCGCTACTGTTTTTTGACGATCCCTTCGCTGGAGGGCGCCTTGAGAGCCGCGACCGCTTGCTGTTGTTGCGCCGGAGCAACAACTGCCCCGTCGCTCAGCGCCACTTCTTCCAGTGCCCGGTCGATGAGGAGCGTCGCTCGGACGCCTTCGGGCACGTCGTTCGCATAAGCCGCAAATACCAGCGTCTGCCCGCTTCGTGTCAGCAGATAGCCGGCGAGCGCATTGGTGGCGTTGAGCGACCCGGTCTTGGCGAAGATGCGCCCGCGCAGCGCGCCTCCCTGGAAGCGGCGGGCAAGCGTTCCGTCGATCCCGCCGATCGGCAGCGTCCGGCGGAACTCCGCACCCCACGGCCGGCCCGCCGCCCAGCGCAGCAGGCCCACCGTCGCGCGCGGGGTCACGCGATTGTAGGTCGACATGCCCGACCCGTCGGCGAGGGTAACGGCGTTCGGATCGACCCCGGCCAGTTCCAGCAAGGAGCGGATCGCCTCCAGGCCCTTCGCCGCCGACCCCTGCCCGCGGACCAGGCCGAGGCGACGGAGCAGCAGCTCGGCTTGCAGGTTCTGGCTGACCTTGTTGATGGTCGTCAGCTCGTCGAGGAGCGGACCTGGGGAAAGCTCGGCGATGGCCGGTCCACGCTCTTCCTCCCTGACCATCCCGGTACCGGGCTCCCGATAGCGGGACACGATCCTTCCCGTGACGCGCACCCCGCGCTCCTCCAGCATCCGCCCAAGCTGCCAGGCGGCGTGGTGCGCAGGATCGTCGATCCCTAGGCGGATCAGCCTTTCCTCGGTTGCGGCCTCCAAGGTTCCGGTCAGCAGCAGCCGCCGGCTTCCGGGAAGGCGATGAACGGCGAGCGGCTCGCCGCCCTCCTCGGCACTGGTCAGCGCACGATTGTCGAGCGTGAAGTAGGGCGAAAGCTCGGCGCGCGGCGGCTGGCCCGGAGCGCCAGGGGTCACCCGCAGCGCCACCTCGTTGCGATCGAGCGTCAGCGCGGCCATCGCCGTGCCGGAACTGGTCGGGATGTTGTTCCAGCTCATCCCCTGGCTCCAGCGCTCATCGGGGAAAAGAGCGGCATCGCCGATGAGGTCACCGACCACCCGAGTCCTTGCGGCAACGGCATTGGCCAGCTCGGCGAGGCAATTGGTCCGGCAGTCGGGCGCGCTCGACAGCCGCCCGTCGCCGCGGCCCTGAAGCACCAGGTCGGGCGGCCCCTTGCGTGCCGGCTCGAGGATCACCCGCGCTCCCGTGTCCTGGTCGGCTTGCGGCAGCAGCTCGAATGCGGCGATGGTCGGGAAGAGCTTGGTGTTGGAGGCCGGAATGAACCTCTGGTCCGGAGCAATTGCGACCACGGTCCGGCCGTCGATCGTCTCTACCAGAAGGCCGAAGCGCGGGCCCGGCCCCGCCTCCGCGAAGATCGCCTCCACCCGCTCCTGCAGCGCCTGCGCCTGAAACGTGCGGGCAGGTGCCGCAGGAGCTGCCCAGGCCGGAACGGCGCTGAGCAGCAGGAGCGGAAGGAGAACCCGCCTCACGCCGAAGCCGCGGCCTGCTCCGCCCACCAGCTCGGCAAGCTCTCGCCCCTGGTCAGCGCCGCGAGCTCCTGGCGCTCGCGCACCACCGACCAGCGGGCGCCGCTCACCAGCACTTCGGCCGGAAGGGTCCGGCTGTTGTAGTTGCTGCCCATGGTCGCGGCATAGGCGCCGGCGGTACGGATCACCATCAGGGCGCCGGGCTCCACCCGGTCGGTGTCGCGCGCCTTGGCGAAAGTGTCGCCCGACTCGCACACCGGGCCGACCACGTCCGCCACCACCCGCTGGCCGGCCGGCTCGACCGCCTCGATCCCGTGCCAGGCGTCGTAGAGCGTCGGTCGCATGAGGTCGTTCATCGCCGCGTCGAGGATGATGAAGGGCCGCTCGGGCCCCGGCTTCACCCGAATCACCCGGGTCAGCAGCACGCCGGCATTGCCGACCAGCAGCCGTCCAGGCTCGAACACCAGGCGCACGTTCCAGTCGCGCGTCACGCGCTGCACCATCTCGCCATAAGCGGCGGGGCTGGGCGGCTGCGGCGCGGCCGGATCATATTGCACCCCGAGCCCGCCGCCGAGGTCCGCGACATGGATGGCATGGCCCGCCGAGCGCAGCTCGCCGATCAGCGCCCCGACCTTGCGGAACGCCGCTTCCAGCGGATCGAGGCTGGTCAGCTGGCTGCCGATGTGGACCGCGACGCCCTGCAGGTCGAGGCCGGGCAGCTCCTCCTTCCGGGCGAAGGCGGCGAGCACCTCGGCGGCGCTGACCCCGAACTTGTCCTGCGCTCCGCCGGTCGAGATCTTGGCATGTGTTCCGGCGGCGACGTCCGGATTGACCCGGAAGCTGACCGGCGCGCGACGTCCTATCGCCAGGGCGAGTGCCGACAGCGCCTGCGCCTCGGCGAGGGATTCGACGTTGAACTGGAACAGCCCGCCGTCCAGCGCCAGCGCCATCTCGCTTTCGGTCTTGCCGACGCCGGAAAAGACGATCCGCTCCGGCGCGATCCCCGCCTTGCGTGCACGGAGATATTCGCCGCCCGACACCACGTCGGCGCCGAGCCCCTGCGCGGCAAAGGTCGCCAGCACCGCCAGGCTGGGATTGGCCTTGACCGCGAAGGCGATCAGCGGGTCGCCCGTGCCGGCAAGCGCCTGCTTCAGGGTTCGCGCTTCCTGCTCCATCGCCGCGGCCGAATAGACAAAGGCAGGCGTGCCCACCTCTTTCGCCAGCGCCGCCAGCGACACCTCTTCGCAGTGAAGCACGCCTCCTTGATGCCGGAACGGGGTCACGCTTACTCCCTTCTGCCGGCACTGTAGCCCGGCTTTGCCGCTTCGCCAGTGCCGCTTCGAGCACCGGACCAGGATCCTGCCCTTTGGTCCCCTTGGCCTTGGCATCAGGGTTGCGCATAGGAAGCGGCAGTGATGCGATGGAGGCGGTGCGTGACGCGATTGTTGCTTGTGATCGGATCGACGCTGCTGGCGGCGGAGCTCGCCTCGGCCCAGCAGCCACCGGCCAGCCCGACCCATGTGTCGGCGCGCAACGCGCCGGTCGAAACGGGTGCCCGCCGCGAAACCGTGCTCGAAGGGCTGGAGCATCCCTGGTCCATGGCCTGGCTCCCGGACGGCACCATGCTGGTGACCGAGCGCCCGGGCCGGCTCCGCGTGGTCCAGGACGGCAAGCTCCGTGCCGAGCCCGTCGCCGGCGTTCCTCCCTTGCTGGTGCAAGGGCAGGGCGGCCTGCTCGACATCGCCCTCCATCCCCGCTTCGCTTCCAACCGCCTTCTCTACATGACCATGGCGCAGGGCACGGCGGAGGCGAACAACACGGTGGTCGCCCGCGCCCGCCTCAGCGAGGACCTGTCGCGGCTGGAGCAGGTGCAGACCCTCTACACGGTGCCGCGCGCAAAGTCGGGCGGGCAGCATTTCGGTTCACGCCTGCTGTTCCTTCCGGACGGCTCGCTACTGGTGTCGATTGGGGACGGCGGTAATCCGCCCGTGGCGCTCGATGGGGCCAACATCCGCAACCAGGCGCAGAACACCGGCGCCGCCTTCGGCAAGGTGCTTCGCCTGACCGACGAGGGCCGGCCCGCCCGCGGCAATCCGCTGGCCGGCCGCGCCGGAGCGCTGCCCGAAATCTTCACCCTCGGCCACCGCAACATCCAGGGCCTGGCCTTCGACCGGGCCCGCAATGCCGTCTGGGTCAACGAGCATGGCGCGCTCGGCGGAGACGAGCTGAACCGTCTGTCGCCCGGCGCCAACTTCGGCTGGCCGCTCGTCTCGCGCACCCGCGAATATGTCGGCGGCGCGCCGGTCGGCTCGGTGAACGGGCAGGGCATGACCGACCCGGTCCTGCTGTGGGAGTTCTCGACCGCACCGTCGGGCATCGCCGTCTATGACGGTGCCGCATTCCCGCAGTGGCGCGGCGACATTCTGTCGGGCGGCCTTGCCACCGGCGACATCCGCCGGATCGACCTCGACGAAGCGGGCCGGGTGGTCGGCGAGACCAGCATCGGCGTCCGTGCCCGGGTGCGTGACGTGCGGGTTGGCCCCGATGGCCTGATCTATGCGCTGACCGACGAGCGCAATGGCCGCCTGCTTCGCTTTGTGCCGGCCGCGGCGCCGCGCTAGTCTCCGTCATGGTGAGCGGCTAGCCTTGCGGCCATGACCCCGGCCGAGCTGTCGATCGCCTTCTTTCTCCAGCTCCTGCTCATCATCGCGGCCTGCCGCGGGGTGGGCTGGCTGGCGCGGCGCTTCCTTGGCCAGCCGCAGGTGGTGGGCGAGATGATCGCCGGCGTGGTGCTGGGGCCTTCGCTGCTCGGCCTCCTCGCGCCCGAACTCCAAGCTGCTCTCTTCCCGTCCGACAGCCGCCCGATTCTATTCGTCGTCGCGCAGCTGGGCGTCGGCCTCTACATGTTCATCGTCGGCCTCGGCTTCGACCTTGCCCACTTCAAGGGCAATGCGAGGAGCGCCGCGGCCGTGTCGCTGTCGGGCATCGCCGCGCCCTTCCTCGTCGCGGTCGCGCTTACCCCCTGGCTGGTCGCGACCCCAGGCCTGTTCAGCCCAGACATCACCCAGGCCGAGGCAACCCTGTTCATGGGCGCCTGCATCGCCATCACCGCCTTTCCCATGCTCGCCCGCATCATCCACGAGCGCGGGATCAGCGGAAGCGCGCTCGGCACGCTGACGCTGTCGGCCGGAGCGATCGACGATGCCGCCGCCTGGATGGTGCTGGCGATCGTGCTGGCGAGCTTCGGGGACGGACCCGGCGTCGCCTTTCTCGCGATCGGCGGCGGGGTGGCCTTTGCCGCAGTCATGCTGACCATCGCGCCGCCCCTGCTCGCGAAACTGGGTGAGTGGCACGCGCGCGAGGGCGCGGTCACCCAGCCGATCCTGGCCGTCGCCATGATGCTGTTCATGGCTTCGGCCTGGATCATGGACGTGGTCGGCATCCACGCCGTCTTCGGCGGCTTCATCCTTGGCGCGGTGATGCCGCGCGGTGCGTTCGCCGAGCAACTGAAGAAGGTGCTGGAGCCGCTGGTGGTGGTCATGCTGCTGCCCTGCTTCTTCACCTATTCAGGGCTCAACACGCAGCTCACGCTGGTCAGCGACTTGAATCTGCTCGGCATCGCCGTGGCGATCCTGCTCGGGTCGATCCTCGCCAAGGGCGGCGCCTGCTACCTTGCCGCGCGCCTGACAGGGCAGGACCATCGCACCGCGGCCGGGATCGGCAGCCTGATGAACGCTCGCGGCCTGATGGAGCTGATCATCATCAACATCGGCCTTCAGCGCGGGATTATCGAGCCGGCCTTGTTCTCGATCATGGTGGTGATGGCGATCGTCACCACCCTCATGGCCTCGCCCTTGTTCGAACTTTTCTACGGACGCCATGCGCGCCGCGAGGGGCGGCTCGGTGCCCTCGCAGAGCCTCCCGGCCAGCGCGATGCGCTTACCTCAGGAAGTTCACCAGGCTGAGGCCGGACAGGCGCGCGAACAGGCTGTAGCTCGCCTCCAACGCGGTCTGGCGCTGCACCAGCGTGCTTGCGACTTCCGCCATGTCGGCGTCTTCGTTGCGGGCGACCAGCCGCTCCAGGATCAGCGCGCGCCCACCCGCGCGCTCCGTTAGATCCTCGACCTGCGCCTGACGCCGCCCGTTCTCCGCATGAAGCGAGCGGACGGTCTTCAGCCCCTCGTTTACCTGACCCACCGCCTGCGTCAGCGCCCCCATCTGCGCCGCGCTCGGCACGTCGGCAATGGTTCCGCTGTCGGCCAGCGTCCGGAACGCCTCGAATAGTTCGGCGCCGAGCCTACTTGCGGTGATGCCATAGGTGACATCCAGCCCGTCGGCGACCCGGGCCCGCGCCTCGACCTCGTCGTTGGCGAAGGCCGCGGTGGTGGCCAGGCCGGCCGTGGAGGCAAGCGTCGCAGGGCGGAACGGAGCTTCGGCTACACGCGACCCGGCGAACAGGAACGCGCCCGCCTCGTCGCTGTTGAGCGCGCTGCGGAAGCGCTGAAAGGCTTCCTCGGCAATCTCCTGCAGCCCTTCGGCATTGCCGGTGCCGACCGCGGTCAGCAGCCCGTCACGAAGCTTGTTCAGCGCGTCCTCGATCCCGCTGATCTGCGTGTCCATCAGGCTCAGCGTCGTTTCCACCCGCTCGCCGACCGCCGCATGCGCTTCCTGCCGCGCCAGCAGGGTGCGGGCCGACAAGGTGCGCATCGTCTCGATGCCAAGGCTGGCGAAGTCGGGCGCTTTCTTGCCCGTGGCCATCTGCTGCTGCGCTTCGCCAAGCTTGCGCTGCGACACCGCGATCGAGTCGAACAGGCTCCGCTGCATCGGCACGGTGGCCACCCGGTTCCATCCCGTCATCAGCGCATCATCCCGAGTAGAGTGTCGTACATGTCCGTCGCTGCCGTCATCACCCGGGCGGCGGCCGAATAGCTGTTCTGCAAGGTGACGAGGCTCGCCAGTTCCTCATCGATGTTGACGCCCGAATAGCTGTCGCGGCGGTTGATCGCGTCGGCCCGGCGCGCACTCATGTCGGCCAGGCGATCCTGCGCCTCGGCGGCATCGAGCCCGGCCTGGCCGAGGAGGAAGCTGGCATAGCTCTCGACGCCCGACACCCGCCCGCGGCCAAGGTCGATCGGCGCCCGGAGCTGGTCGACGAAGGCGTTGGCGCCGCGCGTGTCGCCGCTGCCCAGGGCGCGCGCTCCCACGGCGGCAGCGGTGTCCAGCCGGGCGAGCGGAAGCCGGTTGCTGCTGGACAGGATGTCGGGACGGACCTCCGCCCCGGCCAGTCCCGTCTCGCGCCCGGAAGGAAGCAGCAGCGCTGACAAGGAGCGACCGGTGCCCAGGCGGTTGGTGGTGTCCGCGACGACGCTGAGGCTTGCCGTCGGCAGGTTGGGCAAGGGCGTAAAGGTCAGCCGCCCGCGCGGGTCCAGGGTCGCGCTCCCGAACGCCGCCAGCGGCGAGGCGTTGAGCGCCGCGACGAGGTCGCCGAACGTGCCCCCCGGGGCGGGCGAGAGCGTGGCCTGCGCCAGTGCGCGGCCGTCGGGTCCGCGGAGCACGAACTCGGTTGCTTCGCCGGCTCCGAAGCCATGGGCGTCGCTTGCGAGGAAGCCCGAGGGGCCATGCCGCCCGGGCCCGCTGACGAGGTCGTTCAAGCCGAAGAAGTGCGCAAAGCCGAGCCCGGCGCGACCGCTCGGCGCCGCCGGCTCCTGCGCCACCGCAACGCCGAGGCCGCCCGCGCCCGCAATTGTCAGCCGTCCGCCCGCGAAGCTCGCGGTTGCGCTTCCGCCCATGCCGGCGTTGATCGCGTCCACCGCATCCTGGATCGTCGCGCCGGGTTCAAGGCTTGCGAAGTCGAGCGTGAAGCTTGCCGCCAGCAGGCCGTCGGGCTGAAGGGCCGCGAACACCGCGCGCCCGCTGAAGCCCAGCCGGTCGGTCGCCGCGAAGCCGGTCTGCGCACCTTCGAGCCGGGCCGGAGCGGGCATTGTGCTGCCGGCATTGCTGACCGCGTTCAGCGCCTCGGCAAGGCCGCCGAACAGGCTTCCGATCTCCTCCTGGTAGCCGGGCAGGCGGCGGTCGCGAAGGTCCATGAGTCCGCCCAGCCGCCCGCCCACCGCCGGACCGTCGAGCCGCTCGCCCGTTTCCGCGCCGAGGCTCCCGTCGGCTTCGACGAACCGCAGCGAGACCGGCGGGTAGAGCGGCTGCACGCTGCCCTCGTTCGCCGGATAGTCGAGCTGTCGCAGGCGCCGATCGACCAGTGTCAGTCCTCCGGCCGTGTCGATGGTCAGCCGGCCGTCCTCGCCTTCGCGCACCTCGATGCGGATAAGGCCGGCCAGTTCCTCGACCGCGCTCATCCTTTGGTCGGTTGCGCCATTGCTCACCCGTCCACCGGCAGCCTGGCGTGCCACCGTGTCGTTGAGGCTGTCGATCCGCCTCAGCAGGGTGTTGATCGTCTCCACCGTATAGCTGAACTCGCGCTCGGCATCGCCGCGCAGCATGCCGATGTCCTCGTTCAGCGTTTGCAGGCCGGACAGCGCCTGCTGCACCGTGCCGACAAAGCCGCGCACGGTGGGCGCACTTGCCGCCGCGCCGGTCATGGCGATGGCGGCCGCGCCGATCGCGTCGAGCCGGCCGGGAAGGCCGTTCGGATCGCCCGGTGCTCCCAGCAATGCCTGCATCCGGTCGAGCGAGCTCGCCACCGCTTCGGCCGAGCCCCAATCCCCCGCCCGGCGGGTGACGGTGGCCTCAAGGAAGCGGTCGGCTATTCGCACCGCTTCCAGCGCCCGCACGCCGCTGACCTGGCCGGCGGTCACGCCCGTCTGCAGCGGCACCCGCTCGCGGGCGTAGCCGGGCGTGTTGACGTTGGCGATATTGTTGGACGCCGCCCGAAGCCCCGCCTGGGACGCGTTCAGCCCCGACAGCGCCGACCCGAGGATGTCGGACAGGCTCATCGCCCCCTGGCTCCCTTAGCGCTTCAGGTTGGAGAGTTCCTGCAGCATGTCGTCGACCGTGGTGATGATCTTGGACGACGCGCTGTAGGCCCGCTGGAAGCGGATCATGTTGGTGAATTCCTG
>ERZ1066119.1330-NODE-1330-length-13405-cov-7.577603_pt1 | contig 13405 bp, 15 predicted proteins | sample MGYA00382766_ERZ1066119 | MGnify/ENA primary metagenome ERZ1066119 (study PRJEB33369, sample SAMEA5778349) | biofilm metagenome | biome: Industrial cooling water; feature: Water cooling tower basin; material: Biofilm | place: United Arab Emirates | collected...
CCGTCCTCTTCTTCGAGCATCGGGCCATGCTCGACGACAGCTGGGCGCGGCGGCCGTGGCCGGGCGATGCCTACGTCCTGCCGTTCGGCCGGGGCAGGAAGACCCGGCAAGGCGACAGGATCACCATCGTCACCTGGGGCGCCATGGTCCCGCGCTGCGAAGCGGCGGCTGAGGGCTTGAGCGCCGATGTCATCGACCTGCGCACGCTGATGCCGTGGGACCGCGACATGGTGCTGGAGAGCGTGCGTCGCACCCGCCGCTGCCTGATCGTCCACGAGGATCTGCGCACCGGCGGCTTCGGGGCCGAGATCGCAGCGGTGGTCGCGGACGAGGCCTTCCTCGACCTCGACGCTCCGGTAGCCCGAGTGACCATGCCCGACATTCCCTCGCCGCATCACCCCTCCCTGCTGGAGGCAGCGGTGCCGAGCGTCGCGCGGATCCGGGCCGAGATCGACCGGCTGGTGGGCTTCTGACATGAACCGCATGGCCGTCGTCACCCTCGTCATGACCCTTATCCTCTGCGCCGGCGGGCTGATCTTCGGCGTCCGGCCGATCGAGGTGCTGGGCGTGTTCCTGTTCGGCCTCGTCCTGACCGCGGTGAACAGCATCAAGCGCAAGGGACCGACCGAATGATCGAGGTCCGCGTCCCGCACGAGCAGGAAGGCACCAAGGCGGTGGTCCGCGCCTGGCTGAAGAAGCCGGGCGAGGCGGTGGCAGAGAACGATCCGCTGGTCGAGCTCGAGACCGACAAGGTCACCCAGGAAGTGCCGGCGCCTGCTGCGGGGTTGCTGGCGGAGATCCTGCTCGACACCGATGCGGAGGCGGTGCCGGGAGCGTTGCTTGGGCGGATCAGTTTGGAGCAGCAGGATATCGTTCGTCCTGAGCGGAGCGGGGAGCGCGAAGTCGAAGGACCTTCGCACGAGCGTGCTTCGACTTCGCTCAGCACGAACGAGAGCGAGGATGCGGCGGAGACAAGATTGTCTCCCTCCGTCCGTCGCGCTCTGCTCCAGCACGATATCGACCCAGCCCGTATCCGGGGCACCGGCCGCAATGGGCGGATCACCCGCGAGGATGTCGACAAGGCGGTCGAGGCCGCAACCGTCTCTCACGTCGACGGCGGGCCCAAGCCTATCGCCCAGCCGCGCGTCGCCGAGGCGAACTGGACCGACATCTCGCACGACCGGATGCGCCGGACTATTGCCGAGAACATGGTCCGGGCGGTCAGCGAGGCGCCCCATGTCACGGCTCTGTTCGAAGCCGACTTCAGCGCCATCACCGCGCACAAGAAGGCGCTTGCGGCCCGCGGCACCAGGCTCAGCTATACCGCTTACCTGCTCAAGGCGGCGGCGGAGGCGATGGCGGTTGCGCCGGCGATCAACGGCCGCTGGGCCGAGGACCGCATCCAGGTTTCACCAACCGTCGACATCGGTGTCGGCACCGCGCTCGGCGATAAGGGGCTGGTCGTGCCCGTGGTGCGCGACTGCGCGAGCCTTTCGCTCGAGGAGATCGGCGCCCGGCTGGACACGCTCACGACCAAGGCCCGCGAAGGGCGGCTGGAGCGCTCGGACGTTGCGGGCGGCAGCTTCACCATTTCCAACCACGGCGTCTCGGGCTCGCTCCTCGCTTCCCCCATCATCCTCCACCAGGGCCAGGCCGCCATCCTCGGGGTTGGCAAGCTCCAGAAACGCGTGGTCGTGCTCGAGCAGAAGGGGAGCGACGTCATTGCGATCCGGCCGATGGCCTATGTCACGCTGACCATCGACCACCGGGTGGTGGACGGTCATCAGACCAACGCCTGGCTCAGCCGGTTCGTCGACATCATCGAGAACTGGCCCGCTCCAGAGGCGTAACAACCGGAACGGCCCTTCCTCCTGCCCGTTACCGGGCATGCGACAGGAGGAAGATTTGGCCAACCACACCGATGTCACCGAGGAAGTCGAGGAAGCGGTCGTTCGCCAGAACGAGGAAGCCGTCGACGACGCTCGCCAGCACCGCCCGACGTCCCCCGCCAGCCGCAGGGTCGCCGATGTCGAGGAGGACGATCGCGTCCGGATCCACGATGTCGAGGAGCTCCATGCGGACGAGGAGCCCAGCCGCGCCCGCCGAAGCAGCGCACATGGCAACAATGGCAATGGCAATGGCAAGCTGATCGGTCTTGGGCTGACGCTCGCAACCGCCGGCGCCGCCGCTTTTTTCTTCGCGAAGGCGCGTCAGGCGGACGAACTACCGGACGGACCCTTGCTCAGCGACGCGCCCGATCATGTGCTGCGCGGCAAGGCGCTGAAGCGGGCGCGCAACCAGGAAGAGGGCAGGGCGCTGGTCGGCCGGACGGTCACCATCGGCAAGCCCGCGCAGGAGCTCTACGCTTTCTGGCGCAAGTTCGAGCGTTTTCCCGAGTTCATGGACAATGTCCGCGAGATCCGCCGCCTGGACGAGACCCGCTCCGAATGGCTGATCGAAGCGCCGATGGGCGCGACGGTCAGCGTCAAGACTCGCATCGTCGAGGACGTGCCGGGCAAGACCATCGCCTGGGTCAGCGAGCCTGACAGCCAGATCGAGCATGAAGGCCGTGTCGAGTTCGCGCCCGCGCCTCCGGGCCGCGGCACCTATGTCCGCCTGCTGCTGCGCTACACGCCGCCAGCGGGCGAGGTTGGCCGCCTGCTCGCCAAGGTCCTGCAGCGCGAGCCCAACGTCCAGGCCCGCCGCGACCTTCGCCGCTTCAAGCAGCTGATGGAAACGGGCGAGGTCCCCGTCAACGCTTCCCCCTCGGGCCGCAAGAGCGAGAGCCCGACCGAACGCCGGATCTAGGAGAAACACCCCATGAAGGCCCTCACCTGGCATGGCCGCCACGACGTTCGGGTGGAATCGATCCCCGATCCCGAGATCGTCAATCCGCGCGACGCCATCCTCAAGATCACCTCCACCGCCATCTGCGGCTCGGACCTGCACCTATACGACGGCTACATTCCGGGCCTGAGGGCCGGCGACGTGCTTGGCCACGAGTTCATGGGCGAAGTGGTGGAGGTCGGCGCCAAGTCGACCCTCAAAAAGGGCCAGCGCGTGGTGGTGCCCTTCACCATCAGCTGCGGCGACTGCTTCTTCTGCAAGAAGACGCAGTTCAGCTGCTGCGACAATGCCAATCCTGCCGAGACCAGCGACGCGTCCGAGACGCTGATGGGTCACGCCATGGGCGCCGCCTTTGGCTATGCCCACCTCACCGGCGGCTATGCCGGCGGCCAGGCGGAATATGTGCGGGTGCCGTTCAGCGATGTCGGGCCGATCGTCATTCCCGACGGAATCGACGACGATCAGGTACTGTTCCTGTCCGACATCCTGCCCACCGGCTGGCAAGCGGCCGAGCAGGCGGACATCGAGGAGGGCGACACCGTTGCCGTGTGGGGCTGCGGCCCGGTCGGCCTGTTCGCCATCCAGAGCGCCTTCAAGCTCGGCGCGCACCGGGTCATCGCCATCGACCATTACCCACGCCGCCTTCAGCTCGCCAAGCAGATGGGCGCCGACATCCTCGATTATCGCGAGGTCGACGTTCTCGAGGCGCTGAAGGAGCTGACCGGAGGCATCGGCCCTGACGCGGTAATCGACTGCGTGGGCATGGAGAGCCACGGGCTCGCCATCGACAATATCGCGGACACGGTGAAGCAGCAGCTGATGCTCACCACCGAACGGCCCCACGCGCTTCGCCAGGCGATCATCGCCTGCCGCAAGGGCGGCAAGGTCTCCATCCCCGGCGTTTATGGCGGCTTTGCCGACAAGTTCCCGCTCGGGCAGATGATGGAAAAGGGCCTGACGGTGAAGAGCGGCCAGACCCATGTCCAGCGCTACACCAAGAAGCTGCTCGACCTCATCCAGAAGGGCGAGCTCGACACCACCTTCATGATCTCGCACCGCGAGCCTCTGGGTCGCGCCGCCGAGCTCTACCAGAAGTGGCACGACGAGCAGGACACCTACACCAAGATCCTCCTCAAGCCCGGCATGGATAGCAAGCCGCAGGTGGATCTCGTCGCCGCGCGGCAGGTCGAGCCGGCCTGATCGGGGAGGAACGGATGAGCAAGCTTGCCGTCATCACCGGTGCCTCGAGCGGCATCGGTCTGGAGATCGCGCGCCTGGCATCGGCCGAGGGCTACGACCTGATCGTCGCCTCCGACACGCCGATGGTGGATGCGGGCGCAGGGCTGGACGGGGAGGTCGACTCGATCGAGGCCGACCTTGCCACCGACCAGGGCGTAAAGCAGCTGCTGGCGCAGATCGGCGACCGCAACGTCGACGTGCTGGTCGCCAATGCGGGGCACGGCCTGGGCCACGGCTTCCTTGAGCAGTCGCCGACCGAGTGGCGGCACGTGATCGACACCAACATCACCGGCACCTTGCTGCTGATCCAGCCGATCGCGAAGAAGATGGTGCAACGTGGCGAGGGCAGGATCCTCATCACCGGCTCCATCGCCGGGCACGTCCCGGCCGCGTTCCAGGCGGTCTACCACGCCTCCAAGGCCTTTATCGACAGCTTCGCTGCCGCCTTCCGCAACGAGCTCAAGGACACGGGCGTCACCGTCACCTGCCTCAAGCCCGGAGCGACGGAGACCGAATTCTTTGCTCGCGCCGACATGGAGGACACCAAGGTCGGCCAGTCGAAGAAGGCTCCGGCCGCAGACGTTGCGAAGACCGGCTGGGAGGCGATGAAGAAGGGCGAGGCCGAGGTGGTTCACGGCTTCATGAACAAGGTCCAGGTCCTTGCCGCCGGCATCCTCCCCGAGAAGGTCACGGCGGAACAGGGCCGCAAGATGAACGAGCCGGGCGGCGGCGAGTAGGCCGCGCGCGAAATCGTCGTCCCTGCGCAGGCGGTAACCTTGGGAGGTAGGGCGAACACGCCTGAGTCTCCTGCCTTTGCAGCAACCAGGTGCTCCGGCTGACCATCCGTTTCCGCAGCGCAACGGAACGCCTGCTTGTTCACCGGGTTAACCGCCCATGAATTCCGCACAGCTCATGACCGACAAGGTCTTCGTCCGCCGCACCCTGATCGTGGTTGCCATCCTTGCGCTGTTCGCGCTGGCCTGGCTGCTTCGTGAAGTGCTGCTGATGGTGTTCGGCGCTGTGGTCGTGGCCACGCTCTTCCGCGCGCTTGCGAGCCTTTACCAAAGGGCCAAGGTCCCGGAGGGCGCGGCGGTAGGTTTGAGCGTGCTGACGGTGGTCGTCATCGTCGGCGGCGCCATCTTCCTGTTCGGCGCGCAATTCCTGTCGCAGGCGCAGGACCTGTCTTCCGCCATTCCCCAGGCCTGGGCAACCATCCGCGAGCAGCTGACGTCGCTCGGCATTCCTGCCAGCGTGTTCCAGGCGGGCGGCGAGGGCATCAGCGGGCTTGCCGGCAATGTCGCCATGACCTTCGGCACCGGCCTTGCAGACGCCCTGCTGATCCTCGTCGGGGGCATCTTCCTGGCCGCCTCGCCAAAGCTTTACCGCATCGGAGCCGTGAAGCTGGTGCCGGAGGAGCGCCGCGGGCAACTCTGGTCCGCCTTCGAAGCCAGCGGCAACGCGCTGAGGCTCTGGCTCAAGGCACAGCTCCTCACCATGCTGCTGGTCGGCACCGTGACCGGAATCGGCCTGTGGCTGATCGGGGTTCCCTCATGGTTTGCTCTGGCGCTGCTCGCCGCCCTGCTTGAGTTCGTGCCTTATGTGGGGCCGATCGCCGCGGCGGTGCCGGCGATCCTCATTGCTGCCTCGGTCGACCCGCAGACGGCCCTGCTGACCATCGGCCTCTACATTCTCGTGCAGCAGCTCGAGGGCTATGTCTTCTCGCCGCTGATGCAGCAATGGGCGGTCGATCTGCCGGGCGCGCTGCTGCTTTTCTCGCTGCTCGCCTGCGGTACCCTGTTCGGCGCCATCGGCATCATCTTCGCCGCCCCGCTGACCGTGGTGCTCTACGTGCTGGTGAAGAAACTCTACGTGCGTGAAGCGCTCGACACGGCGACGCCCATTCCGGGCGAGGACAAGAAGGAGGAATAGCCCGCTTCGTCACTGCCGGGGGGTTGTGGTAAGGCGCTTGCCATGCGCCTTGCCCTTAAGACCGGCACTTATGCCGTGACCCATTTCATCGTCGCCATTGCCGTCGCTTATGCCCTGACCCGCGACTGGCGCATCGCGCTGGCGATCGGTCTCATCGAGCCCGCCGCGCAGACCGTCGCCTACTTCTTCCATGAGCGCATCTGGGAGCGTCTGTCGCCGGGCGCCGGCAAGGTCCCTCGCCACCTTCATCCGTGACCGAGGGGATCGACCGGGAGCTCGCCTCCGCTCTCAGGGGCGAGGCACAGCCTGCCCAGCTTGCTGCCGTGCAGGCCGACCCGGCCCTGGCGTTGCAGCGGGTCCACTATCACGGGCTCGCCGGATTGCTGACACAGTTGCAGGGCTGGCCGCCAGCCCTCGGGCAGGCGCTCCGGCAGGAAGCGCTTGCGCGGGCGATGTGGGAGCTCAGCCACCGGCGCTTGCTCGCCTCTTTGCTCCGGGCTTTCGCGGAACGTGGAATCCGTTCGCTCCTGCTCAAGGGGACGACGCTCGCTTACGGCGCCTACGGCGAGCCGGCGCATCGCACTCGCGGCGATACCGACCTGTGGGTGGCTCCCGCCGATCTTGCCGGAGCGCGCCGGATCCTGGCTGACGAAGGCTTTACCTCAAGCGGTGAAGCACTGGAGCCGGAGGCGATGCAGCTGGAGGAGGGCTGGACCTTGTCCGAGCCCGGGCGACACGCCCATGTTCTCGACCTCCACTGGAGCGCGGTCAACAGCCTTGCCCTGCGCTCCCTGTTCGACTTCGAAGACTGTTGGTCGCGGCGGAAGCCATTGCCCGCGCTCTCGCCCGAAGCCTGGAGCCTGTCCGACAGCGATGCGCTGCTTCACACGGCCGTTCATCGCCGGCTTCATGTGGTCAGCCCCTATGAGGTCGGCGGCGTGCTCCACTATGGCGGCGACCGCCTGATCTGGGCTTTCGACATCCACCTCCTTGCCGCCCGCCTCGGAGCCGACGCGCTCCGCGACACCGTGAGCCGCGCGGGTGCGATGGGGCTCGGCCAAGCCCTTGCCGAAGCACTGTCCCTTGCTCGGCGGAGCCTTGGTAGCGAGCTGCGCGCGACACCCCATACGGCCGCGAGGCGGACCCAGGTTTCGGCCTATCTTGCCGGAGGCCAGGTGCGGCGGGCCTGGCTCGACCTCGGGCAGCTTCCCGGCGTCCGGCCCAAGCTCACGGCCGTTTCCCGCCGGATCATGCCGTCCCGCCGCTTTCTGGAAGTGAAGTATGGCGGCGGCGAAGCCACGGCGCTTTCCCGCCTGCTGGTCCGCCGAATGGTGCATTTCCTGCGCAAGCGTCCGGCAGACAGCGGCCGGTGAGCGGCCTCTGCGGCCTTGTACGGTGGGACGGCGCTGCTGCAAGCGTCGAGCAGCTGGAGCCCGTCTGGCTCGATCTCGCACTGCGCGGTCCCGACGGCGGCGACTGCTGGGCCGACGGCGAGGCGGCCCTCGGCTTCCGCTTGCTGGCAACGACGCCCGAAGCCGCCGCCGCCGAGCGCCTTCCGCTGCGCCATGCGCCGAGCGGCACCGTCATCGTCGCCGACGCCCGGCTGGACAATCGCGAGGAGCTGGCCGCGGCGCTCGGCGTCAGTCCGTCGGGACGGGGTGACGGCGAGCTCATCCTTCTTGCCTATCTGCGCTGGGGGGACGACCTCGCGCTTCATCTGCTCGGCGACTTTGCTTTCGCCATCTGGGACGAACGGCGGCGGCGGCTGCTCGCCGTGCGTGATCCGATGGGGATGCGGCAGCTTCACTATTGCTTCAAGCCGGGCCGGCTGCTCGCCTTCGCTACCGACGACTGGGCGCTCCTCGCCCATGCGGAGATCGACGCCGAGCTGAACGAGGTTCGGGTAAGCGATGCCCTGCAGGATCTCGAAGGCGCCGACCTCACCTCTACATTCTACACCGGCATCCTTCGCCTGCCGGCAGCGCACCGCCTGGTGGTGAGCGATGGACGGCTCACCATCAGCCGCTACTGGCAGACCGAGCCGGAGGTCATTCGGCGTCGCTTCGACCCCCGCGAGCTAGCGGCCGAGCTTCGCTACCTCCTTGACCAGAGCGTACAAGCGAGACTGCGCAGCCTCGGGCGAGTGGGATCGATGCTCTCGGGCGGGCTCGACAGCTCCTCGGTCGCAATGCTCGCGGCCCGGAGCCTGCCGGAGCCGCTCCCGACCTTCTCCGCTGTGACGAGAACGGCCGGCTGTATCGAGACGGCGATGGTCCGGCATGTCCAGGCATACGGCACCTTTGCGGCGCACGACCTTGTTGCCGAGGACTCGGCCGCCATTGCCGCCGAAGTCCAGCAACTGATCAGCCGGACCAATCCGCTTGGCGGAAGCACGGTGATGATCGGCTGCCTTTACCGGCTCGCGGGGCAGCAGGGGTGCAACGTGCTGCTAGACGGTGTCGGCGGCGACCTCCTGTTCGGGAGCGGCATGGCGCTGGCCGACATGCTCCGCCGGGGCAAGTGGCGGCGGGCCTGGCACGAGGCGAGGGGCGAACATGCCTACTACGGCTTTGGTCCGCGGCCTTTGACCATGCTCCTCGCCCACAGCCGAACCGCCTTCACGCCGCCCGTTTTGCGGCAGGCGTGGCGCTCGGTCCGGCGAGCTGGCCGCCTGTCGCCCGCCCAGGATCTCCTTCGACCAGAAGCCTCCCGCCGCCTCCACACCACGGAGCGCTATGCCGCTTATCTCGAGGCGCTGCCGAGCCCTTCATTGGACTTTGCCGCCTTTCGCGCGGCCTCGGTCGTCAACCATGACCAGCTGATCGCCCGTGAGCATTTCGACCGCATCGCTTCCTATTTCGGAGTGGAGCCGCGCGATCCCTTCAACGACCTTCGCCTGATCCGCTTTGCCTTGTCGCTGCCGCCCGAAGCGCTGGTCAGCGACGGCTGGACCAAGCATGTGCTGCGTGAGGCAATGGCAGGCCTCCTTCCCGAGGAAGTGCGGTGGCGGAAGGGCCGGCAGCATGTCGGGCATCGCTTCAATGCCGCGGCGATCGAGGCCCATGCGCCGCAATGGAAGGCCGCGGTGGAGCGCCAGCGGCCGCTTCTGCAAAGCTGGATCAGGCCGGAGGTGATCGAGACCGTCCTGCAGATGCAACCACAATGGTTGGATCCACGCCACCGCACGATCATCTACCTTGCTCATTACCTCGACGAAACAGGGTTGATGGGGAAGCGAAATCGGGGGAAAAGCAGGGCCGTGCCCCTGTAGGGCCGGGTTGCAGGATAAAGGTGCCGAAATGAAGCTGATGACGTCCACCGGATCGACCGGGGCCCGCCACTATGCCCCTCCCACGGTCCGCATCTACGGTGACGTGGCGCAGCTCACGGCCAACGGCACCCAGAACGGCAGCGAAGCGCAGGACGGTCAGACCAAGGTGCCCAAGGCGACCGGGCAGAGATAAGCATTCTCAGCGTTTCTTCTTCCAGGCTTCGGCTTGATGACGTCCTTGAGGGATGGAGCTTCGCCGAAGCGGTGCGCCCGATCTCGACCGGCAGGCGGCGGCCGATCTGGTCCGACGGGCAGGGCCTGTTCATCTCGGCACTCGGCGAGCAGCTGTTCGAGGTCGAGTTCAGCGGGATCGGCACCTTCAGGATCGATTGTGCACGCAAGCTCATCCACTGCAGTGATGCAGTGGACTTCGGGGGCTCCGACACCTTCCACCACCTCGTCTTCGATCAACTGGTGCCCCGCATCCGGGCGCACGAAGGCGCCTTCGTACTCCATGCCGCGGCCGTCCTCCGGTCCGAGGCTGCCTTTCTGCTGGTCGGCGTCAGCGGTCAGGGCAAGTCGACCCTTGCCGCCGCGCTCGACCGCTCGGGCGCGGAACTGCTCGGCGATGATGCCGCGGTGCTCGCGCTCGCCGAAGGCGCGGTGACGGCGCGGTCCATCTACCGCAGCCTCCGGCTGCTTCCCGACTCTCTCCAGGCCGTCGTCGGGCCGGAGCGGCCCTCGCAGCCCATGGCTCATTATTCGGCCAAGCGGCGGCTGGTGGAAGACGCACGCCCCGCCCGCGGCGCCGTGCCGCTCGCCGCCATCTTCGTCCTTGCGCCGGCGGGGGAGGCAGGCGAGGGTGTCTCGTTCGAGCCGCTGCAGGCACCCGAGGCGTGCATGAACCTTCTTCGCGAGACTTTTGCGCTCGACCCTTCCGATACCGCGAGGGCAGCCACCCGCCTGCAGCAAGCCAGCGCCGTCGCCGAGCGGGTGCCTGCCTTCCGGCTCCACTACCCCCGCGACTATGCGCGCCTTGCCGAGGTAGCGGCAGCCGTTCTCGACAAGGTCGATATGCTGCGATGACAAGCATGCTGTCAGAACGCTGGAAACCCAGCGCCCAGGCTGCCGCGAGCCGGGTGGGGGACGAGACCGTCCTTCTTCACCTCGTCAGCGGGACCTATTTCGGCCTCGATGCGGTGGGCACACGGATTTGGCAGGCACTGGGCGCGGGGCAGCTCCCCGCCGACGCGGCCGCCGACATCGCGAAGGACTTCGATCAGCCGCTCGCCCGGGTGGAAGAGGATGCGCTGGCCTTCCTGGCCGACCTCGCGGAGCATGACCTGATCGAACGGGAATGACGTCACGCTCGATCAGTCCGGCGGCACTCGCCCGAGCCGTCGTGGAGCTGCTTCGAGCAAGGCTGTTCCTGGCGAGGGTCGATGCGGGGGAGGTTGCCTCTCTCGCGGCCTTCGACAGCGCTGCGCCGGAGACGAGCCAGGACCAGCTCCCGCGCGACGTCGAACGGGTGGCCTATTTCATCCCCAGGGTTGCTGCCCGTCTTCCTTGGCGCACCGACTGCCTGGTGCAGGCTCTCGCCGCCCGGCGCTGGCTTGCCAGCCTTGGCCACGACAGCCTGCTCCATCTCGGGAGCCGGAAGGAGGGCGACCGCCTCGCCGCCCATGCCTGGCTGACCTGGCGCGGTCACGTCATCACCGGCGGCAGCGTGGACAGTTATGCGCCGTTCGTTCGTGCAACTTCAGGAAGTCAGTAACGAGGGTCGGGAAGGGCGCCCGGACCGGCACTCAGAACCACTAGGCGCTCAAAAAGGAAAAGTCGCCTGAATGGCGATCACGGCGACGACCCACGTCAGCAGGTTCAATGGAACGCCAAGGCGCACGAAGTCCAGGTAGCTGTAATTGCCCAAGCGATAGACGATGACGTTGGTCTGATAACCAAACGGGGTGGCGAAGGCGGCGCTCCCCGCAACCATGACCGCGACCAGGAAGGGCCTGGGGCTGACCCCCAGCGCCTCGGCGAAGGAAACGGCGATGGGCGTGAACAGCACCGCGACGGTCGCATTCGAAAGGATCTCGGTCGCAAGCAGGGTTGCGCCATAGATGATGATCAGGGCGACGAGCGGGCTTACGCCGTCGAGCGAGCCGATCAGCAGCTGTGTGGCAGCGCCCGCAAGGCCGGTCTCCTCCAATGCGATGCCGAGCACCACCATTCCGGCGATCAGCATCAGGACGTCCGGGCGCAGGCCGCGATAGGCTTCGTCCGCGGTGATGATGCGGGTCAGGATCAGCAGGACCGCACCGGCGAAAGCGGCAGCGGCAATGGGGGCGAAGCCGGTGGCCGCGAGAGTGATCACTCCGACGAAGACCAGTAGCGAAGCCGCCGCTCGCCAGGGCTGCAGCGGCCGGTCCTCGGCAAAGGCGACGGCGTTACCGACCTGGCCGCCGGTTAGCCCCGGGTCCTGCATGTCGGCGGCTTCCGGAAGCGCGATGCTGCCTTCGCCAGGCTCGCCGCGCACCAGGAGGCGGCTGAACAGAAGGAGGTAGAGCCCCCCGGCCATCGCCACCGCCATGCCGACAGGGGTGATCTCAAAGATGCCGAAACGAGGCTGGCCCGCGACGGAGGCCATGTCGTTGACGAGGAGATTGGTCGAGGTGCCGATCAGCGTACAACTGCCGCCCAGCACGGCAGCATAGGAAAGCGGAATAAGGAAGCGGCGCGCCGAATAGCCGAGCGACTCGGCCACATCCCGCACCACCGGTGCCGCCAGCACGACGATCGGCGTGTTGTTGAGAAAGGCCGAGGCGCTGCCGCAAAGGGCAATCATCAGCCACAGGCCGGCTCGACCGATCCGTTGGCAAAGTGCCTTGACCCTGCGGATGGCGGCGTCGAGCAGCCCCGACAACTCCATCGCATAGGCAATGACGAACAGCGAGGCGAGGGCGATGATGGCCGGGCTGGCAAAGGCGCCCTGGACCTCGACCGGACGAACGACGCCCGTGATCAGCAACAGCGCCGCGCCGGCAAGAGCGACGACGTCCGACCGCTCCCGGTTCCAGATCAGCGCGGCAACCACCGCGACCAGCACCAGGAGGGTAAAGATCTGGCTTGGCGGCATCATCGGCCTATGGACGTCAACATGGGGCCCGCCAAGCTCTGCCGGACCTCGCGCACCCATGGGCGAAACGTGCTAGCGCAGCGACAATGCGTTCCTTGGTCGCCTTCTTCACGATGGCCGCCCTGTTTGGCGTGGCGGGCTGCGGCGGCTCGCAGAAGGAAGAGAGCCATCAGTCGGAGCAGTCGGCGGCCAACGACTCCGAGCCTGCAGCGCTGCCGACGGTTGATCCGCCACTCACCCGGCGGGACCTCATTCTTGCAGCGATGGAGGCCTCGACCGCTCTCGTCACGGCAGCGGACGATGCGGAGCAGCAGCAGCAGCAGCTGAACGGGCGCAGCTTTTCCTTCCGGATTCGTCTCTGCGAGGGTGCGCCGAGCCGTGATCGCCTGACGTTCGACCGGGCGAGGAGAGTGCTTCGGGTTGCCGTCTCTCCCGATCTCGGCGCCAACGATCCCGTCGCCGTCGCGCTTGGAGCGGGAAAATATGAAGCGGTGGAAGGCTTCTGGGTGCCATATCCTTGGCTGCTCCAGGCCGCCTGCCCGCCGGCGCCTTCGTCAGGCAAAGCGGAATACCCGGGCGCTGCTCCGCCGATCGCTCCAGCCCAGGCCCGACCGACGCTGGCATTGGCGGAGTTCTTCTTGCTTGATGCGGACCGATCCGCACGGCGCGAAGGCCGGCCGTTCAGCGTCACCCGCCGCCTCGACGAGGGCGTCACGCCGGGTCCGGTCGACCTGGTTCTTCAAGGACGGCTGGCGCGGCTGCCTGGAGCAAGGGTGATCAACTGCGTCGCTTCCCCGGCGATGCTTGCTCCCGAATGCATTGTCTCGGTTCGTTTCGACGCCGTGCGGCTGGAGCAGGCGAACACTGGCGAGCTGCTCGGAGAGTGGAGCCGCGCCTGAGCAAGTCGGTTAGTGCATCTCGAGCAGCCAGATGGCCGCGGCCAGTGCAGTTGCGCCAAGCGACACGAGCCCGGCGAACAGCCG
>ERZ1066119.1331-NODE-1331-length-13402-cov-8.435079_pt1 | contig 13402 bp, 17 predicted proteins | sample MGYA00382766_ERZ1066119 | MGnify/ENA primary metagenome ERZ1066119 (study PRJEB33369, sample SAMEA5778349) | biofilm metagenome | biome: Industrial cooling water; feature: Water cooling tower basin; material: Biofilm | place: United Arab Emirates | collected...
TGTTCGAGGATCTGGAGTTCGTGGTGCTGGAGAAATCGCTCCTTCCTCCTGCGGAAGGTGGCAGCCGCGCCGGCGGGTGACGGATGGTTCGGCGGCACAGTCGCCGCTGACGCTGCGTACCCCTCAGTCCGCTACGCGGACAGCCCCCCAGAAAAAGCAGCGTGCTCACGTCACCATCCCGAGCAACGTCTCCACCCGGTCCGCCTCATGCGCCGGCTTGTCGGTCCGGATTCGGCTGATCCGCGGAAAGCGCATCGCCAAACCCGAGCGGTGCCGCTTACTCTTGTGGATGGAATCGAAGGCGACTTCGAGAACCAGCGTCTTCTCCACCTCCCGCACCGGCCCGAAGCGCTGCACCGTGTGACGGCGGACGAAGCGGTCCATCCATTTGAGCTCCTCGTCGGTGAAGCCCATATAGGCCTTGCCGACCGGCAGCAGCTCACCGTCCTCGGCGAAGCAGCCGAAGGTGAAGTCGGAATAGAAGCTCGATCGCTTGCCACTCCCGCGCTGCGCATACATCAGCACGCAATCGGCGGTCAGCGGATCGCGCTTCCATTTGTACCAGAGCCCCGTGCGGCGGCCGGCGACATAAGGGGCATCGCGGCGCTTCAGCATCATTCCCTCGATCGAGGCATCGCGGGCACCGCCGCGAATCTCGGCCAGCTCCGCGAAGCTTTCGGCCTCGATCAGGGCGGAAAGGTCGAAGCGGTCGGGGTCGAGCCGGCCCATGAAGGCTTCCAGCCGTTGCCGCCGCTCGGTCCAGGGAAGGCCCCGCAGGTCCTCCTCGCCATCGAACAGCAGATCGTAGAGGCGGACAAAGGCGGGATATTCCTCGCGGGTCTTGGCCGAGACCACCTTGCGCCCGAGCCGCTGCTGGAGGGCGTTGAAGCTGGCCGCCGACCCGCCATGCTCGTCGAGACCCTGGCCGGCGCCGCGCACCAGCAGCTCGCCGTCGAGCACGGCCGGCAGGCGAAAGGCTTCGGCGACCTCGGGAAAGCTCCGGGTTACGTCATCGCCGGTGCGGCTGTAGAGGCGAGTCTCGCCGCCCGCATGGACCAGCTGCAGGCGGATGCCGTCCCACTTCCACTCGGCCGCATAAGCGTCGAGGTCGAGCTCGGCATCCTCCAGCGGGTGGGCGAGCATGAAGGGGCGGAAGACGGGAACGTCGCGGGCCGTCGGCTGCGCGGCCCGGCCCTCGCCCCAGGCAAAGAGCTCGAGATAGGGGGGCGCGAGGCCATGCCACACCTCCTCCACCACCTCGACGTCGACCTCGAAGGCGTCGGCGAAGGCCTGCTTGGCATTGCGGGCGTTGATGCCGACCCGCAGTTCCCCGGTGGCGAGCTTGAGAAGGGCGAAGCGGCCGCTGGCGTCGAGATGGTCGAGCATGGCGGCCAGCACCGCCGGGGCGTCGGAGCGGCTGGCGGAGCGAAGCCGGTGGACCGCCTCGCTGATGGTGATGGTGCCGTCGTCGAGCTCCCCCTCGGGGCTCGGCCACAGCAACGACACGGTCTCCGCCAGATCGCCGACATAATTGTGGCTCATCCGCAGCAGCAGCGGGTCAACCCGCTCCTCGGCGAGCCCCCGGATCACCGCGCCTTTCACATGCGGGATGTCGAGCGTGTCCGTCAGCGCCGCCAGCGCATAGCCCCGGTCGGGATCGGGAGTACGCTGAAGATAGTCGCCGATGAGCTTGAGCTTGGCCAGGCGCGAGCGGGTATAGACGAGGGCATCGAGCAACTGCGAAAAAGCACGCATGGGGGCGTAACGATTAGCGCGAGCGAAGTTGCCTTGCCACCGTCGTCCCCGCGAAGGCGGGGACCTCAGCCGGCTTCAGCGCTTCATCGCCTGAGGTCCCTGCCTCCGCAGGGACAACATCCTAGTGCAACCGAGCCGCCACCGCTGCCAGCACCGCTTCCCGCTCGCCCTCGGTCGTCGCGGCAAGCGCATCGGCGGCATGGTCGAGACAGGCGCCGGTACTCACCCGGCAACCGGGAAGAAGCGCGAGCTGGGCAGAAAGGCGAGCGAGGCTCTCGAGACCGCCAAGCCCCTGCCGTCCCGCCTCGGCCTGAATCGCGTCCATTCGGGCATGGATGTCGAGCGGGCTGAGCCGCTCGGCCCGGGTTCGCAGGTCGCGCAATCTTGTTCGAAGGGCAGCGCCGGCAAGGTCGAGCGAATCAGCCATGGATCACCTCCTGTCCCCCGCTCAAGGCTGCGCCTTGCTGGTTAACGAAAAGCGCTATAGCCCCCTCGTGACCGTTGATTGACTGGGCCATGACCTTGACAAGACCGCGCCTGATCGTCATTGGGCGCGGCTGACCGGGCGGCGTGCCAAGCGCCGCTCTTTGCATTTTCATCAAAGCGGACAGAAACGATGGCCAAGCCGGCAACCGTCAAGATCAAGCTCGTGAGCACGGCCGACACCGGCTTCTTCTACGTGACCAAGAAGAACCCGCGCAACCAGACCGAGAAGATGAGCTTCCGCAAGTATGACCCGGTCGTGCGCAAGCATGTCGAGTTCAAGGAAGCCAAGATCAAGTAAGCGCCTGGCGCTGGCTTGATCTTGCCCCGGGCGCCAAGCCGGGGCTTAGCAGGGACGGCCGCGGAAGCGGCTGAAGGGCGCTTCGGCGCCCTTTCTTGCGTATGCAAGGGAGGGAAGGCGCTGTGCCCGATCTTCGCCGGTAGCAATCGCCTCAACCCACTGGCGCTTCCTTGGGCAATAGCGCACTCACTTCCTGGACGAAGCGAGCGACCGAGATCGGCTTCGACACATAGGCCTGCGCCCCCGCCGCGCGTATCCGTTCGTCGTCGCCGCTCGCCGCATAAGCGGTGACCGCCATGATCGGCACGTGGGTAAGTCCCGGCTCCGAGCGGATCTGCCGAATAAGGTCGAGGCCGCTGACATAGGGCAGCTGGATGTCGGTGATCACCAGGTCTGGCACGAACTCGCGCGCGACATCGAGCGCAAGCCGGCTGTCCGTAACTGGCCGCGCATCATGCCCATGGGCCGACAGCAGGTCGCAGAAGAGCTTGATGTTGAGGGCGTTGTCCTCGACAACCAGGATCCTGGCCATGGTCACTGGCTCCTCATTCCTCCATCATAGGCGATGATGCGAACATTCCCAAACGTGCCGGACAGCCAAGCGGTTGCCCTGCAGGCGCTTGCCGTCTCCCTTGGGGACGATGCGCGCGCCTCGCGGCTGCTGTCCCTGACCGGGCTCACACCCGACGACCTGCGCTCGCGGGCCGCCGAGCCCGAAGTCCTAGTGGCAATCCTGCGCTTCCTCGAGGATCATGAGCCCGACCTCCTCGCCGTTGCCGCGATCATGGGGTGCAAGCCGGAGGAACTGGTGGCCGCGAGGAGCGCTCTCGAGCAATGAACGCACCTTCTGCCCGGGGCGGCCGGCCCCTGCTCGTCACCGATTGCGACGAAGTCCTGCTCCACATGGTCCGCCACTTTTCCGACTGGCTGGGTGAGGAGCATGCCATCCTGTTCCGCCCCGAGGAGGGCGACATGGCCGGCGCACTCAAATATCGCGACAGCGGTGAGCGGGTGCCGACCGAGAAGGTGTGGGAACATCTCTGGGGCTTCTTCGCAACCGAGATGGACCGCCAGACGATTGTCCCTGGAGCGCTCGAGGCGCTCGGCGCCATCGGCGAAAAGGCCGACATCGTCATCCTAACCAACCTCGGCGAGGAGGCCCGTGAAGGCCGCATCGCGCAGCTCGCCCGCTTCGGCATCCAGCATGAGGTGGTCTGCAACCGCGGCGGCAAGGGTGAGCCGCTGCGCTCCATCGTCGAGCGGCACGGCGCCAACCGCAGCGTGTTCGTCGACGACCTTGCCGTCCATCATGCCTCCGTCGCCAAACATTCGCCGGACACCCACCGGCTGCACATGGTGGCCGAGTTAAGCCTCGCCGCCGTGACTGCGCCGGCCGAACATGCCCATGCCCGGATCGATGAATGGGCGTTGGCGACGCCGTGGATTCTCGAACGACTGGAAGGCTGACACCCCATGAAGACCTGCCTCATCACCGGCGCCACGGCCGGCATCGGCGCTGCGGCGGCGCGGGCGTTCGTTGGCCAGGGCTGGCGGGTGGTCGGGACCGGCCGCCGGGCCGAGCGGCTGCGAGACCTTCAGGAGGAGCTCGGCGATGCCTTTCTTCCGCTCACCATCGACATGCGCGATGTCGCCGCGCTGGAGACGCTGGCGCAGCTGGAGGGTGAGTGGGCAAGGCTCGACTGCCTCGTCAACAACGCCGGCCTCGCACCGCCCATGGCCGACCTCCAGAACAGCGACTGGGGTCCGCTCCAGACGGTGCTCGACACCAATGTCACCGGCCTCGTCGCCCTGACCCGGGCCTGCTTGCCCAGGCTGATCGAGGCCAGAGGCTCCATCATCAACCTGTCGAGCGTCGCCGGCACCTACCCTTACCGCGGCGGCGCGGTCTACGGCGCGACCAAGGCCTTCGTTCGCCAGTTCAGCCTCATGCTGAGGAACGACCTTGCCGGCACCGGCGTGCGGGTGACCTCGATCGAGCCGGGCATGGCGGAAACCGAATTCACCCTGGTGCGCAACGGCGGCGACCAGGCCGCCTCCGACGCGCTCTACGCCGGGCTTGAGGCGATGACCGCCGACGACCTCGCCGAGACCATCCTCTGGGTGGCAAGCCGGCCGGCGCACCTCAACGTGAACGCGATCGAGCTCATGCCGACGCGGCAAAGCTGGGCCGGCTTCGCGATGAGCCGGAAGTGACCAGCCGAATGTGCGTTCGTCCTGAGCGCAGTCGAAGGACGCTTGGCATACCGCTCCATTGCGTTGGCTCAGGACGAACGAGGTTGATTTTGGCAAGGCACCGGTGTTGAGCACTTCCATGTCCATCGACCAGCGCCTTGCCGAACTCGGCATCACCCTTCCCCAGCCCGCCGCGCCCGTGGCTTCCTACGTGCCGGCCGTGCTGACCGGGAACCTGCTCCACATTTCCGGCCAGGTCAGCTTCGCCGAGGACGGCAGCCGGATCACCGGCCGCCTTGGCGAGGACATGGACCTCGAAGGGGGCCAGGCGGCCGCGCGCCGCTGCGGGCTGATGCTGCTCGCCCAGATCAAGGACGCGCTGGGCTCGCTCGACCGGGTCAGTCGGGTCGTCAAGCTCGGCGTGTTCGTGAATTCGTCGGCCGACTTCACCGACCAGCCCAAGGTCGCCAACGGCGCCTCGGACCTGATGGCCGAGGTGTTCGGAGACGCCGGCCGCCATGCGCGCGCCGCTGTCGGCGTGCCGGCACTGCCACTCGGGGTTGCGGTCGAAGTCGACGCGATCGTCGAGGTCCGCCCTTAGCCTGAGACCCTTCCTCGGGCGCGGCCGCTCCCTATGTTGAGCGAGAATGGCCGATCGCGATCCTCTGGAAGTTGAAGTCGCCGATTCGGTCGCCTCGCTCACGGCCGCGCGCTGGGACTCGCTTGCCGGCACCGATGATCCCTTCCTCCACCACGCCTTCCTCAGCCTGCTCGAGGAGTCCGGCAGCGTCGGAGGCGCCTCCGGCTGGAAGCCGCTGCCGCTGATGGTGAACCAGGGCGGGCGGTGCGTCGCGGCGGCGCCAGCCTATCTCAAGACCCACAGTCAGGGCGAATATGTCTTCGACCATGGCTGGGCCGAAGCGTGGGCACGCGCCGGCGGGGCTTATTACCCCAAGCTGCAGATCGCCGTTCCCTTTACGCCGGTCGTGGGTCGGCGACTGCTCGGTTCCGAGCCGGCGCTGGCCTTGGCCGCAGCCGAGGCAGTGGTCGAGCAGAACCATCTCTCCTCGGGCCACGTGACCTTTCTCACTCCGGAGGAAGCCGAACTGGCGGCCTCACGCGGCTGGCTGGTGCGCCACGGCATACAGTATCATTGGCGAAGCCGCGGCTATGGCACCTTCGCCGAATTCCTTGCGGCCCTGTCCAGCCGCAAGCGAAAGGCGATCCGCAAGGAGCGCGAGGCCGCCCGCGAAGGCCTCACCTTCCGCCACTTGCGCGGGTTCGAGATCGGCGCGGCCGAGATGGACGCCATGTGGCGCTTCTACCAGGACACGGGCGCCCGCAAATGGGGCCGGCCCTACCTCACCCGCGCCTTCTTCGACCTCGCGGTTGAACGGCTCGGCGACGCGCTCCTGCTGTTCCTTGCCGAGCGGGACGGCGTTCCGATCGCGGGCGCGCTCAACCTTGTCGGCAAGGACACGCTCTACGGTCGCTATTGGGGTGCCAGCGAGGAGGTGCCCTTTCTCCACTTCGAGCTCTGCTACTATCAGTCGATCGAATGGGCGATCGCCCACGGCGTTGCGACGGTTCAGGCCGGCGCTCAGGGCGAGCACAAGTTGGTCCGCGGCTACGAACCGGTGCGCACCTACAGCGCCCATTTCATCCCCCACGCAGGGTTCAGGGACGCGGTGGCACGCTTCCTGTTGGCCGAGCAGGCAGCGATTGCAGCGGAGCTCGAGGCGCTGGCGGAAGAGCTACCTTATCGAAAGGAGTGACGCCCTTCGACTTCGCGCTTCGCGCTTCGCTCAGGACAAGCGAAAAGTTAGGCTCTAATGTTCGTTCGTGCTGAGCGAAGTCGAAGCACGCTGGAGCGCAACAAAAAGGGCCCGCCGGAGATCTCCCCGGCGGGCCCTTCTGCCCCTCGCGTAAGACGCGAGTCGCTTAGCCCTGGAGCGGGCTCAGGTTGACGGCCGCATGCTTGCCGCGGCGGTCGACCTCGAGCTCGAACTCGAGCCGGTCGCCCTCGTTGAGCGAAGTCATGCCGGCCCGCTCGACGGCGGAGATGTGGACAAAGGCGTCCGGCTGCCCGTCATCGCGCTGGATAAAGCCGAAGCCCTTCATCGCGTTGAAGAACTTAACGGTGCCGCTGGCCTTTTCGCCGGTCAGCTGACGCTGGGGCGCAGCCGCGGCCCGCTCCACCGCCATCGGCTCGCCGTCGATGCGCAGGTTGGTGGCCGAAATGCGGCCGCCGCGGTCGACCAGCGTGAACTCGAGCGGCTGACCGTCGGCAAGGTCGGTGAGACCCGCCTGCTCGACCGCCGAAATGTGCACGAACACGTCCTCACCGCCATCGTCGCGGACAATAAAGCCGAAGCCCTTCTGCGGGTTGAAGAACTTGACGATGCCCTTGCCCTCGCCGACGACCTGCGGGGGCATGCCGCCACCACCGCCGCCGCCGCCGCGGAACCCGCCGCCGCCGCCGCCGCCGAAGCCGCGGCCTCCGCCGCCACCACCGAAGCGATCGCCGCCGCCGCCGCCAAAGCCGCCGCCGCCGCCACGGAAGCCACCGCCCCCGCCGCCACCGCCGCCGCCGAAGCGGTCACCGCCGCCAAAGCCACGGCCGCCGCCGCCACCGCCAAAGCGATCGCCGCCGCCACCGAAACCACCCCCGCCGAAGTCCGAAGGGCCGCCGTAGAAATCACCGCCGCCGCCGAAATCGCCCTTGTCGCGTCCGCGACCGCCGCGGTCGCCCTTACGTCCTCGATCGTAACCCATGCCCGTGCAAACTTCCCTGAACCCGAATCTTCTCAAACCAACGCGCTGGGCTCAACGGCGCAACCGGTCACGGCATGCGTAAAGACATGCTTCCGGTGCGGACCTTACAGGAAAAAACGCCACTTCTCTAGTCGATTCCCTCGCATGAGCAGCAAGGACCGGTTAAGCGGGCGTCCTTCATCTGCGCGACGACGAGATCATGGCCATTCATTTCCACGAAGAAGACCTGCCGGGCACCGACCTGTTCGCGACCGGCCCGATTGCGGTGGACACCGAGGCCATGGGCCTTCACCCCGGCCGCGACCGGCTGTGCCTGGTGCAATTGTCCGACGGTCAGGGCGACGAGCATCTCGTCCGTTTCTCGCCCGGCAGCGACTATGCCGCGCCCAACCTCAAGGCCCTTCTCGGCGATCCCGGTCGCCTCAAGCTCTACCATTTCGCCCGCTTCGACATCGCCATCATGCGCCACTATCTCGGGATCATGGCGGCACCGCTTTACTGCACCCGCACTGCCTCGCGGCTGGTGCGGACCTACACCGACCGCCATGGCCTGAAGGAGCTGGTTAAGGAGCTCCTGGGGCAGGACCTCAACAAGCAGCAGCAGACCAGCGACTGGGGCGGGCCGGAGCTCAACGACGCGCAGCGCGACTATGCCGCGAGCGACGTGCGCTACCTTCATGCCCTGAAGGAGAAGCTCGACGAGCGGCTCGCCCGCGAGGGCCGGACCGCGCTCGCGCAGGCCTGCTTCGACTTCCTTCCCGCCCGGGCCGAGCTCGATCTCGCCGGCTGGCCGGAAGAGGACATCTTCGCGCACAGCTGATGAGCGAGGCCGCGACCGTTCAGCGCGAACGCAACCAGCATTGGGCGGAGCCGGGCAGCCGGCACGACCGGCTGGTCAGGTTTCTCAAGATCGCCCTGCCGTCGGCGGTGGGGGTGATCGGCGCCATCTTCCTGACGCTGCCGCTGACCAAGCACACGGAGGTGAGCTTCATCCTCGACAAGAAGGATGTGGCGACCGCTCCCGAGCGGATGAAGATCGAGGCCGCCCGCTACATCGGCACGGACGACAAGGGTCAGCCGTTCGAACTCGTCGCCAACCGTGCCATCCAGCGCTCGAGCGATGTGCCGGTGGTCGACATCAATGGTGTGCGCGCGAGGCTCGGGCTTGCGCAGGGACCGGCCACCATTCAGGCGATTCAGGGTCGCTACGACCTCGACAGGCAGGAAGTGGCGGTCACCGGGCCGGTGCGGGTGAGCGGACCGGAAGGCGAGCAGCTCCTGACCCGCGACGTGCTGGTCGACCTTCGCGGCCGCGAAGTCCGGAGCACGGGCCCGATCAGCGGCCGGATGCCGGTCGGAAGCTTCGCCGCAGACAGCCTGTCCGCCGACCTCGGCACCCGCAAGGTGGCACTGACCGGCGGCGTCACCGGCACGGTCGAGCTCGGCTCCTTCCGCGCCGCCCGGATGCGCGCCGACCTTGCCAATCGAGTGGTGGTGCTGGACGGGGGCGTACGGTTGAAGATACAGCCCGGCGCGATCAGATGAGCCACATGAAAGTCCTGCGGATCTTCGGCGCGAGCCTTCTCCTGACCAGCGTTGCCCTTGGCGGCGTGGCGCTGGCGCAGTCGCCCATTTCCGCACTGCGCGGGCACAACACCAATGCGCCGATCGACGTGTCGGCCGACCGGATCGAGGTGCAGGATCGTGCCGACCGCGCCATCTGGTCGGGCAATGTCCAGGTCCGCCAGGACCAGCTGACCCTTGAGGCGCAGCGGCTGACGCTCGCCTACACGACTGCTGGCGGGCTCGAGATCGACCGGCTGGACGCCAGCGGCGGGGTCGTGGTCCGCTCGCCCAGCGAAACCGCGCGCGGCGACTTCGGCGTCTACGACATCAACCGGCGGCTCATCACCCTGGTCGGAGGCGTCCGGCTGGAGCGCGGAGGGTCGAGCCTCAGCGGCGCTCGCCTTACCATCGACCTGTCGAGCGGCCGGGCGGTGGTCGACGGCGGCGCGGCCGGGATCGGCGAATCGGGTGGCCGGGTCACCGGCCGCTTCATCGTGCCCCAGCGCAGCGGCAGCTGAGTTTCATGAACGAGGCCAGCGCGATCGAGCGGCCAGCCGGCACGGCGGCAGCGGAGCCGATGCGCGGGCTTGAGGTCGTCCACCTCGCCAAGAGCTACGACAAGCGTACCGTCCTTCATGACGTCAGTCTCGAGGTGCACCGGGGCGAGGTCGTGGGACTGCTCGGCCCCAACGGCGCCGGCAAGACCACCTGCTTCTATTCGGTCATGGGCCTGGTGAAGCCGGATGCAGGCCGGATCATGCTCGACGGGCGCGACATCACGCCGCTCCCCATGTACCGCCGCGCGATCCTTGGCCTCGGCTATCTGCCGCAGGAAACCAGCATCTTCCGCGGCCTCACCGTCGAGCAGAACATCATGGCGGTGCTGGAGATCTCCGAGCCGGTGCGATCGGCGCGCGAAGCCCGGCTCGACCAGTTGCTCGGCGAATTCGGCCTGACCGGTCTTCGCGCCTCTCCCGCCATGGCCCTGTCCGGCGGCGAGCGACGGCGCTGTGAGATCGCCCGGGCGCTGGCGGCGGATCCCAAGATCATGCTGCTGGACGAGCCTTTCGCCGGGATCGATCCCATCTCCATCTCGGACATCCGCGACCTGGTGAAGGAATTGAAGGGCCGCGACATCGGCGTGCTCATCACCGACCACAATGTGCGGGAAACGCTGGACATCGTCGACCGCGCCTGCATCATCTACGACGGTCAGGTGCTGTTCGCTGGAACGCCGGAAGCACTGGTCGCCGACCAGGACGTGCGCCGGCTGTATCTCGGCGAGAGTTTCGAGCTGTAGGGGCGTAAGGCAGGATCATGGGACTGGGCCCCGGACTTCACCTCCGCGCTTCCCAGTCGCTGGTGATGAACCAGCAGCTGCAACAGGCGATCAAGCTGCTGCAGCTTACCAACCTCGAGGTCGAGGCGGCCATCGCGGAGGAGCTGGCCAAGAACCCCTTGCTCGAGAAGGTCGATGGCGACGTCGTCGTCCGCGAGGATGTCGAATATGGCGATGCCCCGCCCGAGCCCAAGGGCGCCGACGAGCTTGGGCTGCGCGGCGAGGAAGCGCTCGACCGCGACTGGAGCGAGGCCGCGGCAGAGACCGACTCGAGCTACGAGATCGGTGCGGCAGGCGAGGACGGGTTTGATTTCGACCGGCTCGCCGCCTGCGAAACCGCTTTGTGCGAGCATCTGATGACCCAGCTTCACGGCGCCGGCGGGGCTGCCGCAAGAGCGGCCGAAGCCATCGTCCATGAGCTGGAGGTAACCGGCTGGCTCCTCACTCCGCTCAAGGACATCGCCGCCGCGCTGGAGCTCTCGGTCAAGGACGTCGAGGCCGGGCTCAAGCTCGTCCAGGCCTGCGATCCGCCCGGCGTCGGTGCGCGCAATCTGTCGGAATGCCTGGCGCTGCAGGCCAAGGCCGCAGACCGCTACGATCCCGCCATGGCCCGGCTGATCGCCAACCTCGACCTCCTCGCGCGTGGGCAGATGACTGCCTTGAAGCGGATCTGCGGGGTCGATGACGAGGACCTCGCCGACATGGTGCGCGAGCTTCGCGCCTATGACCCCAAGCCCGGCTGCCGCTTCGCGCCCGAACCCGCGACCATGGCCGAGCCCGACGTACTGGTCCGCCGCTCCGGCACCGGCTTCACCGTCGAGCTCAACCCCGCCACCCTGCCCAAGGTGCTGGTCAACCGCCGCTATCATGCCGAGCTCAAGGCCAGCGCGACCGACCGCAAGAGCCGGGCCTGGCTGTCCGAGCAGCTGCAGAGCGCCTCCTGGCTGGTCCGCGCGCTCGACCAGCGGGCCCGCACCATCGTCCGCATCGTTTCCGAGATCGTCACACACCAGCAGGGTTTCTTCCGCGATGGCGTCAGCGCGCTTCGCCCGCTCACCATGGGCAAGGTCGCCGAGGCGGTGAGCATGCACGAAAGCACCGTCAGCCGGGTGGCGAGCGCCAAGACCCTGTTGTGCGAGCATGGGCTGTTCGAGCTGCGGAGCTTCTTCTCCAGCGGGGTCGCCGCCGAAGACGGCGAGGGCGCCAGCGCCGAAGCCGTCAAGGCAGCCATCGGCAAGCTGGTGGCGGCCGAGACCGAAGTGCTGAGCGACGACGCGCTGGTTGACCTGCTCAAGGGCCATGGCTTCGTCCTCGCGCGGCGCACCGTCGCCAAATACCGCGAGGCAATGGGGATCGGCTCGAGCGTCCAGCGCCGGCGTCAGCGCGCGATCGCAGGCAAGGCGGCCTGAGGCGAGGAGCCGCGTCCTTCGACTTCGCTCAGGACGAACGAACCGCTGCTCTTCGTTCGCCCTGAGCGGAGCGCGAAGCGCGTAGTCGAAGGGCCCGCCCCCTCACCACCCCACCCGAGCCCACACCGGCAGATGATCACTCGCCCGCCGCGCCAGCTCGCTGTGGTGCACCCCGGCCCCCTCGATACGCAGTGTTTTGTCGACGATGATCCGGTCGAGCACCGCTACGGGCCGGCGCGCATGGAAGCTGGGGCCGGTCGGCGCCACGCGATAGTCGCCGTCGAGATCCCGCAGGCACCCCGCCGCCGAGCGCCATTCGTTGGTGTCGCCCATCAACACGGTCGGCATCTTCTGCGGCCGCCGGGCGATCGCCTCAAGGATTGCCCGCATCTGCCGCCGCCGCCACAGGCCCGAAAGGTCCAGGTGGAGCCCGACGACTCGGATCGGCCGGTCGCCCATCAGCAGCTCCGCCAGCACCGCGCCGCGCGGCTCGAGCGTCGGCAGTTCGAGCGCATCCACGTCGAGCAAGCCGATGTGCGGCTTCACCAGGATCGCATTGCCGTGCCAGCCGATGTTGCGGGTATCGACCTTGAGCCACTCATCGACCTTGGCCCCCACCCGCGGCATCCGGTCCAGCGCCCGCCGGTTCTTCACCCCCAGCGGTACCGGCCGGTAAGGCGAGTGCGCCTCGAACAATTCGTGCGGCACCGCCGACGCCCGCCCGCCAGTCCTTTTGTCCGCCTCCTGTAGCGCGACAATGTCCGCCCCGACCTCCTCCAGAACATGGAGGATCCGGTGCGGATCCCGCCGCCGGTCGGTGCCCACGGCCTTGCGCATATTGTAGGAGGCGAGCGTAAGGTTAGGCGCAGTCATCGATCGGGATAACTCGCAATGCCGGCAGGCCTATGCACAACCAAGCCCCAGTTGCTCACGCCAGGCTGCGCGCCAGCCAGCCGAGCGGGCCGGTATAGGTCAGGATGGCAAGCCCCACGACGTGCCACCAGCGCTTTCTCACGACGGCCATGGAGGCCATGATCCCCAGGATCACGAGCTCGGCCACCCATCCGAAACCCTGAAGGCTGCCGCTCGACACCCGGCTCACGAGCTCGGTGCCGAGCACCCAGGCGAAGGCCAGCGTGAAGAGGATCCAGATGTAACGGCTGTGCTGATCGTAATAGGCCCGCAGATCGATGCCGGCCTTGTCGCCCACATCCGGCAGCGATGCACAGGACAGAAGAAAGAGCAAAATCAGCAGCACGACTTGCGGGAGGAACTTGCCGATCGTGATCGCCCCTTCGGGCTGGCCGGCAAGTCCCCACCAGACCTGGATCTGGGTCATCAGGACCGCGGCCGCGACCCACAGCAGAAGCCAGTCCCACCGCACCGTCTCCCGCTGGCGGAGCAGCCGGTGCAGGTTCGCGAGCTGGTCCGCCACGGCAACCCCGACGATGATGCCCGCGAAGACGAGAACATTCTCGTTCATGGGCGGCGTCAAACGTCCAGGTTCGCCACGCTCAGCGCATTGTCCTGGATGAACTCGCGGCGGGGTTCGACGACTTCGCCCATCAGGCGGGAGAAGAT
>ERZ1066119.1336-NODE-1336-length-13346-cov-7.781281_pt1 | contig 13346 bp, 13 predicted proteins | sample MGYA00382766_ERZ1066119 | MGnify/ENA primary metagenome ERZ1066119 (study PRJEB33369, sample SAMEA5778349) | biofilm metagenome | biome: Industrial cooling water; feature: Water cooling tower basin; material: Biofilm | place: United Arab Emirates | collected...
CCGTGGAAGATGCCCGCGAATTCGTTGGCGATGTAGCCGCCACCTGCGATCACCACCCGCCTGGGCAGCCGCTCGAGATGGAACACCTCGTTGGAGGTGATGGCATGCTCGATGCCGGGGATGTCGGGCAAGGCAGCACGAGCGCCGGGCGCGAGCAGGATCTTGGCAGCGGTGACCGTCCGCCCGTCATCCAGCGCGAGGCTGTTCGGACCGGTCAGGCGCGCCCGGGTCTTGAACAGGGCGACCTTGTGGTTGGCGAGCGTGGTCGAATAAGCGCCTTCGATCCGGCTGACCTCGGCCATGACATTGTCGCGAAGAACGGCCCAGTCGAAGCGCTTCTCGGGCACGTCCCAGCCGAACATGGCGGCGTCCTCGAGATCTTCGGCGAAGTGGGCACCGTAGACCAGCAGCTTCTTGGGGACGCAGCCACGGATGACGCAGGTGCCGCCGACGCGGTATTCCTCCGCGATCGCCACACGGGCGCCGTGACCGGCCGCGATCCGGGCGGCCCGGACACCGCCGGAGCCAGCACCGACCACGAACAGGTCGTAGTCGAACTCGGTCGAGCTCTCGAAGGTCACAGCCCTGCCCTTTCGATCAGCGCCCGGGTTGAGGGGTCAAAGGCGGAGCGGGCTTCGGGCGCATCAATTGCCCGTGCCATCTCCTTGCCGAGCTCGACCCCGAACTGGTCGAACGGATTGATGCCAAGGAGCACGGCTTCGGCAAAGGTCCGATGCTCGTAGAAGGCGATCAGCGCTCCGAGGGTACGGGGATGGAGGTCGTCGAGGAGGATGGTGGTGGACGGCCGATTGCCGGGATAATGGCGGTTCGGATCGTCCGAGTGCCGGCCGGCCATCAGCGCCGCGCCCTGCGCGAAGCAATTGAGCAGAAGCTCGCGGTGATGAGCAGGATCCTGCTCGTCACCTTGCGCAGCGACGGCGATGAACTCGACGGGCACAAGGCGTGTGCCTTGATGCAGGAGCTGGAAGACCGCGTGCTGGGCGTCCGTCCCCGTCCCGCCCCACAGGATGGCAGAGGTCGGCCCCTTGACTAGGCCACCGCCGAGCGAAGCGCTCTTGCCGTTCGACTCCATGACCAGCTGCTGGAGGTAGGAAGGGAGAAGGCGCAACCGTTCGTCATAGGCGAAGACTGCGCGAGTCTCGGCCCTGAAGCCGCGGCCGTAGAGGAGGTCTGTGACGGCAGCGAGTAGCGGCACATTGGCCTTGGGCTCGGCCTCGAGGACATGGGCGTCGACCAGCGCGGCGCCCTCGAGCAGCTCGCCAAAGGCCTCGATCCCGAGCGCCAGCGCGGCGGGAAAGCCGATCGCGGACCAGAGCGAGTAACGCCCGCCAACGCTTTCCGCGAAGGGCAGGATGCGGGTCTCGTCGATCCCGAACGCGACCGCCCGCTCGGGAGCGGCAGTGATGGCGACGAGCCGACCGTAGGGATCTTCGACTCCGGCTTCCTCAAGCCAGGCAAGGGCAGCGTCGGCGTTGCGGAGGGTCTCGGCCGTGGTGAAGGTCTTGGAGGCGATTGCGACCAGGGTGGTCGCCGGATCAAGGCGCGACAGGGCTGCATCAACCGCCTGGCCGTCAATGTTGGACAGGACCTCCACCTTGTAGCGCCGCTCGGTCCGGCCCAGCGCATCGACCAGCAGCGCGGGCCCAAGCGCCGAGCCGCCGATGCCGATGTGGAGGATGCCGGTGACATCGCCGAACGCCCCGGACTCGATCGCGTCGACGAGCGCGCGCATGCGGCCATGGCGCTGCGCGGCGAGTGCGACCGCATCGGGCGACCCGGTGCCGCGTTCGGCCAGATGCTCGGCCGCACGTCCCTCGGTCGGATTGACCACCTCGCCGGCGGCGAGCCGCGCAAGCGCATCGCGATAAGGCGCGGCATCGAGCCGCTCGATCAACTCGGGCGAAAGATGGGTCTTGGCGAAGTCGAAGCGGATCCCGCCAAGATCAAGGGCGAACTCGTCCGCCCGACCGGGGTGAGCAGCGAAGAGCGCGGCGAGGGGCGGCGGAGAGGCGCCCTCGAGTTCGGACAGGAAGGACATGGGTCCGCGACATAGCGACGGGGGCGGCGATTACCACCCTCGGCCTGGCAGGCAGCGCTTGACCAAAGGCCGTCGGCAGCGCCAAGGCCCTCAGCGATGGCGGACCGGGCCGAAGACAAGGCGGAGGAGAAGAAGGGCGGGCTGTGGCGCGGCCTGCTGTTGCTGCTGCTGTTCGTTTGGACGCTGCGCAGCCTGATCGTCGCGCCCTTCAGCATTCCGTCGGGCTCGATGCTCCCCAGCCTCTATGTCGGCGACTATCTGCTCGTCACCAAGTGGCCCTATGGCTACAGCCGGGCGAGCTTCCTGTTCGGCTTTCCGCCGATTGACGGACGCATCTTCGCCAACCTGCCCGAACGGGGCGACGTGGCCGTGTTTCGCGGACCTGAAGGCAACGACGTGATCAAGCGGGTGATCGGGCTGCCGGGCGACACGATCAAGACACGGGGAGGCGCGCTGATCCTCAACGGGACCGCAGTCGGGCGGACGAGACTGCCCGACGTGGTGGTCCGGGTCTCGCCCAACTCGCCCTGCCGGTCTGTCGGGCAGGATGGAAGCGGCGGCCTCTGCACCTATCCGGCCTTTCGCGAGACCCTGCCGGGCGGGCGCAGCTATACGGTGCTCGAGCAGGTCGACAATCCGGCGGTGGACGATTTCGGTCCGGTCCAGGTGCCGAAGGGCAGCGTCTTCATGATGGGCGACAATCGCGACGACAGCGCGGACAGCCGGATCTCTCCGGCGCTCGGCGGGATGGGCTTCGTGCCGGTCGAGGCGCTGGTCGGTCGAGCGGCCTTCACCTTCTGGTCGACCGACGGCAGCGCCTCCTGGCTGCTGCCCTGGACTTGGTTCACTGCCGCCCGCTTCGACCGGATCGGAGACAGCCATTGAGCCGGCTGCAGAAATGGGTCGGCGAGCGGCTCGGGCATGAGCCAAAGGAACTCTGCCTGTTCGAGCGGGCACTTACTCACCCGAGCTTCGGCAAGACGCATTATCAGCGATTGGAGTTCCTGGGCGATCGGGTGCTCGGTCTGGTGATCGCCGAGTGGCTCGAGGAACGCTTCCCGCGCGATCCTGAAGGGCAATTGTCGCACCGGCTGACCAGCCTGGTGTCGCGATCCACCTGCGCCGAAGTGGGTAGCGCGATCGACGTGCCCGGTGTCATGCGCCTTGGCAAGCAGGCTCGGGAGGATGGAGCAACGCGCAGCGACAATGTCGTGGGCGACGTAGTCGAGGCGCTGATTGCCGCGCTTTACCTGGACGGCGGGCTGGAGGCGGCACGCGCCTTCATCCGCAGGCAGTGGGAGGCGCACGTCGCCGCGCTGACCGAGGCGCCGCGCCATCCTAAGTCGGTGCTCCATGAACTAGCGGAGGCCAAGCGCCGCAAGAACCCGGTCTATGAAGTGGTGAAGGCGAGCGGCCCCTCGCACGCGCCGACCTTCACCGTGCGGGTCAGCATCGGCAGCCTGGGTGAGGCGGAAGGAACGGGCTCGAGCAAGCAGGAGGCCGAGACGGCTGCTGCCTCGGCCCTGTTGGAGAAATTGCAATGAGCAGCCGGTGCGGGCTGGTAACGGTGCTCGGCGCGCCGAACGCGGGCAAGTCGACCCTGGTGAATGCGCTGGTCGGCCAGAAAGTGGCGATCGTCAGCCCCAAGGCGCAGACCACAAGAGCGCGGCTGATGGGGATTGCGATCGAGGGCGAGGCGCAGATCCTGCTGGTCGACACGCCGGGCATCTTCGCGCCAAAGCGGCGGCTCGACCGGGCGATGGTCAAGGCGGCTTGGGAAGGCGCGGAGTCGGCCGATCGCGTCTTGCTGGTGATCGACGCGGCGGCCAGCATCGGCCAGCGGGTCGAGACGGTGCTGGGCGGCGTGGAGGGCCGGCCCGAGCCCAAGATCCTGGTGCTCAACAAGGTCGACATCGCCGAGAAGGGCGACCTCCTCAAATTGGCGACGGAGCTGAGTGCCAGGCTGTCGCCCGAAGAGGTGTTCATGGTCTCGGCGACGAGCGGGGATGGGGTCGGGGACCTCAAGCGATATCTCGCCTCCGTCATGCCGGAAGGGCCGTGGCACTATCCCGAAGACCAGCTCAGCGATGCGACCGACCGGATGGTGGCGGCCGAACTGACCCGCGAGCAGCTCTACCTCCAGCTCCACGCCGAGTTGCCTTATGCCTCGGCAGTCGAAACGGAGAAGTGGGAGGAGCGCAAGGACGGCTCAGCCGTGATCCACCAGCAGATATTGATCGAGCGGGACAGCCAGAAGGCGATCGTGCTCGGCAAAGGCGGTGCCAAGTTGAAGGCGATCGGCGCGGCGGCCCGGGCGGCGATCGCCGAGCATCTCGGGCGTAAAGTGCACCTGTTCCTGCATGTGAAGGTCGAGCCGCGCTGGAGCGAGGATCGGGGGCTGTACCAGGATATCGGGCTCGACTGGACGAGTTGATCGTCGGGCGGCGCGGGAACGGCAGGCACCTCAGGCTAGCATCTCCTCCACCCAGCCTGGAACGATCTCGGAGGCGCGGCCGAGTCGGGTCTCGTGGAAGAAGATGCTGCCTTGACTTGGGTCCAGGTTGAGCTCTGTGCAGTGGGCGCCGACGTAGCGGGCGGTCTGGACGAAACCGGCAGCGGGGTAGACGGCACCCGAAGTGCCAATCGACACGAACAAGTCGCACGTCCGAAGGGCTTCGTCGATCCGCTCCATCTCGTAGGGCATCTCGCCGAACCAGACGATATCGGGGCGGACCTGGCCGACCCTGAGGCAGGCCGGGCAGCGCGCGCCCTCGCCCATCGGCCCGTCCCAGGGAAAGCGGGCATCGCAGGCGAGGCACCAGCCTTTCCTGAGCTCGCCGTGCATGTGGATGAGGTTGCCCGACCCGGCTCGCTCGTGGAGATCGTCAACGTTCTGGGTGACGAGGAGAAAGGGTCCGCCCCAGTGCCGCTCAAGCTCGGCAAGCGCACGATGCGCGGCGTTGGGCTCGACCGCAGCGAGCCTGGCCCTCCGTGCATCGTAGAAGGCGTGAACCAGCGCAGGATCGCGACGAAAGGCCTCCGGCGTTGCCACGTCCTCGACCCTGTGGCCTTCCCACAACCCGTCGGCACCGCGGAAGGTGGCGACCCCGCTATCAGCGGAGATGCCGGCACCCGTAAGGATGACGAGCGAGCCTTCTCCTTGGCTGGACGCAACCATATTCCCTCATGTTTGTTGACACTATTGTCAGCAGCGCGCGCAAGCATGATATAGAGAAGCATGTACCGGCACAGCATCGGAATCGATCCCACCGACATCGATCACATGGGTCATGTGAACAATAGCGTCTACCTGAAGTGGGTGCAGGAGGCGGTGGTCCGGTATTGGGAGAAGGTCGCGCCCTCGGAGGCAGTCGGCCAGCACCTGTGGGTCGCGCTGAGGCATGAGATCGAATTCCGCCGGCCTACCTTTCTCGAGGATGCAGTCGTTGCAGATGTCATCGCCGAGCAGGTGAAGGGCGCCAAGGCCTTCTTCACGACGGTGATCCGCCGCGGCGAGACGGTACTTGCCGAGGTCAAGAGCACGTGGTGCTGCCTTGATGCCAGCTCGCTTAGGCCGGCACGCCTCAGTCAGGATGTCGTGCGCCGCTTCCTGCCCTCGCCTGCCTGACGTTCGCGTCCGCGACGGCTTGCGGCGGCACTGGGCGCGGGCCATGAGTGGAGCATGCGAACCGAACTGCAGCCGCTACGATTGAGCTTAGTCGCTCCGAACGGTCGCATGGGGCAGGCGATTGCAGCAGCAGCCGTGGAGGATGGCGGGTTCATCATCGACGATGATCGGGCTGACGTGATCGTCGACTTCTCTGCGCCCGAGGCACTGGCAGGCTCGCTCGATCGTGCCACTCGAAGCGGCACCCCGATTCTTGTCGGCACGACGGGTCTGGACGACTTGGCGGATCGAAGGATGGCCGATGCAAGCCGGACCGTGCCGCTGCTTCGGGCAGCCAACACGTCGCTTGGCATCGCCTTGCTGGCCGAACTCGTCGAGCGGGCCGCACGCGCGCTCGGCCCCGAGTGGGACGTCGAGATCTTGGAGATGCATCATCGCCGCAAGAAGGACGCTCCCTCGGGCACTGCATTGCTGCTGGGCGATGCGGCTGCCGCAGGCCGAGGCGGCAACCCGCCCCGCGAGATGAGCCGGGAGGGCCGCAATCTTCAACGTGGCGAAGGAGCGATCGGCTTCGCCTCGCTTCGGGGCGGCAGCGTCGTCGGGGACCATGACGTGATCTTCGCAGGAGAAGATGAGCGCATTGTCCTGGCGCATCGAGCCGATGGCCGCATGGTGTTCGCCCGCGGTGCGCTCAAGGCCGCGCGGTTCCTCTCCAGGTGCGAGCCAGGCTTTTACACGATGCGCGACGTCGTCGGCGCGCTGTGAAGAAAGCAGACGTCGCGGAGTTCTACTTGCGGCTGGCGGAGCTCAATCCCGAGCCGGTCGGCGAGCTGGAATGGATTAATCCGTACACACTGCTGGTAGCGGTGGCTTTGTCGGCGCAAGCGACGGACGTAAGCGTGAACCTCGCCACACGAAGCCTCTTCCGGTTGGCAGACACGCCGGAGAAGATGCTGGCGCTCGGTGAGGAGCGCATTCGAGAGCAGATCAAGACAATCGGGCTCTTCAACACAAAAGCCAAGAACCTGGTGTTGATGGCCCGGCAGCTCGTTGAGCAGCACAATGGTGAAGTGCCAAGAGACCGCGAGGTGCTTGAGCAGCTCGCCGGCGTGGGCCGCAAGACCGCCAATGTCGTCCTGAACACCGCCTTCGGCCAGCCGACGATCGCCGTCGACACGCACGTCTTTCGCGTGGCCAATCGTACTAGCCTTGCACGCGGGAAGACACCTCTCGAAGTGGAGCTGAAGCTCCAGAAGGCCACGCCCGCGCCGTTCCTGCAGCATGCTCACCATTGGCTGATCTTGCACGGTCGCTACATCTGCAAGGCCCGAGCACCGGAATGCTGGCGCTGCCCGGTTGTCGATCTTTGTGCTTTTCGAGAGAAACGGCTGGTTTGCTCCTAGGTCCAGGAGCGCTGCCAACGTCGACCAAGCCCGGTAAGCAGTTCGTATTGAGACAATCCGCTTGTCGCGGCGAGCTTCTCGAGATCGAAGTCGAACTCCAGCCAATCGCCTTCCCGAAGCGCTGGCGCTGCGCTTGCATTCACCGCGATCAGATCCATCGAGATCCGGCCGATGATCGGCAGTCGCACTGCCCCGAAACGAGCCGAACCGCTCGCCGCCAGCGAACGCAAATAGCCGTCAGCATAGCCGATGTTGAGGATGGCGGCTCGTAGCCGCTCATGGGCGACAAAGGTGGCATTGTACCCCACCGATTGCCCCGGCACTACGGAGCGTAACTGCAGGATTTGGGCTTCAAGCCTGACAACAGCGCCAATGACGCCGCGAGCCTCTTGGCGCGGCATTCCTCCGTAAAGAGCCAGACCAGGCCGGACGAGGTCAAAGCCATAGTCCTCCCCCAGAAAGATCGCCGCGCTGTTTGCCAGACTATATCGCTGCGCGGGGACGGCAGCGCGCAAGTCGCGGAAACGAGCAAGCTGCGTAGCATTCAATTCATGATCTTCGTCAGCACAGGCCAAGTGGCTGTGAAGAGTGTGGATGTTGAGCCCGTCCGCAGTGCTTACTTCATCAAGGCTCAGTCCCAGCCGGTTCATACCGGTGTCGACCATGAGGTCGCATGGATCCGCACTGCGGCCAGAGGCTTTCCACCTGGCAATCTGCTCGGCAGTGATAAGAACGGGCCGAACTCCCGGGCGGGGCTGATCGTCGGGACCAAGGCCGTGGAGCACTGCCAGCGTGCCCTCCGGAAGGAAGTCGAGTTCCGACGCTTCCCACCAGGTGGAAACAAAGAAGTCCCTGCACCCCTCGGCGAGAAGGTGTTGGACAACAGCGCGCGCGCCAAGGCCATAAGCATTTGCCTTGACGGCCGCTCCCGTTCTCGTCCCGGCTCTGGCTTCGAGTTGCCGGTAGTTGCTTACGAGCGCAGCGCGATCACAGCAAAGACGCAGGGGGTGATGCATGCTCTCCCCCTACTGCCAGCCATGACGATGGTCGACAGGCTTGCACGCAAGCCCGTCGAACCATGAGCTAGCCCCTGACTGGAGCCGGCGGCGGCGGCGGTGGCGGGGGAGGAGGCGGCGGGCAGGCGTCCGAAGCAAGGATCACCGTTCCATCCGGACAGGTCTGCGTTGCCGGCGGTGCCGGCGGAGGCGGCGCAACCGGGACCGGTTCAGGAGGCGGCGGGGGCACCGGTGCAGACCCCAGGTTCAGGATCAGGCTTGCCAGCAGCGAGTGCGAGCGGAACCGTCCATCGACACTTTCAGACGCCAGTCCGCTGTTGCTCTCACCAAGGTCGAGCTTGGTGTTGAAGAAGCGATACTTGAGCCCGATGTCCAGGTTGTCGCTAACTGGGAGGCGGATACCGGCGAGCAATTGCCACGCCAGCGACCGGTCTTCACCGAAGACACCGGCACCCAGCGGAACACCCGGTCCAGAAATGCGGCCTTTGACGTTCACCTGCGCACCGCCAAGGCCGCCACCTGCGTAGACCTGGAGCGCATCGTCAGCACCGAAATCCAACAGGAGGTTGGCCATCGCCGACGCAACTCGCGTGTCACCCTCGATTGCCGGCCGAGTAACGGTCGTAAACACGGCAGGGTTGACCGCAACATCTTCGAGCACTGCCCGCTTGTAGCCGAGTTCACCCTCGGCACGGATCAGACCGAAATCGTATCCAGCAATGAAATCGAGATCGAGCCCTGACCGATGCTCGAAGCGGAAGCCGTTGTCGACCTGCGTGGTGCGAAGCTGGTAGTCGAGCTTGAGGGCGGAAGGCTTCACCACTCCGGCCTCAAGCCCGAGATAGCCGCGACCATCACGTGCGACCGCATCGGTCGACACGGCGGCAAGCGCGAGCCCAGCTAGCAGGACGTTTCTGGCAATCATTGAGACCCCTCCCTGTGGTTTGCGGGCGACAATAGTTCGTTCCGCATCCAGTTCCCATGCCTGCATGCCGCGCAGCAAGAATGTTGTGGTCTGTGGCGTCCTGGACACTTAGCTTGCGATCAGCCCGTGCGTTCGCAATGTACTAAGGATGGCAGCAATTGCGCTGCGCGCTTCTTGATCGATGACACTTCCACTCGTCGGGCCGGGAATCGCGGCGCCTTGCGGTCCGACGACCTTTCTTCCATCGATCACGATCTTGGAGGCGAGAACCGCTCCACAGACCCAATCCCCACCGCGAAACTGCCATTCCTGTCCGCTGGCTTCATCGATGATCTTCTGTCCCTCGACCGGAGGTGCAAAACGCCACCCGCCAGCCGTGTAGATGGCAAGGCTGTTTGCCTGTCCGATCCACTCCCCTTGCGGAGCCTTCCCGCAAATCAGCACCGCTCCTTCGGAGGGCCCATCCGGAGGATCGTTTGATGGAGCATTGCCCACGGTTGCAACGAGCAAGTCCAGCAGGAGCAGAGCTTCGTTATGGGTCACCTCCTTCTGCGCTTGGCCGGCAGCAAGAAGCGGCAGCTTCAATCGGGCAGTTCTATTCATCGCAAACCTCAATTGATTTCGAGCAGGCGTTCGCGGCTTACGCCGAAGTCGCCGACCTGTCGGACCGCGCAGGTCCATGGCTTTGCACCAAGGCCGTTCAGCACCTCGGGCGCGATAATGATCTGAGAAGTGGACGAAGTCAGCTCGAGTTGGACGCCAGATACCCCGCTGATTGCAACGAGATAGCCCTCGCTGCTCTCACCAAGCGGTGCATCTACGTGATCGAGCCATGGAGCGCCCTGCCGACTTCGTCGGATCCAGCTGAGCTGCAGTGACGCTCCCATCCAGCGTGCCGCAAGATGCACAGGCGAAAGTGGGAGCAAGAAGGCGCCTTGGAACGAGGTAGCGGCGATCACGTCCTCGCCACTGGCGTCCAAAGTTCTGACTTGGACAGGAGCCCCGATTATCTGCGCATTTGCGGGCAGTTGCGACAGCGCGGCTGGCTCGAACAGGACAAAGCCTGTTCCAATCGCGTGTTCGCTGACAATGTTTGATCCGAAGCGACCCCGGATCAACCGCCTGAGGCGGTATCTCCTGTCTCCCGTCGCTACGGCGGATCCGAACTGCAACACTTCGCTGCCAACAAAGGCGATGTTGGCTCCACCGTAGAGATCCGCGTCATCCACGCTGAAGAGCCAGTCGTCGCTATCGAGTTCTACGTCGATGACACTGGCGAGATCGAGGATGTCGGCAGCTTTCCCACCCACGGGCTGCATGAGCCGGCCGGTTATCGCAGGTCGTTCAGCCGAGGCGACCTGGGCAGTTGCTCCTGCAATCGACACGTCCAGCAGCACAGGGCGGTAAGGCTTCTTTCCTCCTGCTACAGCGACCGCGAGCGAAGTCCGGCCGTCATTCAATTCGCCGGGCAGTTCAAAGGCTGCAAGCCTCAGTGGCGAAGGCGGTTCGTCACGCTCGACTGCTATTCGCCCTGCGTCGCTTTGTAAGGACTCAACAGCGTCCGTCGCCGGGAGCAGAACGAGTTCCACATGATCGTTCCGGAACCTCTTCTGCACAACCCTCAGCGCAGGCCGGGAAAGATCTTCGGTTGTGATCCTGTCACCAAGTCGGATGCCTGCGCCGTTTGCCAGGGGGAGCGATAAGGTGATCCGCTGCTTTTCAGATCCAATTGCAGCCAGTTGCTCTTGCGCAAGCGCCTTCGCCTGATCGCTGGTCAGAGTGCCGGGGAAGTCGAAGCGCGTCACTGGCCCAGTGCCTTGCACGCCCACGGACTTCTCACCCACACCGAAGTCTAGGCCCTCGTCGAAGTACCGAACCGCAACCTTTGCCGGCCCCTTCAGATTTGGCGAGCCAACCTGGCGCTCATCATGCACGAAGTTGTAAACTGCAGTCGGCAGATGATGAGATCGCGGCTTCGCTTCAGCAACCCAGCTCGCCCCGAAACTGAACTCATGCCGAAATAGGGATATCAACGGCAGCAACGCTTCGGAGACCGTCTCGCCCTGCAAAGCGAAGCCGCGAGCGAGCGCTTTCGCTGCACCTGCCTCCATCGGGAGCTTCAGTGTTGAGGCGATGAGAGTGGCGACACTTACCGCGGATGTCGTCGATTCAATTTCAACGTTGATCTGCGGAATACGGTTACCGAAGCTGCCAAGATCGAAGTCTTCGAAGATGAGCAGGCTCATGCCCCGGTAAGCGGGGGTGCTGCCAGTTCCTTCGAACGAACTGATCAGGGGATCGGGCTGTTGATCCGCTGTTCCCGACAACAGTCGTAACTGGAAAGCAGTCTTATGGTCGCCCGCAGCACCGCGGATCAAGCGGCCGTCTGCCCAGATTCGCTTCACCGCGCGCAATTCGGAAGACGAGAGTGCCAACGCAAAGCTGACGCTTCGGGCCTGCCGCGAGCCGTTCTTGCTTGCGCGAATTCCCTCGACGACATCGCTGGCCCAGACGACCGTTCCCGCGACCCTCATCGCCCCGGCAATCGCAGGGACTTCAGCGCCGTAATTGGCGCTGGGCACGCGAAGATCGGAGATCCTTGCTGCGGAAGCTCTGCGAAAGAGTTGCCTGTCGATCTGACGTCCCAGCAGTGATCCGACGACGGCTCCAACCGGTCCGGCCACCGCGCTTCCAACACTATTGAGGTCGCCATCGCAGAACCTCCTGTGCATTCGGTAGATGCGTGCGCTTGGAAGCGACGCTGCGTCGCCGGGGGTCTCAACGACTTTCAGCACGCGGCGATCGGCGTGAATGAAGGTCCCAGAACCGGACACGACAAAGTGCAGGCTGCGGTCTAGGCGCGAGACCACAAGATCGCTCGCTTCAGCGCGACCTGCATCAATCCTGCTGAAGTAAGGCTCGAGATGGCTTTCCAGGTAATCGAGCCTGCTCTCGGAGAAGGGGTACGAGGGAAAGGAGACCTGCTGCAGCCGGTAGGCGATGATCGCGACGCCCACACAATCGACGCCGGTCCGCGGTGATCGTCCGTGTGGACGAAAGCGGCAGCCCAGTAGCTCTAGGGCCCGGCTGTAGGGGCTAGTCACCCGGGTAGCGAAGCAAGAAGTCCGTGCCGGGCATGTGCGGCTCACCTCGGAAGTTGGCAACATTGCCGAAGCGCTCGCGGCAAGTGCCGAGGCGGCCATCGCAGCCCTCGGTCAACCTCACGCGGGCGCCTGTGTCCGGTGGGAAGCGTGAGGGTTCGCGAAGCTGAAGGCTGCCGCCATCCGCTTGCAGGATATCCTGACTAAGTCCGCAATTGCGCCCACTCAGCCATTGCAGCCTGCCGAAGGCATAGGGGCCAAGGTCCTCAGCCTCGAAGCGCAGCCACGATCCCTCGACCTTCGATAGAACCAGCCGCCTCGTGCGCGGTCGCAGGCTGACCCGGCACGCCTTGTCGCCCAACCTTGCTCGGCATTCCGGGCTCGTCCTCACGCAGGGCTGCTCCTCCAGAGCAGGCGGGGTCACGACAATGTCCAGAGTCACATCATCTTGATTCTGACGGAGCCTGCCGAGCTCGCCGGCGCAGATGACGTAGCTCGCCGACTCCCCGCTCCACCCCGCTCCTTCCAGGACAATCGCCGCTCCGCTGAGTCCTCCGTCGAGGAACCCCCAGATCAGCGCTGCGCCCCGTTCATGGGAGATCTGCACACTTGCACGGCTGTCCAGCAAGCTGGCGTCAAGAACGACGTCAATCTTCTGGAAGTCGCACGCAGTCACCGCCTCGGTGCCGCCCCGGGTGGAGGCATCATGAGCTGTAAGCAGCAGGCCGGCGCCGTCTTCACGTTGGACGGTGCAGAGGAAGGTATGCGTGCTCAGTTCTGCAACGGCATCGCTCATGCTTCGCGAACTTCGATCAAAGGAACGCTGACGGCCTCGCCTGCAAGGTAGGTCTTGCGGCTCACTCTCAGTTGCTGCTCCTCGAAGCGCACGGGAACGTCGAAAAGGAAGCCGGCGGTCACTCGGGCGCCGCTCGCGGGCGGCTCGTCGAACTCGATGATACCACTCTCCGAAAGGGTCCAGGCTGACGTCTGCACGCCGTTCGCCGCGACAAGGATCGAGCCCTGCACAGGACGAGTGATCCTTCGCACCTCGCCTGCTCCATACCGTTTGACGAGAGGGAACCGCCGACGCTTGCCGTCGGCAATTTCCAAGAGCACGTCGCCAGCGCCTGGATCGTCGGTCATGTTGGCCGAACTGAAATCCAGGGCATCACAAAAGCGGAAAGCGATGGCGTTGCCACGAACGCTGCGGAAGA
>ERZ1066119.1344-NODE-1344-length-13262-cov-12.585901_pt1 | contig 13262 bp, 9 predicted proteins | sample MGYA00382766_ERZ1066119 | MGnify/ENA primary metagenome ERZ1066119 (study PRJEB33369, sample SAMEA5778349) | biofilm metagenome | biome: Industrial cooling water; feature: Water cooling tower basin; material: Biofilm | place: United Arab Emirates | collected...
GCCCCGCCCCGCGCCGCCCGACGCGCCCGCCGAGCGCGCGTGGGCGACCGCGCTCGCCGCGGGGCGTGGGGCGCTCGCCGAGCGCGCGTTCGCCCGCGCGGACAGCGTGTTCTCCGCGGTCGGTCAGGCATTCCCGGGCAGTGGGGTGGCCGCCGAGGCCGCGTACTGGCGCGCCCTGGGGCAGGCGGACCCGCAGAACACCGCGGGCGACACGGCCGCCGCCGCCCTCGCGCTCGACGCCTACCGAGCGACGGACCCGCCGCGCGCACACTTCGTGGAGGCCGGCGTGCTGCGCGCGCTGCCCGCCCGCACCGACTCGCTGCGCCTCACCCTGGGCTACGAGCGGAGCGCGGCCGCGGCGGCGGCGGCCGGCGCCGCGGCGGCGCGCGCGACGATGGTGCCGCGCGACTCGCTGCGGGCGCGCGACGAGGCGCTGGACCGGATGCGCGCCGAGCTGGCGTATGCACGGGCCGAACTCGAGCGGGTGCGCCGACGGCTGGCCGCGCCCCCGCCGCGCGCGGCGCCGTAACCGGGCGGTGCACGGGGCGCCGAGGGCCGTCCTCGTCGTCAACCCGCTGGCGCGCCGGGGCGCCGGGGCGCAGGACGCCGCCGTACAGCGCGCGCTGGCCGAACGCTTCGCCGTGGACGTGATGGTCCCCGAGTCGGCCGCCGCGCTCGCCCGCGCCGTGCGGCGGGCCGCGGACGCCGGCGCCGCCGCAGTGATCGCGGCCGGGGGTGACGGGACGGTGCGCCTCGCGGCCTGCGCCCTCGCCGGGCGGGGCGTGCCGTTAGGTATCCTCCCCGCCGGCACGGCCAACGACGCGGCCCGCGCGCTCGGCGTGCCGCGCTCCCTGGTCGACGCCGCCGCCGCGATCGCAGCCGCCCGGCCGCGTGCGCTCGACCTTGTTGCGGTCGATCCGGGGCGCGATGGCGAGGGGGCCTGCTGGCTGACCGTCGGCGGCCTCGGCGTGGTCACCGCCGCCGCGGAGCGGGCCACCGCGCTCCGGGCCGGGCGGCGCGCCGGGCTGTCGCTCGGCCGCGTCCTCGGGGCCGGCGTGTACCGCGCCGCGGCGGCGCACGTGCTCCTCACTCGCGAGGCACGGGCGCGCCGCTACACCGTCGACGCCGTCACGCCCCAGGGTCACGCGCACGTCGAGACGATCGTTGCCCACGGCGCCTTCGTGGCCAACCTGCCGTACTGCGGCGGCGGGCTGCGCGTCCCGGGCGCCGGCGCGCCCGACGACGGCACGTTCGAGCTGTGCTTCGTCACCGCGGCGCCGCGTGCGGCCCTCGCGCTCCGCTTCGCGCGACTCGCCGCGGGACGTTCGGTGTCGCCGGCCGCCGTGCGCGTCGTCGCCGCGCGCGAGGCGCACGTCACCTGCGACTCGTCGGACGCCCTCCTCGGCGACGGCGAGCGGCTCGCGGCCGGGCGCGCGTTTCACCTGCGGGCCCGACCCGGCGCGCTCCAGGTGCTCGTCTGACGGTCCCGGTCGCGCGGCCGTGCCGACGCGCGGCGGTCACCCCACCCGGAACAGCTCCAGCGACCGCGCGTAGCGCTCGCCAAGCGTCTGGCGCAGCCCCTGGTGCTCGGGGCGGGTCAGCTCGGGGTCGGCGTCCAGCAAACGCTCGGCGGCGGCGCGCGCGTGCAGGTTCAGCTCCTCGTCGAGCAGCGGGTCCGCGACACGGAACGTGGCCTCGCCGCTCTGGCGCTCGCCGAACAGGTCGCCCATGCCGCGCAGCCGCAGGTCCGCGCGCGCGATCTCGAAGCCGTCCTCGGTCGACACGAAGAGCCGCAGTCGCTCGGCCGCCTCGGGCCCGACGTCGCCCAGGAGGATGCAGAACGACTGCTCCCCGCCGCGCCCGACGCGGCCGCGGAGCTGGTGGAGCTGCGACAGCCCGAAGCGCTCGGGATGCTCGATGAGCATCACCGTCGCGTTAGGCACGTCGATCCCGACCTCGATGACCGTCGTGGCGACGAGCACGTCGAGAGCGCCGTCGCGGAAGGCGCGCATCACCGCGTCCTTCTCGTCCGCCGGCAGGCGGCCGTGCAGCAGCCCGACGCGCCGGTGCGCGAGCGCGCCGCCCTCTCCCGACAGCTCCTCGAATGCCACGGTCGCGGCCTTGAGGTCGCTCTTCTCGCTCTCGTCGATGAGCGGGTAGACGATGTACGCCTGCCGCCCCTTGGCAACTTCCGCGTCCACGAAGCGCAGCACCCGGTCGCGCGCGCTCTCCGGGCGGAGCGCGCTCGTGATCGGGCGACGCCCGGGCGGCTTCTCGTCGAGCACGCTCACGTCCAGGTCGCCGTAGAGCGTGAGGGCGAGCGATCGGGGGATCGGCGTCGCCGTCATCAGCAGCACGTCGATGTCGGTGCCCTTGGCACCGAGCGCCTTCCGCTGCTCGACGCCGAACCGGTGCTGCTCGTCGACCGCCGCGAAGCCCAGCCGCGCGAACGCGGTACCCTGCTGCACGAGCGCGTGCGTACCAACCACCAGTAGCGGCGCCGGGTCGGCCATGCGCGCGGCGGCCTCGCGGCGCTCGCGCGCGCCCAGCCGGCCGGTCACGAGGATCGGGGCAACGCCTAACGGCGCCAGCATGGCCGCGAAGCCGCGCGCGAGCTGCTCGGCGAGCAGCTCGGTGGGCGCCATGACCGCGGCCTGGTAGCCGTTCTCCATCGCCAGCAGGCAGGCAAACAGCGCCACCACGGTCTTCCCGCTCCCGACGTCGCCCTGGAGCAGGCGGTGCATCCGGCGCGGGCTGGTCATGTCCATCACGATCTCCCGAAGCGCCCGCGTCTGCGCGCCCGTCAGCTCGTAGGGCAGCGACGCCTTGAGCGCGCTCGTCAGCTCGCGGCGATTGCTCATCGCCACGCCGGCGCGGTGCTCCCGCGCCAGGGCGTTGGCGCGCCGGTGGAGGATGTGCACGCTCAGCAGCTCCTCGAACGCCAGCCGCGCGCGCCCCGCCGACGCTTCGGCGATGCTCGCGGGCCGGTGGACCATGCGGAGCGCCTCGGGGAGCGTCGGCACGCCCGGCTCGGTCAACATCGGAGCTGGCAGGTGCTCGGTCACCTGCGGCAGGAGCGCGTCGAGGTGGCCCTCGACGAGCGTGCGGATCTGCTTGAAACTCAGCCCCTCGGTGGCCGGGTACACGCTCAGCACGCGCCCCTGCATCCCGCCGTCCTCCTCGGCGCCGAGGTTGACGAACTCGCGCGGCTGGAGCTGGCGGCCGTGGAAGAAGCGCACGTGGCCGGTGAGCAGCAGCACGTCGCCCTTTTGGATCACCCGGTCCAGAAACGGCTGCCCCGGCCACGAGACCTCCAGCAGGCCGCTCCCGTCCTTGACCACCGCCTGGAAGATGCGCAGCCCCTTGCGCGTCGGGATCACGCCCTTGCTCACCACGCGGCCCACCACGGTGCCCTCCATGCCGGGCTCCAGGTCGGCGATGCGCGAGACCGTGCTCGCGTCCTCGTAGCGGTGCGGGACGTGGAGCAGGAGGTCGCGGGCGGTGTGGATGCCAAGCCGCGCGAGCGCGTCGGCGCGCGCCGGCCCCACGCCCTTGAGGTAGGTGACTGGCGTGTCTAGGGTGAGGCGCGGGGCGGACGGCGGCGCGGCCGGCACGTGCCGTTAGGCCTCCACCAGCTCCCGCGCGAACGCCGCCGCGTCGAACGCCTCCAGGTCGCCGGCCTGCTCCCCCGTGCCGACGAACTTGACCGGCAGGTCGAGCGCCTCGTGCACGGCGACCACCACGCCGCCCTTGGCGGTGCTGTCCAGCTTGGTGACCACGAGCCCGGTCACCGGCACCGCCTCGCGGAACTGCCGCGCCTGCTGCACCGCGTTCTGCCCGATGGTGCCGTCGAGGACGAGCAGCGTCTCGTGCGGCGCGCCCGGCAGGCGCTTGGCCACCACGCGGTGCACCTTCTTCATCTCCTCCATCAACCCGCCGCTCGTGTGCAGCCGCCCCGCGGTGTCGATGATGACGACGTCGGCGCCGCGCGTCACGCCCGCATCCACTGCGTCAAATGCAACCGCCGCCGGGTCGGTGCCTGGCGCCGCGCCCACGAAGTCAGCCCCGGTGCGCTGCGACCACACGCGGAGCTGGTCGATGGCGCCCGCGCGGAAGGTGTCGGCCGCGCCCACCAGCACTCGCTGCCGCTGCTTGACGAGGCGCGACGCGAGTTTGCCGATGAAGGTCGTCTTCCCCGCCCCGTTCACGCCGACGACGAGGTAGACCGCCGGCCCGCTGGCGGGCCGGGCCAGCGCCGGGTCACTGTTCCCCTCCACTAGCTCGGCCTCCACGAGCCGGCGCAACGCGTCCTGGAACTCGGCCTCGGTGCGGATGAAGCCCTGTTGGGCGTAGCCGCCGATCTTGTCGACCAGTTGGAGCGTGGTCGGCACGCCGAAGTCGGCCGCGAGCAGCACCTCCTCCAGCGTTTCGAGCGAGCCCTCCTTCACCCCGCCGCGGAAGATGACCCCCACGTCGGTGGTGGCGACCTCCTTGAGGCGTTGCCAGAGGGACTTCTGCGGCGCGTCGCCTTCGCGGCGGAACAGTCGGGCCATGGACGGCGGGAGGGTTGGGGTGCGGCCGGACGCTAGCGCGGCCGGCCGCGCGGGCCAAGTCTGCCGGTCGCGCCGCTACCGCAGCCCGCGGCGCCGGCGCAGCACCCACTCGGCGCAGAGCAGCGCGGCGGCGGCCGCGTAGGGCCAGCCCGCGTCGCGCACCCGCGCCCCCGCGGGCCGCGCCGGCGTGGCAGAGCCCACCGGCCCCGAGACGACCGTGGGGCGCCGCGGCAGGAGCTCGGCGGAGGCGTTCACCGCGAGCACCGACCGTCCGCCCGTGGCCTCCACGGTGTACACGCCGGGCGGCAGCGCGGGCGACTCGGCGACGCGTGCGCCGTCCGGGAATCGCAGCGTGAGCGCGCGCGGCGACCCCCCACCCCGGCGAGCGAGACGGACGGCGACGACACTGTCCGCGCCCCCTCGCCTCCACCGCACCGGTTCGCCCTCGCGCACGAATGCCGCGTCGGGCACAGCCGCGCGCGCGTCCCCCCGCCCCGCGGCCAGCCAGTCGAACAGGCCGCCCCAGAGCGCAGCGGCGGCGTCTGCCGGGCGGCCGCCCCGGAACTGCCAGCGCCAGTACCCGCCGGCGCCGCTCACCACCACGCGGCGCGGCGCCTCCTCGCCTACCACGACGGGGCGCGGTGGGGCGTTGGCAAGACGGGCAGTGAGCCCGGTCCAGGCGGCCGCGCGCGGGGCCGCCCCCACGTCGAGCGGGGGCAGGCTGTCCCACACGATGCCGGCCAGCGCCCCCGCCACCGGCGAGGGCGGCGCGCCGACCGCGTACCACTCGGCGGCGCTGTCCGCCGACGCGGGAGGCTGCACGAGCGCGAGCGCGCCTCGGCCGAGCCCGCGCGGCGCGCCTAACGCCGACGTGTCCCCGTGGAGCACGAGGATCGACGCCGAGGCGGCGGCGCGCCGCACGTCGGACTCCGCCGCCGGCGCGAGCGTCCCTTCGATGCGCCACTGCCCCGGCGCGACGCGATAGTAGGCGCGCACCGGCGCCGCCAGCGTGCCGCGGAGGATCGCGAGCAGCAGCCGCGCGTCGTAGTCGGGCGCGCCGCTGACGAACACGGCGGCCGGCGCGTCGGTGACGTCGAGGGCCAGCGCGAGGGTGTCGTTGCGCGGCTCGCGGTCGCCGGCGGCCTCGTTGACCACCGCGAGAACGGCCGCGCCCGCCGTGGTGCCCGCGAGCGGGGCACGGACCCGGACCTCCTCCCTGGCGAACGGGGCCAGCGCGGGGCGCGAGGCGTCCGCGAGGGGTCGCCCGCCGAGTGTTAGGCGCAGCCGGCCGGGCGGCGCGCCCGCGGCGTCGGCCGCGACGGTGACGCGCACCTCCAGCGTGTCACGTGCGGCGACGGCGCGCGGCGCCTCGACGTCGACGAGGGCCGCGTCGGGGCCGCGCCTCGGGCGGATGACGACGACGCGGGAGCCGCCCGGCAGCCGCCGAAGTGCGTCGGGGTCGGCAAGCTCGCCGTCGGTCAGGACGACCAAGGCTCGCCCTGAGGCGGCCGCCCGGTCGGCGGCGTCTCCGATGCGACTTGCCCCGTCGCGAGCACGCGCAGAGGCGTCCCCCCTACGCGCCGAGTCGCCAACGAGCAGGAGCGAGTCGCGCCCCTGCCCGCGGCCAAGCACCCGAGTGCTATCCCGCGCGCGGCCCAGCGCCGAGGTATCGGCGGCCCGCGTCCAGCTCGCCGATACGTCGAGCGCCACGAGCGGGGGCGTCTCGCTCGCACGGCCGACCGGTGCGTCGAGCGCCGCGGCGGCAAGCAGGGCCACGGCCCCCGCGCGGAGCAGCGCGAGTGGCGCGAGTGGCGCGACCGGTGGCCCGGCGCGTCCTGCCGGGGCATAGGAGAGCGCAGCGACCGCCACGCCCACGGCCACCGCGACCAGCCACGCTGTCATCAGCGCGCCGGCGGAGGTCGGCAGATCGCGTGCGCCGGGTTAGGCGGCGCGCGACGTCGCTCCGGCCGTGCGGGCGCGACCGCCAGCGTTAGCCCGCCCGGCCGGCGGGTCGCGCGCCGCCGTCGGCCACGCGGCCAAGCAGGCGGGCGCGCATCGCCTCGAACGCGTCGCGCTCCGAGCGGCCGATCACGTCAGTCGAGGCGCGACGGAGCGCCGCGCCCGGGTCGCGCTGCGCCCCGCCGACCAGCAGCTCGAAGTGTAGGTGCGGCGCGGTCGAGAGCCCGGTGGTCCCGACGTACCCGACCGTCCGCCCCATGGTCACGCGGACCCCGCGCCGCACCCCGCTCGCGAAGCCGCGCAGGTGGCCGTAGCGGCTCACGTACCCGTTGCCGTGCCGGATTTCCAGCACGTTGCCGTAGCCGCCCTTCCACCCCGCGAACAGCACCACGCCGTCGCCGACCGTGCGCACCGGGGTGCCGGACGCAGCCGCGTAGTCGGTCCCCGCGTGCATCCGCCACACGCCGAGCACGGGGTGCTGCCGCATGCCGAAGCGGCTGCTCACGCGCCGGAAGGCGAGCGGCGCCCGGAGGAACGCCTCGCGGAGCGACTTGCCGGCGCCGTCGAAGAAGTCGGACGACGTGCCGCGGCTGCGGAAGCGCACCGCCTCCACCCGCCGGCCGCCCGCGGTGAGCGACGCCGCGAGCAGGCGCGCCTCGCGCGGGGTGCCCTCGGGGTCGGTTCGCCGCTCGACCACCACCCGGACCGAGTCGCCGGCGTTCAGGTCGTCGTCCAGGTCCACCCGGTGCTCGAAGACGCTCGCGAGCTTGTCGATGACCCCGTCACGCGCGCCGGCCGTGAGCGTGCCGCCCAGCGCCGAGTCGAGCGCGTTGGCGGCGGAGGAGCGCACGGCCGCGGCGGCCGACACGGTGTCCGTCGTCCACGCGAGCCGCTCCTCTCGCGCCCGCCAGGCGCCGCGCAGGAACGTCAACCGGACGACGCGGTCAGCCTCGGGGCGGTAGGTGATCTCCGCCGGCTGCGAGTCGCTGGCGAGGGCGCGCAGGTAGACGGCACTCCCGGCGCGGGCCGGGATCCGGGCGAGGGGCCCGGCCTCGCGCACCGCGCGGGCGGCCAGGGTACGGCTCACACCAGCCCGGCTCAGGGCGTCGACGAGGGTCTCGCCGGAGCCCACGCGCTCCACCCGTTCCTGCCAGCGCGGAAGCCACGGCGGGAGCGCGGCGGTGACACCCACCGGCACGCGGAACGCGGCCAGCGGCGGCTCGGGGGGCGCGGGCGGGCCATGCACGACATCGAACCCGACGATGCCCGCGGCGGCCGCCACGACCAGGGCGGTCACGGCGGCGGCGGGGCGGCGGCGGGGACGGCGGGGCACCGGCGCGCGACGATCGGCGGCCAGCGGTGATGCGGCGGGCGGTAGTGCGGAGGGAGACTGCACGGCGGCCGGGTGGCGGCCGCAGACGAACCGAGCGATGCGGCCGGCTCAGTCCATCTGGCGGCGGATGAACGTCGGGATCTCCATGTCGTGGAGGTCCTGCGCGCCAGCGCGGTCGTACGCCGAGAAGCCGCCGGCGCGCGGGCGCGGCCCCTCGGAGGCAGGCATGGAGCTCGGCACCGCGCGCGGCGCCGGCGAGAGGACGCGCGAGGGGCCCGGAACGGCACCATGCGTCCCCGTCGCCCCGGCCGACTGATTCCCGAAGCCCCGCCCATCGCGGGCCGGGAACGGCAGCACGCTCGGCCCGCGGGCCGGCTCCGCCGAGCCGCCGAGCGAGAGGATCTTGTCGAACCCGGTGGCGATGACCGTGACGCGGATCTCGCCCTGCATCGCCGGCTCGTGCACGGCGCCGAAGATGATCTCGGCGTCGTCGCCCACCGCGTCGTGCACGATCTCGTTGATCTGGTGCACCTCGCCGAGCGTGAGGTCGGCGCCGCCGGTGATGTTGACGAGCACGCCGGTCGCGCCGCTGACGCTCACGTTGTCGAGCAGCGGCGATGAGATCGCCTGCTGGGCGGCCTCCATCGCGCGGTTCTCCCCGCGCCCCATGCCGGTGCCCATGAGCGCGGAGCCGCCGTTCTCCATCACCGTCCGCACGTCGGCGAAGTCGACGTTCACGAGCCCGGTCACCGAGATGAGCGACGAGATCCCCTGCGTCGCGTGGAGCAGCACCTCGTCGGCCTTCTTGAGCGCGTCCTGGAACGGGATCCCCTTGCCCACGACGGCGAGCAGCCGCTCGTTGGGCACGACGATCATCGTGTCCACGTGCTTGCGCATCTCGGCGATGCCCTGCTCCGCCTGCCGCATGCGCTTGCGCCCCTCGAAGAGGAACGGGCGCGTGACGATGCCGACCGTGAGGGCGCCGGCCTCGCGCGCGAGCTCGGCCACGACCGGGGCCGCGCCGGTCCCGGTGCCGCCGCCCATGCCGCACGTGATGAACACGAGGTCGGTGTTGGCGAGCACGCGCGACACCTCGTCGCGGTTCTCGTCCACCGCCTGCCGCCCGATCTCGGGGCGGGCGCCGGCGCCGAGGCCGCGCGTGAGCTTCTTGCCGATCTGGATCTTGACGTCGCTCTTGGATCCGAGCAGCGCCTGCGCGTCCGTGTTGACCGAGATGAACTCGACGCCGTCGAGGTGCTCCTCGATCATGCGGTTGACGGCGTTCCCGCCACCACCGCCCAGGCCCACGACCTTCATGCGGGCGTTCTGGGTGGCGGTCTCCTCGAACTCGAAGATCATGCGGACGCGACTCCTAGGTCCAGCACGGGATGAGAAAGGGCACGCGGGCGGCGGCGCGGCAAACGCGGACGCCACAGGCGGGTAGGGTCGGACGGGGTCGGCGCGCGGGGCGGATGCGCGGCGGAAGGCCGGGTCGCGCGCGCGTCGGGTGGGGTGACGCGGCGGCGGTCAGACAGCGCGGCCGGAGCCGAATATAACGAGCGCCGCGGACCCTGCCAGCGCGTCCACAGGGGGCGTCAGACCCACCCACGCCCGTCCGAATTTCGGTCGCGCGACCGGTCATGCGCGCGTCACTCGCGCGGCTAGAAGAAGTCCTGCAACCAGAGCCGCACGCGCTGCGCCCAACGCTCCATCTGCGGCGCGCCGGCGCTCACGCGACGTGGCACCGCCGCCGTGGCGCCGCCGATGGCGAGCCGCGACGCGCCATACAACGTGAGCCCCGCCACCGCGGCCTCGCGCGGCGTGTCGAGCGCCTCGCGCAGCCCGGCGATGGCGTCGAGCGGTCGCCCAACGCGCACGGTGGTGCCGAACGCGTCGCGCGCGAGCGCGGCCGTGCCCGGCAGCTCGGCGCCGCCGCCCGTGAGCACCACGCCGCCACCGATCGAGCCCGCCAACCCCGCCCCGTGCACGCCGCGCACGACCAGGTCAAAGATCTCGTCAAGCCGCTGGTGGATGATGTGCGCGAGCAGTTCGCGCGGCACCTGGCGTTCGGGCTGCGTGGCGCTGCCCGGCAAGCCGATCACCTCGTCCGGACTCACCAGCGACTCGAGGGCGGCGCCGTACACCTCCTTCAACTGCTCCGCGTCCGACGCGGTGAGGTTGACGCCGTGCACGAGGTCGCTCGTCACGTGCGCGCCGCCGAACGGGACGGTCGCGAGGTGCCGGATCTTGCCCTCGTGAAAGACGGCCACGTCCGTGGCCGAAGCGCCGAGGTCGACGAGCGCCACGCCGAGTTCCTTCTCGTCCTCGGTGAGCACCGCGAGGGCGCTCGCGATCGGCTCGAGCACGAGCTCGCGCACGGGGTGGCCGGCGCGCTCGACGCACTTGCGCAGGTTGGCCGCTGGCTGGCTGCCGATGCTCACGAGGTAGACGTCGGTCTCCAGCCGCATCGCGCCCATCCCCACCGGCTGCCGGATGCCGGCGGTGCCGTCGACGGTGTACTCCTGCGGGATCGCGTGCAGGAGTTCGCGGTCGGGCGGGAGCGGCATCATGCGCGCCTGGCTGTTCACGCGGTCGACGTCGGCCGGGGTGATCTCGTCCTCGGCGACGGCCACGATGCCGTGGCTGCTGGTCGCCCGCACGTGCTCGCCCGCGATGCCGACGAACACGGCCTCGGCGCGCGCGCCGGCCATGCGCTCGGCCTCGTCCACCGCCTCGCGCACCGAGCGCGCCGCCTCCTCGATGTCGGCGACCGCGCCGCGCCGCAGCCCGGCGGTCCGCGCCTGGCCGACGCCGAGCACGCGCACGCCCGGGCGGCGCGGCAGCTCGCCGGTGACCTCGGCGACCACGGCGGTGGTGCGGGCCGAGCCGACGTCGAGGCCCATCACGAGGCGTTCCACTTTCATGTGCGCGCGGCGGGACGTGGGAAGGTCAGGGGAGGCGCGCGACCACCTGATCGCGGAACCGCAGGTCCAACTCGGCCGCCCGGACCCCGCGGCGCGCGAGGTCGCGCTCCACGGGCTCCAGCTCGGCGAAGCGCGCCGCGTCCACGTCGCACGGCGCGAGCACGAGCGTGGCGCGCGCGGGCGGCGCGCCGGGCGTGGCGCTGCCCGGGGCGTCCGTCAGCGCGAACGCGAGCCCGCCGGCGCCGGCGCCGCGCACCGCCCGCGCCTCGCTCACGCGTGCGAACAGCCGCGGCGCCCCCGTCCGGAGCGCGCCTAACGCGCGCAGCAGCGCCGGGTCCGGCGCCGCGACGAGCGGCAGGTCGAGCGCGGCCGAGGCGGGCGCGGCAACCGGGAGGGCCGTGCCCACGCTGTCGTAGAACGTCACGCCCGCCGCGCCCGACGCCATGGCGACCGGGCGCTTCTCGGTGACGTGCAGCACAAGGACGCCGGGCAGGCGCCGCTCGACGCGCGCGTCGGCCACCAGCGGGTGCGCGCGCACGCGCGCGGCCAGCGGGGCGGGGTCGGCCCAGACGGACGCCGCGGTGTCCGGGCGCATGCGGGTGACCAACTCGGCGGGCGCGGCCAACCGCGCGCCCTCCACCTCCACGCGCCGCACGCGGAAGTACGCGAGCCGGCCGAGGGCGCGCGGGGCCCAGCGGGGCGCGGTCGCGGCGGCGGCCAGCACGGCGGCGGCCAGCGTTAGGCGGACGGCGATCCGGGCCCGGCGCACGCGCCGCCGCGCGCCGTCCGCCGCCTCCACGGGAAGCGCGCCGGCAGCGCGCGCACCGTCGTGCGCCGCGAAGGGCGCGGTGACCGCGCGCGGGCGGGGCGACTCGGGGCGGGCGGCGGCCGCACTCACTCGGCCGCCACCTCGCGGGCGCGCAGGCGGGCGAGCAGTTCGGGGCCTGTGCGGGTGACGTCGCCCGCGCCGACCGTGAGCACCACGTCCCCCGGGCGGGCCGCCTCAGCGAGGGCGGCGGCGAGCGCGTCGCGCGTGCCGCGCCACGCTACCGCGCGTCCCGCCGCGGCGCTCGCGTCCGCTACCAGTCCCGCGTGCACCCCCGCGATGGGCTGCTCGCGCGCGGGGTAGATCTCGGTGAGGAACACGGCGTCCGCCGCGGCGAGCGCGCCCCCGAACGCGTCGGCGAAGTCGCGGGTCCGCGAGTACAGGTGCGGCTGGAACGCCACCACGAGGCGCCGGCCAGGGTACGCCCCGCGCGCCGCCGCGATCGTGGCTTCGATCTCGGTCGGGTGGTGGGCGTAGTCGTCCACCACGTCCACGCCGGCCGCGTCGCCGAGCCGCTGGAAGCGCCGTTCCACCCCACCGAACCCTTCGAGGCCGGCCCGCATCCCGTCGAGCGTGGCGCCGAGCAGGAGCCCGACGCCGACGGCCGCCAGCGCGTTGCGCGCGTTGTGCGCGCCCGGCACTCGGAGCGCGAGCGCGCCTAACGGCTTGCCGTCGTACGCGACGTCGAACGTGACGCCGCCCGACGCGCCGGCGCGCAGGCCGTGCGCCACCAGGCGCGCGTCCGGGTGCCCGCCCCCGACGCCGCCCGGGTGGTGGTCCGAGCGGGCGACGGAGTAGCGCACGACCTCGGCGCTCGCCGGGTACGGCAGCGCGTTGGCCCCCACGTCGTCCGCGCACGCCACGACGAACCGCGCCCGGCCCGCGAACTCGGCGAACGTCGCCGTGATGTCCGCCAGGTCGGCGTAGATGTCGAGGTGGTCGGCCTCGACGTTGGTCACCACCGCGACGTCGGGCGTGAGGGCGAGGAACGAGCGGTCGTACTCGTCCGCCTCGACCACGAAGCGCTTCGCGCCCTCGTAGCGCAGGTTGCCACCCCACGCCCCGACCCGCCCGCCGACCACGCCGGTGGGCGCGAGGCCGGCCGCGGCGAGGGCTTCGGTGGTGAGCACGGTCGTGGTGGTCTTCCCGTGCGTGCCGGAGATGCCGATGAGCTGCCCGCCCGCGGTGGCCTCGGCAAGGGCTTCCGCGCGTCGGATGACCGGGAGTCCGGCGTCGCGCGCGGCGCGCAGCTCCGCGTGGTCCTTGGGCATCGCCGACGTCACGACAACGGCGCGGGCGCCGTCCACGTGCGCGGGGTCGTGCCCGGCGGCCACGTCGACGCCGAGCGCGCGCAGATCGGCGGCGGCATCCGGGTGCGCGTCACACCCGGTGACCCGCGCGCCGCGTCGCACGAACAGCTCGGCGAGGGCGCTCATCCCCGCGCCGGCGATGCCGACGAAGTGGACCGGGCGGGGGTCGGTGGAGGTGAGCAGCGGCATGGGGGGCCGCGCAATATGGGACGCCACCGGGAACCCCTCAAGCCGGTTGACAGGCCCCCTGGAACCGCACGCGCCGGGGTCTGTTCGGGCTTGCGAATTCGGGTTCCCGCGCGCGTCGCCGCTTCGCTACGTGGCGACGTACCGTGTGCCTAACGGACCGCCGGAGGG
>ERZ1066119.1345-NODE-1345-length-13252-cov-9.772979_pt1 | contig 13252 bp, 14 predicted proteins | sample MGYA00382766_ERZ1066119 | MGnify/ENA primary metagenome ERZ1066119 (study PRJEB33369, sample SAMEA5778349) | biofilm metagenome | biome: Industrial cooling water; feature: Water cooling tower basin; material: Biofilm | place: United Arab Emirates | collected...
GTGCCACTCGCACGCGGGGGCGAGCGGGAGCCGCAGTTGCGCGGCCCCCATCGCGTCCGTTGCGCGCGCCGGCATGCGGGTGCGGCGCACTACAGGAGCCCCGCCTCGGCAAAGGACGCGTAGCGCCCCGCGCCGATGATGACGTGATCGTGCACGGGGATGTCGAGCAGGCGCCCGGCGGCGGCCAACTGCTCCGTGATGTCGCGGTCGGCGCTGCTCGGCGTCGGATCGCCCGACGGGTGCTGATGGGCGAGGATGACGGCGGCGGCGCCGGCGACGATGGCGGCGCGGAACACCTCGCGCGGGTGCACGAGCGAGGCGTTGAGGATGCCGCGCGTGATCTCGATCGGCCCCGGCGTGCGGTGCTGCGCGTCGAGCGGGAGAATCCAGAACACCTCGGCCGTCTCGCGCGCGGCGTAGGGGGCGAGGAGCTGCCACGCGTCGCGCGGCGAGCGGATGGGCGTTCCCTGCGCGTCCGGGTAGCCGTCGGGCGCGGGAAAGCGCGTCTCGCGCACGAGCCGCAGCGCGCCGAGCTGGCGGCGGCTGGCCCGCGCGACGCGCGCACGGGCGGGGAGGAGCGCGGAAAGCGTGAGTTGCGACATGTGGCCCTCGTCGGTCGCGGGTGTGGTCAGCGGAGGAAGGCGGGGCGAAGGCACCCGCGCGCGTCGTCGGGGTCGCGTGCGTCGCCCGCAGGCGCGCCGCGCTCGTCCTCGTTGGCCCACAGCGCGAACTCGTCGGCGCAGGGGCGGTGCAGCTCGGCGCCGCCGAAGTCCTCGGCGTCAGCGTCGTCCGCGAGCAGGCCGTGGCACCACGCGCACACGCGCGGGCCGGCCTCGGCGCCCACCCCGCGCGCACGGCGCGCGCGGGGGGACGGGGCGGTGCGGAGGGGGGCGCTCATGCGCGGGTGCCCTCCGTCGCGGCGGCCAGCTTGGCGCGCAGGTCGATCACTTCGGCCGCGAGCCGGTCCAGCCGCTCGGTCAGCGGGACGTCCGGGAAGTGCGTCGGCGTGAACGCCGGGCGCGCGGGGTAGCCGGCGCGGTCCAGCGTGGCGCTCATGTACGCCCACATGCGGGCGTGACCCGTGGCGCGCTCGCACGCGATGGCGACGCGGCCGGCGGTGTCGTACTCGCCGTCGAAGCTGTCGCCGTGGTACGGGCCCGCCCCAGCCCACGTGCGGTACGTCGGGATGCCGGCGCGGTCGAGCGCGGCGACGATGGCGTCGGCCTCGCCGGCGCCGAGGGTGACGGGAGCGCGCATCGGTCAGCCCTCCCGCGTCGGCAGGAGGTAGCCGTACCGGCGCACCTGCTCGCGCACCCGGTGCTCGGCCTCGCGCCGCCGCTCGCGCTCGGCCAGGTTGGCGTCGGCGATGTAGCGCCCGGCGACGTGCCACGCGCCTTCGGCGGCGAGGATCGCGCGCTCGGTCTCGCGCGTCAGGCGGGTCAGTTCGGCGTCCGTCATGGTCCCGTCCTCCCGTTACTACTGAGTAATAAGTGAGGCACGCTCAAGGGCACGGGTGCCCGAGCAGATGGGGCAGAGCGCGCGGCTCTGCTTGCGGTTGTGGAGCTTCCGCTCGTAGTGGCGGTCGGCGCCTTCCCACGTGCGGGCCACGGTCACCTCGATGCCGGCGGCGGCGACGGCGGCCATGAGGCGGGCACCCCGGCCGGCCATGTGGTGCGCGAGCCGCGCGCGCAGGCATTCGGTCCAACCGATGTAGTGCGTTGCGTGCTGGTAGGGCGCCCCGAAGTGGAGCAGGTAGACGAGCGGGCCATCGGGGAGCGACTTCGGGCGGCGAGCAGCGCGGGGCATCGGCAGCGACTCCGTTAGCGTCTGACTGAAAGATAATACCTAGTATTAAATGCGCAAGGGGGTAAGCGAAAGTTTTTCAGGCACTTGAATCGGCAGGGCAGGTGCCAGAGTGGCACCCCGTCGCCCGCGCGGCCCGCCCGGTGTGGCCCTGGCTTGCTCGCACGAGTGCCCGCCCGACAGCCCCCCGACGAAGCCCGCTCTTCCGACCTTCAGGCGCCCGCGCAGGGCGCCGCACACGCCGTCAGGCGTGACGCGGAGCGAGTCGGCCCGAGGCCGACGGCTGGGGCGCGCGAGCCGGAGCGCGCCGAACTTCCCACGATCGCCGCACCCCTCGCGGCCTCCTCGCTTTCTCTCGTGGCTTCCTCACAGGGGTGATCGGTCGTGGCCGGGCACCGAGGGCGAGGCAGCGCTTCGAGTGGCGCGCCGCTCGGTGGCGCGCGACCCGCTGAGCATCGGCACCATCGGCAGTCTTGGAGTTTCCGCCGATCATCGGTATCATCGGCGGAGTTGTCGTCAACACCGATGCTTATCGGTGCCCGTGCCCCCGCCGTCGTGGACCCTGGCGACGTCTCGCCTGCCGAGCGACGCCTCGGCCCCACTCCAGACATCGCCGCTCACGGCCGGCGCCGGTCCCTTCCTGCCGCCTGCCGCTCGCCCCGCCACCGTCGTGACGACCCCCTTCGCCATCACGAGCCCGTGGACGCCGTACGGGTTGAGCGACGACCCCTTCTTCCAGGAGCCGCTCGACCCGGCCGACGACACCTCGCGGCCGGTAAGCCTGTTCGTGGGCCGCCAAGCGGAGCTCCAGCTCGTGGCGGGGCAGATCGTCGGCAACCGCCACACCTCGCGCGCGCTCGTGCAGGGCGCGCCCGGCGTGGGGAAGACGAGCTTCGTGAACGCCCTCAAGTACGGTCTCGCGCGCCAGGGCGACGCGCCGGTGCTCATGCACCGGCTGGCCGTGCGCATCCAAGCCGGCATGACGCCGCGACAGTTCACGGCGGCCGTGCTCCAGGTGCTCCTCCAGATGCGGAGCACCCTCACCGCGCAGGGGGGGACGCGGGGCGCCACGGACGGCGGAGCGAGGGGGCGCAGCCTGCCGGCGCGCGCGGGTCGGGCGGCGGCTCGGGCGGCACAGCGCGCCGCGGGTGCCATGGGCGCCGGCGAGGAGGCGTTCTGGACGCGGATCGCGCGCGTCGTGGCGGGCGAGGACAGCCTCGCCGGCGGCGTGAGCACGCCCCTCTTCGGCGCACAGCAGGAGCGCGTACGCATCGCCCCCGAGGTGCAGGACCTGCCGCTCGACGCCGAGGTGGCGGAGGCCGTGGCGCTGCTCGCCGAGAGCCCGGGTGGGGGGCCGCGGCGGCGCGTGCTGCTCCACGTCAACAACCTCGAGCGCCTCACGCGCGAGGGGGCCGCGGCCGCGGCGGGGCTGCTCGAGGACGTGCGCGACCTGTTCTTCACCGAGCACGCGCACTGGCTGTTCGTCGGCACCACGGGCATCGACCAAGCGGTGTTCCAGCGGACGGCGCAGGTGGGCGGCATCCTCACGCTCACGGCGACGCTGCAACCGCTCGACGCCGACGTCATCGTGGCGATGCTGGAGAAGCGCTACGCGCACCTGCAGACCGGGCTCCGGTTCACGGCGCCCGTGCCGCCCGAGGCGGCGGCGGCGCTCTATCGGCGGTACCGCGGGGATCTCCGGCGCTTTCTCAGCCTCCTCAGCCAAGCCGTGCAGCGCCACGCGGTGACGCATCCGGGGCGGCCGCTCGACGCGGTGACCCTCGTGGCGCTCATGGCGCCCACGCGCCGCGAGGGGCTCGTCGAGCGGTTGGGGGAAGCCGCTACACGCGCCCTCGAGCAGGTGGTGGGCGGGCAGCCGGTCGGGACGACGTTCCGCGTGGCCGAGGTGCAGCGGGCGACCGGGCTGACGCAGTCGGCGGCGAGTGAGCTGGTGCAGCGGCTGCTTGGCCGTGAGGCGATCACGCTGGTCGAGCGGCGGGGGAACAGCGTGTTCTACCGGATCACCGCCGGCGACGACACGGTGGCACTCCGGATGGTGGATGCGTGACCGCCCCGTCGCCCGCCTCCCCGACGGCGACGCAACGTCGGCGGGAGGCGGAGACGCGCGCCCACTGTCGGGGCGGGCCGTATCTTGGCGTGCACGGCTGCACTCTGACTATCGCCAGACCCTCCGATGCTCGAAGCCGAGGAACTCCGACAGCAGGCGGCGGCCACCCTGGACGCCTTGGATGCCCTGGTGCACGCCCTCGCACGGGCCGGGGGAGTGGATGCCCTGACGCTCTACGCGACGGCCCGCGCGCTCATGGGCGACCTGCGGCGCATCAGCCGTGACGACATCGCGTGGGCGGACGGCCGCGTCACGCATCCTACGGCCAACGTCTCGCAGTACCTGGGCGAGCTGCGCCGCTCGGTGCGTGGCCTCGCGGGGCTGAACGGCGACGACGGGGTCGCGCGCGGCAACCACACGACGTGGGCGCTCTCCGCGATTCGGAAGCTGCGCTCCGAGCACGCGTTCGGCCTCGGCAGCCACGCCTAACGGAGCATTTGCGGGCGGGACGCGCCCGACGTGCGTTGCGCTGGGCCGGCCGGGATCGCCGCGCCCGGGTTGGCACCCGGGCCGGGCGTTGGGATGACGAAAACGAGCACGCCCCGGGCCGCTCCGGCCCGGGGCGTGCTCGTCGTTCACTTGCCCTTCTTCTTCGGCGGCGTCTTGATCGTCTCGATCACCGTCGTGTTCGGCCGACGCTGCGCCTCCTTCACCGGGATGAACTCCCCGGTCTTGGCGTCACGGCCGATCTTCCTAGTGCCCATGAGGGCCTCCTGAGATCCGGCGACGGGCCCTGAGCACTCCCTTGCGCATGGTCAGGGTGCTGCGCAAACTCACATCCCCACGATGTTGGTTTGCCGCCCCGACGCTCAGCCGCCCGTCACGATTCGGCTGGACAAGGGTCCTCTCTTTCGAGAGGCGCGAGGCCCCCTCCCGCCCGGGAGGGGGCTTTCGTGTGCCGGTCAGCTCACGAGCTGTAGCCCCCCGATCTGGCCGAGGTAGGTCGCGCGCACGCGGTGCGCATGGTCGCGCACGATCGCCGCAAGCTCCCGTGGGCCGTAGCCGAGCTGCTGAACGTGGAACGCCACGATCGCTTGGAGCAGGGCGGGGCGCTCCGGTGGAAGGTCGAGCTCGGCAGGCTCCCGCCGCAGGAGTCCGCGCTGCGAGAACTCCGAGCGGAAGCGGATGTACTGCCGCGGCGTCACGGTCTCCAGCCGCTTCGCGCGCTCGAGCAGCGCGGCCATCGAGACCTTCCAGACCGCCTTCAGCATCGCGAGCACGGGCAGCGTCACGCGCGTGAGCTGATGCCGGATGTCCGCCGCGGGCATGAGGAACTCCGCCGCGAATCGGTTGGCCTCGTCCTCCATCTGCGGGGTCGGCAGCGCGTGCATGATCAGGTGCCCGAGCTCGTGCGCGAGGGTGAACCGGAGCCGGTCCGTGGGCGCGTGCGTGCTGAAGAAGATCATCGGCGGCAGGTCGGGGATGACCTGGGCGACGGCGTCGATCTCCGGGCTGCCGAATTCCATCGGGATGAGGACGACGCCCGCCCGCTCGATCAGCGCCATCATGTTCGGGATCGGCCCGCGCGGGAGGCGCCAGAACGAGCGGACGGCCTGGGCGATCTCCTCGACGGCGCCGTCGAAGGTGTCCACGTCGATCCGGCGCAGCTCCAGTTCCGGGTCGACGGCGGCGGACTTCAGGAGTTCCCTGAGCTGCAGCGCGCGGATGTTGATCGTGGCGTGGATGCGGTCCAGGTCGCGCTGGCCGAGGCTCGCGCGCTTGCGGTGGTGCCGCACGGGGAGCCCGTAGTTGTGGCCCTCCTGGAAGAAGAACTCCTTGGGGTAGTCGAGCTGCTGCGCGAGCGCGTCCACCAAGTCATCGGCGGGCAGCAGCCCGTGCTCGATCTTGGAGATGCGCGCCTGGCTGACGCCGAGCGCGCGCGCGAGCTGCTCCTGCGTCAGCTCGCGCGCCTGCCGGGCGAGGGTCATCATCTCGGGGTTGAACCGTCGGTCGCTACTCATCATCGGTGGCCTGCAACAGCTTCAGCACCCGCGCCTCGTTCTCCGCCCGCTTCGGGCGCACGACGGGCACGTACGGCATGTCGGTATCGAGGGTCGGCTGGATGGGGATCACGATCGCCTCGGCCGGCTGGTCGAGCGAGAACCGCCACGCGACCTTGTTGCCCGCGCGGTGCGAGACCTCGATCGCACTGATCGCGGTCTGCAACGCGTTCAGCCGGTACCCGACATCGACCCGGAGCGCCGACGCGGAGATCCCCTCGATGGGGTACGCCAAGTTGTAGAGCCGGGCGCGTTTCGTCTGGAAGTTGCGCGATCGCCCATCGGCGTCGAGCAGCTTGAAGCGGACGAGCACCTCGTCGTCGATCAGGTACGTCCGCGATTCATACGCGTCGATCGGCCGGATGCCCGGGAGGCTGGCGAGGTGCTCGTTCGCCTCCGCCTGCATGTACGCCCAGACAACATTCGCCCGCACGCGGGGCTGCGCCGCGAGGGGCGCGCGGTCGGGCAGGGCGTCGTACCGCTCCCATGCCCGGTGTGGGATACGCCACAGCGCCTCGGCGTACGGGGCGAGGACCATCCGACACTTGTTCTCCGGGTCGTCGAACACGCGGGTGCGCTCCAGGCTGAGGACGGCACTATCCTACCTGCGATGCAGTCACAACGCAAGGAAAATATTCCAGTAGATATTCCGGCACGACTCGGCCTTTGCTGTCCAGAAGCGCAATGATGCGTGTCCACGGCTCATCGGCCACATAAATGTTGCGCTCGTCACTGCTCACGAGTATGAGTGTACTCGTAAGCCAACGCATTCACAAACACTGACCCGGGCGCCACGAGGCCGTGGCCATCGCGCGGGTTCCGGCACGCCACGACCCTCATCCGCACCCATGCTGTCCGCGCTCCTCGAGGCGCAGCTCGCGGCCGACCTTGCCACGGCGCTCTACGACTTTCTGCCGGGTACCCCGCACCCCCGGGCCAACCCGGATCTGTCGTTCCCGGGCGCCGCGCGCGCGGCGCACCTGCGCCACCCCTGGAGCGGCGGCAGCAAGACGCCGGCGCTCACCCAACTCCTCACGGCGACGCTGCGCGACGAGCGGCAGCGGTTCTGCCCGTTCCTGGTCGCCGTCGTCCAGCGCGCGGTGGTCTACCGCCGTGCCAAGGCCCCGCTCACCCGCGACGAGATGGAGCGCGTGAACGCCCTCGTCGCGCAGCTCGGCTTCCGGATCCCCGAGCTGCACGACGCCGCATTCCTCGACGCGCTGCCGCGCGCGGCGACGGCGGCGCCGCCGAGCGCGCTTCCCAACGACGTATCGCCCCGCGCGGTCCGCGAGCCATGCGTGGCCGAGCGGCAGCAGCTGACCGACGATCTGCTGGCCCTGCACAGCCTCGCGCCCACCCCGCGGGGCCTCGCGTTCGAGCGCTTCCTGAACGCGCTGTTCCTCGCGTACCACCTCGCGCCGCGCGCGCCGTTCTCGCTGGTCGGCGAGCAGATCGACGGCAGCTTCATGCTCGCCGACGCCGTGTACCTGCTGGAAGCCAAGTGGACGCAGGACCGCATCGGTCAGGCGGAGCTTCTCACGTTTCACGGTAAGGTCACGGGCAAGGCGACGTGGGCCCGCGGCCTGTTCGTAAGCTATGGCGGCTTCACGCGCGTTGGGCTTGAGGCGTTGGCGCATGGCCGACGCGCCGCGCTGATCGCCATGGACGCCGACGATCTGCTGTTGATCCTCGCCGGCCGCATGTCCCTGACCGACGCGCTCCACGCCAAGATGCGGCGGGCCGCCGAAGAGAACCGCGTGTACGTCCCGCTGCGCGAGCTGACGGCTGAGGATTCGGGAGCGGCGTCGTGAGCACGACGACCGCCAACGACCAGGACGCCGGCGCGGTGCTTCCCGTGCTGCTTCCCGAGCACGCACGACTGCCGGCCGTCGCGCCGCCCTCGCACCACGACGCCGACCGCCACCCGGCGCTCGTCTATCTGGCCTCGCTCGCGCCGGGCACCCGGCGCACCATGCGCCAGTCGCTGGACGTGGTCGCCGCCACCCTGACGGGCGGCCGCGCCGACCACCTGACCCTTCCTTGGGGGCAGCTCCGCTACCAGCACACCGCCGCGGTGCGCGCCGCGCTCGCCGAACGCTACAAGGCCGGCACCGCCAACAAGGTGCTCGCCGCGGTACGGGGCACGCTCAAGGCGGCGTGGCGGCTCGGGCTCATGGACGCCGAGACCTACCACCGCGCCGCCGACGTGGGGGCCGTGCGTGGTGGCTCGCTCCCCGCGGGGCGGGAGCTCGCCGCGGGCGAGCTGCGCGCGCTCATCGACGCGTGCGCGGCCGACCCGTCGCCGGCCGGCGTGCGCGACGCCGCCATCATCGCGCTCCTCTATGGCGCGGGCCTCCGCCGCGCCGAGGCGGTGCGCCTGGACGTCGCGCACCTGGACCTCGAGACCGGCACGCTCACCGTGCGCGGTAAAGGCAACAAGACCGCGCTCGCCTATGCACGCGGCGCCGCGCGCGACGTGCTGCGCGCCTGGGCGATGCGCCGCGGGCCCGAGCCCGGCGCGTTCCTGCTGCCCGTCACCCAGCGCGGCCAGGTGGTCTACCGGCGCTCGCCACGCGGCCTGGCGGCCGAAGTGCCCGCGCGCCTGAGCGAGCACGCGGTGTACCTGCGGCTCCGCACCCGCGCGCGCGAAGCGGGCGTGCGGCCGTTCTCGCCGCACGACTTCCGGCGCACCTTCGCCGGCGACCTGTTGGACGCCGGCGCCGACATCTCTACCGTGCAGCAGCTCCTCCGCCACGCGAGCGTGGTCACCACGGCGAAGTACGACCGGCGTGGCGAGCGCGCGAAGCGCGACGCCGCGGACCTGCTGCACTTTCCCCACGCGCGATTCCGATGAGCGATCGTGGTGCGTTCCTGCCGGCCGATGACGGAGCCGACGCGGTCCTCAACTGGGAGGAGTTCGGACTGCTCGACTTCCTGCCCTATAGCATCGGCTACCGCCGCGCGGCGGAGACGATCTGGGAGGACCTGGGCCCTCGCGCACGCCGCGGGCAATTCGCGGACTTCGAGGTCTGCCCACCCATCTTCCTGCTCCGCCACGCGATCGAGCTCGGCCTCAAGTACGCCCTGTTGTACGCGCGGGCGATCGAACGCCTGAACGGGAACAGCACGCATTTCGACGATCTCCTACTCCGTCGTCACGAACTGAAGGCGTTCTGGACGGAGCTGCTCACGTTGCTCACCCGCAGCGGAGCAGCGCAGGCGTGCAGCACGGCATCCATCCTGTCCACGCACTCCGGCACCGTCGACCGCGTCGAGGCCGTGGACCCGGGCTCGTACACGTTCCGCTATCCGCTGAACCCGCAGGGGGAGCTTCCGCTTCCGCAGCACTTCCGATTCTCATCCAGCGTTACCTATGACGCGCTGCACGAGCTGGCGGAGCACCTTGAGCATCTCGGTCACGAAATCAGCGAGTGGTTCGACCATCTACTCGAGGAACATGTTGCCGTGCGCGGGTACCCCGACGACCCAGTACTGCTGCGGCTCCGCCCCCGAAAGGAGTAGCGGCGAACGGCGCTCCGGCGGGGGCGGCCTACCGGCCTATCCGTCGAGCACCCGGTCCGCCTCCTCTTTCGAGCGCCCCGCGAGGAGCTGCAGCAGGTACTCGGGCACGTAGTGCACGAAGCCGGCGTCGTACCGATCCGTCAGCCGGAATGGCGCCTGCTGCACCTCCGAGGGCGCGTCTGCGGGGTCGTAGGAGTCCTCCTCCCCCATGTCGGAGCCGAACTCCCCCGCCACGTACTCCACCGAGACGGGCGGGTACTCGTCGGGCTCCTGCTCGCTCGCGGTATCGTAGGCGACGACGTGCACCTCGCCGCCGATCACCGCGTCCCGATGTCGGCGTGGCAGGAAGGTGTACGCCGCGACATTCGGTCGCCGCGCGGCGTGGACGTGGGCCACCGCGTCCGCGAAGCTGAGCACCTCGTCGGCAGCCGGCGGCTCCAGCACCGCGCCGAGTCGTCGCGCTATCGCGGCCGCCGTGTGCAGTGGATCGTGGATGACGCCGTCCGCGTCGACGAACACGTCGTCCTCGTCGAACGCTCCGAGATCGCCCACGCCATCGAGCGCATCGAGGCTCGTCTCGGGAGGACCGAAGAGCGAGTTACGCCCGCGATGGTAGCGGAACCCGTCACGCGCCAGCGCGAGCGCCTCATCGACGGCCGCGCGCGTCCAGCCACGCTCCGACACCAGCTCCTCGACCAGGGCCGGCGTGATCTCCTCCAGCCCCTCCTCGCGCAGCATCGCGCCGAGGATCGCCGCGTCCGCGGCCTGCCGCCTCACCGGCGCGGCAGTGCCGCGCCGCCGCTCCGCGCGCGCCTTCCGCTTGGCGGCCCGCGCCTTCTTCTCGGCGGTGCTCAACCGCTTCTTGCCCACGGCGTCTACCCTCGCATGTCGGGTTCAGGAGATCACGATCCGCGCGCCGGCGCGGCGCGCCGCTTGGGCGCACGCTTCGCGGTCGGCGCGAGCGGCACGGCGCTCGCCTCGAAGAGGCCGAACAGGTACTCGACGCGCTCGCGCTCGAACCGGAAGGGCGCCCGGCGGTAGAGTCGATCGACGGCGCGATCCAGCGCCGCGTGCGCCTTCCGCAGAGCCGGCGGCATGGTATCCGGGTCGTAGAGCACCTCGAGCGTCGCGCCCGCGAACCGCTCCCGCGTATCCAGGACGGCCTGGGCGAGCGCCTCGATGGCACCGCGCTGCGCGCCGCTCGCGTCCGGCCACGGGAACGAGTTGTACACAGAGGGTGCGTAGCTGTACCGGCTCTCCAAGCGTCCAGCGACCGCTCGCATCCACGCCATGTGCATCGCCGAGGTGAGCACGCCGAAGTGGAAGAGGTCCGCGCCGGGCATGAGCAGCAGCTTGTTGGAGCCGATCACCGTGGGCTCCAGCATCACCATCGGGATGTACTCGCGCGTCTCCGACGACACCTCGGGCACGGCGAGGTAGGCCACGTCCGGCTGCCGGTCCTGCGTGAACAGGGTCGGGTAGCGCGCGTAGTCGCGCACGCTCTTCGTCGGGCTCTGCTCGCGACCCTTCCGAACGCGTTCGAGGCGCTCCAGCACCGCCGCCATGCGCCGGATCTCCGCCGGGTCGGCGTCCTTGAGCCAGAGGCACCAGCGGTATTCGCCCGAGACCAGTTCGTCGGTCCCCACGTACGGGCGCAGCCACTTCGCGGCCCCCGGCGCGGCGGCGAGCAGCGCTTCCCGATCCTCGCGCTTGAGAATGAGGTTGCTCGTCGTGACGTAGCCAGTGGGCGTCCGGAGCCGCGCGCCGTCTGCCGGCTTGCTCCCCTGGAAGAGCTTGAGCCGCCCCGCCGGTGGCTGCGTGCGCGCGGGCAGGGCGTAGTTCGGCCCGTCGAAGAGGTAGCCGTTGATCCGCGCGACGGCCGCGACGTGGGGCTCGCCACGCGGGTCGTCGTAGTCGTAGATCCGGCGGGGGCGGTCCGGCCGGAAGGTCAGGCCCACGATGACGCAGTGGACCGCCGCGGTCCCGCGCGCCTCGCTGCTCCAGCGGAAGGTGCGATGCGCGAAGCGGATGTGCGCGCCGGCGGCGAAGAGGGCCGGCCACAGGATGCCGACCTGCTCGCCCTGCGTGATCGAGTTGGTGGCGACGAACGCGATCTCCAGCGCGCCGTTGCCCCGCGCGTACTCGACGGCCTGCTTGAACCAGCACGTCACGTAGTCGAGGCGGTTCACCTGGCCGTCTCGCCCCCACACGCGGTGCATGTCGGCCTGCTGCTCGGCGGTGCGGTACTGGTGGCCGCGGAAGGGTGGGTTGCCGAAGACGTAGCTGCACTCCGCGGCCGGCAGGACGCTGTTCCAGTCGAGCGCCAGCGCGTTGCCGTGCACGATGCGAGGCGAGCGCCGGAGCGGGATGCGGACGAACGACTGGCCGAACTCGAGGCTCAGCCGGTTGTTCATCAGGTGGTCCATCATCCAGAGCGCCGTCTCGGCGATGCGGCACGCGAAGAGGTCGTACTCGATTCCGAAGAACTGGTTGACGTCCACGAGGGAGAGCTCGGTGGCGTCCAGCTCCAGCTGGTCGGGCGTCCGCCCGCGGCGCAGCTCGCGCACCACGTCCAGCTCGAGGAGGCGCAGCTCCCGGTAGGCGATGACCAGGAAGTTGCCCGCCCCGCACGCCGGGTCGAAGAAGCGCAAGGACGCGAGCCGGCGCTGGAACGCCTGGAGCGCGGCGCGCCGGCCCGTGTCCTTGCGCGCGGCCAGCCGCTCGAACTCGGCCCGGAGGTCATCGAGGAAGAGCGGCCCGATGACCTTCATGATGTTCTTCTCGGTCGTATAGTGCGCGCCCTTGGCGCGTCGCTCCGTCGGCTCCATCACCGACTGGAAGAGCGACCCGAAGATGGCCGGCGAGATGCCCGTCCAGTCGGACTCGCTCGCGGCGATCAGGCGTTGCCGCATCTCGGCGTCGAAGCGCGGGATGCGCAGCGCGTCGCTGAACAGCGCCCCGTTGACGTAGGGGAACTCCAGCAGGTCGCCGTCCTCGTTCTTGAGGCGCTCCGCTTCTGGCGTGTCCAGCGTCTGGAAGAGCTGCGCGAGCCATCCCCCAAGGTCCGCGCCGCTCTCGGCGGTCCGCTCGACGAGCAGGTCGTGGAAGATCCCCTTGGGGTTGAAGATGCCGGTGTCGTCGGCGAACAGGCAGAACACCAGCCGCACGAGGAACTGCTCGAGATCGCGCCCTCGGTAGCCTGCCGCCTCCAGCGCGTCGTGGAGGTGCCCTACCTTCTCGGCCACCTCCACATTCACCGGGTCCTGATCGCGGAACGGGCGCTTCTCGACCCCGATCATGAACCCGAACCGCTCGACGTGCTGCGGCAGCTCGTGGAGCGCGAACGCCCAGGCGCCCCCGTCCTCCAGGTCGTACAGCTCGAAGTGCTGGAAGTCGGAGAGCAGGAGGAAGCGCGGCAGCTGCGCGTCCTTCAGCCCCGGGAAGTAGTCGAGCGCCTGGGCCTTCGCCGGCGTGAGGTCGCGCCCGGCGCTCTTCTGCTCGACGAGCAGCACGCCCGGCCAGAAGCAGTCGATGAACCCGCGCTTGTCCCCGAGCGTCCGGACCCGCTCCTCGAACGAGGCGACGCGACGGACGGGGATGCCGAAGACGTCGAAGAAGTCCCGGTAGAAGAGCTGCGTCTGCCCCTTCTCGTAGCCCTCGCCCGCCCACTCCTGGGCGAACGCGGCGGCACGGACACGGATCTCGGACCAGGACAGGCGCATACGAGCGGCGTGGGGGCGGACAGACGACAGGCCGGCGTCCACCGATGGACGAACGCGGCCGTTCTGAAGTCTACGTG
>ERZ1066119.1346-NODE-1346-length-13243-cov-8.826206_pt1 | contig 13243 bp, 11 predicted proteins | sample MGYA00382766_ERZ1066119 | MGnify/ENA primary metagenome ERZ1066119 (study PRJEB33369, sample SAMEA5778349) | biofilm metagenome | biome: Industrial cooling water; feature: Water cooling tower basin; material: Biofilm | place: United Arab Emirates | collected...
GCCCGGTCCATGTAGCCGAGCATCAGCACCGACCCGTCCGCGGCGTCGCGGACGATTGCGGGGAGGAGGCCGTCCATCTTGTCCCAGGCGAGGTTAGCGGGGTCGATCATGGTTGCTCCTCAGTGCTCCGGCGAAGGCCGGAGCCCAGTGCCTTGCAAGATCGCAGCGAAGGAACTGGGCTCCGGTCTGCGCCGGAGCACGGGTCGCTTTTCACCGCCGCACCTCCACCCCTTCGTCCGCAAGCCAGGCCTTGAGCTCGGGGATGGCGATCCGGCGGTCGTGGAAGACGCTGGCGGCAAGCGCGCCGCTGGCGCCCGCACGGAAGGCGTCGCGGAAGTGCTCGGGCGCGCCGGCGCCGCCGCTGACGATCAGGGGGACGTCAACTGCCGCCATGACGTCGCTCGCGTGCGTGAGGTCGTAGCCCTGGCGGACGCCGTCGCGGGCCATGGCGTTGAGGACGATCTCCCCCGCGCCCCGCTCCACCGCCTCGCGCGACCAGGCGACCGCTTCGCGTCCGCTGTCGCGGGTGGCGTCGGGCGAACCGGTATATTGCTTGACGCGGTAGGTGCCGTCCTTGCCCACGAGGCTGTCGATGCCGACGACGATGCACTGGCTGCCGAAGTCGTTCGCCAGCTCGGTAATGAGCTCGGGCCGCTCGAGAGCAGGGGAGTTGACCGAGACCTTGTCGGCGCCGGCTTCCAGCACGGCGGCGGCGGTCGCGCGGTCGCGGATCCCGCCCGCGACGCAGAACGGGATGTCGATGACGTCGGCGATCCGGCGGACCCAGGCGAGGTCGAGGCTCCGGCCTTCCGCGCTGGCCTTGATCTCGTAGAAGACCAGTTCGTCAGCGCCTTCCGCCGCATAGCGCAGGGCATGGTCGACGATGTCGCCGACGTCGCGATGGTCGCGGAAGCGGACGCCCTTGACCACGCGGCCGTCGGCAACGTCGAGACAGGGGATGATCCGGGCGGCGGGCATTATGCGTTCCCCGGCGAACGCCGAGGCCCAGTCTTTCGTGCAACAAGGTGAGGGCTGGGCCTTGGCTCCCGCCGGGGAACAGGGTCAGCGTACCGCATCGAGTGCCTCCGCAAGTTCCAGCCGCCCCTCCCACATGGCGCGGCCGAGGATGGCGCCGGCGGTGGTGAGCTTCGCCAGATCCTCGAGCGACGTCACGCCTCCGCTGGCCTGCACGGCGAGATGGGGAAGGCGGGAAACGGCCTCGGCCAGCAGCGCGTGGTTCGGGCCCTGGAGCATGCCGTCGCGGCCGATGTCGGTGAGGAGAAGGTGGCGGGCCTCCGGGAAGCGCGCAGCGACGTCCCACAAAGTCAGGCCGCTATCCTCCTGCCAGCCGTGAGTGGCGACCATGGGGATGTCACCGGTGAGGCGCACGTCAAGGCTGAGGGTGATGCGCTCGGGGCCGAACCGCTGAAGGAGGGCGCGGGTGGCCTCAGGATCGCGCACGGCGAGGCTGCCGATCACCACCCGCGCTGCGCCGGCTTCGAGCAGGCTCGCGACATGGTCGGCGCTGCGTACACCGCCGGCAACCTGCAGCTTCAGCGAAGACGCACGGGTCAGGCTGGTTAGAAGGTTATGCTGCGCTGGCGCTCCGGCCCTGGCGCCGTCGAGGTCGACCACATGGGCCCATTCCGCCCCGGCCGCGGCGAAGCGGTCGAGAGCCTGGCTGGGCGTGGACTCGTAGAAGGTCACCTCGTCGAAGCGGCCCTGGCGCAAGCGCACGATGCGCCCGCCGATGAGGTCCATGGCGGGGTAAAGGATCATGAGTTCAGCCAGGCCTGGAGGAAATGGGCACCGGTCGGGCCGGAGCGCTCGGGATGGAATTGGGCTCCGGTCCAATTGGCCTGCTGGACGACTGCCGGGATGGCACGGCCATGCTGGGCGCGGGCGATGGTAGCGGGACCGTCGTCGGCGGCGAAGCTGTGGGCGAAATAGACGTAATCGCCAGTGCTTACCCCAACGTCCTCACTGCTGACCTCAAGCCGGCTCCAACCCATGTGAGGGATGGTTACACCCGGTGAAGGAAGGAGCTTGCGGACCTCGCCGGAAAGGAGGCCGAGGCCCGCAACATCGCCTTCCTCGCTGCGCTCGAAGAGGAGGTGCATGCCAAGGCATATCCCCAGGGCAGGCCGCGCGAAGGAGCGAAGCACGGAAGCAAGGCCCAGCGCCTCGATCCGCTCCATGGCGAAAGCGGCCGCGCCAACTCCGGGCAGAAACAGCCGCTCGGCCTGCGCGAGCCGGTCGGGGTCGCTGCTGCGGTCAACCTCGGCGCCGAGGCGACGAAGCGCGGTCTTGATCGAACCAAGATTGCCATAGCCGAGGTCGACGATGGTGACGCGCCTCACAGCATCCCCTTGGTGCTCGGAAGCGCATCGCTTTTGCCTTCGATCGCAAGGGCCTGGCGCAGGGCTCTGCCAAAGACTTTGAAGCAGGCCTCGACCTTGTGATGGTCGTTCTCGCCGGCCACGCGGACGTGGATGGCGGCGCCGAGACTGTCAGCGAGGCTGCGGAAGACGTGGGGCGTCATCTCGGTCGGATAGTCGCCGATGTGGGTCGCTTCGAAGCTGCCGTCGAACTTGGCGAAGGGCCGGCCCGAAAGGTCGATCAGCACCTGCGCTTCGGTCTCGTCCATGGGGAGGGCGAAGCCGAAGCGACCAATGCCGCGCTTGTCGCCGAGCGCCTGCTTCAGCCCCTGGCCGAGCGCGATGGCGACATCCTCAATACTGTGGTGCGGGTCGATCTCGAGGTCGCCCTCGCAGGACAGCATCAGCGAAAAGCCGGCGTGGGCGGCGACCTGGTCGAGCATATGGTCGTAGTAAGGAATGCCCGTTTCGATCCGCCTCGGCTCGGCCCGGTCGAGATCAAGCGCAAGGGCGATCCGGGTCTCCTTCGTGTCGCGGGCGACCTCGGCGCGGCGGGGAGTTTTGCTCTTCACGGGGACCCCGAAGGCCGCGAGGGCAGCGTCATTCTCGGCGGGAGTGCCGATCGTCACCCGCACCCCGCCGGGCGCAGCCTTGGGCCGGTAGCGGACCTTAACGCCTTGTGAGATCAAATGCTTGGCAAGGCTTTCCGTATTCTTGGTCTCAAGAAAGAGGAAGTTGCCGACGCTATCGTGAACCCGCGTTACGTTGGGTGCAACCGCGAGCAGCGGGGCGATGCGGGCGCGTTCGGCACGGATTTCGGCGAGACGCTGTTCGTGAAGCATTCGGCGGCTCGGCTGGAGTGCGTCGAGCGCCGCGGCGATGCTCAGTGAAGGAAGGGGATAGGGCGGCAGCGCCCGACCGACCAGCTCGACTGTCTCCGCTGGCCCGACCAGCGCACCGACCCGCGCACCGGCGAGGCCCCAGGCCTTGGACAGGGTCTTGAGGACGAGGAAATTGGGCCGCCGCACGGCCTCGGCGCAGAGCGACGGCGTATCGGCGAAGTCCTGATAGGCTTCGTCGGCGAGGAGCAGGGTGTCGGGCAGCGCCTCGGCGATCTTCAGCACGTCGGCCGGCTCCACCCGCGTGCCCGTCGGATTGTTGGGCGTGCAGAGGAACAGCAGCTTGAGCCCTGCTTCAGCCTGAAGGGCGCCGATCAAGGCATCGGGATCGAGGCGGAAGTCGGGGCCGAGGGGGACTTCGAGGACCCGGGCGCCCTGCAGGCGGGCGAAGTGGGCGTAGGCGGAGAAGGTCGGAACTGCGACCGCGACGGCATCCTCGGAGCCGCGGAGAAAGGTACGACAGAGGAGGTCGATGACGTCGTCACCACCGCGGGCGAGGAGGAGCTCGGCGGGCGCCACTCCGTACAGGGCGGCCATGACGGCTCGTAGCCGTTCGGGCTGGGGCTCGGGATAGCGGTTGAGGCCGGCGGCGAGGCTGCCGCCGGAGAGCGGGGGATAGGGGCTCTCGTTGGCGTCGAGCTTGATGACGTCGCCTTCGGCGTGGCGCTCGCCGAGGTCGAAGGGCGCGAGGGCGAGGATCTGGGGGCGAGCGAGGCGGTGGGCGAGGGTCATCAGCGTCGTCCCTGCAAAGGCAGGGACCTCGGGAGGCCCGCGCGAGATGCCTGAGGTCCCCGCCTTCGTGGGGACGACGAGGTGGGTGTGGCCCTCATCACGCCGCCCTCGCATCCGCCGCGCGGGCATGGGCTTCGAGCGCCTCGAGCCGGGCGAGGGTGGCGGCAGAGGCGGCGAGAGCCTTGCCGGCCTGGGAAGAGACGTGCTGCACGCTCATTGCCTTCATGAAGCTGTGGGTGGTGATCCCGCTCCACGCTCTCGCCGCGCCGTCGGTCGGGAGGACGTGGCTGGAGCCGGCAAGATAGTCGCCAAAGGTCTCGGCTGCGGCATGGCCGGCGAAGACCGCGCCCGCGTTGCGGATCAGCGGCACGAGCGCGGCGGCATCGTCAAGCGCAAGGCAGAGATGCTCGGGCGCGTAAGCGTTGGCGATGCCGGCAGCCTCCTGAAGGTCGGTGGCGATCAAAATGTGGCCGTGCTGAAGCGCCTGCTCGGCCAGCGCGCGACGGGGAAGGAGCGGAAGTTGGCGGTTGAGCTCCTGTTCGACAGCGGCGGCGAGGCCTTCGTCGGTGGAGACCAGCAGCACCTGGGCGCTCGAGTCATGCTCGGCCTGGCTGAGGAGATCGGCGGCGACCATGGCGGCGGAAGCGGTCGCATCGGCGATGACCATCAGCTCGGAGGGGCCCGCGGGCATGTCGATCGCCGGGCCGCCAGGAAGGGCGGAGACCTGCGCCTTCGCCTCCGCTACCCAGGCGTTGCCGGGGCCGCAGATCTTGGGACAGGCAGGAATGTCGCCGGCACCGAAGGCGAGAGCGGCGATGGCCTGGGCACCGCCGACGGTCCAGACCTGCTCGACCCCGCACAGTTCGGCGGCCAGCGCGATGGCGGGAGCGAGGCCGTTGGGGCCGGGCGGAGTAACGACCACGATGTCTTCCACCCCGGCGGCCCTTGCCGGAAGGGCAAGCATCAGCAGGGTCGAGAAGAGGGGAGTGGCGCCACCGGGGACGTAGAGGCCGACCCGCTCGAGCGGCCGCCACAGCTTCTCGACGACAAGGCCGGGCATGGTTTCGAGGCGGGTGTCCGCAGGGCGGCTCGCCTCGTGAAAGGCGCGGATGTTGCGAGCGGCAAGCTCCATGGCGGCGACCGCCTCGGCGGGCAGGGAGCGGCGGGCTTCGGCAGCAACCGGCGCGACTGCGATGCACTGCGGAGCCGCGCCATCGATGCGCTCGGCCACCCGGCAGAGCGCCTCCCAGCCACCGGTGCGTACTTCCTCGATGATGGCGCGAACGCCGTCGATCAGCTCGGGCGAGCGACGCGCGGCGGGGCGGGCAAGGGCAGCGGTGCGGTCGGCTTGGGAAAGGTTGGACCAGGCAAGAGTCTTCACAGCATCATCTTCTCGATCGGCAGCACCAGCACGGCGGAAGCGCCGGCGCCTTTCAGTTGCTCCAGCGTCTCCCAGAAGACCGACTCCTGGCAGACCGCATGAACGGCGAAATGACCGGGACGGCCGTGCAGCGGAATGATGGTCGGAGCGTCGGCTCCCGGCAGGATCCGGGTGATTGCCGGCAGCGCCTCGGAGGGGGCGTTGAGGAGGATATACTTCGCGTCCTTGGTCTGGAGGACGCCCTGGACACGGCTGAGCAGCGCCTCGCCCTGCGTGCGCTTGTCGGGGCTGAGCGGACGGGTGGTCCGGACCAGCACCGCTTCGCTGTCGAACACGTTGGCGACCGGGCGAAGGCCGTTCGCTTCCAGCGTCGCGCCGGTGGAGACGAGGTCGCAGATGAAAGGGGCAATGCGAAGGCGCGGAGCGAGTTCGACGGCGCCGTTCATCTTGACCACGCTCGCCTCCACGCCCTGCTCCTTCAGCCAGCGGCCGAGGATGGCGGGATAGGAAGTGGCGATGCGCTGGCCGGCAAGGCTGGCCGGACCGTCCCAGATGGCCGCCTCAGGCGCCGCGAGCTTGAGCGAGCAGCGAGCAGTGCCGAGCGGAGCCACCACCTCGAGCGCCGGGTCCGGCGAGGCAAGCCGGAATTCCTCCAGCACGTTGCCGCCGACGATCCCGAACTCGCACACGCCGTCGGCGACGAAGGTCGGGATGTCGTCATCACGAACGAACATGATGTCGGCAGGGAAGTTTTCGACCCGGGCGGTGAGCGCGTTCCGGCCGTTCTGAAGGCGGAGGCCGGCGTCCTTCAGGAGCTGGCGGCTGGCATCGGACAGGCGGCCGCTCTTCTGGATGGCGATGTGCAGGCGGTCGGCGTCAACCAGCATTCGTGTCTTCCTTCAGCCGGTCGATGGCGGCGCGATAACCCTGATGCGGCTCCTGCCGCAGGAAACGCGCGACGCGGACAATGGTGGTCGTCGACACTCCAGTCGCGTCATGGATGTCGCGATAGGAGAGACTGGTGCAGTCGAGCAGGCAGGCGACGTGCCAGCGCTCCGCCAGCGTGCGGATCTCGGCGGGCGTGCAGAGGTCGGTAAGGAGGCGCAGCATTTCCTCGGCCGAGCCGGGGGTGAGCAGTGCCTGCGCGAGGTCGCGAGCGAGCGCCTGGCCATCGCGGGTGGGGGTGGGACCTTGTTCCATCGTGCTAATACGCTGGAACAGGTAGCGGGTACAGAAGGAGGATGCAACCCCTCCCACTCGGTGCCCCCGCTTGCGGGGGAACAGGTCAGCGGAGCTGACCGAGGGGAACTGAAGGTGGGTTGTCCGGCCCCCTCGGCCGTCTGCGACGGCCTGTGCCCCCGCAAGCGGGGGTACCGAGGTGATGGGCAAACGGGGCACTGAAAAAGGAAACGCCCGGGTCGCTTCATCAGCAACCCGGGCGCCCGCGTGACGATTGCTCGTCAGCCCCCTTGGACCTTTCGCGGCGAATGAACGCCGCGGCTTGGAGACCGATTGCTGCCCTGTTTACCGGCACTTGTCACGCCATCCGTTTACAGGGTTGCGACTTTTCCACAGCCGCTGTGCCCGCCGCGACACAGGCGCGCCTCCATTGCCCTTCAGCGTCGCTCCTTCTAGGGGCCGAGCCCATGCGCCTGTCCCAAGCCTTTCTGCCCGTGCTCAAGGAGAGCCCGTCCGACGCCCAGATCATCAGCCACAAGCTGATGCTTCGGGCCGGCCTCGTGCGCCAGACCGCTGCCGGCATCTACGCCTGGCTTCCGCTCGGGCATCGCGTGCTGAAGAAGATTGAGCAGATCGTGCGCGAAGAGCAGGATCGGGCCGGTGCGATCGAACTGCTCATGCCGACATTGCAATCGGCCGATCTGTGGCGGCAGAGCGGGCGCTACGACGCTTACGGGCCCGAGATGCTCCACATCCGCGACCGGCACGACCGCGAGATGCTCTACGGGCCGACCAACGAGGAGATGATCACGGCGCTGTTCGCGGCCGACACCACTTCCTATCGGCAGCTGCCGCGCACACTTTACCACATCCAGTGGAAGTTCCGCGACGAGGTCCGCCCGCGCTTCGGCGTGATGCGGGGGCGGGAGTTCCTGATGAAGGACGCCTACAGCTTCGACCTCGACGAGGCGGGCGCTCGGCTGAGCTATTACCGGCAGATGCTCGCCTATCTGCGGACCTTTCAGCGGATGGGGATCCAGGCGGTGCCGATGCGGGCAGCGAACGGGCCGATCGGCGGCGATCTCAGCCACGAGTTCATCGTGCTCGCGCCGACCGGCGAGAGCGAGGTCTTCTATGACGCCGCTTACGACGAGTTCGACTGGAGCCAGGCGGACCTGTCCTATGCCGACGAAGCGGGGCTGCAGGGCCTGTTCGACCGGGTGAACGGCACCTATGCCGCGACCGACGAGACCCATGACGAAGCACGCTGGGGGCAGCTGTCGCCCGAGCGCCAGCGCACCGGTCGAGGGATCGAGGTCGGGCACATCTTCAACTTCGGCACCATGTACAGCGAGAAGATGGGGCTGAAGGTTTCAGGGCCGGACGGCGCGCCGGTGGTCCCGCACATGGGGTCCTACGGCGTCGGCGTGTCGCGGCTGGTCGGTGCGATCATCGAGGCTAGCCATGACGAGGCGGGGATCATCTGGCCCGAGGCGGTGGCGCCCTGGAAGGTCGGCCTCGTCACCATGCGCGGGGACGATGCGGCATCACAGAAGGCCGCGGGCGAGCTGTACGACAAGCTGACGAAGGCCGGCGTCGAAGTGCTCTACGACGACCGCGACGAGCGCGGCGGGGCGAAGCTTGCCGGCATGGACCTGATGGGCCTGCCGACGCAGGTAATTATGGGCCCGCGCGGGCTTGCGGCGGGGACGGTCGAGGTCAAGGACCGGCGCTCGGGCGAGAAGCAGGAGCTGAGCCTGGAGAGTGCGCTGTCGAGGCTGACGTCGTGAGGGTGAGCCCTTCCAGTGCTCCGGCGAAGGCCGGAGCCCAGTTGTTCTTGAGCTCGGCTGCTGAAAGGCACTGGGCTCCGGCCGTTGCCGGAGCGCAAAGGTGATCCTCTCCCGCTACGAACGCTTCATCGCCAAGCGCTACCTCCTGCCCGGCAAGGGCGAGGGGGAGAAGTTCATCTTTCTTGTTTCGATGATCAGCCTTGGCGCTGTCGCGCTTGGCGTGGCGGCGCTGATCATCGTCATGAGCGTGATGAACGGCTTCCGCGCCGAGCTGTTCGCCAAGACCGCGGGGCTGAACGGCCATGCGATCATCGTCGGCTATGACGGGCGGCTCGCCGGCTGGCAGCAGATCGCCGAGCAGGCCCGCAAGGTACCGGGCGTCACTTCCGCCCTGCCGCTGATCGAGCAGCCGCTGATGGCCAGCGCCAACGGCCGCGTCGAGGGCATCCTCCTGCGCGGCATGCGGGTGGAGGATATCCGTACCAACCCCGTGCTCACCGGCGGCGTTCGCAGCGGCGACCTCCGCAACCTGACCGCAGGCTGCGACTGCGTGGCGATCGGCACCAGGCTCGCGACCCAGCTCGGCACCTTTCCCGGCGGCGAGATCAGCCTGATCAGCCCCGAAGGCCGGGCGACGCCGTTCGGCACCGTGCCGCGGATCGTAAGCTATCGCGTGGTCGCGACCTTTGAGACCGGAGTCTATGACTTCGACAATCTGTTCGTGGTCGCGCCGATGCAGGACGTCCAAACCCTGCTGATGCTGGGCGACGAAGTCGGCCTGGTCGAGGTCAAGGTGCGCGAGCCGGACGAGATCGACGAGCAGATCGGCGCCTTGCAGCAGATCGTCTCGGGTCGAGGCCAGGCGACCGACTGGCGCAGCATGAATGCCGCCATCTTCGAGGCGCTGGAGGTCGAGCGGGTCGCGATGTTCGTTGTCCTGTCCCTCATCATCCTGGTGGCGGTGTTCAACATCCTTTCGAGCCTCATCATGCTGGTCCGCGCCAAGACGCGCGACATCGCCATCCTGCGCACCATGGGGGCGAGCCGGAAGGGGCTAATGAAGGTGTTCGTCACCGTCGGCACCACCATCGGCACACTGGGCATCCTGCTTGGCCTGGTCCTTGGCGCCATCTTCCTCTTCTTCCGCCAGTCGGTGGTGAACGGAATCCAGTGGATTACGGGGCAGAACCTGTGGGACCCTTCGGTGCGCTTTCTCAGCGAGCTGCCGAGCAAGACAGACCCGGTGGAAGTGACGGCGATCGTGCTGACCGCCTTTGTGCTGAGCTTCCTGGCGACGCTTTATCCCGCGTGGAAGGCCGCGAGCACGGATCCGGTGCAGGTGCTGCGCTATGAGTAGTCCACTTCTCATACTCCCTGTCGCGAAGCGATGGGGAGGGGGACCGCTCGCGAAGCGAGTGGTGGAGGGGCCATTGAGGTTCCGCACTGGCCCCTCCGTCAGCGCTTCGCGCTGCCACCTCCCCACCGCTTCGCGGCAGGGAGGACCAAGATGACCCCCGTCCTCGAAACCCGCGGTCTCGCGCGCTCCTTCACCCAGGCCGATACCACCATCACCGTTCTTCGCGGGGTCGACCTTGCCGTGCAGCCGGGCGAGATTGTGGCGCTGCTGGGGCCGTCGGGGTCGGGCAAGTCGACCCTGCTGCAGGCAGTCGGCCTGCTCGAAGGCGGGTTTGAAGGGTCCATCCGGATCAACGGCCGGCAGGCCGAGGCGCTGGACACCGACGAGCGCACGGAGCTTCGCCGCGAGGCGCTGGGCTTCGTGTACCAATTCCATCACCTGCTGCCCGACTTCACCGCGATCGAGAATGTGGTCCTGCCGCAGCTCATCCGTGGGGACGAGCCGGTGGCGGCGCGGGAGCGGGCGGTGGCGCTGCTGACCGCGCTCGGGCTGGGTCACCGGCTCGACCATCGCCCGGCGAAATTGTCGGGCGGCGAGCAGCAGCGGGTGGCGGTGGCGCGCGCGCTCGCCAACCGGCCGCCGCTGGTGCTTGCCGACGAGCCGACCGGCAACCTCGACGAGCATACCGCCGACGTCGTGCTGGCCGAGTTCCTGAGCCTGGTGCGCGGGGAGGGGAGCGCTGCGCTGGTCGCGACCCACAATGAGCGGCTGGCGCGCAAGATGGACCGCGTCGTCCGGCTGCACGACGGCCGGCTTGAGGATGTGGGACCTAAGCCGGACTGAAGCGTTCGGGCGGCATGGCCAACCGTCCTCCTTATGATCCGCCGCCGCCGGGCGGCTTCGACCCGCGCTTCGGTGACCGCGGCGTGCCGCCTCGCGGCTCCGCTTACGGCGGGCGGCCGATCCACAGCTATGACGAGGAGCCGGCCGGGCTGGGCCGCGGGGAGCGGGTCGATCCGTTCGGGCGGGCGCCCGACCCATTCGACCGGCGCGGTGCGCCGCCGCCGCCGCCGCTGCGCCGCCGTCCCGGGATGGCGCGCTCGACCAAGATCCTGCTGGCGCTTGGCGGGCTGCTGCTGCTTGGCGCGATCCTGTTCGGCCTGTCGCTGACCCGCGCCGGGCCCGGCGCAGACGCGCTCGAAACCGCGGACAAGGCCAAGGAAAGCGCCGCGGCCGATCCCCAGTCGCGCTGCGCTGCGCCCGGGACCTACGAAAAGATCAAGCGCGAGCTGTTCCGAGAGGCGGGCACCGCCCGCGGCGCCGACCTCGGCCTTTACGACCGCCTGGCGGGCCATGCCGCCATTCGCGTGTCGGAGCCGCTGCTGGTCGAGGAGAATGAAGCGGAGGAGCGGGTGAGCTGCTCCGGGACGGTGGCGCTCGACTTGCCGCCGGGCGTGGAGATCGGCGGCGGCCGCCGCAGCCTCGCGGCAAGGATCAGCTACAGCCTTCAGCCAGCCGCCGACGGCAGCGGCGATGTCGTGACTGTGAACGGTGCCGAGACTCTGGTTCGCCAGCTCGCCTCCTTACAGCGCTCGGGCGGAGCGGCTGCTGCCGCCGCCGGCGACACGCAACCGGCACAGCAGGCTCCGTTCGGCCAGGCCTTTCCGGAGCCTGCTCCGGCGCCTGCCCCCGCGGATGTCCAGCAGCCTGTTCCCGCGCCTCCTCCGCCGCCGCCGCCGAGGCCGCAGCAAGCCGATCCGCGGCCCGACGGTGCGCTGGCTCCGACGCCGCCACGTCCGCAGGCTTCGGCCAGTCCCAGCTTCAGCTGCGCGCGGGCAAGCAATCGAGCCGAGCGGGCGATCTGCGGCGATGGCGGCCTTGCCGCGCTCGACCGCGAGATGGCGAACCGCTTCTTCGCGGCGCGGCGCGAGGCGAACACCACCCAGCGCGTACTCCTTGATCGCACCCGGGGAGCGTTCCTCGCCTATCGCAACCGCTGCGGCAGCGATGCCTGTATCGCCGGGGCCTATCGTGACCGGATCCGGGAGATCAACGACATCATGGCCGACAGGTGGGTGGCCCCGCGTTGATCGCCCGACCTCGGTGCCCCCGCTTGCGGGGGAACAGGTTCGCGGCACGCGAACCGAGGGGGCCTGAACAGCCACGACACACCCCCTCGGTTCGCTGACTCGAACCTGTTCCCCCACTTCGTGGAGGCACGGAGAAGTCGTGGATAAGTCCGGCTCTTCCGCTTCCCCTCGGGCGTGACCATCTTATAACCTCGCCATGGTCTTCGTCCCTCTTCGCGCTTTTTCCTCTTTCTCCATGCTCGAAGGCGCGATCGAGCCAAAGGTGCTGGCGAAGCAGGCCAAAAAGCTCGGCTTTCCCGCCGTCGGCCTGACCGACCGCAACGGCCTCTACGCCGCCATGGCGTTCAGCGAAGCGGCGATGGGGGAGGGGGTGCAGCCGGTGATTGGCGCCACCCTCGGGCTGGCACGGCCGGCGGAGTGGGGCGGCAAGGCCGAAACGGTCGACTGGCTGGTGCTGCTCGCCAAGGACGAGGCGGGTTACGCCAACCTTTGCCGGCTGGTCAGCAAGGCGCATATGGAGCGGCCAGACCATCTCGAGCCGCACATGGTCCTTGCGGACCTTCGCACCCACAGCGAAGGCCTGATCGCCCTGACCGCGGGCGGCGAGGGTAGCGTCGTTCGGCTGCTTTCCGATGGGCAGGCTGCCAAGGCCCGAACCGTGCTCGAGACGCTCGCCGGCATTTATCCGGAACGCCTATATGTCGAGGTCAGCCGCCGCGGCGATCCGGCGGAGGAGGCGGCCGAAGGTGCGCTGATCGACCTCGCTTACACGCTCGACCTGCCCTTGGTGGCGACCAATCCCGCCCTCTATGCCGAGCCCGGCTTCCATGCCGCGCACGATGCCATGCTGTGCATCGCCGACAGTGCTTACGTCGACTCGCCCGAGCGGAGGCGGTCGAGCGAGCATGCCTGGCTGAAGGGCGAGGCCGAAATGGCGGCGCTGTTCGAGGACCTGCCCGAAGCGCTCGCCAACACCGCCGTGGTGGCCCAGCGCTGCGCCGTCGCCGCGCCCAAGCGCAAGCCGATCCTTCCGCGCATGGGCGAGGATGAGGACGAAGCGCTGCGGGCAGCTGCGAGGGCAGGGCTTGAGAAGAGGCTAAGCCACCCTTCTTTCGCCTTGGGTGCAGTCGAAGGGCGTGGTTCGACTTCGCTCAGCACGAACGAGGATCGCTTTCAGCCCTATCGTGAGCGGCTGGAGTTCGAGCTCGACGTCATCATCCGCATGGGCTTCGCCGGCTACTTCCTGATCGTCGCCGACTTCATCCAGTGGGCCAAGGCCAACGACATTCCGGTGGGCCCGGGGCGCGGGTCGGGTGCGGGGTCGGCGGTCGCCTGGGCGCTGCTGATCACCGATCTCGATCCGCTCGCGCTCGGTCTGCTGTTCGAGCGCTTCCTCAATCCCGAGCGCGTGTCGATGCCGGACTTCGACATCGACTT
>ERZ1066119.1356-NODE-1356-length-13148-cov-9.300084_pt1 | contig 13148 bp, 11 predicted proteins | sample MGYA00382766_ERZ1066119 | MGnify/ENA primary metagenome ERZ1066119 (study PRJEB33369, sample SAMEA5778349) | biofilm metagenome | biome: Industrial cooling water; feature: Water cooling tower basin; material: Biofilm | place: United Arab Emirates | collected...
ATCGAGGCGGAAGCCGCCATGCTCGGCCAGCCGGTGTCGATGCTCATCCCCGAGGTGGTCGGCTTCCGCCTGACGGGTGAGCTCAAGGAAGGGATCACCGCCACCGACCTGGTGCTGACCGTGACCCAGATGCTCCGTGCCAAGGGTGTGGTCGGCCGCTTTGTCGAATTCTTCGGTCCGGGCCTCGACGCGATGATGCTCGCCGACCGCGCGACCATCGCCAACATGGCACCCGAATATGGCGCCACCTGCGGCTTCTTCCCGATCGATAACCGCACCCTCGACTACCTTCGCCTGTCGGGCCGCGACGACGAGCGGATCCAGCTGGTCGAAGCCTATGCCAGGGCGCAGGGCATGTGGCGCGACGCCGACACGCCCGAGCCGCTGTTCACCGACACGCTGGAACTGGACCTCGGCAGCGTCCAGCCGAGCCTTGCCGGGCCGAAGCGCCCGCAGGACCGGGTGCTGCTGAGCGACGTCGACGACCAGTTCAATGCGGAGCTGGAGACGACCTACAAGAAGGCGTCCGACCCGCGTGTGGCGGTGGAGGGCGAAAGCCACGACCTTGGCAATGGCGACGTCGTCATCGCCGCCATCACCAGCTGCACCAACACCTCGAACCCGAGCGTGCTGATCGCCGCGGGCCTGGTCGCCCGCAAGGCGCGCGAGCTGGGCCTCACCCGCAAGCCGTGGGTCAAGACCAGCCTGGCGCCGGGAAGCCAGGTGGTCAGCGACTATCTGGCGGCGGCCGGACTTCAGGACGACCTCGACGCGATCGGCTTCAACACCGTTGGCTATGGCTGCACCACCTGCATCGGCAATTCGGGTCCGCTGCCCGAGCCGATCAGCCAGGCGATCAACGACAAGGATCTGGTCGCCGTTTCCGTGCTGTCGGGCAATCGCAACTTCGAAGGCCGAGTCAGCCCCGACTGCCGCGCCAACTACCTCGCCAGCCCGCCGCTGGTGGTCGCCTATGCGCTGGCCGGAACGGTCCGCAGCGACATCACTGCCGAGCCGATCGGCACGGCGCAGAACGGGACGCCGGTGTTCCTCAAGGACATCTGGCCGTCGAACGACGAGATCCGCAGCCTGATCGACGCCCATGTGCACAGCGACCTGTTCAAGCAGCGCTACGCCGACGTCTATCGCGGCGACGAGCGCTGGCGCGGGATCGCGGTCAGCGGCGGCGACACCTATCAATGGCCGGCCGCCTCCACCTACATCGCCAACCCGCCTTATTTCGAGGGCATGACGATGGAGGCCAAGGGGATCGAGGACATCGAGAGCGCGCGGGCGCTGGCGGTGTTCGGCGATTCGATCACCACCGACCACATCTCGCCGGCAGGCTCGATCAAGCCCGACAGTCCGGCCGGCAAGTGGCTGCTGGAGCGGCAGGTGCCGAGGGCCGAGTTCAACAGCTATGGCGCGCGCCGCGGCAACCATGAGGTGATGATGCGCGGCACCTTCGCCAACATCCGCATCCGCAACAAGATGCTGACCGGGGTCGAGGGCGGCTTCACGCGGCACATCCCGACCAGCGAGCAGATGGCGATCTACGACGCGGCCATGGCCTACAAGGCCGAAGGCACCCCGCTGGTGGTGCTGGCGGGCAAGGAATATGGCACCGGCTCGTCGCGCGACTGGGCGGCCAAGGGCACGGTGCTGCTCGGCGTCCGCGCGGTCATCGCCGAAAGCTTCGAGCGCATCCACCGCTCCAACCTCGTCGGCATGGGCGTGCTTCCGCTGCAGTTCCATGAAGGCGACACGGCGGCCTCGCTCGGCCTCGACGGAAGCGAGACCTTCACCATCCGCAATGTCGCGGGCATCCAGCCGCGGCAGGACGTGGAGGTCGAGGTGGCGGAGGCCGATGGCCATACCCGCACCATCAGCGCGCGCTGCCGGATCGATACCTACAACGAGCTGGAATATTTCCACGCCGGAGGGATCCTGCCCTACGTGCTGCGCAAGCTGGCGGCGTAGGGCTTGCAGTCGTCCCCGCGCAGGCGGGAACCTCGGGAGGCACGTTGATCGCCTGAGGTCCCCGCCCGCGCGGGGACAACGTTCGTGGAGTGACCATGGACCTAGTTATCGAGATCATCGGCTGGGTCGCGGCCGGGCTGATTCTTGGCGCCTACGCCCTGCTGACGCTCGGCAAGCTCGAGGCCAAGAGCATCCCCTATCAGGCGATGAACGTGGTTGGCGCGCTCGGCTTCATCCTCAACAGCGGGTGGAATGGCGCGATCCCGTCGGCGGCGCTGAACGTGGTCTGGGCAGGGATCGGCGTGGCGGCGATCCTCGGAATCGTCCGAGCGCGGCGCAAGGCACTGTTCTCTGGCGAAGGCCGGGGCTCGGCCGCTTCCTGACGAGGACTGGGCCCCGGCTTTCGCCGGGGAGCTGATGCGGGAGCTACAGCGCGGCGCGCAGCCAGTCGGGCAGGCTCAGTCCGGCGAGGTCGTCGACGCGACGGTGTTCGACGGCGAGGCCGAGGTCGGGGTAGAAGGCGCGGGTGCGCTGCGTCGGCGCTCCGGCGGGGACGACCACCAATCGGCGATTGACCTTCTGCCGCCAGTTCATCCGCGCCGTATTCTCCTGGCCGACATAGCAACCCTTGGTGAAGCTGACCCCGCTCAGCTCCGCCGCGTTGCACTCGAGCCAGAGGAGGTCGGCCAGTTCTGCGCGGCCTTCGCAGACGCCGAGTGAGAGGCGGTGGCGAAGGTAGAGGTTCTCCGCATTGTTTCCGTCATCGTTCTCCGGCGAAAGCCGGAGCCCAGTCGCTTCCAGGGAGGGCTGGGCCCCGGCTTTCGCCGGGGAACACCAGCGGCGGCCTAGCTCGGCAAGGCGGGGGTCCGGAGTCCCATCGTTTCCGTTGGTCGACCAGTGAACCGACAGGCCATCGTCCCGCTCGATGGTGATCGGGCGGCGGAGGCGGTACAGGGTGAGGCGCCTTGCCAGATCGGTCGCAGCATCGGCCTCGCAATCGAGCAGCAGATCCTCCCCGTCCGCCCACACGAAGAAGTCGAACAGGCACTTGCCCTGCGCGGACAGGAGGGCGGCCCAGACCGGGAGATCACCGAAAACATCGTTGGTGACGAGGCCCTGGAGGAAGCCGCGGACGTCCTCGCCCGACAGGCGAAGGAGGGCGCGGCTGGTGAGGGTGGTGGCGGGCATGGGGCTTAGCTAAGGATCGCTTCGGCAAAGAACAAACCTCGTTCGCGCAGCACGAACGACCCCCGAGGGATGATTTGACCCAGAAACTCACCATCCGCCGCCCGGACGACTGGCACCTCCATCTTCGCGACGGCGAGATGCTGAAGGCGGTGGCGCACTACAGTGCCCGTCAGTTCGCGCGGGCGATCATCATGCCCAACCTGATGCCGCCGGTGACGACGGTGGAGGCGGCAAGCGGCTATCGGGAGCGGATCCGGGCGGCGGCGGGGCCGGGCTTCGAGCCGCTGATGACCTGCTATCTCACCGACAGCATCGACCCCGATGAGCTGGAGCGGGGGCATGCGCAAGGGGTGTGGGTCGCGGCCAAGCTTTACCCGGCCGGTGCCACCACCAACAGCCACAGCGGGGTGACCGACGTCCGCCATATCCGGCGTGCTCTGGAGCGGATGGAGAAGATCGGCATGCTGCTCCTCGTCCATGGCGAGGTGACGGATGCGGCCATCGACATCTTCGACCGCGAGGCGATGTTCCTGGAGCGGGTGCTCGCCCCCGTGCTGCGCGACTTTCCCGGGCTCAAGGTCGTGCTGGAGCATATCACCACCGAGGACAGTGCCGAGTTCGTCAAGGCAGCGGGCGCGAACGTCGCGGCGACGATCACGCCGCAGCACCTTCACCTCAACCGCAATGCGCTGTTCGACGGGGGGCTGAGACCACACGCTTACTGCCTGCCGGTGGTCAAGCGCGAGAAGCACCGGCTGGCGGTGCGGGCGGCGGCGGTGTCTGGAAGCCCGAAGTTCTTCCTCGGCACCGACAGCGCGCCGCACCTGCGCGAGGCCAAGGAAAGCGGCTGCGGATGCGCGGGCATCTGGAACGCGCCGCATGCGCTGGAAAGCTATGCAACGGTGTTCGAGGAAGAGGGAGCGCTGGACCGGCTCGAGGGCTTTGCCTCCGAACATGGGCCCCGCTTCTACGGCTTGCCGCTGAACGAAGGCGCGGTCACGCTCGAGAAAGGCGAGACGCTGGTGCCGGAACGGATCGCCGCCGCCGAGTCCGAGCTTGTTCCCTTTCACGCCGGGCAGCGGCTCGGCTGGCGGCTGGTCCGCTAGTGATGCTTTCACTCTGGTAACGATATCAAACGCAGCATTAGCGACCGGCGGCGATTGAGTCCCGCTGCAGGCCGCAGGGGAAGACGAGGCTGCTTGTGAGCCTGAGTCTGCCGGGGTGTGAGGGCTAGCAGCCGCGCTCGCGCTCGCCGAGCACGGTAGCAAAATGCTCCTCCACCGCGCGGTAGCAGCCGCAGGCCGCGCGGCCGAGGCCATGGCGATCGATCACCTGGATGGCGCCGCGGCGATAAGCGATCAGTCCTTGTTCCTGGAGCACGCGGGCGACTGCGTTGACGGTGGTCCGCTGGACGCCGAGCAGGCCGGCCAGTCCTTCCTGGGTGAGGGCCAGCCGGTCGCCCCCGGCCCGGTCGAGGGCGTGGAGCAGCCAGCGGGCGGCGCGGGCCTCGATCGGGTGAAAGGCATTGCAGGCGACCGACTGCATGACCTGCGCCAGGAGCGCGTCGGAATAGCGGCAGAACAGGTTCTTGACGTGCGGGCTTGCGGCCTTGGCTTCCTCGAGAACTGCCATGGGTACCGCCGCGGCCCTGCCCCCGAGCTGGACCAGCGCATGAGCGAAGGCCGGTGCGCTGCCGCAGCTGACGATGCCTCCGGCGGCCCCTTCCATGCCGATGGAGGCGACTTCGACCGAACGGCTGCCAGCCATTTCGATTTGAAGGGAGATGATCAGTCCGTCGAAGGGGAACAGCGAGCGGGTGACATTCTGCCCCGCGGTCATGACCGGGGCGCCGGCTTCGAGCTCGACGATCTCGACATGGGGTTCGAGATGGGCCCGCTCCTCGGCCGACAGGGTCGCCAGCAACCGATTGCCGGCAAAGGCCGCGTCGATCGTTGCCGCAGTCAGATTGTCGACCGGCAGATCCATCCTACCCCCAGAAACGCGCCCCACCCGGCACCGTCCGAGCGATCGGACCCGTGCCTCCCGAGCCAGCATTACGCTAGTGTTTCGACCCGAAGCAATAGCTTTGATTAGAAGGACTTAGGAGTGTTTTTGTGTCGGCTTGCCGACGTTGCGTGGCGGTACTTACCTATGTTCGGAAGGCGACTTCACGCCGTGACGGAGGGGAATGGAGTGAGCGCCTTCGCGAACGTGGTTGAACCGGCCGCGACCCTCCGCTAAGCCGCGCGCAGCCAAGGCATCTGGAGACGTGGGTGAGTGGCTGAAACCAGCGGTTTGCTAAACCGCCGTACGGGGAATTCCCGTACCGAGGGTTCGAATCCCTCCGTCTCCGCCAGCTTCCTCCGATCGATGCAGAATAGACCGGCATAGCCCGGCCGCGTGCCGCATTTCGTTGCGGTATCGAAGCATTCTCGTTCATTCGGCGCTCAGTCCGGCCCGTCTACGTCTCGGCTAAGCCCTTGAGAGCCTTGGTGCTTGTTTCAGGTGCGGAACCGGCTGCGAAGACCTCGCGTTAGGGCCGCGCTGACTTCGGTCCGTCCAGTTGCCGAGCGGGTCTGTCCCGCCCTTCACATGCTCAGGACGGCCAGGTTGCCTGACTAGACACACTGGGAGAAGGCATATGAAGAAGACATTCATCGCACTGGCCGCCGCGAGCTCGCTGTCGCTGGGCGCTTGCGCCACCACCTCCAATGATACCCTGGCCGATGCCGCGACCGGCGCTGCCGTGGGTGCTGCCGGCGGCGCTGCCGTTGGAGCCGTCGTTCCCGGCCTGAGCACGATCACCGGCGCGGCCGTGGGCGCGGCGGTCGGCGGGCTTGCCGGTGCGGTCTGGGCCGACAACAACAATGACGGCTATGCCGACGGCTATGTCCAGAACGGCCAATATTATCAGGGCACTCCGAGCGGTTGGGACTCGACCCTCGGCCGGGTCGCCACCGGTGCCGGTGTCGGCGCCGCGGTTGGTGCCGGTGCGGGCGCGCTGATCCCGGGCGTTGGCGTGCTCGAGGGCGCGGTGGCCGGCGCGGTGGTCGGCGGTCTCGCCGGCGCCATCTGGGCCGACCAGGACCGTGACGGCCGCGTCGACGGCTATGTGCAGAACGGACAATATTTCCCCGGAGCCCCGGCTCAGTCCAACCAGGGGACGTACCAGCAGCCGACGCCGAGCCGGAGCGGCGAGCGCGGCTAAGGAGCGTTGATGAACCATTCGCGTACTCTGAATGGCTTTCGTGCCGGGCGCCTCGTGCGTCCGGCACTTGTTCTTGCGGCCCTCGGCCTGGTGCCGGCGGTGGCAACGAGCCCGGCCTTGGCCCAGCCCGTGGCAGGAGCGCCGGCGCTGCGCGGCCCCTTGTTCTTCCGGCCCGGCCAGGAACGCGCCGCGGCCGAGCTGTTGCGGCTGGTCGACACGGCGCGAACCGACGGGCTCGACCCGAGGCGATACCGCAGCCGCGAGGTCCATCGGCTGGTCCGGGCGGCCTGGGGCGGCAATCCGCAGGCGATCGCCCGCGCCGACCGCGCCCTTGCCGACCTGTTCGTCCGCTATGCGCAGGACCTGCGGCGCGCGCCCAATATCGGCGTCATCTATGTCGACAACGAGCTTCGTCCCCAGGCGCCGTCGGCGGCGACCCTGCTGGGGCAGGCCGCGGCAGCGCCCGACGTCGCGGCCTTCATCCGCGACATGGGCTGGATGCATCCTTATTATGCGCCGCTTCGCCGGCACCTCGTCGAAGGCCGGCTCGACAGCCGCCGCCAAGCGCTGGTGAGGCTCAACCTCGAGCGGGTGCGGAGCCTGCCCGCGGGCGGACGCTACGTGCTGGTGAACAGCGCCGCGCAGCGCCTGTTCATGGTCGACAACGGCCAGACCGTCGACATGATGAGGGTGGTGGTGGGCAAGCCCATCCACCCGACCCCGATGATGGCCGGGCTGATCCGCTTCACCACGCTTCGGCCCTTCTGGAACGTGCCGAGCGACCTCGCCGCCGAGCGGATTGCGCCCAATGTGGTGAAGCAGGGCGTGCCCTACCTTCGCCAGAAGGGCTATCAGGTGCTGTCCGACTGGTCGGAGCGGCCCCGGCTGGTCAACCCGGCAAGCATCGACTGGCAGGCCGTCGCCGCCGGACGCAAGGAAATCCGCGTCCGGCAGCTGCCCGGCCCGTCGAACAGCATGGGCGACATGAAGTTCATGTTCCCCAACGCGCAGGGCATCTACCTTCACGATAGTCCGCAGGAGGACCTGTTCGACGAGGCGTCGCGGATGTTCAGTGCCGGCTGCGTCCGGCTGGAGGCGGCGCCGCGTCTGGCGAGCTGGCTTTACGGCCGACCGCTTCGCGCACGTGGTGCAACGCCCGAGCAGAAGGTGCCGCTCGGCCGGCCGGTTCCCGTCTATCTCACCTATCTGACGGTGGTGCCGAGCGGGTCGGAGCTGGCCTATTTCGACGATATCTACCGCTGGGACCAGGCCAAGAAGCAGATGGCGCGCGGCCGCCGCGGCTAGTCGCGGTCCCAGCTGGCGACATAGCGGAGGGTGACCGGCGCCGGCTGGCCAGCCGTGTCGCGCGCCGGCTCCCACCGGGTCCGCTGCAGAAGGCGGCAAAGCTCCGCGTCGAGGGCCGGATCGCCCGAACTCGTCTGGGCAAGGCAGCGGGTGAGGCGGCCATCGGTCCCGACCTCGATCGCCAGCACGGCCGAGCCGCGCGGGCTGCCGAAGCTGCGGATGCGGCCATAGTCGCGGCGGGTGAGGTTGCCCGAAAGGAGCCGCGCCGCTTGTCCCGTCCCGCTGCCCGTGCCTTCGCCCGTGCCGCCGGCCCCGGCGCCGCCTCCCTCTTCGCCCGCACCGCTTCCCGGCCCGGCGAGCGCTGACGCGCCCGCGCTCGGCGCCGTGCCGGGCTCGGTTGCAGGCTCGTCGGAGGTAGGAAGAGGATTGTGCGTCGGGAGCGGCTGGGGCGGGGGCGGAAGAACCACGGGAGCTGCCTTCGCCCGGAGGTCGGGGGCGCCTTCCGCATGCCGGGCGGCCGACGCGCGCTCGTCCGGGAGCGGCGGCTCGGGCTCAGGTTCGAGCAAGGGCGGGAGAGCAATGTCGAGGGCGACCGGGCTCTCGTCAGCGGGGTCGAGCGGTTGACCGGCAAGGCCCCGGATTAGGGCAAGGCCCAGCAGCAGATGAAGCGCGGTGGCCAGCGCCAGGGTAGGGCCTTTGCTTGTTCGAGGCGGCTGCCACGGCATGGCGGAACAAGTCGGCCAGAGCAGGGCACTTGTCCAGCCGTCTCAGCCCTGCCCTTCGACTTGCGCGAGGAACAAGGCCAGCACGCGATTGAAGATGGCTGGCTGCTCGACGTTCGGGAGGTGGCCGGCCCCGGCGACCTCGATCAGGCCCGCGTCCGGGATCAGGGTTTTGAGCGCCAGCGACAGGTCGGGCGGGGTGATCCGGTCTTCCGACCCGCAAAGGACGAGTGTCGGGCATCGCACCGCCGCTGCCTCTTCCCGCAGATCCGCAAGCCAGACGGCCTCGGCGGCGAGGGCGTAGGCGGCGGGATCGATCCGGCTCATCGTCTCGATTACCTTGTGGCGGACGTGCGGATCGGCCGGCGCGGCAAGCAGCGCTTCGGCCCTCGCCTCCGCCAAGCCTCGCATCCCTAGCTCCTCCGCCGCGGCAAGCGAGCGGTCGCGGATGGCCCGGCCTTCGGGATGAACGGCGAAGGTGTCGGCAAGGACGAGGGAGGCGATCCTGTGCGGCGCGGCGGCGTGCATGCAGAGCGCCACCACTCCGCCAAGCGACAGCCCGCAGACATGAACCTGCTCGATGCCCAGGGCGTCGAGGACCGCGAGGGCGGTGCTGGCGAAGTCGGACCGGGTCGCGCCGTGACGCAGGGCGCTCTCGCCATAGCCGGGGTAGTCGATCGCGAGGGTTAAGCGCTCGGCGCCGAACCGCTCCAGCTGGGGCAGCCAGGCGCTGCGGTCGGAGCCGACGCCGTGCAGAAAGAGCAGGGGAGTGCCGCCTTGCCCGCGCAGGTCAAGGCCGACCGGCCCCAGCACCGTCTCGATCACCCCCATGGACGCTCATCTGGCAGCTTCGCGCGCGCTCCGCTAGAGCGGCGTCGATGACGAGGCTGCGGGTCAACGGACAGGCGATGGAGTTCGCCATGGACCCGCGCACCCCCTTGCTGTGGGCGCTGCGCGACGGCGCCAATCTCACCGGGACCAAGCAGGGTTGCGGGTCGGGCCAGTGCGGCGCCTGCACGGTGATCGTCGATGGGGCGGCGGCGCTTGCCTGCCAGCTTCCCCTGGGCCAGCTGGTGGGAGCCGACGTGACGACGGTCGAGGGCCTTGCCAACCATCCGGTCGCCCAGGCGCTGGTTGCGGAAGAGGCGATCCAGTGCGGCTTCTGCACGCCAGGATTCGTCTGTGCGCTGGCGGCGCTACTGCAGCAAAGCCCGCGTCCCACGGCCGGGCAGCTGGACGCCTTGCCCAATCGTTGCTCGTGCGGCTGCGGGCCGCGGATCCGGCGAGCAGTGGAGCGGGTCGCCGGCGCTGAGGCTCCGACGCGGCCGCAAGCAGCCGCAGGGGTGCAGGAACCTCGTTAATCCTCGGCTCAGCCAGGCAGGCGTTCACTGAGGTTGAACGAGCCCGTCATTGAAGCTGAGTCGAGGTCACCATGCGCCGCTTTCTTCCCCTTCTCCTGATCGCCGCGGCCACCCCGGCGTTGGCCGCGGGCCCCGATGCCGCAGCCGGCGCGTCCGAGCCCGAGGCCCGGGCGAGCTCCGAGCGGCCCTTCTTCAGCCGGGTGCAACGGATCGAACGCGCCAGCCGGAGCCAGCGGGCCGAGCGCGCGGTGGTCGAGCCCGAGGTCGAGCGCCCGAGCCGAAGCGAGCGGCGCGAGGAGCCGCGGGCCTCGGTCGCGACCGAAGGCGGCGAGGCCGCGCCGCGGCGTGAGCGTTCGCGGCGGTGGCAGGCGCCGGCGACGGAGGAAATCGGAACCGCCAGCGACGGCGTTCGCGAGCGGCGCTGGCGGGATCGCAATGCCGAGCGCATCCGCCGGGCCGGCAACCTGCCCTCGCCGGCGCCCTCGCCGGTGGTCGGGGAGGTGCTGCCGAGCTCGCGCACCGTCGCGCCGTCGGTGCTGGCATCGCCCGCGGATCGGCGCGACCGACGGACGGCGGAGTCGCTGCGCAACCGGATCGCGACCGAAGGCTGGCGGCGCGAATGGCGGGAAGATCGCCGGTTCGACTGGCGCCGCCATCGCGACCGGCACTGGAACCGCTACAACGTCGGCATCTACATCGATCCGTTCGGCTGGAACTATCGCCGCTGGAACGTCGGCTGGCGCCTGCCCTCGCGGCATTTCGGCCGGACCTACTGGATCGACGATCCCTGGTATTATCGACTGCCGCCGGCCTATGGGCCCTACCGCTGGGTGCGCTATTGGGACGACGCGCTGCTGGTCGACTTGCGCACCGGGCGGGTGGTGGACGTGATCCACAACTTCTTCTGGTGAGCGCCTAGAAGCTGCCTTCAAGATCGAGGGTGAAGCTGACGCCGCTGTCCCGCGCACGGCGTTCAACAGAGAAAACGGAGTTCGCCAGGCGGTTGCGGTACAGGGTACGCTCCAGCCCCTCGGCGCGGCCGAGAAGGTTGCCGGCGGTTGCCCGCACCGTCATCCCGAGCACGTCCTTGTGCTCGGCGAAGACGGTGATGTAGCCGAACCGCTGCCGGCGGCGCGAGATCTCTTCGAGGAAGTAGGAGGGAGCATCCTTCTCGTAGGTGATGTTCAGTCCGGCGGCATAAGGCGTGGCGGCGAAGTCCTGCCGTAAGCGCGCCTGAACCGTGACCCAGTCCTCGTCCGAGATGGTGCGGAGGAACCCGCCAAGCGGATCGCGCACGCGGCTGTCGTAGAACTGGCCGTTGAGGCTCAGGCGCCCACCGGCCCAGCCGAGCGGAGCGGACAAGAGGGTCAGCTCCGTAGTGACGCCGTAGCGTCGGGCCTCGTCGATGTTGCCCGGCGCCTGCCCGCCACCGGCGATGGGGATTTGGTCGACGACATCGCTGAAGTCCTCGAGCAGGGTGCGGAGGGTGAGCGAGCCGAGGGGGCCGAAATTGACGTTGCCTTCCAGCTCGAGGAGCCAGCTTTGCGGCGGGACCAGGTTGACGTTGCTGACGTTGACGCGGTCGTCGTTGAGATTGGCCGAGGCGATGAAGTCGAAGAAGTTGAGCTGGCCGACCACCCGCTCGATCCTGGCGGAAAGACCAAGGCCCTCGCGCGGCTTCCAGTCGAGGGTGAGGAACCCCTTGGGCCGCGCGAAGTCACGGACGAGGCCCGCCTCGCCGCTCTGCGCGAGCCGGCTGATCTCGGCGCCGAGCGAGGCCTGCATGCGCAGCGTGGAAGTCAGCGGGCGGCCGTAGGTCAAAGTGGCCTCGCCGCGGCTTTCCCCGACCCGGGCGGTGGAGCCGGCGAAGGGCACCGGGCGAAGCGCGCGCGCCACGTCGCGCTCGGCAAGCTCGGCGGTGATGTCGAGCCAGTTGCGCGCGCCCTCGAGGCTGAGCTGCCAGTCGCCGCCCAGCGCTGCCCGGGTCAGTTCGGCGCGTGCGATCGTCTCGGCCTCGTCCGCCTGGCGGGTGAAGACCGAGCCTGAGTCAGGCCGGCCGTCGGCAAAGGACTGGCGGACGGAAGTCACGGTTGGGCTGCGCTCGAACCGGCGATAGCCGACCAGCTTCAGCCGGCCGCGGCCAAGAGCGAAACTGGTGTCGGCGCCGACCTCGTAGTTGAACTCGTCCTCGCGGTGGTTGAACAGGCGGAAGCGATCCGGCTGACCGGGGCCGTTCCGCTCGGACCGCTCCTCGTCGCGCAGGATGAAGCCGCCGACTTCGCCGTTCAGGTTGAGGATGTTGCCGTTCGCCGCCGTACGGGCGAGCCTGCCCGACAGGCTGAGATTGTCGATCCTGCGGCGAAAGCGCTCGTCGCGCCGGTCGAGGATCGCGCCGCTGCCGTCGAACACCGTCTCGGGACCCGCCTCGGCCGACCGTTGCTGGTCGTTGCGGGCACTCAGCGTCCATTCGCTGCGCCCGCCGCCAGACAGGGAGACTTCGCCATTGCCCCAGCGGAGCGGCGTGCCATCGGAGCGGATCTGGGGCGAGGCACGGAACTGGCCCGACAGGCGGGCGGCGCTGCGGGTGACGACGTTAAGCACCTGGCCCGACAGGCCGCCGATCTCCAGGCTGGCGCCGTCGACGATCTCCAGCCGGACGACGTCGGCGGCGGGGATGCGCGACAGGGCATCGACCGCGCCGTTCGACTTGCCGGAGATCCGCTGGCCGTTGAGGAGGATGTTGGCATCGGCCTGGCCGAGCCCGCGCGCCGCGCCCGATTCGTCGCGGATGACGAAGCCGGGAATCTCCTCCACCATGTCGAGCGCGTTGCGGGGCGCGGTGCTGGCGAAGTCGGCAGGCGTGAAGACGCGCAAGGGCTGCGGCGCGGCGACCGCCGGTGAGGCGGCAAGGGCAAGCGCAAGCGGCGCTGCGGAGAGGAGATAGCGGCGCATGGTGCGTCAGGCCGTCAGCGCTTCGGCGATCAGGCGGCGCGAGTTCTCGAGCCCGTAAAGGGCGATGAAGCTGCCCAGCCTCGGCCCCTGGCTGGAGCCGAGCAGGGTCTCATAGGCCGCCTGGAACCAGTCGCGCAGGCGCTCCTTGCCATAATGGCGCTTGCCGACCTCGAAGACGCCGTTCTGAATCTCGTCGGCGGGCGTGTCCGGCGCGAGCTCCGCGAGAAAGATGTCGAGGTCGCGAAGGGCGGCCGCTTCTTCCGGCGTCGGCGCGCGGCGCTGCAGCGACGGCACGACGAAGTCGCGGGCGTAGGTGACGGCAAGGCCGATCAGCTCGTCGAGTTCGGGATCATTCTCCGGCGAGGTGCCGGGCGCGTAGCGCTGGACGAAGCGCCAGGCGGTGGCCTTGTCGGCGACGCCGGGCAGGCTGGC
>ERZ1066119.1361-NODE-1361-length-13111-cov-8.404412_pt1 | contig 13111 bp, 8 predicted proteins | sample MGYA00382766_ERZ1066119 | MGnify/ENA primary metagenome ERZ1066119 (study PRJEB33369, sample SAMEA5778349) | biofilm metagenome | biome: Industrial cooling water; feature: Water cooling tower basin; material: Biofilm | place: United Arab Emirates | collected...
GCTTCGCGTGTGCCCATCACCTCGCCGTTCGCGAGCACGATCTCGCTGTCGGGTGCTTCCGACACCCGGCGGAACACCGCATTGGCCTCGTTCACCCGGCCCTGCCGCGCAAGCAGCTGGCCATAGTTGAGGAGCCAGGCCGGATCGTTCCGGTTTTCGGCGCGCGACGCGAGCAGCTGCCGCTCGGCAAGGGAAAGATCACCGCTGACGAGGGCGCCAAAGGCAAGGGTGCCGGGCCGATATTCGAGTTCGGCAGCCTGGCCCGGCTGCCCGGCAGCCATGAGCGCGGCGAGTAACAGAGCTTGCATCGGCACCTCCTGCACTGGCGACACGATCGTGTAACACTCCTGTAGAGGAAAAGTAACACAATCGTCACACTCGGCAAGCCGGTACCGCGCGCGTCAACGCGAACGCACATGCTTTTCAGGCGCACGAGGGCAAAGCAGGGCGAAAGTAGTCGCCCCCAACGGGCAGGTCATCGATGCAGGAAAGGCTCGCGCAAGGCGATCTCAGGGCCGTCGCGCGAGAGAAAGTGGAGGCCCGAGCCGGAATCGAACCGGCGTGCAAGGATTTGCAGTCCTCTGCGTAACCACTCCGCCATCGGGCCTCGGTGCGGCGTCCGGCTGCCTAAGCCGAAGCGCCGCGCGCCTGTCAATCTTTCCCGCTGTTCGATGCGCCGGTCGGCTGGCTCAGAAGGGCGGCAGTGGGGACGGGCGTGCCGGGCACCACCTTGATCCGATAGGCCGTGCCTGGAACCAGGAAGCGGCGGGCAGCCTGCTGCAGGGCCGCGGGCGTGATCGATTGCAGATCCTCCTTCTGGGTGAGGATGCTTTGCAGCCGGAACGGGTCTTCCCCGATCTCCGCCAGCGCGCCGAGCCAGTAGGCATTGCCGTTCCGCGCGCGATCGATCGACTCCAGGGACGGCCGCCGGGCGCGATTGAGCTCGTCTTCAGTGATCGGCTTGGCGGCAAGATCGGCGGCGATCTCCTGCGCGGCGTTGAAGAAGGAGTCGATCTTGTCGGGCGGGATCTCGATCTGCGCGGCAAGATAGCCATAGTCGCGCCACACGTTGGAGGCGGCGCTTCCGGCGCCCGGCGAGTAGCTCGCCCCTTCCGCTTCGCGCAGCCGCTCGGTCAGGCGAAGCTGGAACACCGAGCCGAGCAGCGACAGCGTGCGGGCAAGGACCCGCGTTTCGGGCGAGTAGCCGGTGGTGGGCCAGGCGATGAAGGCCACGCCCTGATCCGCGCGGCCCTTGTGGAACAGGGTGACGGGCTGCGCCGGAGCGGCAGGAAAGCGCATGGACCCGGGCTCGGCCCGGCGCTGCGGCCGCGGGGGAAGGGCGCCAAAGGTCGCCCCGACGTCCCGCACGGCCTGGTCGACGGTGATGTCGCCGGTGACGATCACCTCGATCGGTCCCTGGCGGAGCGCCGGATCGAGCAGGGCGCGGCCCTGCGCGATGTCGCTGGTCCGCATGGCCGCACGGCTCGGGAACTCCCAGCGGCGATCGCCGGAGCGGAGCAGGAAGCCGAGGTCGCGCCCGAGGCTCCCGCCCGGCGTGCTCTCGAACCGGTCGTGGAAGCTGTTGGCCTGCGTCTTCACTCGGTTCCAGCCGGTCGGGCGCCAGGCGGCATCGGTCATGGTGGCGGCAAGCAGCTGCATCTGTGTGGCGAAATCGGCCGGCCGCGTCCCGCCTGACAAGGCGAAGCGATCATCGTCGACCCCAAAGCCCGCGCCTACCAGCCGGCCGGTCAGGGCGCGGTTGATCTGGTCGATGTCGAGGCGGTTGGTGCCGCCATAGGTCAGGCCGCTGCCGAGCGCCCATTCCGGGCTGGTGCCAACCGGATCCATCGCCAGGCGGCCATCGCCGAAGCGGACCTGGACCAGGATCTGCTCCTTGCGCCCATTGCTCGGCCGGACGGTAAGGCGGACCCCGTTGGCGAAGCGGATGTGGGTCGCGTTGACCTCGGCGAACTCGCGGCGTTCCACCACCGTGCCCGGCTGGCCGAAGCTTTCGTATGGCCAGGCGACGCGTTCGCGGGCGAGCGGCGGGGTGAGCGCGACCTTTTGCGACTCGCGCAAGGTGGCGAGTGCCACATCCCGTGCATTGGCGAGCGGCCGCGGCAGGGTCAGGTAGACGAGCGGCCCGGAGCCGGTGAACAGCCGGCGAGCCGCAGCGTGGATCCGCTCGGCCGTCAGGGTGGGCGCCACCTCCTCGAAGAAGGTCAGGCGATCGGCCGGAGAGGTCGGCACCGCCTCGCGATCGACCGCGCCGACCAGGCCTTCGGCAAGGCTTGCGCTGGTGCGGGTCGAGGCGGCAGCGACGCCCGCCTGAAGCGCGGCGCGCACCCCCGTCACCTCGCGCTCGATCTCGTCGGGAGTGACGCCGAACTGCACCAGCCGGCGCTGTTCCTGCTCGATCGCCCGGAGCGCACCGCGCCAGTCGCCGAGCCGGGCGACCGTGCCGATGCTGGTGGTCTCCGCGGTCTTCTCGAGGTCGGAGGAGCCGACCTGGGCGCTGACAAAGGGCGGGTTGGTCTCCGCCTGCGCAAGCTTCTCGAGCCGCCGGTTGAGGATGGCGGCGGCGAGCGCTTCTTCAAGGTCGCTGGCACGCTTGGCGGCGCTGTCCGGCCTCAGGTCGGGTTGCCGCACCCAGGCCATGCGGACCGCCGCGGCGATGGCGGGATCGACAAAGACGTCGGCGTCCGTGGTACGCGCGGCAGGCTTGCCCTGATCGGCAGGGGCGCCGGCCGGCCCCACACCGCGCCAGTCGCCGAACTGCGCCTGGATCCGGCGCTCGATGTCGGCAACGTCGATATCGCCAACCACGATCAGCGTCGCCCGCTCCGGACGGTACCAGGCGCGGTAGAAGTCGACGAAGCGCTGGCGCGGGACGGCGCGGATCACCTCCGGCGTGCCGATCGGCAGCCGCGTGGGAAGCAGCTGGCCGGGGAACATCCAGGCGAGCTCGTCCACCAGCTGGCGAAAGGCCGGCGTAGCGCGGGCGCGTTCCTCCGACAGGATGATCCCCCGCTCGCGCTCGATCGCTTGCGGGTCGAGCGTCGCCCGCCCGGCCACCTCGCGCAGCAGGAAAAAGGCGGTGTCGAGCGTTTCCCGGTCCGTCTCCGGCAGGTCGAGCTTGAAGATGGTCTGCCCGAAGTCGGTGGAGGCATTGGTGTCGGGTCCAAAGCGCAGGCCCGCCCGCTCCAGCCGCTTCACGAACTCGCCCTCCGGCACATTCTCCGTTCCGTTCAGGACCATATGCTCGAGGAAATGCGCGATCCCGCGCTGGTCCTCCGCCTCGTTCAGGGAGCCGGTGTCGATCCGCAGCCGGACGGACGCGTCCCCCGGCGGCGTCTGGTTGCGGCGGATGACATAGCGCATGCCGTTGGCGAGCGTGCCGAGGCGGAGCTCGGGATCCACCCGCAGCCCTTCGCCGGTCATCCAGGAGGAGGACGGCGCTGCCTGGGCCTGCCCAGCGGCCGGAACGGGGGCGGCAAGGGCGGTGGTGCCAAGAAGGGCGGCAAGAGCGAGGGAAAGACGCAACATGGCGGGGTGACTGGCCTCGGCAAGGGATTCGGGACGCGCCTATGTGGCGGCACTGCACCAGTCCGCGCAAGCACAAGCGGCGATCGCTCGACCTTGGTGCTGCTCTGGTCGACAAACGGGGGAATGGCTTGCTTGGCGCGGGCGGACAGGCCGGTTACATGGATGATTGAACAACAACTGTCTTAGTGCAATAAGACAGCCGATAGCAGTAGCTCGAGGATGACGATGGACTTTACCGCTGCCCGCCGAGCGATGGTCGACAGCCAGCTTCGCCCCCAGGCGGTGACCGATCCGCTGCTGGTCGCGGCGATGGCGAGCGTCCCGCGCGAGGAGTTCGTGCCAGAGGAGGCGCGCGCCATCGCCTATATCGACCGGATCGTGCCGATCGCCCCTGGCCGCGGCCTCAGCCCGCCGGCCAGCCTCGGGCGGATGCTGGTCGAACTCGCGCCCCGTCCTGGCGAGCTGGCGCTCGTGGTCGGGGCGGGAAGCGGCTACAGCGCGGCCGTGCTGGCCGAAGTGGGCTGCGCGGTCGTGGCGGTGGAGAGCGAGCCTGCGCTTGCCGCCCGGCTGCGGATGCTTTCCGCGGTAAAGGCAGTCGAAGGGCCGCTGGAGCAGGGCGCACCGGGCGAGGGCCCGTTCGACCTCATCCTGGTGGACGGCCAGGTCGAGGACCTTCCCGATGCCCTGGTCGAGCAGCTCAAGGTCGGAGGGCGGCTCGGCGCCTGCCTCGTCCGTGACGGCGTGCCTCGCCTGATGGCGGGAACCCGCACCGCGCACGGCTTCGGGCTCAAGACCTTTGCCGACAGCAGCATGGCGCCGCTCCCCGGCTTTGCCCGGCCGCGGGTCTTCACCTTCTGAGCTTCTGGAGTCAGCCCATCTTGTCACGCCTCCTTGCCTGCAGCGCGCTCGCCGCCCTCGCCCTCGCCAGCCCGGCCGCTGCGGACACGCTGCGCGAGGCCCTGGTGTCGACCTATCGCACCAACCCGACCTTGAACGCCCAGCGCGAAAGCCTGCGGGTGACTGACGCCAGCGTGGCGATCGCCCGGGCCGGCGGGCGGCCGCAGGTCAACGGCGTGGTCGGGGTCAACCGCGACCTCACCCGGTCGGGTGTGCTCAACACTGGTAGCAGCCGCGGGCCGACCATCTCGGGCGGGGTGGACCTGAGCTTGCCCCTGTTCCAGGGCGGACGGGTCCGCAACAGCATCGCGGCCGCCCGCACCCGGGTCGAGGCCGGGCGGGCAACCCTCCGGGCGGTCGAGGGCGACGTCTTCACCGAGGCGGTTGCCGCCTACATGGACGTGATCCGCGACCGCGCCATCGTCGAGCTCAACGATAATCAAATTCGGGTGCTCACCACCAATCTCGAGGCGACCCGCGACCGCTTCGAGATCGGCGATGTGACCCGCACCGACGTCGCCCAGTCCGAGGCGCGGCTCAGTCTCCAGCGCGCCAGCCTTGCCACCGCCCAATCGCGGCTGGCGAGCAGCGAGGAGAATTACCGCCGCGTGACCGGTCGCGCGCCGGGGCCGCTCAGCCCGCCGCCGCCGCTGCCGCCATTGCCGGCCAGCGCCGACGAAGCGGCCCGGATCGCCGTGGTCCAGAATCCGGACGTGATCGCCGTCGTGCGGCAGGCGGAAGCGGCCGGCATCGACGTCCGCGTCGCCCGCGCCGACCGCCTGCCGAGCGTGTCAGGCGTGCTCAGCGGCGACTATATCAATACGCTGCGCGGGGACTCGGGCCCCCTGCCGCGCTCGGGCACCCGCACCGCCGTGGGCCTCAACACCCGCGTCCCGCTCTACCAGGGCGGCCTGCCCGCGGCGCAGATCCGCCAGGCCCAGGCGATTGAAGGCCAGCTGCTCGAGCAGACCATCGGCACCGAGCGTGCAGTGGTCGCCAACACTCGTTCGGCCTTCGCCAACTATTCGGCGGCGCAGCGGGCGATCCAGTCGAACGAGGTGGCGGTGTCGGCCGCCAGCCTCGCGCTCGAAGGCGCCCGGGCCGAGCGCAGCGTCGGCACCCGCACCGTGCTCGACGTGCTGAACGCCGAACAGGAACTGCTGAACGCGCAGGTCCAGCTCGTCAGCGCACGCCGCGACCAATATGTGGCCGGCTTCCAGCTGCTCAATGCCATGGGCCAGGCCGAGGCGGATGACCTCGGGCTTGAGGGTGGGCCGCTCTACGATCCGATCGGCAATTACCGGCGGGTGTCGGGCAACTGGAATGACTGGGCCGGCGAGGAACGGCACCAGCCGCGCTCCACCCGCACGGTGACCCCGGCCGAAACCCCCGCGCCGGGGGTGACAACGCCTCCTCGTTGACGCTAGCAAGGCGCCATGCCCGGCCGCGAGCCCTCGATGGAAGACATATTGGCGTCGATCAAGAAGGTGATCGCCGAGGAGAAGGAGCTGCGCCAGGCAGGGCAGGTGGTGGTCAGCCCCCCGTCGCCCGCCGTGCAGCCGGACCCTGAGCCCGAGCCGGAGCCCGAACTCGAAGTGCTGGAGCTTGAGGAGCCGGTGGTCGAGGAGATGCAGCTTCCGGCCGTAGACCTCGGCCCGCCGCTGGTCAGCGAGGATGCGGCGCAAGCCAGCCGGCAGAGGCTTGAGGCACTGGCCCAGGCCGCCGCCGCCGCGCCCCCGCCCCCCACCGTCAACCCGCTCGAGCAGATGGTGCGGGACATGCTCCGGCCGATCCTCAAGGAATGGCTAGACCAGCACCTTCCGGCGATCGTCGACGAGCATGTGAAGCGCGAAATCGGGCGCATCACCGGGCAGTCCTTGTAGTTCCTCCCTGTTCGGCGAAGCCGAATGGGGAGGGGGACCGCTCCGCGCCAGCGGAGTGGTGGAGGGGTCAGCAGCGCTGCGCCAGGCCCCTCCGTCAGCCGCTTGCCCGCCCGCCACCTCTCCATTGCTTTTCGCAACAGGGGGATGAAGCAAGGTGACACCATCACCTTCGCTTTGCTACGCCGCTCGCCATGACCAGACTCGCCCTGCTTGCCGCCGCGGCGGCCGTTCTCACGCCCATCGTCGCCGAAGCCCGGCCGATGACCGCGACCGACCTCAACTCACTGCGCCGGCTCGGCGCTCCGGAGGTGTCGCCGGACGGGCGCACGGCGATCTTCACCGTGTCCACCACCGACTTCGACAAGAATCGCCGCAACAACGTCCTGCACAGCCTGGACCTCACCCGTGAGCCCGCGACGCCGCAGATCGTGGCCGGCGCCGAGGGCGCGCGCGACGCGGTGTTCGGGCCCGACGGCGCCATCTACTTCCTGAAGGCCGTTGGCGAACGCAGCCAGCTCCACCGGCTGGTTCCAGGCCAGGCTGCAACGGTGCTCAGCGACTTTGGCGCCGACGTGTCCGGCTTCAAGATCAGCCCGGACGGACGCCACGTGATCGTCTGGGCCGATCAGCGCGACTGCCCCGATCTTGCCTGCGCGGCAACGACCTTCGCTGCGCCCGAGCCGGGCTCGGGCAAGGTCTATGACGAGCTCTTCGTCCGTCACTGGGACAGCTATGCCGAGCCCGGCACCCGCAGCCGGATCTACAGCTTCCCGCTGAGCGGGGGCAGGCTGCAGGGGATGGGGGTGCGCCTTACCGGCGAGCTGGTCGGCGATACGCCGTCCAAGCCGTTCGGCGGCGGCGAGGAGATCGCCATCAGCCGCGACGGTCGCACCGTCTTCTTCACCCTGCGCGAGGCCGGGCGGATCGAGCCTACCTCGACCAATCTCGATATCTTTTCGGCGCCGATCGATGGCTCGGCGCCGCCGGTCAACCTCACCGACGCCAATGATGCGACCGACACGCTGCCGACCGTGTCGCCGGACGGCCGGACCCTTGCTTACCTCGCGATGGCGCGACCCGGCTACGAGGCGGACCGGCAGGTGATCATGCTGCGCGATCTCGCCACCGGCCGCACCCGCGCCCTTACGCAGGGCTGGGACCGTTCGGCCGGCTCGCTCGCCTGGAGCAGCGACGGGCGCAGCCTGATCGTCGAAGCGCAGGACACGATGGAGACCCCCCTGTTCCGGGTCGACGTGCGCACCGGCCGCGTCACCCGCCTGACCCGCGAGGGCACTGCGCATAATGCAAGACCCCTGCGCGACGGTTCGATCCTGTTCGCGCTGAACTCGGTCAAGGCACCCGACGACCTGTATCGACTGCGGCGTGGCGACGACCTTTATCAGCTGACCGGCATCAATGCCGACAAGCTTGCCGAACTCGATCCCGTCACCTTCGACAAGTGGAGCTTCGCGGGCGCCAACAACGACACGGTCTGGGGCTACACGCTGAAGCCGGCCAACGTCACACACCAGCTGCCCGTGGCCTTCATCATCCACGGCGGACCGCAGGGCAGCTTCAACAACAGCTGGTCATGGCGCTGGAACCCGCGCACCTTCTCGGCCGGTCGCTATGCGGTGGTCAGCGTCGATTTCCATGGCTCCACCGGCTACGGCCAGGCCTTCACCGACGCGATCCGCAACGATTGGGGCGGCAAGCCGCTCGAGGACCTGCAGAAGGGCTGGTCCTTTGCCCTGTCCAAGGATCGGCAGCTCGACGGCCAGCGGGCCTGTGCGCTGGGCGGAAGCTACGGCGGCTACATGACGCTGTGGATCGCGGGGCGCTGGCCCGACGCCTTCAAGTGCCTCGTCACTCACAACGGCATCTTCGACACTCGGTCGATGGGCTACATGACCGAGGAATTGTGGTTCACCGAGTGGGAGAATGGCGGCCCGGTCTATGAGGTGCCGGCCAATTACGAGAAGCATAATCCGCTCCTCCACGTGGCCAATTGGAAGACGCCCAACCTCGTCGTTATCGGCGACCGCGACTATCGCGTGCCCTATACGCAGGGGCTCGGCGCCTTCACTGCGCTTCAGCGGCGCAACATCCCCAGCCGTCTCCTTCGCTTCCCTGACGAGAACCATTGGGTGCTGAAGCCGGTCAACTCGGTCCAATGGTACCGTGAGGTGCATCGCTGGCTCGACCAGTGGACCGGCGGTCAGCCGATGATGGAGCAATCGGGGCAGTAAGCTGAAGGTCGCCCCGGGCCTGCCCCGGGGTCCCGCTTCGCGCACGCGGGGCGCACTGCACTGCCCGATTGAACAATAGGACTTTCCTCGTCATCCTCGGCCAAGGCAGCGGGAGGGCACAGGCCGACGTACCCCCATCAGGGTCCACGCCGTGTCACCCTCCCTGTGACCCATCTCCCTCTTGGGGGCGGGTCACAAGGCAAGTGGTTTGCTGGGTCGCCTTTGTGACCTTGCAGCGCTTAGGCGACTCGGAACTTTCAACCTTTGGTTGATGAAGCCGGTCGCCGTCTCTACCGCCGCACGTCATGACCGACCTGCCGAAGACGTTCGAACCGGGCCCATTTGAGTCCCGCTGGTATGCGCATTGGGAGGCCTCGGGCCAGTTCCGTCCGGAACGGCCCACCGCCGAGCCCTTCACCATCGTCATGCCGCCGCCCAACGTCACGGGTAGCCTCCACATCGGCCATGCGCTCGACAATACCCTCCAGGACATCCTCACCCGCCGGGCACGGATGCAGGGCAAGGACGCGCTGTGGGTGGTTGGAACCGACCACGCCGGCATCGCCACGCAGATGGTGGTCGAGCGCCAGCTCGCCGACCAGCAGCAGAAGCGCACCGACTTCACCCGCGAGGAGTTCGTCGCCAAGGTCTGGGAGTGGAAAGAGGAGAGCGGGGGGCAGATCACCCGGCAGCTCCGCCGGCTCGGCGCCTCGTGCGACTGGTCCAACGAGCGCTTCACCATGGACCCGGGCTTCAGCCACGCGGTCACGCACGTGTTCGTCGAGCTCCACAAGCGCGGCCGCATCTACCGCGACAAGCGGCTGGTGAACTGGGATCCCAAGTTCCAGACCGCCATCTCCGACCTCGAGGTCGAGACCAATGAGGTGCAGGGCAAGTTCTGGACCCTGCGCTATCCTCTCGCCGAAGGGAATGGCCACATCGAGGTCGCGACCACCAGGCCCGAGACCATGCTGGCCGACATGGCCGTTGCCGTGCACCCGGAGGACGAACGCTACCGCGCGTTGGTCGGCAAGGAGATCCGGCTTCCGATCACCGGCCGGCTGATCCCCATCGTCGCCGACGAGCATGCCAACCCGGAGCTTGGGTCGGGCGCGGTCAAGGTGACGCCGGGACACGACTTCAACGACTTCGAGGTCGGCAAGAGGGCAGGGATCAAGCCCGCGGACATGCTCAACATGCTCGATGCCCAGGCGCACGTCTGCCAGACGGCCGACGGGCTGGTGCCGGAGGAGCTGCTCGGCCGCGAGCGCTTCGATGCGCGGCGGCGGGTGGTCGAGCTGCTGGAGGCGGAAGGCGCGCTGGTCAAGGTCGAGGACCGGATCATCGCCACTCCCTTCGGCGACCGCTCGAACGTCGTGATCGAGCCTTGGTTGACCGACCAGTGGTATGTCGACGTCAAGCCGCTTGCCGAGCAGGTGGTCGAGAAGACCCGCTCGGGCGAGATCAGGATCGTTCCGGAAAGCTGGGCCAAGACCTGGTTCCACTGGCTCGAGAACATCCAGCCGTGGTGCGTCTCGCGGCAGCTGTGGTGGGGGCACCGGATCCCGGCCTGGTATGACGAGAGCGGAAACGTGTTCGTCGCTGAAAACGAGGCCGAGGCGCGGGCTCAGGCTGGCGACGACCGCGTGCTGCGGCAGGACGAGGACGTGCTGGACACCTGGTTCAGCTCCGCCCTGTGGCCGTTTGCGACGCTGGGATGGCCCGAGGCAGGTGACGGATCATCGTTCGCCCTGAGCGAAGTCGAAGGGCGTCCGGCCAAGCGTGCTTCGACTTCGCTCAGCACGAACGAGAGCGAGGGTGCGCTTTCGGACCTCGCCCGCCATTACCCCAATAGCGTCCTCATCTCCGGATTCGACATCCTGTTCTTCTGGGATGCGCGCATGGCGATGCAGGGGTTGGAGTTCTTGGGCGAGGTGCCGTGGCGCACCCTCTACCTCCACGGCCTGGTGCGCGATGCGAATGGCCAGAAGATGAGCAAGTCCAAGGGGAACACGGTCGATCCTCTCGGCCTCATCGACCGCTACGGTGCCGATGCGCTGCGCTTCACGTTGGCGGCGATGGAGAGCCAGGGCCGGGACATCAAGCTCGATGAAAAGCGGGTTGAGGGCTATCGCAACTTCGCCACCAAGCTGTGGAACGCCGCCCGCTTCCTCCAGATGAACGGCGTTGGCGCCTCGGCCGCGATCGAGGCACCGGCCGCGAGCCTGCCGATCAACCGCTGGATCATCGGCGAAGTGGTCGAAACGCTGAACAAGCTCAACCAGGCGTTCGACGACCTGCGCTTCGACGGCATGGCCGACGCCATCTACCACTTCACCTGGGGCACCTTCTGCGACTGGTACGTCGAGTTGGTGAAGGGCGCGTTCGACGAAGAGACCCGGGCTGTAGCCTCCTGGGTTTTCGATCAGATCCTAGTCATGCTTCATCCCTTCATGCCCTTCCTAACGGAGGAGCTTTGGCATGCGATGGGGAAGCGGCCTTACGACTTGATCGTGGCGCGGTGGCCTGAGCCGAAAGTGCCAATAGACAATGAAGCCAAGGCGGATCTTGTATGGCTGATTGAGCTAGTTACTCAGATACGAAGTGTGCGTACTGAGATGAACGTGCCTCCTTCTGCAAAAACTGAGCTTTGGCTTGAAGCTCCGCGAGAATTGCAGAAGCCGTCGTTGGAGGTTGCGACGATCGTTCCTGAGACAACGATCCGCCGTCTTCGGGAACTTGGAACACCCTTAGCCCGCCTCGCGAGGTGCACGATCGTTCAGGTTCTGCGTACGGGACAAGCCTTTCATCTAGAGACTGGCACGACCTTGGATCGAACACTGCACTCCGTTGATGTGAACGGCGCAGTATCTCTCATCGTACAAGGTGACAGTTACCTACTGCCGCTTAAGGACGTGATTGACCTCGGTGCGGAGCGCGCGCGGCTGGAGAAAGCGGTTGCTGCGGCCGAGAAGGAGCGGGATGCGCTGGGTGCACGGCTCGCCAACCCGGCATTTGCCGAGCGGGCGAAGCCAGAAGCCGTGGCAAAGGCGCGGGCCGACCATGAGGTGCGGGCGGCCGAAGCGGAGCGGCTGCGGGCGGCGTTGGCGCGGCTCGGCTGAGGAGGCTTGCGCTCCGGCGGAAGCCGGAGCCTCGTGCCTTCTCCCAGGCTCAAGAAAACTGGGCTCCGGCTATTGCCGGAGCGCAGTCAGTGCGGGTTGGCTGGCCGGAGCGCTTGCCCGAGGCTGCGCTTGATCAGCAGGCGCAGGGTGAAGATCAGGGCGAACAGGCCAAGAGCGCTCCAGCTTTCGAGAAGGAGGGTCTTGAGGAGGGTCGCGCCGGTCAGCAGGCCGAGGGCGCCGATGATCCCGCCGGCGAAGCGGCGGCGCATGGCGTCCAGCGCCGTGTCGGTGAAGCGGCCGCTCACGAGGGGGTGCAGCGAGGCGACCGCGGACAGGAGGATCAGCAACGCGCCGGCGGCCGTGATCGCGGCGCTGAGAAGCGCCAGCAGTTCGCTCATCGCTCGGCCGCGTTGGCGGTGCGCTGGCGCCGGTTCTCCTCCTCCTTGTCGATCTCCTTCTCAAGGAAATAGTTGAGCAGGGTGCGCAGCGCGGCGATGGCGGCGAGCTTGCCGATGTCGTCCCAGCTCGGCGCCACCGCGGTCTTGAGAATGTCGGCGGCAAGCAGGAACTCGAGCGCAACCGCCAGCCAGCGGCCAAGGCGAAGGCGCACCTCCTCCTTCTCCGAGAGATGATGCAGGACCGAACTGCGCCAGCGCACCGGCAGGAACAGGAACAGCGAGCGGACGAAGGCTTCGACCACGGCGATGGCGACGACGATCGCCGCCGCGCCCTCCGCGGCCATGGCGATGTGCAAGGCGAACTGGCGAAGGGCTTCCTCCATCAGCCTGCCTCTTCCTCGTCGCGCGGGGCGGCGACCCAGACGGCGGCGCGAGCGACGGTGACGGTGACGGGGGTCTGCGCCGACAGCTCGCCGTCGATGGAGATCTTCTGCCGGGGACGGGTGCGGACGAGGAGGCGCTTGCCCGTATATTCGCTGACGGTCTGCTTGCGCGCGCGCAGCTTGAACAGGGTCGTGAACCAGCTCCAGGCGAGGCCGAACAGACTGCGTCCGGTGACCGCCTGGACCACGATCACGCCGCTGTCGAGGCTGGCGCTCTCGACCAGTTCGACTCCGCCATGATGGGTGCCGTTGGCGATCCGCGCCTCGGTCGCCCAGGTCTTGTGGACGACCTTGCCGTCGTCGACGTGGAGGCGGAAGGGGCGAAATCTGAAGGCGACGCGGATCGCCCACAGCATGTAGCCGACCATGCCGAGCGTGCGCTTGAGCTTGTGGGGCACCGTCTCGGCGATCAGCGGCGACAGGCCCATGGCGGCGGCGTTGGCGAAATAATCGCCGTCGATCGCGCCAAGGTCGATCCGGCGCTTGCGGCCGTTCACGATGGTGTCGATGGCATCTTCAAGCGCGGTGCCGATGCCGAGCGTCTTGGCGAAGCTGTTGGCGGTGCCGAGCGGG
>ERZ1066119.1363-NODE-1363-length-13105-cov-4.790115_pt1 | contig 13105 bp, 12 predicted proteins | sample MGYA00382766_ERZ1066119 | MGnify/ENA primary metagenome ERZ1066119 (study PRJEB33369, sample SAMEA5778349) | biofilm metagenome | biome: Industrial cooling water; feature: Water cooling tower basin; material: Biofilm | place: United Arab Emirates | collected...
TCCTCGCCCTTCCCGTCCGCCTTCTCGCGCTCGCCGAGATCGCCCCAGGCGAGCTTCCGCCGCAGGGTGGAGAAGAAGGTCTGGCCGGGAAAGCGAACAACGTGGAGAGGCAGCGGCGCTCTGCGGACGACGAGCCTATCCCCCGGCATCAGGTTGGCGCCCTCCTGCCCGTCGATCGTGAGGATGAGCTCTTCCGTCGGGGAGAGAACCTCCACGGTGATCGTATCGTCGGCGGAAAGGATCAACGGGCGCACAGCGAGGGTGTGCGGACAGATCGGCGTGGCGAGGATGCAGTCGAGATTGGGCGGGACGATCGGCCCTCCCGCGGAGAGGGAGTAGGCGGTGGAGCCGGTCGGAGTGGCGAGGATGATCCCGTCGGCGCTGTAGGTGCCCACTTCCTCGCCATGAGTGTGGATCCTCATCCGGATCATCCGTGCAACGCCGCCCCGGTGCAGAACGACGTCGTTCAAGGCGAGGTATCCTCCATCCACCTTCCCCGACCTGGTCTCTGCCTCGACCTGCAGGACCATTCGGTCGTCGAGAACGGTCTCTCCCGTCATCAGCCGCGTCAGGCCGGCTTCCAGGTCTTCGGGGCTGAGTGAGGTGAGGAACCCGAGGCGGCCGAGATTGACTCCGAGTACGGGGATACCGAGCGGCGCGACGAGGCGAGCTCCCCGGAGAAGGGTGCCATCGCCTCCGAGTGTCAGGAGTAGATCGAGATCCGAGACGGAGTCGGAGTCGAGCGTGCCCCAGCCGCCGCCACTGGGGAGGAGGTCCGGCTCGAAGGAGAGGGAGAGGCCGCGCTCGGTGGCGAAGTCGACGACCCGCGTTAGCGTCTCGTCGAGCGCTGTGTAGCGGGGGTAGCCGACGATGCCGACCTTACGGGGGATGACGCCCGGCTGCATTCCGCTCAGGCAGTTTCCCGCAACGACGTCGGTCGCCCGGCTCCGGTTATGTCGATGACCTTGTCCACGATGCGGCGTGGGGAGAGACCGAGCTCGTCGAGCAGCTCACCACGCTCTCCGTGGGTGGTGAAGCCGTCCGGCAGGCCGATCGAGGTCACTCGTACCTCCGGCCAGCGATCGCCGATCCTCGCCCGGACGTACGCACCGAAGCCATTCGCCACCGTCCCTTCCTCCAGGGTGAGGACTGTGCGATGGGTCGGGAAGAGCTTCGCCAGCATCTCCTCGTCGAGCGGCTTGATGAAGCGGCAGTTCACGACCGTTGCGCTGACGCCACGTGTGGCGAGCTCATTCGCTGCGGCCAGCGCGCTCAGGACCACGCTCCCGGTCCCGAGGAGCGCGATATCGCTACCCTCGCGAAGGATTTCCCAGGTGCCGTACGGAACCGCCGGGATCTCCTTCACAGGTTTGCAGGCGGCCGGAACCGAGTCGCGGGGCCAGCGGATCGAGAAAGGGCCCTCATTCCACTCGATGCCCGTCCGCATCAGCCCGATCATCTCGTCGCCATCCTTTGGCGCGGTGATCGTCATCCCCGGAATCGCCAGCATGTAAGCGATGTCGATGCCTCCGTGGTGCGTGGGGCCGTCGTCGCCCGCGATCCCCGCCCTGTCCATGCAGAAGAGCACGGGCAGATCCTGGAGCGCTACGTCGTGAACGATCGAGTCGTATGCGCGCTGCAGGAAGGTGGAGTAGATCGCGACAAGGGGCTTGATCTGCTGGGTGGCCATGCCAGCGGCGAAGGTGACCGCGTGCCCCTCGGCAATGCCGACGTCGAAGAAGCGCTCCGGATACGCTTTGGCGAAGATGTTCGTGCTCGTCCCTTCCGCCATCGCGGCGGTAATCGTCACCAGGTGCGGGTACTCGGCAGCCAACTCCGTCAGAGCAGTGCCGAAGACGTTCTGGTAACGCGGAAGGGCTCCAGATGAAGCCTTGACCGAGGCGCCGGTGACCTTGTCGAAGCCACCGCCCGCGTGCCACTTGATCTGGTCCTCCTCCGCCGGCGCAAAACCCTTCCCCTTGGTGGTGAGCACGTGAACGAGGCGCGGCCCCTTCATGTTTCTGACCTGGGCGAACGTCTCGGTGAGCTTCTCGATGTTGTGCCCGTCAACGGGCCCGATGTAGCGGAAGCCCAGCTCCTCGAAGATCATCCCCGGGACGAACATCCCCTTGATCGCGTCATCGACGCGAACTGCGAAGTGCTCCACCAGCCCGCCGATCGATCCGATCTTCGGCGCCGAATGGATGAGCCGCTTAACCTCTTCGCGCACGCGGTTGTAGAGGGGGTGCGTGCGCATGCTCGTGAGGTACGTATGCATCGCCCCCACGTTGTTCGAGATCGACATCTGGTTGTCGTTGAGCACGACGACCAGATCGCGATCTGTGTCACCCGCGTTGTTCATCGCCTCGAAGGCGAGCCCGCACGTCATCGAGCCGTCGCCGATTACCGCGACGACCTCGAACTCCTCGCCCCGCAGGTCGCGAGCAGCCGCCATCCCGCATGCAGCGGATATCGAGGTTGCGGCGTGACCCGCTCCGAACGAGTCGTACTCGGACTCTTCCCGGCGGAGAAAGCCGGAGAGCCCCCCCTTCTCGCGGATTGTGGGGAAGCGGTCGTTCCGGCCGGTGAGGATCTTGTGAGGATAAGCCTGGTGGCCGACGTCCCAGAGGATCTGATCGCGCGGCGTGTCGAAGACCCGGTGGAGCGCGATCGTCAGCTCGACAGTGCCCAGATTCGAGCCGAAGTGTGCTCCCTTGTGCCCGGAGACGACATCGACGATGCGCTCGCGAATCTCGTTGGCGAGCTCCGGCAGCTGCTCGGCAGGGAGCTCGCGCAGATCCGAAGGAAGCTTTACGGTATCCAGAAGAGACAATTTCGCCTCCTATCGGCGCTGCGACTGTGAGGTCGCGCGGGAGCTGCTGTTGTGTGCCGAAGGGGTGCCACAGGCGTGACGGAGCGGCGCTCCACCCTCTGCCGGTGCAGCATGAAAGGCGGCGGAATCCCTTCCGGACGGCGTCTTATGAATCACGGTACCTGGGCAAAGTAGACCTTTGTGAAGGCCTGTGAGAAATCGTGCCGATCAAAGCCTGCCCCGGACTTGATCCGGGCGCGCGCTAGGAGCCGCGACTGAGGCTACACCAGTACGCCGCGGAGCCTGCCCCGGACTCGATCCGGGGAGCGGGGACAAAGGGCAGCTGTCCGTGCCTGGCGGAACGCCGTAGCAGCGCCACGCCGAGCTGCGCCATTTCTCGAGGGCCTTCTAAGGGTGCAGCAGCAGAGCGACCAGCACTCCGTACGCTGCACCGAGAATGACTTCGAGAGGGGTGTGCCCGAGGAGCTCCTTCAGGCGCACCGTCTCCAATTTATGGTAATCCTTTAGTTCGTCCAACATTCGGTTCAGCACGTTGGCCTGCCGCCCCGCCGCCCGCCGGATTCCGGTCGCGTCATACATGATGACGAGGGAGAAAAAAGCCGTTGCGCCGAAGAGCGTCGAGTTCCATCCCGCCTCCATCCCCACGGCCATCGTCAGGGCCGTCACCGACGCGGAGTGGGACGACGGCATTCCCCCGGTTCCGACCAGCCGCGTGAAGTCGATCCTCCGGAACCAGATCCAGGCAAAGAAGAACTTGAAGAGCTGAACCGTCACCATCGCTACCAGCGCCAGCATCAGCGGTGGGTTGAACATGATGAGCCGATCCATTACTGCCGTCTTTCCACCACGTAATCGGCCAGAGCAGCCAGCTCAGGAAGATCGTACCGTGCGACGGCTGCCTTGGCCTGGTTCGCCTTCGCGCGGGCAAGCTCCCTCGCGCCGTCGATACCGTAGAGCGACGGGTAGGATGCCTTCTCGAGCTCGATGTCACGGCCAGCCGTTTTGCCCAGCGACTCCGAGCATCCCGCCACATCGAGCACGTCGTCGGCAATCTGGAAAGCAAGCCCGAGCGCTGAGCCGTAGTCGGTCAGCGCCTCGAGGAGCGCTGGTTCGGCGCCGCCGGCCATCGCACCAACCCGCAGTGAGCTGACGAGGAGCGCCCCCGTTTTGCGACGATGGATCGACTCCAGCTCATCGGCGTCGACGCGGCGACCCTCACCCTGCAGGTCCATGAGCTGCCCGCCAACCATGCCGGCGGCGCCCGCCGCTCGCATCAGGTCGGTAGCGAGCGCTCCTCGCATCCCTGCATCAAGGCTGAGGTTCCTCCCCTCACGATCCAGGACCTGGATCGCTATGGGCAGCAGCGCGGCGCCTGCCAGCATCGCGTTGGCATTCCCGAACACCTTGTGCACAGTCGCACGCCCGCGCCGGAGATCATCATCGTCCATGCAGGGCAAATCGTCGTGCACGAGCGAGTAGGTGTGAACGATCTCGAGGGCGCAGCTCAGGCGGTACACCGCGGCCGGGACTTCCGCACGCGGGCACGCAGCGGCGTAGGCGGCGCAGCAGAGGATCGGACGGATGCGCTTCCCCGAGGTGGATAGGGCGTAGGCGACCGCCGGTCGGAGCTTCGCTGGAAGGTCAGCGAGGGCCTGCTCGACCACCTGAGCGAGTGCCTGCTCGACCCGTTCGCGCCCTGCCTCGAGGAAATCGGGAGCCGCTGCTGGGGCAGCGGAAGGCGTGGAGACGGAGGTCACGTCCTGGAGTCGCCCCGGCCGAGAGGGGAGACGCTGCCGTCCATGTTCAGCCGCTCGATCCGCATCTCTGCGGCGCGGATCGATTCCTCGGCAAGGCGCACGAGCCGGACACCTTCTTCATAGAGGGCGAGCGACTGCTCCAGCTCGATATCCGCCCCCTCGAGCGAGCGTGTGATCTGCTCCAGCCGGAGCAGTGATTCCTCCAGCGTCTTACGCTCTACCATGCGTCGCCTGCCCCGGAGCGACCCGCACCGGCAGAATCCGATGGCAGCGCGGCTGATCCGACGGGTGCAGCTCCGGCCGATCCGCTCGAGGTGGGGAGATCTCTGGAAAGTCCGGGTCCCTCCGCCTGTCGGGCGCCGCGAGCCGCGTCGACCCTGCAGGGGACGGTACCGTTCGCGACCCGCAGATCAAAAGCCAGACCCGCCGTGAACTCCTCCTCACTCCGGAGAATGCGCCCCTCACGGGAAAGGGGAACGGCGAAGCCTCGGCTGAAGGCGGCTATGGGTGACATCGCCTCCAGGTGCCGCGCCGCGGTCCGCAGCTGGTCACGCCGACTGGTCGTCATCCGCTGCGCGGCGTCGTAGAGGGTCGCACGTGCGTAGTTGACCTCTTCCTGCGCCCGACCCAACCTGCCCGCGATGCCGCGGCTGAGACGCCACGCATCCCGCTCCAGCCCCCGCGCGATATCCACCTGATCCGGGACGGCGGACTCGGCTGCCGCCGAAGGCGTCGGCGCCCGCAGATCCGCTACGAGGTCGGCGATCGTCACGTCCGTCTCGTGTCCGACTGCCGAGATAACGGGTATCGGGGACGCGGCAATCGCACGCGCGACGAGCTCCTCGTTGAAGGCCCAGAGGTCTTCGATCGACCCGCCGCCGCGACCGACGATCAGCACGTCCGCGGTCCCGGATGTCGAGAGCCGGCGTATCGCGCCCGCGATGTCGGCAGCGGAGCCCTCTCCCTGGACTCGGCAACCCGCGAGGATCACCCGCGTCCACGGCGCGCGCCGACGGATGACGTTGACGATGTCGTGGAATACGGCGCCTGACGGTGAGGTGACTACGCCGACGACTGCGGGGTAGCGCGGCAGAGCTCTCTTTCGTGCGGGAGCCGTCAGCCCCTCCGCCTCCAGCTTCTTCCGCAGCCGCTCGAGGGCGAGCTTCCACAGCCCCTCACCCTTCGCCTCGAGCTGCGTCACGGAAAGCTGATAATCGCCGCGCGCCGGGTAGAGAGTAAGTCGGCCCAGCGCCCGCACCTGCATCCCCTCCTCAGGCGCTGTTGGGAGGCGCCGGGCGTCATCCTTCCACATCACACACTTCAGCTGCGAGTCCCTGTCGCGCAGCGTGAAGTAGCAGTGGCCGGAGCGGGCACGCGTGAAGTTGCAGATCTCACCGGTGATCCAGAGCGGCGGGAAGAGCCCCTCGATGAGCTCCTTCGCGGCGAAGTTGAGCTGAGTCACCGTCCACTCGTCGCCCGGCCGCGCGTTCGCTACGCGCATCGCGGCCAGTGGCGAGCCCGCGAGGGCGCTCGCCACCGTACCGGCGGGAGACGCGCCCGAGCTCGCGCTCCGCGCACTGGCGGGTCGCACGGGCTTCGCAGCCTCCTGTGCCGACGTGAACAGGTCCCAGCTCATCTTCTCCTACCTGACTCCTGCTGTTGGTGCGACTGATCGCCTGGCTGCATCCAGTGTGTTGGACAGAAGCATCGCAATCGTCATCGGCCCCACGCCCTTCGGCACCGGGGTGATTGCGGAGGCGATCTCCAGAACAGCTTCGTAGTCGACATCCCCGGAGATCTTGTACCCGGCAGCCATTGAAGGGTCATCGACGCGGGTGGTCCCCACATCGATCACCACAGCTCCCGGCTTCACCATGTCCGCCGTGATCAGCCCCGGCTTGCCGACAGCCACGATCAGGATGTCGGCCAGGCGCGTATGAGACGCGAGGTCCTCGGTGTACTTATGCGTTACCGAAACCGTCGCGTTCGCCCCGGGAGCCATCAGCAGCGAAGCGAGCGGCTTGCTCACGATCAGGCTCCGGCCGACGATCACAACGTGCCTGCCGTGCGTCGGAATGTTCTCCCGCCGAAGCATCTCAATGATGCCGGCCGGCGTCGCGGGGATGAACCCGCGCGGATCCCCGACAAATGCGCGGCCTGCATTCAGCGGGTGGAAGCCGTCCACATCCTTGTGAGGCGCGACACGCTCCAGCACCTCCTTGTACGGGAGGTGGAGGGGAAGCGGGAGCTGAACGAGAATCCCATGGACGCCGGGATCAGCATTCAGCCCGTCGATCACGCCGAACAGCTCGTCGGCTTCGATCTCCGCCGGCAGGTGCAGCTTCCGGCTGCCGATCCCTACCCGCTCGCACGCCTGCTCCTTCATCCGTACGTACACCTCACTCGCGGGGTCGGCTCCCACGAGAACAACGGCGAGGGTGGGATTCACCCCCTCCGCCTTGAGCTCCGCCACGCCGGTGGCGACCTCATCGCGAATGACCTGACTGATATCCGTCCCGCTGATTACCCGAGCCGACATAAACGGTTGTGTTGAATTGGTTCAGAGCCGGGAGAGAATCGACTGAACTGGATCGGGGGGGTCACCGCTACAGCTTGCCGAACGCCGTCTCCAGCGAGCGCGCATACGGAACGCTGACGCGCCCGATAGAGCTCGCGAGACCGGTGAGAGGATCGATATCGACTACCACGCCCTGGAGATGCAGATCGTTATCGGCCGGCTGCATCCGCTCGCCCTTCGTCTGCTGAAGCTGCCGGTGCAACGAGAACTCGGTCTTCATGCCGATGATCCCGCCGAGCGAGCCGGTCAGCCCCATATCGGTAATGAAGGCGGTGCCGCCGGGCAGTATCCGCTCATCGGCGGTCTGCACGTGCGTATGGGTGCCCACCACGGCGCCGACCCGACCATCGAGGTAGCGCCCCATCGCCTGCTTCTCCGATGTCGCTTCCGCATGAAAGTCGACCACCACCACATCGGCGTTCCCCTCGAGCTCCGCCAGAAGGGCATCAGCCGCGCGAAAGGGATCGTTGATTGGCGGCATGAAGGTGCGGCCCTGGAGGTTCATCACCGCCAGCCGCACCTTCCCCACCTCGACCACTGCAACCCCCTTCCCGGCATTCCCGGCCGGGTAATTCGCCGGCCGAAGGAGCCGCGGATCGCGATCCAGCAGGGGCAGGATCTCCCGCTTGTCCCAGACGTGGTTGCCGGTCGTGATCACATCGACGCCGAGCTCCCGAAACTCGACCACCGCATCCGGGGTTATGCCGAACCCGCCCGCGGCGTTTTCACCATTGAGGATCACCGCATCGGCGGAATTCTCCTCCCGTACAAGACGCAACAGCCCCTTGGCGACCTTCCGCCCGGGGCTGCCGATAACGTCCGCTACAAAGAGAATCCGCATTCAGAAAGATCCGGGTGCGGCCCGGGTAAATCAAGTGCAGATCAGTTCAGATTCGACCACTTCAATGACTTTACCGCGAAGGCGCGAAGCGGCGCGGAGGAGGCAAAGAAAAGAGGGCAGGATGATTCCGTTCATCATCCCCAATCCCTCTGTTTCTGCACCGTCCTTCCGGCCTTCGCGGTGAATCCGTGAGGAGCCTACTTACCGCGCGAAATCCACCGCCCTGGTCTCCCGGATCACCACGACCTTGATCTGCCCCGGATACTGGAGCTCCTGCTCGATCCGACGCGCTGTCTCCTCGCTGAGCCTCGCCATCGCCTCGTCCGATACCTCCTCCGGCGTCACCAGAATCCGGAGCTCGCGACCCGCCTGGATGGCGAAACAGCGCTCGACGCCGGGCAGCGAGGTCGCGATCTCCTCGAGCCGCTCGAGCCGCTTCACGTAGGTATCGAAGTTCTCGCGGCGCGCTCCCGGGCGGGAGCCGGAGATCGCATCCCCGGCGGTGACGAGGAAGGTCTCCGGGAAGAGATGCGGCTCCTCGTCATGGTGAGCCTTGATCGCGTTCAGAACCTGCGGCGGCTCGTTGTACTTCTTGCAGAGGTTCCAGCCGAGCTCGACGTGAGTACCCTCGTGCTCGTGCGTCAGCCCCTTGCCGACGTCGTGCAGGAGACCCATCCGCTTGGCCATGGAAGCGTCGAAGCCCATTTCGGAGGCCATGTTGCCCGCGAGAAGTGCGACTTCCTTGGAATGCTGAAGCTGGTTCTGGCCGTACGAGGTGCGGAACTTCAGCCGCCCGAGGACCTTTATGATCTCGGGGTGGATGCCGTGGAGGCCGAGCTCGTACAGCACCTGTTCGGCGGCATCCTGCATCCCGTTCTCCACCTCTTTCCGGGCCTTGGCGACGAGATCGTCGATCCGGCCGGGGTGGATGCGCCCATCAGAGATGAGCTTCTCCAGGGCGATGCGGGCAGTCTCACGGCGGATTGGATCGAAGCCCGAAAGGACGACGGCCTCAGGCGTGTCGTCGATGATGACGTCGATGCCGGTCGCCTGCTCGAACGCGCGGATGTTGCGGCCTTCGCGCCCGATGATGCGGCCCTTCATCTCGTCCGAGGGGAGTGCGACTACTGAGACGGTGGTCTCGGCGGTGTGGTCTGCGGCGATCCGCTGGATGGCGAGAGAGATGATCTTCTTCGCCTCGCGCTCAGCGTCGCGCCGTGCTTCTTCCTTGATCTCCCGGATGCGTTGCGCAGCGTTTGAGCGGGCTTCCTCCTCCATCTCGTGCATCAGCTGACGCTTCGCCTCGTCGGCACTCAAGCCGGCGAGCGACTCCAGCCGCTGCTGCACCTCGACAACCCGCTGCCGGATCTCCTGATCCCGCGTCTCGAGCGCCTTTTCCTGGCGGGTGATCGTCTCAGCGCGCTTGTCCTGAGCCTGGATCTTCTCGTCGAGCAGGCCGAACTTCCGGTCGAGCGACTCCTCCCGCTCCTGGATCCGGCGCTCGCTCCGCTCTACATCTTCACGCCGGCGCGCCTCTTCCCGCTCCCACTCCTCCTTGGCCCTGAAGCCCTCTTCCTTCCCAGCCAGGATCTGCGCCTTCCGGAGGTTCTCGGCCTCCTGCTCCGCGGCACCTACGATCCGTGCGGCTTCCTCTTCGGCTGTTCCCCGGGCACGACGCAGCCGTCCCTGTTCGGCCGATCGGCCTCCAAAGAAGCCGGCGACACCCGCCACAACCGCCACCACAAGGGCGGTCAGCACGATTTCCATTGATATTCTATGTTGCGCGTGAGCCGGAGCCCCCGCGTGAAACGCAATTGAAGCCCATGAGGCGCGCTACGACTTCCGCTGAATAGGACTGTCGGGAAGCACCTGATCCGCTGAAGTCTGCCTATTGAAGACGATCGGACGTCGTACGACGATGAGGTCAGACTTCGCGGGTCGGGAGAGCGCGTTGGGCAGGAGAAACTACCGGATGAACAATAGGCGGCTGCGCTGCGAAGGCGCAACCCCCGTCACGACCTGGTAAAATCCGTAAACTTTAGAGCACGATCAGCGGCTGGATTCGGTCGGCAAAGGAGGGGGATCCGCCACTGCCGCGCGCTCCATCATCTCGGCCAGGCGGGTCGATCGACGGGCGATCTCTTCCTTCAGATCGCGGAGCTCGGCGCGGGTGCGGTAGAGCTCGTCGGTGATGGTGAGTGCAGCGAGGATGGCCGCGCGATGCGGATCGAGGGTGTTGCCGAACCCGAGCGCGCGGATCGTCGCGTCCAGGTGGGCCGCAACGCTCTTCGTGTACTCGGGTGAAGCGTCCGATCTCAGGACGTGGCGCTCCCCCGCGATATCCACCGTCACGCTCTGCCGGGTATCGCCCTTAGCCATTCTCGATCTCCAATGCCGCGAGCCGCTGCATCAATCCGGCGACGCGCTTCCTCGCCTGGAGCATCCGGCTGTGCAGAGCGGCGTTCTCGGCCTTGAGACGCCTCAGGTCCTGGCGCACGTCCGGATCGCCCTCGCGATCGCCGGCAACCTCCTCCAGCGACCGGCGCAAACGCTCGACTTCTTCCTCCGCGTCACGGGCGCGGCGGGCCCACTGCGCGGCGCTGAGGGATAGATCCTCCGCGGCCCGCGTGAGCCGATCCCATTCCTGCGGGAGCACGACTGGTGAGCGATCAGCGTCGCTGGACACCAAGCTCCTCCTGGAGGCCCTGAAGCTGTCTGGTGATCACCGAGTCCACCTCCGAGTCGGTAAGCGTGCGCTCCGGATGCCGGAAGCGCAGACGCCACGCCACACTGCGCGTGTGCTCGGGAATTCCCTTCCCCGCATACAGGTCGAACGGGCGAACATCCTCGAGCAGCTCGCCGCCTCGGGCGCGAAGGAGCTCCTCCACGCGATACGCCGGCAGATCGTGCGGCATCAGGAGAGCGAGGTCGCGCTCCACGCCCGGAAATGCGGGTAGGGCCTGATACGTACGCGCTGCCCCTGCGGCCGTCGGCTGGATCACCAGCTCGATCGCCCAGACGGCCTCTGCCCATGCGGGGGCGTCCACCAGAGCCTCCGGGACGCGCCCTCCGGAGCCGATCTGCTCGCCTGATGCGGAGATGATCGAGAACGCCTGCGACTCCTCGAAGAGCCGATGCGGGCCGCCCTGGACGATCGCCCCGCCCGCACTTTCAGCAACCGCAGTGAGCAGACCCTTCAGATCCCAGATGTCGAAGCTTGCGGGAGGCTCCGACCAATGCTGCGGTACGCGAGGTCCGGTGAAAACCGCCGCAACCCGGAATTCCTCGCTCGGCTTACCAGCCGCTGGCGCGAACACACTGCCGATCTCGTACAGCCGAACCGCGCGGACGCCGTGTGCCCAATTGTGCTCCAGTCGCCGAAGCAGCCCGCGCGTGAGGTCATCGCGGAGACTCCCCTCTTCCGCCGAAAGCGGGTTGAGCAGGGGAACGCGGCCTTCTGAAGCGGGTGCGAACGCGGTGGTACGAGCCTCGAGGAAGCCCCAGCTGGCGAGCACCGAACGCAGCTTGCGCTGGGTCGCGAGAAGGGCGTCCTCCGGGACGGACGTAGGCCGATATGCGCCGACTTTACCCACGAAGCTGTCGTAGCCGCGGCGCCTCGCGATCTCCTCGATCACGTCGATCTCGCGCGTAACGTCGGGCCGGAACGGGGGCACCTCGACCGCCACGTCCAATCCCGCCACGGCGGTCAGGAATCCAATTGGGCGCAGCAGGCTCTCGATTTCCTCGGCGGGCAAGGCTGTGCCCAGGAGCTGATGAACCCTGGTGGTGCGGACAACGAGCTGACTCCTCGTCTTCGGCTGCGGGTGCGCGTCCAGGACCGGGGGCACCAGTGTACCCCCCGCGATCGCCAGGATGAGATCCGTCACACGTGCGAGGGCGAGGCCCTGCGCTTCCGGATCCACACCGCGCTCGAAGCGGTGCGATGCGTCGGTGGAGAGGCCGAGTCCGCGTGCAGTCTTGCGGACGCGCAGCGGCTCGAACAACGCGCACTCCAGGAGGATTCGGGTGGTGGTCGAGGTGACCTCGCTTTCCTCACCACCCATGATGCCCGCGAGGGCGACCGGGCGCCTGCGATCCGCGATCACGAGCGCGTTGCCATCGAGCGTCCGCTCTACACCGTCGAGCGTGCGGATCGTTTCACCCGGCGTCGCCCGGCGGACTCGTATCTCCGGCCCCTCGAGCTTCGCCACGTCGAACGCGTGGAGCGGCTGACCGATCTCGTGCAGGACGTAGTTCGTCGCGTCGACCACGTTGTTGATCGGCCTTACGCCGATCGCCCTCAGCCGAGTGGCCAGCCACTCGGGGGAAGGGCCGATGCTCACACCCTCCAGGACAGCAGCCATGTACCGCGGGCAGTCTTCCGGAGACTCGACCGAGATACTGATCGCGCTCGACGACACCTGGGCGCCGCCGGCAACCGCCGCTGGTGCTGAAGTCAGCGACCCGAACGGGGTCAGCTGCAGATCCAGCGCTCCGCCGGGTGCGAGCTCGCGCGCAACCCCCACGTGCGAGAGCAGGTCCGGCCGATTCGGTGTGATGTCGAGCACCAGCCGCGCGTCGTCGAGCTGGAGGCGATCGCGGAACGACGCTCCGGTCTCCCACTCTCCCGCCAGCGTCATCAGCCCCGAGTGATCGCGGCCCAGGCCGAGCTCCCGCGCCGAGCACAGCATCCCCTCAGAGGTCTCACCACGCAGTTTTGCCTTCCTGATCTCCATCCCACCGGGGATCGTCGAGCCTACGGGGGCGAACGGATAGAACCGCCCCGCCTCCACGTTGGGCGCACCACACACCACCTGGAGCGGCTGCTCTCCGCCCGCATCCACCGTGCAGATGCGCAGCCTGTCCGCATTCGGATGCTGCCGCACGTCCGTCACACGTGCGATGACGATATCGCCGAGCTGCTCCCCTAGATCCGTCAGCTCATCGACAGGCGCGCCAAGCATCCCGAGCCGATCCGCTATTTCCTGCGGAGTGCCCTCGATGGTTGGAGCGATCGAGCGGAGCCAGCGATATGAGATGTTCATGAAGCCTGAGAGAAAAAACAGGATGCCGGATACCAGATACCAGATACAGCT
>ERZ1066119.1373-NODE-1373-length-13069-cov-13.658445_pt1 | contig 13069 bp, 8 predicted proteins | sample MGYA00382766_ERZ1066119 | MGnify/ENA primary metagenome ERZ1066119 (study PRJEB33369, sample SAMEA5778349) | biofilm metagenome | biome: Industrial cooling water; feature: Water cooling tower basin; material: Biofilm | place: United Arab Emirates | collected...
CCTGAGCGGATCGAGGCGATGGCAGCAGGACTGGAAGCGATCGCGGCTTTGCCCGATCCGGTCGGCCGACCATTGGGTAGCGGCACTCGCCCCAATGGTCTCGTAATCGAACAGGTGGCGGTGCCGATCGGCGTCATCGGCATGATCTATGAGTCGCGGCCGAATGTCGCGGCAGATGCGGGGGCCCTATGCCTCAAGTCGGGCAACGCCGTGATCCTGCGCGGAGGCAGCGACAGTGCGCGCTCGACCGAAGTGATTGTCGCCGCGATGCGTGCCGGGCTGGCCGAAGCTGGCCTGCCCGAGGATGCCGTGCAGACAGTCAGCACTTCCGACCGCGTGGCGGTTGCCGAGCTGCTGCGCGGCGCGGACGGGACAATTGACCTAGTGATTCCGCGCGGTGGCAAGGGGCTCGTAGAACTGGTTCAGCGCGAGGCACGTGTGCCGACGCTCCTTCACCTCGACGGCAATTGCCACAGTTACGTTCACGCCGCCGCCAACCAGGCCCAGGCGCTGGAAATCCTTCGCAATGCCAAGCTACGCCGCACAGGAATTTGCGGCGCGACCGAAAGCATCCTGGTCGATCGCGCTATTGCTCCCGCTTTCGTTCCCGCACTGGCCGACGCCTTCGACGGTGCTTGCGAACTGCGCGGCGATCCGCAAGCTGTGGCGCTCGACACGCGCATTCGGCCGGCCACGGAGCAGGATTGGGACACCGAATATCTCGACGCGATCGCCTCGGTGGCCGTTGTCGCAGGGGTCGGTGACGCCATTGCCTGGGTCAACCGCCATGGCTCGCATCACACGGACGCGATCATGACTGAGGATGCCGCCGCGGCCGAGCGTTTCCTCGCAGAGGTGGACAGCGCGATCGTCATCCACAATGCCTCGACCCAGTTTGCCGACGGCGGCGAGTTTGGCATGGGCGCCGAGATCGGCATTGCGACTGGCAGATTTCATGCGCGCGGGCCGGTGGGGCTGGAACAGCTTACGACCTACAAATATTGCGTGCGTGGTAGCGGTCAGACCCGGCCGTAATGCCCGCGATCTCGCTGGATTACAGCACATAAGCTGACTTTGCCTGCGTTCGCGTTCGTGTATGCAGCGGGCCATGGCCAAATTCGAAAGCACAATCGAAGCGCTTGAGCACCAATGGATGCGCGCCTGGATCCAGGGCGATCGCAAGGCGATGAAGGCGCTCGCGGCGCGGGACTTCATCTTCCTGCTGGGCTCGCAGGCCGCCGTGATCCTCGACCGCTCCAGTTGGCTGGAGGCCGCTGGAGCGCGGTTCGTGTGCCGCAGCTATAGCTTCGGGAGCATCTACGTCCGTCGGCACGCCGATATGGCGCTTTTCGCCACCGCCATGACGCTCGAGGGTAGCACCGACGGCCGGGATTTGACGGGGCCCGTCTGGATCGTCGACCTGTGGCGCAAGTCGCGCATACGCCGCCACTGGCAACTGGTGGAGCGGACGATGGCCCGTCCCGACGCCGATGAGGCGCTGCCGGGCGTGGTGCGCTCGATGCAGTTGTGGCGATGAACGACTGACGGCTCAGCCAGCGGCGCGCAACCGCGATTCCAAACGCCGCAGCAGCGATGGAGCGCCCGACTCCAGAAAACCGCAGGCGATCCCGGCAGGGGAGGCCTTCGCGCTCGTCTTGAGAGAGGTCAATCGCTCCTCGATCATCTGCGGGTCGATAGCGCCCCTGTCGGTAGGCAAATGCAGGACGCCGGCAGACGCACGCAAAAGCGGGAAGAAGCGCTTGGCGCCAAAGCGATCGCGGCCGCGGATGCCACCCGCTGCCCGATCCTTGGCCGAGTAGAGGCTGCTCGCATCGCTCGAGAACCGGCTGCACAACTCGCTGATCTGCGTAACCGCTTCCGGACCGTCGAGTGGCAGTGAAACGAAGAAATCGTCTCCGCCGATGTGACCGACAAAAGCCCCGGCCTGACGCTGAAGTTGACGGAGCAAGTCCGCGAACATCTGCAGCAATCGGTCACCTGCGGCAAAGCCGTAGCGATCGTTGAATGCCTTGAAGAAATCGAAGTCGATCACGGCGAGAGTGACAGGATCGCGCCCGGCGATCACTGAACCAATGCATCGCTCGATGGATTGGTTGCCGGGCAACCTGGTCAGCGGGTTTTGCTCGCGAGCCTGCGAAATCTCGCTTTCGGAAGCGAGTCGAAGGAGCGCGGTATTCGACAGGTAGCCAGCGTATCGGCCGTCCGCCAGCAACACTAGCCCGGCCGCGCCCTCGGCCGCCACATAGCTGTTGATGATGGCTTCGACGGAGGCGTTCAGATCGGCAACCGGGCAGCGCTTCAGCGAGCTTTCCACCTGCGTCGGGGCGCCCCGGTTCTGTAGAAGTTCGCGGCCGTAGTCGCTCAGGAGCACCTGGCGAATGTCGCGTTCGAACACGGCACCGAGCACCACCTTGTCCCTATCGACGACCGGCAGAAGAACCAGATCGCGATCGGCGTGGAACCGTTCGGCTGCTTCGGACAAGGCGGCATCCACCCGGATCGGCGGCATCTGGGTGAGGAGCTCCTCTACCCGCGACGAGACCTGCGGGCGACGGACCGTGAGAAGCGACCGGCCGTAGTCTTGCCTAATGGCCCCAAGCGATGCGCAGGGCCGAGCGATGAGATAACCCTGGGCGTAGTCGCAGCCGACTTCACGCGCAGCGCGGAAATCGTCTTCGGTTTCGATACCTTCGGCAACAGTTGCATATCCCAACGCATGGGCCATGCCGCACAGCTTCGAAACGATAGCCAGCTTGCGCTGATTGCCCGCCAGCCCGTGAATGAAGCAGCGGTCGATCTTCACATAGTGCGGTTCGATGACCAACAGCCGCTCAAGGTTCGAATCCTTCGTCCCGAAATCATCCAATGCGATACGCACATCGGATTTGGTGATTTGCCGCAAGAAATCGCTGGCGGCTTCATCCAGTTCGATGGCATCGCGCTCGGATATCTCCCAGCAAATCTGGCGATGCGACAGCCCGGCCTGCCTGATGGCGCGGTCCAGTTGGTCGAAATCGGGGCGGGCGTGTTGGAAGACGCGATTGTCGACATTGCAAAACAGCCGAGTCGATTCCGGCAGGCGCGCTTCTGCGAAGGTGCGCATGGCCTTGGCGAGCAGCACCCGTTCGGCATCCAGGATCGCCTGGTGTGCAACAGCTTCATCGAGCAGTGCAAGGACCGCTGCGCCGTCGGCCGCTCCAGGCAAGCGCGCAAGCGCCTCGACTCCGTGAGTGCGCATGGTCGAAGTGCTTATGATCGGCTGGAAGGCGTGGCTGGCTTCGCCCGCCCGCGCGAGAACCGTTAGGACCCCTGACATTGTGAAAAATCTGCGCCCGTCGAATTGCTTTGCCACCGCCTAGCGGCGCAATTTGAAGCGCGTATTACAGTTGCCGCAATTCGACAGGTGTCGTTGGTGATGGCTTGTGTCCCCCATCGCCATCATCGTGTGGCGCAAGCGCCACCTTCCACTCGATAAGGCGAGCTGTCTTCGGTCAGGAGTGGTTGGGTCCCGAACTGAAAAGCGATCTTTCGTGACGACCTTTTTGCGATTGATTATCATTTGCGCCGTGCCTAGGAGGTGCGAAACAATCGCAAGTGAGGGCCCGTGTCCGTGTCAACTACCGCCGCCGCTAAATTCAAGTTTTTGCTGCTGGTCGGCACCTTATGGACAAGCCCCGCCCTGGCTCAGCCGAGCGCCGAAGCGGGCGCAGATGGAGCGCCGGTCGGGGCCGACACCGCGATCATCGTAACTGCGACGCGTTCCGGCACCGAGATCGAAAGTCTGCCGATAACGGTGTCGGTCGTCGATGAAGAAGAACTGGGCGAACAGCTACGCCATAACCGCAATGTGCTCTCTGCTCTGGAGTCGACGGTGCCTGGCCTCAATATACAGGAATCGGAAAACCGTGGGAGCTGCAACACCGAAATTCGCGGTCGCAACGCCTCGTTCCAAATCAATGGCGTGCCGGTCAACGAGGACCTTCGCCCCGGGTCATGCACCGGCCCATTCACGATTACTCCATTTGCGGTTGAGCGGATTGAAGTCGTGCGCGGCGGGACGGCGCTCTACGGAGCCGGGGCGCCAGGCGGCATCATCAATCTGATCACCCGACGCGCAGCGGGGGCCGAACTGGAAATCGACGCCGTCGCGCAGACGAGTTTCAATACGGACGTCTCCGACGACACCTTCACGACCGATCTCTTCGTCGGCGCAGGGCAGGATCTGGGCAGTTTCGACTACTACCTCGGTGTGGGATATACCGACGGTGGCAGGGTGCGGAGCGCAAGCGGCCGCCCTGTCGCGAGCAGCGAATATGAGGCGCTCGATCTGGTGGCTTCCTTCGGGCTGGAGCTCGGGCAAGCCGAACTTCGCTTCACCGGCACCTTGCATGATGAGCAGCGCGGCGCGGGCGAGTTCTATCCCGATGGAACGCGCATCCCCGGTACCGGGACAGTGAACGTCGTCGAAGTAACGCCTCACCCGCAGGTGGACGAGGCGGGTGATGAGAGTGTTACAGCGGCGCTGAGCTTTTATCATCCGGACCTGCTGGCGCACCAAGTGACGCTGTCGCTGTTCTATCAGGACCAGCAGATCATCCAACGCGACAATTTCTTCGACGCCAGCTTGGGCAATGATTTCTTCGCCTCCAACCGCGAGAATTCGCGGCTTGGCCTGCGCAGCACCTTGGTGCGCGATTATGCGCTTGGCGGAGCGTCTCTCAAGACCAGCTACGGGCTCGATTACACGCGCAACGACTTCTACCGCTTCATCGTCAATCCCGCGGGCGAGGATGTCGTCACCGGCTATATCACGCCCAGCTTCTACCTCGAGACGCTGGCTCCCTTTGCGCAGCTCGAATTCTCGGCGGGCCGGCTGACCCTGACTGGCGGTGTGCGGCATGAGTGGTATTCGGGAGCGATCGAGGAGTTCGGCTACGATCCCACCCTGCCTCGCCCCGCGACGCCGGGCGATTTCGCCGATAACGAGCTGACGCTGTTCAACGCGGGTGCGGTTTATCAGCTGACCGATGCGGTCCAACTTTACGGCGGATTCAGCCAGGGGGCCGAGCTGTCGCAGCTTGGACGCGCGGCGCGCGGCGCCACCGATCCCGGGATCATTTCGAATGAGCCCGCCACATCAGACCAATACGAGCTCGGGCTGCGCGGCCAGGCGGGGCCGGTCCGCTTCGGCCTTGCCGGTTATTACACCACCTCGGATAGCTCATCCCAAATCCAGCCCGATCCGAGTTGCGCTGGCCAGACCTTCTGCCCGCTGATCCCGCTGCGCATCCCCGAGCGCACCTGGGGCTTCGAGGCCGAGGCGCAGTGGGCCGTGCTGCCCACCCTGGATCTCGCTGCGGTCGTGACGGTCCAGCGCGGCGAGGTGCTGGACGAGGATAGCGGCGAGTATATCAGCTTCAGCACCGACCGCGCCGTGCCGCTGCGCATTACGACCCGTGCCGATTGGCGGCCGATTGAGCCGCTCAAGCTGGGGTTGGAACTCACGCATTATGGCGCTTCGTCTTACTTCACTCCGACGCAGGAAGCGATCGGCCTGGTCGACACCGATGCGGTGACTCTGCTGAGCGGCAGCATCGCCTATGAGCTGGGCCCCGTTACGCTCTACGCGGCGGCCGACAATCTGCTTGACGAAAGCTATGTCAGTCCGGCGGCGCAGGCCGATGGGACCGGCTTCTTCACCTATGAAGCGCCGGGCCGCCGCGTCACGGTCGGGATCAGTGCACGGTTCTGACGGCCTGGCGCTGAGGGCCGCGGACCGAGGCGCCCGCCCGGACGCGGGCATCGCAACGCGGCGCCGCAAGCCGGTGCCGCTTGCCTTCTGGCTGCACAGCGTGATCGGGCTCAATGTCAGCCTGTTCCTCGCCTTCGTCTGCCTGACCGGGACCATCGCCACTGTCGCGCACGAGATCGAGTGGCTCTACAAGCCGGAATTGCGGGCGACTTCGTTCGAACCGGGGAGCGAAGATTGGGGCGCGATGTGGGCGGCCGCGCAAGCCGCGCACCCCGAGGCTGAGATAACCGGCATCGGGTCCTTCGACCGCAATGATGCGAGCTATTTCGTCAAGAGCGTGAGCGCCACCGATGCGAGCGGGGAAGACTTCACCATCTACGTCGATCCTGGCTCGAACGCAGTGACGGGCAGCGAATATGGCCGCAGCTTTCAGGATTTCATGCGGGCCATCCATTACTATCTGTTCCTGCCGGGGGACGCGATTTTCTATCTCATCACGTCGCTCGGCTTCGTGCTCCTGATGGGATTGGTCACCGGGCTCATCGTCTACAAGAAGTTCTGGCGTGGGTTTCTTCGCATGCCCCGTTGGCATCGCGACGCGCGCACCTGGATTGGCGATCTCCATCGATTGGCGGGCCTGTGGTCACTGTGGTTCGTGGCGGCGATAGCTTTGACCTCGATCTGGTATCTCGTCGAGCGGGCGGGTGTCGATTTCGAAAGCAAGCCGCCCCCCGCGGCCGAGCGCGCCAGCAGTGTACCCGTCGATGCGGAGACGATCGGTCGGTGGGCGCGGGCGGCGCGCGAGCGCATGCCAGGGCTCGCGATCACCGGGATCTACCTCCCTTACGAACCGGGCGACCCCGCAATCGTGCAGGGCCAGTGGCAAGCCAATCTGGTCCGCGAACGGGCCAATGCCGTGTATTTCGATCCCGCTACCGGCGCCATGATTGGAGAACGGATCGCCCACGCCATGCCGGTGGGCGAGCGGATCGTGCACACCGCCGACCCGCTGCACTTCGGCACCTTCGGCGGGCTCGCCACCAAGCTGATCTGGGTGGTTTTTGGCCTGCTGCTGACCGGCATGGCGGCAAGCGGCGCCTATATTTACGCCAAGCGCACCAAGATTGCGGTGACCAGCGGCGTGCGCCTGGGCTTTCTGGACTACCTGGGCGCGCTGAAATGGCCGAGCGTGATCCTGATCACGCTCGTTCCCGCGATAGCCTTCGTTTACTGGTAGTTGTCCGCGTCAATCGCCGGTGAGGATGCGGTCCACCAATTGCTTCACTGTCGGCGTGAAGTTGTTCGAGTAGAACGGGTCTTGCTTGAAGCGATAAGCCGCGTGGCCGGCGAACATCAGGTTGTTGTCGACCGGGGCGCCGTGGGCAATGTCCTGCAAGGTCTTCTGAATGCAGAAGCTGCGCGGATCGGCGAGGCGGCCGGTGGTGTAGTCGCCGTGATCCTTCCAGCTCGAGAACTGGCAATGGCTCAGGCAGCCCATGCAGTCCTTCTGGTCCTTGCGGATTTCGTCACGCTTTGCGGGGGTCACGTAGACGATGGTATCGTCCGGCGTCTTAAGCGCCTCGGTATGGCCCTCTCCGAACCAGACCTTGGCCCGTTCGTAATCCCGCTGCGCCACCCAGAAGTTCTTGCCCCGCACGCCCACATCGAGCTGGCGCGTGTGTTCGCCCGCCTGCACTCGGCTGTAGGGAATCTGCCGCTCCGAGCGGTGGATCAGGTCCCAAAGAAACGTGTTCTTGACCGCGCTCGAGTAAAAGCCGGTCGGGCTGAACTTATGCAGCAGCACATCGCCGTCATCGAGGTGGCGGAGCGCCTCCTTCCACTCGATCGGGATCGGGCTTTCTTCCGTGAGCAACGGCCGGGTGCCGAACTGGAAGGCGATCTTGCCCAGCTCGGGATTGTCGATCCAGTCGTTCCATTCGCGCAGGTACCAGACGCCGCCGGCCATCACGATGGCGGTGTCTTCGGAAACCCCCTCTGCCCTCATCGTGTCGCGAAGCGCCTTGACGCGCGGATAAGGGTCTTCGGGCTTCAGCGGGTCTTCCGCGTTCGAGAGACCGTTGTGGCCGCCAGCCAGCCAGGGGTCTTCATAGACGACCGCAGCCATCAGGTCCGCGACCTTGTTGTAGCTGCGCTTCCACAGCGCGCGGAAAGCGCGGGCCGAGCTGATGATGGGCAGGTAATGAACATTGAACCGCTGGGCGATCTCGGCCAGCTTGTAGGGCATGCCCGCGCCGCAGGTTACGCCGGCCACCAGCCCGCGCGTGCGCTCGAGCACGCCTTCCAGCACTTCCTGCGCGCCGCCCATTTCCCACAGCACGTTGATGTTGATGGCGCCCTTGCCGCTCGCCACGTCGTAAGCGCGCCGCACCTGCTCCACCGCCCCGTCGATGGCGTAGCGGACGAGCTGTTGATGCCGCTCCAGCCGGGTAAGCTGGTCGTAGATCTGGGGGATGATCTTGCCTTCGGCATCATAGCTGTCGGCGTTGACGGCACTGACCGTGCCGATGCCGCCAGCGGCTGCCCAGGCGCCTGAACTCAGGTGGTTGGTTGCCGAAACGCCCTTGCCGCCCTCGACCAACGGCCATACCTCTCGGCCGCCGTAGAGGATGGGCTGAAGCCCCTTGAAACTCATCTAGTTCTCTCTCTCCACCCGATCACTACGCCGGGTTGTGGACCGGGTTCCGGTTGCTCAACCGCTCGCGCCGCCTGGGGATGGCGCCGAGCCTTTGCAGGCTTCGATCTGGCTAGGGTTGGGCCTTCTAGCTCCACGCTCGAATTGTGCATAGTAGCCCTGCAGTTCGGGCGCATCCTTGAAAGCCACCAGGCGATAGCCCGAGGCCTCGAACTCGCAGCTCAGCAGAAGCGGCGGAATGCCATGGCGATCGGTCGGCTGATCGCGGTCGACGACGATCACCTGACCGCCTGGCTTCAACGCCGGCCACATGTTCCACAAGAAAGCGTAAGGCTCCTGAATCTCGTGATACATGTGGACCATGAAAATGCGGTCGAAGCTCGCTTCGGGCAGCATCGGATTGTCGGGCGTGCCGAGCTTGATCGAGACATTGTCCAGGCGATAGCGCACCACGCGGTCGCCGAGCCGGTCGAGCGCTTCGCGATTGATGTCCTGCGCCAGCACCCGGCCCTTGGCGCCGACCTTTTCGGCGAGGCGGACGGTGTAATAACCCTCGCCAGCGCCGATATCGGCGACACGCATTCCTGGCGCAATCTCCGCAAGACGCATCACGCTTTCCGCCTCGCCCCGTTCGTCGCGCGCGTCTTCGGTGGAGAATTGGCTGGCGCCGAGATCGGAGACCGGGCGGTCCGGCTTGGGGAAGGTCGTCTCCCCCTCCCCACCGCCGAGCTGGGGCAGCGCATCGCACGCGGACAAGATGCTTAGCACCGCAGAGAGGGCCAGGATCGAACTGAGCGGCTTCATTCCACGTCCTCCACCTCGACCGCCTCGCCTGTGACGCGCTGCGCGAGAGCGGCCGAGATGAAGGGATCGAGTTCGCCGTCCAGGACGTCATCAGGCGTCGGGCTCGTCACGCCGGTGCGCAAGTCCTTCACCATCTGATAGGGCTGGAGAACATAGGAGCGGATCTGGTGGCCCCAGCCGATGTCGCTCTTGGCGGAGTGCTCGGCGCTCGCCGCGGCTTCGCGCTTTCGCATCTCTTCTTCATAGAGCCGGGCCTTGAGCATGCCCATCGCGATCTCGCGGTTCTTGTGCTGGCTGCGATCGACCTGACTGGCGACCACGATCCCGCTCGGCTGGTGCGTGATGCGCACCGCGGAATCGGTGGTGTTGACGTGCTGTCCGCCCGCGCCCGATGCGCGATAGGTGTCGATCTTGAGATCGGCCGGATTGATGTCGATCTCGAAGCTATCGTCGATCACCGGGTAAACCCAAACCGAGCTGAAGCTGGTGTGCCGCCGCGCGCTGCTGTCATAGGGACTGATGCGGACGAGGCGATGCACGCCGCTCTCGGTCTTGGCATAGCCATAGGCGTTGTCGCCCTTGAGCAGCAGCGTCGCGCTCTTTATCCCCGCGGCTTCGCCTGCCTGGTACTCGACCGTCTCGACCTTGAAGCCCTTACGCTCGGCCCAGCGGGCGTACATGCGCAGCAGCATTTCGGCCCAGTCCTGGCTTTCGGTACCCCCCGCCCCGGCGTGAATTTCCAGGAAGGTGTCATTGCCGTCGACCTCGCCCGAGAGCAGCGCCTGCACCTTGTCGGCATCGGCGCGCTCGGCAAGCCGCGCGAGACTTGCCAGGCCCTCGGCCTCGATATCGGCGTCTCCTTCGGCCTCGCCCATCTCAACGAATTCGATGGCATCAGCCATCTCGGACGAGATTTCCTTCACCGTGCCGATCGCCGCTTCGAGCTTGCGCCGTTCGCGCATGACCGCTTCGGCCTCTTTGGGGTCATTCCAAAGATGGGGGTCCTCGACCCTGGCGTTGAGCTCATCAAGACGGCGAAGCGCACGCTCCCAGTCGAGCGACTGGCGCACCAGCGCCAGCGCCGCTTCGATCCGGTCGATGTGAGCCTGCCCTTCGGCACGCATGGGATTACTCCAGAAACAGATGTGCGGGCGCGCTAGCGCACCGCGGGCGGCGGGGGAAGCTGCGGCTTTGCGAAGCTTAGTGGCTGTGGCCGGCGAGCTTGTGCACCGCGGCCAGACTGCGCGTAATGTGCCCATTGGGCGCCATGTCGGTAAAGGCATCCGCGATGCGCCCCTTGCGGTCGATCACGTAAGTGGTCCGGGTCGTCCAGCCGGGCTTGGCGGCGAGACTGACATCATAGCTCTTGATTACCGCCGGGCTGGCGGCGGCGACGGTGAACTGGCCAGCGCATTCCTTCGACGAGAATTCGACCAGTCGGTCGACGTTGCCGGCGGTCATGCCGATCACGGTCGCGCCCGCCTTGCGGAATTCGCCGATCTTGCTGGCAAAGGCATTGGCTTCGATGTTGCAACCGGAGGTGAAGGCGGCCGGAAAGAAGTAGAGCACGACCGGGCCCTTCTTGAGCTCCTTCGCCAGGTCGACAGTGACCGGCTTTCCCGCGCGGGCGCCCTTGGCCGTGAACGTCGGCGCTTTGGCGCCTTCGGGAAGCGCCGCGGCGAGCGGGGTGGCAACGAGGGCGGTGGCCGCGATGGCGGAGAGGGTGCGGATCATGGAGGCAACATGCTCTTCCGCATGCTCAACGCCAAGCATATTTTTCAAACCAAAGCGCACTATCGAGCGGTCGGCACGTGTGCATCGGCGAAGCAGGGCAGGTCAGTAAATCCCGCCCTGCTCTTCCACGAAGTCCGGATTGCGTTCAGTCTGTTGGCTGGAGGCTGCGGCAGCGCGCTGGGCAGGTGCGCGGGCGCGGCGGATCAGCTCGAGAATCTCGTTACGGCGCGCTGCGATCTGGTCCTGCCGGGTCGCCCGCGGCGGTTCGGTGTCAGGCTTGAAAGCCTCCCAAATCACCGCTGCCTGCGGCTCGTCCGAAGCCGTGCCTTCGAACACGCGCTTGCCCGAGCGGCGATCTACCTTGACCATCAGCACGCCCTGTGGCGCGACAAATTCCTTGGGAGTCCAGCGCTTGCGCGTGGATTCGACAAAATCCTTGAAAATCGGCGCTGCCGTGTTGCCGCCCTGCACCCAGCCGCCCAGGTCGCGCGGCTGGTCGAAGCCCACATACATGCCAGCGACCAGATCGGGCGAGCCGCCCACGAACCAGGCATTGGTCGGGCCGGTGGTGGTGCCCGTCTTGCCGAACAGCGGCAGGTCCAACGCGCGCAGCCGCACCGCCGTGCCGCGCGTGACTACGCCTTCGAGCATATGGACGACCTGATAGGCAGTGCGTGGGTCCATGACCTGCTTGCCCCACACGCCCAGGCGAGGCATCGGCTTGCCATCCCACTGATCCATCGAACAGCCGGTGCACTGGCGCCGGTCGGCCCGCCAGATGACCTTGCCGCGGCGATCCTGCACGTAGTCGACGACTGTCCCCTCGCCATGGAGGCGGCCCCAGTTGACGAGCGCGGAATAGGCAGAGACCATGCGCGCCACAGTTGTATCGCCCGCGCCTAGCGCGAAGGAGAGATAGTTCTCGTAATCGCCGATGCCGACGTTCTTGAACATGCGGTTGACCGCGGGCATTCCGGCATCGGCGGCGATATGCACGGTCATCAGGTTGCGGCTCTGCTCGAGGCCCCAGCGCATGGTATGCGTGCCGCCGCCGCCGCCGCCGAAGTTGCGGAAGCATTTCTCGCCCAACCCGGCCCCCTGGTAGACGCAATAGGTCTGGTCGGGCACCTGCGTTGCGGGCGTCATGCCGGCATCGAGGCCGCTGGCATAAACGAAGGGCTTGATGGTCGAACCGGGCTGACGAAGCGCCTGCGTGGCACGATTGAAACTGCCGAGCCTGGCGTCGAAGCCGCCCTGCATCGCCATGATCCGTCCGGTGGTTGGATTCTGCGCCAGAAAGGCGCCCGAAACCTCGGGCACCGTGCGCGTGGCGTAACCATTGCCGGATGGGGCGGCGGCCGTCACGTCGCCGACCTTGATGGCATCCGGAAGATTGGTCAGCGGATAGGTCTTGCCGTCGGCGAAACCGATGGTGGCCGATGCCCCGTTCCTCTCGGTCACCACGCCGATGCGCCAGTCCTTATAGCGGATCGAAAGATTGGCGCCGGCCAGTTGCGAGGTGAGATCGCCCGCATCGGGGTCGAGGTAGGCGATCGGCTTGCGCCAGGCCTTACCGGCAGCATAGCGCAACAGCCCGGCGCGCAGGGCATCGCGCGCTGCCTCTTGCAGCTCGGTGTCGAGCGAGGTGCGCACCCACAAGCCGCCGGCGTAGACGCTGTTCGGGCCATCTTCCGCCTTTTCGCCGTACCGCGCCAGCAGTTGACGGCGCACTTCCTCGAGGAAATAGCCAGCATCGGCGTAGCGCTCGGCGCGCTCGGTCACCAGGCCGATCGGCTGCGCCTTCGCAGCACTCGCTTCGGCGGCGGTCACGAAGTCGTTCGCCACCATCTGATCGAGCACGAAGTTGCGCCGTGCCAGTGCCAGCGCCTCGTTCTTCTTGCGGCCATACCGCTCGGGCGCCTTGGGCAGAATCGCGAGAAACGCCGCCTCATGCAGCGCGAGATCGTCGACATCCTTGTCGAAATAGGCGCGCGCGGCGGCCTGGACACCAAAGCTGCGCCGGCCGAGCGGTATCTCGTTCAAATAGAGGGTCAGAATTTCGGGCTTGCTCAGCACGCCTTCGATGCGGCGCGCGAGCAGCATTT
>ERZ1066119.1381-NODE-1381-length-13033-cov-14.000077_pt1 | contig 13033 bp, 11 predicted proteins | sample MGYA00382766_ERZ1066119 | MGnify/ENA primary metagenome ERZ1066119 (study PRJEB33369, sample SAMEA5778349) | biofilm metagenome | biome: Industrial cooling water; feature: Water cooling tower basin; material: Biofilm | place: United Arab Emirates | collected...
CGTTCGAGGAGGCCGTGGCCCGCGAGGCGCGGCGGCGGCCGGGGCTGCGCCTGGCGTGCGACGGGCCGTGGCCGCCGTACAGCTTCGTGCGGCTGGACTTCAGCGCCTAACGGACGGCCCGCCCCGTGTTCTGCCCCGACTGCGGCACCTGGAACCGCGCGAGCTTCGCTCGGTGCGTGCGGTGCGCCGCGCTGCTGCCGGCGCTCCCCGCGCCCCCCCCCGCCGACGTCCCGGACGAGGCGGTGGGCGCGCTCCGCCGGGCGACCGGCGGGCGCTACGTCGTCGAGCGCCGGCTGGGGGCGGGCGGGATGGCCACCGTCTACCTCGCCCGGCACGGCCTGCTCGACACGCCGCTCGCGCTCAAGGTGCTGCACCCGCACCTCGCCGCCGACCCCGAGATGCGCGCCCGCTTCCGCCGCGAGGCCGAGGCGGCGGCGCGCCTGCAGCACCCGCACGTCGTGCCCATCATCGACTACGGGGTGAGCTGCGCGGTCGAGTACCTCGTCATGCCCTTCCTCGGCGGGGGCTCGCTGGCGGACGCCTCGGCCAACGGGCGCCGCCCGGACCCCGAGCGGGCGGCCCGCGCCGCCGCGCAGGCGGCGCGCGGGCTCGACTACGCGCACCGGCGCGGCGTGGTGCACCGCGACGTGAAGCCCGACAACGTGTTGTTCGACGCCGAGGGGCACGCGCTGGTCACCGACTTCGGCATCGCCAGCGCGCGCTTCCACGCCCGCATGACCGCCACCGGGCGCGCCATGGGCACCCCGCACTACATGAGCCCCGAGCAGGCGATGGGGCGCGTCCTCGACGGCCGGAGCGACGTCTACGCGTTAGGCGTGGTGCTCTACGAACTCGTGGCCGGCGCGCCGCCGTTCGACGGGCCCGACGCGTACAGCGTGGGCTACAAGCACGTGCACGAGGCGCCCATCCCGCTGGAGGTGGCAGCGCGCGGGGCGCCGCCGGCGCTTGCCGCCGTGGTCATGCGCGCGCTCTCGAAGAACCCCGACGAGCGCTACCCCCGCGCCGCCGACATGGCTGACGCGCTCGACGCCTACGCCCGCGACGCCGGCGGGCGGCGGCGTTAGGCAACCGTTCGGCCGCCGCCCCGCCCCGCCACCCCCCGACCCATGCCGGGCCTCACGATCACCGCCGAGCCGGTCCCCGTCCGTACCGCGCAGCCCTTCGTCATCGCGCGCGGCGGCGCCAGCGAGTGGCCGACCGTGACCGTGCGGGTGCGCGACGCCGACGGCGCCGAGGGGTGGGGCGAGGCGGCCCCGAGCCGCTTCTACGGCGAGAGCGCCGAAAGCGTGCTCGGGGCGCTTCCGCGGCTCGCCGCCGCGCTCGACGGCTGCGAGCCGTGGGACCTGGAGGGCGCGGAGCGGCGTATGCACGCGGCGCTGCGCTGGAACGGGAGCGCCAAGAGCGCCGTCAGCGCCGCGCTCCACGACCTCGCGGCCCGGCGGCTGGGCGTCCCGCTCTACCGGCTCTGGGGGCTGGACCCCGCCCGGGCGCCGAGGAGCAGCTTCACCATCGGCCTCGCGCCCGACGACGCGGCGCTCGACGCGCGGGTCGCGGAGGCCGCGGACTACCCGATCCTGAAGGTGAAGTTAGGCAGCCCGGCGGGCCCCGCCCGCGACGCGGCCGTCATCCGCCGCGTGCGGGCGCTCGCCCCCGACAAGGTGCTGCGGGTGGACGCCAACGCGGCCTGGCGTGCGAAGGAGGCCGTGCGCATGTCGGCCGTGCTCGACGCGTGCGGCGTGGAGTTCGTCGAGCAGCCGGTGGCCGCAGGGGACGTGGAGGGGCTGGCGTTCGTGCGCCGCCACGGGGCGCTGCCCGTGGTGGCCGACGAGTCGTGCGTGGACGCGGCCGACGCCGCGCGCCTGGCCGCCGCCGGCGCGGTGGACGGCGTCAACCTCAAGCTCAGCAAGTGCGGCGGGCTGCGCGAGGCGCTCGCCATCGTCGCGGTGGCGCGCGCGCACGGGCTGCTCGTGATGTGCGGCTGTATGATCGAGACGTCGCTCGGCATCACGGCCGCCGCGCACCTGGCCCCGCTGCTCGACGCGGCCGACCTCGACGGCGCCGCGCTGCTCGCGCACGACCCGTACGTGGGCGCGACGATCGCCGGCGGCGTGGTGCAGGTGCCCGATGGACCGGGGCTCGGCGTCCGCCCACGCCCGCACCCGCCGTCCGGCGGGGCGTCCTAACGGCGCGACTGCCGCGCCGGGCGCGCGCCGTGCACTGCCGAGCCCGCGATGCCCTCCGTCCGCCTCCTCGCGCTCCTCCCCGGGCTGCTGCTCGTGCTGGTCGCCCTCCGCTCGGCGATCCGCACGTTCGTGCTGCCGCGGAGTGCCCGCGACCCGGTGACGCGCGGCGTCTTCCTGGCGGTGCGCGCGGCGTTCGACCTGCGGCTCCGTTGGGCGCGCGAGTACGCCGTCCGCGACGCCGTCATGGCGCTCTACGCGCCGGTCGCGGTGCTTGGGCTCATGGGCTGCTGGGTCGCGCTCGTCCTCGTGGGCTTCGCCATCGCCTACTGGGCGCTCGGTGAGGACGTCGGCCGCGCGCTGCAGCTCAGCGGCTCCACCCTGCTCACGCTCGGCTTCGAGAAGCCGCGGGGGGCGGCGGAGGTGACGCTGGCGTTCGCCGAGGGGGCCATCGGGCTGACGCTGGTGGCGCTCCTCGTGTCGTACCTGCCGGCGATGTACGCCGCGTTCGCGCGGCGCGAGGCGGCGGTGACGCTGCTGGAGATCCGCGCCGGCTCCCCGCCCGCCGCCGACGAGCTGCTCGTGCGCACGCACGAGCTGGGCGGGATGGGCCAGATCGACCTGCTGTGGGCGGAGTGGCAGCAGTGGTTCGTCGAGCTGGAGGAGAGCCACACGTCGTTAGGCGCCCTCTCGTTCTTCCGCTCGCCGCAGCCGCAGCGCTCGTGGGTGACGGCGGCCGGGGCCGTGCTCGACGCCGTCAGCCTGGCCGGCGCGGTGCTGCGCCGCGGCCCGTCGCCGCAGGAGCGGCTGACGCTGCGGGCGGGGGTGTTCGCGCTCCGGCGGATCGCCGCGTTCTTCGACGTGCGGTTCGACCCGCAGCCCGACCCCCGCGGCCCGGTGAGCGTGCGCCGCCACGAGTTCGACGCCGCCTACGCGCGGCTGGTGGCGGCGGACGTCGAGGTGCACACGGACCCGGAGCAGGCGTGGGCCGACTTCGTCGCCGCCCGCGCGCAATACGACGAGGTGCTCCTCGCGCTCGCCGGGCTGACGATGGCGCCGGCGGCGCCGTGGTCGAGCGACCGGGCGCGGCGCGCGCGCTCGCGGCTGATGCCGGGCGGGCGGAGGCACACCGACCCGCTGGAGGCCCTGGCCACACCGGGCAGGGTGCCGACGACGCCGGACGACCGGCGGAAGGCGGTGCCGGCTGCGGAGCCGAGGACGCCCGACCCGACGGCGCTGGACGGCGGGCTGGAGTGAACGCACCGGGCGCTGGACCGCGCCCGGGCCCGCCGTCTCCCACCACCCCGCGCCGGATCCGCGCCGGGGGTGGTAAGCTCCGGGAATGTCCGCGCTCGCCGAGGTCGCCCTGCCGCTGCCGCTGTTCCGCACCTGGACGTACGCGGTCCCCCCGGCGCTCGCGCCGCGGCTCGCGCCCGGCCAGCGCGTCGTCGTGCCGCTGCGGACCGGGACCGAGCTGGGCATCTACCTCGGCCCCGGCGACCCGGCGACGCTGGTGGGGCGGACGGGCAAGCCCGTCGTCCCCAAGGCGCTCGTGGCCGTGCCGGACGCCGAGCCCGCCGTCACCGGGGCGGTGCTCGCGCTCTGCCGCTGGATCGCCGAGTACTACGTCGTCCCGTTAGGCCTCGTGCTGCGGTCGGCGCTGCCCTCCGCGCTCACCGGGGCCGCGCAGCCGCAGCCCGCGGTCAAGACGCAGCGCGTGGTCACGCTCGCCCGCCGCGTCGAGTCGCTGCTGCACCGGGAGCGGGTGTTCGCGCGGGCGCCGCAGCAGCGGGCGCTCTACGAGCTGTTGGAGAACCAGGGCGGGCGCGCCGGGGTCGCGCACCTCTTGGAGCACCTGAAGTTCTCGCCCGGCGTGCTCAAGGGGCTGGTGGCGCGGGGGTTCGCCGAGGTGACCGACGAGACCGTCGCCCGCGACCCGTTCGCCGGGCGGGCGGGGCAGAACGCGCGGCACCGCCCGAGCCCGGCGCAGCGGGCCGCCATCGAGCGGATGGCCGCCGGGGCGCCGGGCGAGACCTTCCTGCTCCATGGCGTCACGGGGAGCGGGAAGACGCTGGTCTACATCGAGCTGCTGGAGCGCGTCGTGGCGGCGCGCGGGCGGTCGGCCATCGTGCTCGTCCCCGAGATCGCCCTCACGCCGCAGACCGTCGACCGGTTCCGCGCCGCGTTCGGCGACACGGTGGCCGTCCTGCACTCCGCGCTCAGCGACGGCGAGCGCTACGACGCCTGGCTCGCGCTCCGGCGGGGCGAGAAGCGGATCGCCGTCGGGGCGCGCTCGGCCGTGTTCGCGCCGCTGGACGACGTGGGCGCGATCATCGTGGACGAGGAGCACGAGGGGAGCTACAAGCAGGGCGAGAGCCCGCGCTACCACGCGCGCGAGGTGGCCGTGATGCGCGCGCGCGCGGCCGGCGCGGTGTGCGTGCTCGGCAGCGCCACGCCCAGCCTGGAGAGTTGGGTGAACGCGGGGGCGGGCAAGTACACGCTCGTGTCGCTCCCCGACCGGGCGGGCGGCGCGCGGCTCCCGGACGTGCGGGTGGTGGACCTGCGCGAGGGGCTCGCAGCGCCTAACGCGGAGGGCGGCGCGCGGGCGGCGGCGCGGCCGCTCGCCCCGGTCAACCCGCTCGCGGGCGTGCTCACCCCGCCGCTGGAGCGCGCGCTCGACGCCCGCCTCGACCGCGGGGAGCAGAGCATCCTCCTGCTCAACCGCCGCGGCTACTCGGCGTTCGTACAGTGCCGCGACTGCGGCGACGTGGCGACGTGCCCCGACTGCAGCATCTCGCTCACCTTCCACCGCGCGCCCGAGCGGCTGGTCTGCCACTACTGCCAGCACCACGAGCCCGTGCGCGAGCGGTGCGCGCGCTGCCGCGGGCAGACGCTCCGGCAGCGCGGGCTCGGCACGCAGCAGGTCGAGCGGCTGCTGGCCGAGCGGTGGCCGGCGGCGCGCGTGGCGCGGATGGACGTCGACACGACGGGCGCCAAGTGGGCGCACGCCGAGATCCTCGACCGGGTGGGGCGCGGAGAGGTGGACGTGCTGTTAGGCACGCAGATGATCGCCAAGGGGCTCGACTTCCCGAACGTCACGCTGGTCGGGGTGATCGACGCCGACACGGGGATCAACCTCCCCGACTTCCGCGCCTCCGAGCGCTGCTTCCAGCTCCTGAGCCAGGTGGCCGGGCGCGCGGGGCGCGGGCCGAAGGGCGGCGAGGTCCTGATCCAGACGCGCGTCCCCACGCACCACGCCGTCCGCTACGCGCTCACGCACGATTACGCCGCGTTCGTGGCGGAGGAGCTGGCTGGGCGGCGCGAGCCGCCGTACCCGCCCACCGTGCGGCTGGCCAACGTCGTGGTGAGCGGGACGCGCGAGGGCCCGGTGGCGGAGTGCGCGGACGTCGCGGCCGCGTGGGTGCGGGGGCTCGCGCGGCGCATGGCGCGCGGCGCCAGCACGGCGACCGCCGGGAGCGACGGCACCGGCGTGGTGGTCGTCGGGCCGGCGCCGTGCCCCGTGGAGCGGATCAAGCAGCGGTGGCGCTGGCACTTCCTGGTGCGCGCCGACCAGCCCGCGGCGCTGACGCGGGCGCTCCGGTACTTCGCCGAGCGGTTCCCGGTCCCCAAGCGCGACGGGCTGCGCGTCGCCATCGACCGGGACCCCGTCGCGCTCCTGTAGGGGCGGGTCCCCGACCCGCCCGGGAGCCCCCGACCGGCCCTACCGCGTGCCCGCGCCCGCCGCAGCGAACGCCGGGGCCAGCACCTCGCGGGCCCACGCGGCGAACTCGGTGGGCGTGGTGGTCTCCGCGGTGCGGGCCTCGGGCCGCTCGAATCGCGACCGCGCCAGCCCGCCGATGAGCGCCAGGTACCCCTCGACCACGCTCGGCGTCATCCCGGCCGCGGCCAGCGCCCCGCCCACCGCCTCCAGCGGCACCTCGACGTAGTGCGCGGGCCGGCCTAACGCTTCGCCGGCCAGCGCCGCGAGCTCGCCCATGCTCAGGTCGCGCGGGCCGTGCACGCCGGCCACCGGGTGCCCCGTCCAGCCGGCGTCGAGCAGCCACCGCGCCGCCACGTCGCCGATGTCGCGCGTCGCCACCTGCGGGAAGGCGAGGTCCGGGGGGAAGTGCCCGTACACCGTCCCCGACTCGGCGATGGTGGGGAGCGCCGCGAACGTGTTCTCGAAGAAGTACGCCGGGCGCAACGCCACGACGTTCGGCGCGACGGCGCGGAGCTGCGCCTCGATCTCGCCGAGCCACGAGACCGGGCCCAGGTCGGTGCGGTGCGCGCCCTGGCTGGACAGGAACACGACGCGCGGCACGCCCGCCTCGCGCACGGCCTCGGCCGCCGCGGCGCCGAACCCGCGGTACGACTGCGCCCAATCGGCGGCGTCGTAGGTCGGCGGGACGAGCAGGAAGGCCGCGTCGGCCCCGCGCAACGCGGCGGCGAGCGCGCCGGCGTCGTCCAGCGACCCGGTGTGCGCCGTCACGCGGCCGGCGACGTCGGGCGCGAGGCGGGCGGCGTCGCGCACGAACACGTGCACGTCGGCGCCGGCGGCGAGGAGCTGCTGGACGACCCGCGAGCCGATGTGGCCGGTGGGCGTGGTGACGAGGATGCGGGACATGGGGCCGTGGTCTGAGGTGGGGCCGCGCGGGTTTGCGCGGGCGATGCCCGACAGCCTAGGTTGACTTCGCTGGACGATCCATGCGAAACCGTCGCAGCTTCTTGCGCGATCGTCCCGCCTTTTTGCTCACAAGCGGGAGCCGCGGGTGACCGACGTCCTGTCCGAGGTGCTCGGCGAGTGCCGGGTGGAGGGGAGCGTGTTCTGCCGGTTCGAGGCGGGCCGCGGCTGGGCCGTCGCCTACCCGGCCGGCGACATCGCCGCGTTCCACCTCATCACGGCCGGCACCTGCGTGGCCGAGTTCGAGGAGGCGCCGGGGGTGACCCGCCGGGTCGCGCTCGCGGCCGGCGACTACGTCGTCTTTCCGCATGGCGACGCGCACGTCCTGCGCGAGGCGGTGCCGGCCGGGCGCGGCGCGGCGCCCGTGCGCATCGACCAACTCGTCGACATGGCGCAGCCGGCGCCGCGCGCCGCCGCGCTCACGCTCGGCGCCCGCGCCGAGGGCGAGGCCCCGACTGCGCGCTACGTGTGCGGCGCGTTCCGCTTCGCCGACCCGCGCGGGAGCGGCGTGTTGGGCGTGCTGCCGCGGATGCTCCACGTGCGCCCCGGCGCGGTGCCGGCCGAGGCCGGCGGCCCGTTAGGCCCGTGGCTGGAGACGTTCCTGCAGGCCGCGGCGTGCGAGGCTGCGAGCGGGCGCCCGGGCGGGGAGCTGGTGCTCGCGCGGCTGAGCGACGTGCTGTTCGTGCACGCCGTGCGCGCCCACCTCGCCTCGGTGCCGCCGGACGCCGTGGGCTGGCTCGGCGCCCTCACCGACCCCGCCGTGGGCCGCGCGCTCGCGCTGCTGCACGGCGACCCGGCGCGCGCGTGGACCGTAGCCGCGCTGGCGCGCGAGGTGGCGATGTCGCGGTCGCGCTTCGCGGCGCGTTTCACTGCGCTCGTCGGCCGCCCGCCGCTCGACTACCTCGCGGAGTGGCGGATGCAGCGCGCGCGTGGGCTGCTGCGCGGCGGCCGCGCGAGCGTGGGCGAGGTGGCCGGCCGACTGGGGTACCGCTCGGAGGCGGCGTTCAGCCACGCCTTCCGGCGTCGCGCCGGGGTGCCGCCCGGGGCCTACCGGCGCGCCCAGCGCTCGGCCGCGGCCCTCGAGGCCGTGGGCGCGGCGCCGGCCGCGTAGTCCCTCCGGCGCCGCGTAGATTGCCGGCCGTGCCCGCCTCGCCCGCCGCCCGCTCCGCCCTCACCGGCGCCCGCCTCGCCGCCGAGTCGCGCGAGGAGGCGGTGCGCGCGCGCTTCGTCCGCGAGGTGCTGGCGCACGTGCCGATGGAGCGCGTCGCGGCGCTGCACCTGTTCGCGCCGATGCGGCAGGGCGGCGTGGAGAGCGGCGTCGCGGTCGTGGCGGCCACGCCGGACCCCTCGCCGGACGACGTGCGCCCCCGGCACACCGTCTACACGGCCCGCTACCGGCTCACGGTGCGCGGCCCGGACCGCGGGCGCTGGCAGGTGGACGTGCGCCCCGAGGCCGACGCGCCGCTGGTCACCGTCGACGCCGTGGTCCGGGGCGTCGAGCGGCGTGCCGGAGACGCCACGCCGCCGGAGCGGCTGGACCCGGGCGCCGTCGCACGCCTGGCCGGCCTGACGGAGCACGCGGCGTGACCCGACGGGCGGGGTGCGGGTGAGCGGGGCGGCCGTGGGGCTGTGGGTCGCGTTCGGCGCGGGGCTGCTCAGCTTCCTGTCGCCGTGCGTGCTCCCGCTGGTGCCGAGCTACGTCACCTTCATCACCGGCCTCAGCTTCGACGCGGCGGCGCGGGAGCGGCGGCTGGCGCTGCTGCACGCGCTCCTGTTCGTGCTCGGGTTCACGCTCGTGTTCGTGCTGCTCGGCGCCGCGTCCACCACGCTCGGCCGGCTGCTCGCTGCCTACCGCGACGTGGTCGCGCAGGCGGGCGGGGTGCTCGTGGTGCTGTTCGGGCTCTTCCTGTTGGGCGTGTTCAACGTCGGCGCCTGGCAGCGAGAGCGCCGCGTGCACCTGGCCGACAAGCCCGCCGGCTACCTGGGGACGGTGCTCGTGGGGATCGCCTTTGCCGCCGGGTGGACGCCGTGCATCGGCCCGGTGTACGGCGCGATTCTCACTTACAACCTGGGCGCCGACGCCGACGCGGCCCGCGGCGCCACCCTGCTGCTCGCCTACGCGCTCGGGCTCGCCGTGCCGTTCCTGCTTGCGGCGGTCGCGCTGGAGCGCTTCCTCGGCGCGTTCGCGCGGGTCAAGCGCCACCTCGCGCTGGCGTCGCGCGTGTCGGGGGCGCTGCTGGTCGGGGTCGGGCTGCTGATGCTCACCGGCGGCTTCGCGCGGATGGCGCCGACGCTCCAGTCCTGGACGCCCGACGTGATCCTCCGCCGGACCTGAGCCCGCGGGCGTGGCCTAACGTCGGCCGTCGCCGTTAGGCCACGCCCGCCCCGCCGAGCGCCGCCACGAGCGCCGCCGCCCGCACCGGCTTCACCAGCACGTCCCGGCACCCGGCCGCCAGGCAGCGCGCGCGCGTGTCGGGGTCGTCGTACCCCGTCAGCGCGAACGTCACGCCGGGCGCGTCGCCGGTCGCGTCGAGGGCGCGGAGCGCCGCCAGCCCGTCGCCGTCGGGGAGCGTGAGGTCGAGCAGCATCGCGGCCGGCCGCTCGACCCGCGCCGCGGCCACCGCCTCCGCCACGCTCCCCGCTGCCGCCACCCGGTAGCCGGTCGCCTCCAGCAGCACGCCTAACGCCTCGGCGACCAGCGCGCTGTCGTCCACCACGAGGACGAGCGGGAGGTCGCTCACGCGGTCGCGGCCGTGGTGGAAGTGGGAGCGGTGGCGGTGCTCGCGGCCGCGGGCGGGGCGTCGGGGCCGCCGGCGGGGCCTAACGGCGCGGGCAGCGGCTGCGGGACGGTGAAGGTGAAGCGCGCCCCCTCCCCGATCGCGCTCTCCACCCAGATCTGCCCGCCGTGCAGCTCCACGAGCTTGCGCGCGATGGCCAGCCCCAGCCCCGTCCCGTGGTGCCGCCGCGACGCCGACGAGTCTACCTGCGCGAACTCGCGGAACACCAGCTCGTGGTGCTCGGGCGCGATGCCGATCCCGGTGTCGGCCACGGTGACCGCGAGGCCGCCGTCGGCGCCCGGGGTCCACGACGCCAGCACCCGCACCTCGCCGCCGCCCGCCATCCCCGTGAAGTGGATCGCGTTCCCAACGAGGTTGCCGAGCACGTGCGACAGCTTCTCGCGGTCCGCCGTGACGGGCGGGAGCGTGTCGGGGAGGTCGGCGGCCAGGGTGACGCGGCGCCGCAGCGCGAGCGGGCCGTTCAGCTCCAACAACTGCTGCACGACGCCCGACAGCGCGAAGGTCGTGGGCGAGAGGGTGAGCTGGTCGGCGGCGCCGCGGGCGTAGGTGAGGATCTCCCCCACCATCTGCAGGAGCTGGTTGCCACCCTTGATCACGCCGTCGATGCTCGCGCGCTGGCGGTCGGTCAGCGGGCCGAGCATCCCCTCGCGCAGGATCTCGGCGTGCGTGATGATCGCGGTGAGCGGCGTGCGCAGGTCGTGCGAGACGTTGCTCAGGAACTGCGTCTTCAGCCGGTCGCGCGCCTGCAGCTCGGCGATCAGGCGCGCGGCCTCGTGCGTCTGCGCCTCGAGGCCGGCGAGCCGCCGTTCCAACAGGTCGCGGCTCGCGTCGCCGCCGGCGTAGGGCGGGGCGTCGGGGGACGTCGGGGCCATGCTCATGCTCGCAACGTACGGCGCGGCCCCGGGGCCCGCCACGCGTGCGGCGCGCTACGCCTCCCGGCGCGCTACGCCGGAACCGCGCGGGTGTCCGGCCGCGCGCCGGCGGCGTCGTGAGGGCCGTCGTCCTGGCGCGGACCGTCCCCGTTCCGCTCTTCCCCGCGGTCGACGTCGGCCTCGAGTTGCTGCCGGCGGACAAGCGTCGCGTACCGCCCGCCCGCGGCAACGAGCGCGTCGTGCGTGCCCCGTTCCACGACCCTGCCGTCGTCGAGCACCACGATGAACGCGGCGTCGCGGACGGCGCTCGCGCGGTGCGTGGCGATGAGCGTCGTGCGCCCGGCGAGGGCCGTCCGCAACCCGTCGAGGATGGCCGCCTCGGTCTGCGTGTCGACCGCCGAGAGGGCGTCGTCGAGGAGCACCACCCGCGGCCGCCGCGCGAGCGCCCGCGCGATGGCGGCGCGCTGCTTCTGCCCGCCGCTCAGGTTGACGCCGCGCTCGCCTAACAGCGTCTCGAACCCGCCGGGGAACTCCGCGATGGTCCCCGTCAGGTGGGCCACGTCGGCAGCCCAGGTGACGAGGTCGTGCGGCGTCGGCTCGGCGGCGCCGGCGCTGGCTTCCTGCAGCCGCGCCGGCACGCCCTCGCCGCCGCCGGTCGCGTCCGGCGGCAGGCCGTAGCGGATGTTCTCGGCGATGGTCTCGCTGAACAGCAGGCTCTCCTGCGGCACGAACCCGACCTCGGCGCGGAGCGCGTCGGGGTCGAGGGCGCGGAGCGGCACCCCGTCCAGGAGCACGTCGCCCTCCTCGGGGTCGAACAGCCGCGGCACCAGCTCCAAGAGGGTGCTCTTGCCGCTTCCCACCGCGCCCACCACGCCAACCGTCGCCCCCGCGGGCACGGTGAACGAGACGTCGCGCAGGACCCACCGGCGCGCGTCCTCGGCCTCCGCGGGCGCGGTGGCGCGCGCGGGGTAGCGGAAGCCGACGCCGCGGAACTCGAGCGTGCGCCCGCCGCCGGTGGCCGGCGGGAGCGGGCGCGGCGCGGCGGCCCTCGTCAGCAGCGGCCGCGCGTCGAGCACCTCGGCGATGCGCGCCATGCTCGCCGCGCCCCGCTGGAACAGGTTGGTCGTCCACCCGAGCGCGATGAGCGGCCAGGTGAGCATCGCCAAATAGATCCCGAATGCGACGAACGCGCCGACGCTGATCCGCCCCCCCAGCGCCAGCGACCCGCCGAGCCCGAGCACTACCACGGCCCCCGCGCCGGCGAGCAGCCCGAACGACGGGTTCATCACCCCGTTGAGCCGCGCGAGCGCGACGTTGCGCTCGGCGTACACGGCGTTGGCGGCGTCGAAGCGGGCGACTTCCGCGGCCTCCTGCCCGTACGCCCGCACCACGCGCGTGCCGGCGAGGTTCTCCTGGGCCCGCGTGGTGAGCACCCCGAACTGCTCCTGCACGGCCTCGAAGCGGTCGTGCACGACGCGGCCGAGCCGGATCATCACGAACGGCAGCCCGGCCATGGGCAGCAGCGCGAGGCCGGTGAGCCGGGCGTCGATGCGCAGCATGAAGACGAGCGCGAACGCGCCGCCGGCCACCGTGTTGACGAGGTACATGATGGCCGGCCCGGCGGCCATGCGCACCGCGCTCAGGTCGTTGGTGAGCCGGGCCATCAGCTCTCCCGTGCGCCACCGGCCGGCAGCCGCGACGTCGAGCGTGAGGAGGTGCGCGAAGGCCGCGTCGCGCAGGTCGGTCTCGACCAGCCGGCTGACGCCGTTCAGGATCTCGCGCATCCCGTAGCGCATCGCTCCGCCCACCAGCGCGGCCGCGAGCATCCAGCCCGCGTACTGCCACGTGTGGCCCGCGCCGCGCCCGTCGCGCAGCCCGTCCACCGCCGCCTGCAACAGCCACGGCACGACGCTGCCGACGGCGGCCGACGCGACCACGAGCACCAGCCCCCACGTGAGGCGCGCGCGGTACGGGCGCAGGAACGGGAGCAGCCGCGCGAGCGTGCGGAGCGTCTGCCGGCGGCGGGGGGCCGCCTGCGGGGGCGTGGCGCTCGTAGGCGCCGCCGCGGTGACGCTCGCGCTCACGGCGCGTCCTGGGCCGCGACGGGGGCCCGTCGGGTGGCACCGTGCCGTGGGCCGCGGGTATGATGCCCTCGCGCGACGCCCGGCCCGCCCTCGCCGCCCCGACCCGCGCCCGACCCTACCCCAGCCCCCCGGAGACGCCGCATGGCGCAATATACCCGCCGCCGGACCTCGCCCGCCCTCGCGATCGGCGTGGCCGCGCTCGCCGCCGCCGCGTGTGGCGGGGACAACCGGCGCACCGAGGCCGCGCTGTCGCAGGACTCCGCGCTCGCCCGCGACCTGTCGCTCGCGCAGGCGGCGGACAGCGCGCGCCAGCCGCAGCTCCAGGACGTGCCCGCGACCCCGCCGCCCGCTGCGGTGCCGCCCGCGCCCGAGCCGGCCCCGGCGCCCGCCCCGGCGC
>ERZ1066119.1382-NODE-1382-length-13014-cov-11.941662_pt1 | contig 13014 bp, 19 predicted proteins | sample MGYA00382766_ERZ1066119 | MGnify/ENA primary metagenome ERZ1066119 (study PRJEB33369, sample SAMEA5778349) | biofilm metagenome | biome: Industrial cooling water; feature: Water cooling tower basin; material: Biofilm | place: United Arab Emirates | collected...
CATGGCTGATCGCCGGTCAATTGTGCCTTCGAGGTCACCGTTGGCTCGCCGTTGGGCCGTCGGCCGGCCAAGCTTGCTGGTGGTTAACAGCGGAACGTGGAGGCCTGGCTGCCATTGGACCGCCGGCGACATGGAACCCGAGACAGTCTGGAAGCGCCGAAACCACGATTAATGAAACTGGAGCGGGCGAAGGGATTCGAACCCTCGACCCCAACCTTGGCAAGGTTGTGCTCTACCCCTGAGCTACGCCCGCTCTGGCGTTGCCGGTTCCGCCCGCGTTGGCGCAGGGGGTCGGCTCGGGAGGCGGGCGATTAGCAGCGGGATTTTGCCTTCGCAAGCCCCAATGTCGCCCGCTGCTCAGCCGTTGCGATCCGCCCTTCACAAGCGCGCTGCGCAGGTCCACATGTGCGCGGACCCACAACAACAAGGACGAATGGCAGCGTGGCAAGCTTGGGCCTCAATCTCGACGAACAAAAGGCAGTCGACCGCTTTCGCAAGACCGTCGTCGAGCCGTCGATGGCCAACCTCGTCATTCTCGACTTCTGGGCCGAATGGTGCGGGCCGTGCAAGGCGTTGACGCCCGTTCTGGAAAAGGTCGCGACCGACTATGCCGACAAAGGCGTGGTGTTGGCCAAGGTCAATGTCGATGAGGAACAGTTCATCGCCAGCCAGTTCCAGGTCCGGTCCATCCCCACCGTCTATGCCATGTTCCAGGGACAGCCTGTCGCGGACCTTACCAATGCGCGCAGCGAAAGCCAGCTTAAGCAGGTGCTCGACCAGTTGCTCGCGCAGCTCCCCATCGGCGGCGCGGCGGGCGAGGCTAAGGCGGAAATCGCCCAGTTCACTGCCATGGGCGAACAAGTGCTGGCCGAGGGCGAGGCGGACCGTGCGGCAGGCATTTTCTCACAGGTGGTCGAGATGGCGCCCGAAGATGCTGGCGCCCATGCCGGCCTGATCCGAGCGCTCGCCCAAGCCGGGAGGGCCGAGGAAGCCGAAGCCGCGCTCGCGGCCGCGATGGCCACGCCCTCCGTAGCCTCCGATCCCGCGCTAACCCAGGCCAAGAGCGCGCTCGAGCTTCTCGCCGACCGCCCTGACGAGGGCGAATTGGCGAGCCTTCGCAGCGCTGCAGGCACAGACCCAGCCAATATGGACGCTCGCCTCGCCTATGCCGAGGCAGCCTTCGCCGCCGGGCAGCGCGATGCCGCCGCCGACGAACTTCTCGCCATGATCCATGCTGACCGCGAGTGGAACGATGGTGCCGCGCGGGCAACTTTGGTCAAGATGTTCGAGGCTGTGGGTCTCGAGGACGCCTGGGTCGTCACCACCCGCCGCCGCCTCTCGCGGCTGCTGTTTGGCTAAGCTGTGCGGCTGTCCATCTTTCCCCTCCCGGGCGCGATCCTCTTCCCAGGGTTAGCGCTACCGCTGCATATCTTCGAACCGCGCTATCGGGCGATGGCCAGCGACGCGCTTGCCCGCGACCGCCGCATCGCCATGATCCAGCCGCAGCGCAGCGGTGAAGGCGCGCCATTGTTCGAGGTCGGCTGCGTCGGCCGGATTGGCGAGGTCGAAGCGCTCGAAGACGGACGCTACAATCTCGTGCTTGAAGGCGAAACTCGCTTCCGCCTCGTCCGCGAGCTCGATGTCACGACACCATTCCGTCAGGTCGAGGGCGAGCCGATCGAGGACGACAGCGAGGCCGTCCTAGCGCATGTCGAACGGGCCGCCTTCGAGCAGGAAGCTCGCGCCTTCGCGGACGCTCAGGGCTACAGCGTGGACTGGGATGCCGTGACGCGGCTCGACGATCAGACGCTGATCAACGGCGTATCCCAGATCGCGCCCTTCGATTTTGCTGCCAAGCAGGCGCTGTTGGAAGCTCCCGATCTCTCCGCCCGCTGCGAGCTACTCATCCAGCTTATGCAGTTCTTTGCGCTGCGCGATGACGATGATGGCGGCCGCGTGACCTTGCAGTAGTAACTAACCACCAAAGGCGCTCTTCAAACCGTCGATCACATATTGTGCAGCCAGTGCGGCCAGCAGGACGCCAAGGAGGCGCGTAATCACGGCCTCCACCCGGTCACCGAACAACCGCATGAGGGGGCCCGCGGCGACCAGCGCGGCGAGGGTCAGGAGTAGCACCAGAAGCAGCGCCGCGAGCACCATCAACGTGCCTTGCGTCCCGCTGGATTTCGACATCAGCAGCATGATCGACGCGATCGCGCCGGGGCCGGCGAGCATCGGCATAGCCATTGGAAAGACCGAGACGTCTTCCACCTCCGGTGTGGCGGCGATCTTCTCGGCACGCTCCTCGCGGCGCTGGGTCCTTTTCTCAAACACCATGTCGAGCGCAATGAGGAACAGCATCAGCCCGCCGGCGATGCGGAAGCTGTCGAGTTCGATGTGGAGTGCGCCCAGCAACGCTTCGCCGAACAAGGCGAAGAGCAAGAGAATTGCGCCAGCGATCAGTGTCGCGCGGATCGCCATGTTGCGGCGCTGAGCCTGGGTAGCGCCCTTCGTGAGCCCGGCATAGATCGGCGCGCAACCGGGCGGATCGATCACCACGAACATGGTGATGAAGGCCGACAGGAAGAGTTCCGTGAGGTCCGGGGTCATGCCGGGCAGGTCGGCCGCGGGGATCCCGCGGTGGCGGCCGGCGCTGTCGCCCTGGCGCTGAAGACTTGGGTCATGGCGCCATCGCGGCGCGCTGTAACGGTGAAGCGCCGGCTGCAATCGGACGAGAGCTCCGTCGCCCAGGCCAGCGTGCCATCATCCGACCGCCCGGATTGCCAAGCAAGCCCACGCCGTGCCTTCTGGCGGGGATCGCCGAGGCGGCGCTTACTGCATTCAGCAACCTCAGCAGCTATCATTTCGGGTTTGGTATAGGCTGCGTCGGCATCGAGACCTTGGTCGAGCACCCACCGATACTCGCCGTTGTCTTGGCGCTGCCAAATCGTGGCAAAGCGGGTCTTGCGCCCATCTGGCCAAGTAGCGGGACCGGTCGAAAGCGCGAAGCTGCCGTCGCAGCTCGACCAAACCATATCAGGCTCCCACAGAATCGGTTGGGCAGGATCAGGCAAACCCCGCAGCGCAGCCTTGACGTTCTGCCAACCGGGGGCAGGCCAGATCGCATCATCCGTTGCGGTGGCGCGAAAGGCCGTCCAGGTGCCCTTCTCGCGGGCCATCCGTGCGAACGCCAGTTCGGCCGCGATGACCGCGCTGGGCTGGGCGGCAGAGCCGAGGAACACAGCGCGGCGTTCGTCGAGGCCGGGGGAGGGGGCGCAAGCCGCGAGCAGGGCGCATGCAGCGACAGCCAGCGTCCGCTTCATATCGCCTCCTCCGCGAGCGGCAGCCCGGCGCTGCGGTAGGCCGCGACCAGCGTGTTGCGCAGCAGCACTGCAATCGTCATTGGGCCCACGCCCCCAGGCACGGGCGTGACGGCTCCAGCGACCTGTAACGCGCTGCCGAAATCCACATCCCCGACCAGCCGTCCTTTCGCTTCACCCTGTGCAGCCGGAAGCCGATTGATACCGACATCGATCACCGTCGCGCCAGGCTTGAGCCAATGCCCTTTGACCAATTCCGGCCGGCCGACCGCGGCGATCACAATGTCCGCACGGCGCACGAGTTCGGGCAGATCACGTGTGCGGCTGTGCGCGACCGTAACGGTGCAGCTTTCTTGAAGCAGCAATTGCGCCATCGGCTTACCCACAATGTTGGAACGGCCGATCACAACGGCGTCGAGCCCCGAGAGGTCGCCGAGCCGATCCTTCAGCAACATCAAGCAGCCTAGCGGGGTGCAGGGGACAAAGCCGGACAGACCCACCGCAAGCCGGCCCGCGTTGACTACTGTAAAGCCATCAACGTCCTTATCGGGCAATATGGCGGCGATCACAGCGGCTTCGTCCATGTGGTCGGGCAGCGGGAGCTGGACGAGAATGCCGTCGACCAAGGGATCAGCGTTGAGGGTCTCAACGAGCGCCAGCAATTCAGACTCCGAGGAATCGGCCGCGAGGCGATGTTCGAAGCTAGCCATTCCCGCTTCGATAGTCGCCTTGCCTTTCGCCCGGACATAAACCTGGCTCGCCGGGTCTTCGCCGACCAGAACGACCGCCAACCCCGCTTGTCGACCGGTTTCCGCTTCAAAGCGGTGAGCATATTCGCTCACCCGCTCTCGCAAGGCGAAAGCGAACGCCCGCCCATCGATGACCTCTGCTGTCATCAGGCGATCATGATCCCGTTGAGGATGATCAGCAGCACGTTGAGCAGTATGATCAGTACGAGCGGCGAGAAGTCGATGGCCCCGGTCGCGGGCAGGATCTTGCGGATTGGCCGATAGACCGGTTCCAGCAGCCGATTGATCGCGTCGTAGAAGCTGAACAGGAACTGATTGGAACTGTTCACCACGTTGAAAGCGAACAGCAAGCCGATGATGAATTGAATGATGATCAGCATCACCAACACATTGGTGAGCATCGAGACGATCTCGTAAATGACCTGAAGCGCCTGCATCGAATTTCCCGAGTGGTGATTTCCCGCCTGTCTTAGAGAGCTAACACGCGGTGGGCCAGCATCATTGCATGGAAGGTGCGTGCGTGGCCCTGTCGGCTGTGATCAGCGTACCAGCGCCCCGCGCAGTGAAGAACTCCAGTAGCATTGCATGGGGCACGCGGCCGTCCAACACCACGGCGGCTTCGCAGCCGGCCTCGAGCGCTGCCACGCAAGTTTCCAGTTTGGGAATCATGCCGCCGCGAATGGTGCCGTCCGCCTGCAACGCTTTGATGTCGCTGGGGCTGAGGTCAGTGAGCAATTTACCCTCCTTGTCGAGCACGCCGGGCACATCGGTCAGCAGCAACAGCCTTGCAGCACCCAGCGCCCCGGCCAAGGCGCCGGCCATGGTGTCGGCATTGATGTTGTAAGTATGCCCGTCATCCCCTGCGCCGATAGGGGCCACCACGGGGATCAAGCCGGCTGCAACCGCTGTGTCGATTATGCGCGGGTCGACATGTACGGGCTCGCCGACGAAGCCGAGATCGAGCGCGCGCTCGATATGGCTATCGGGGTCCTTGGTCGTGCGCGTGACCTTGGCAGCGGTGACGAGCCCACCGTCCTTTCCCGAAATGCCGAGCGCTCGCCCGCCGGCCCGCACGATCCAGCCCACGAGTTGCTTGTTGATCGCGCCCGACAGAACCATTTCCGCTACCTCGGCGGTGGCCTTGTCGGTCACGCGCAGACCGTCCACGAACGTGCTCTCGACGCCCAGTTTCTTGAGCATCGCCCCGATTTGCGGACCGCCGCCGTGCACGACAACGGGATTGATGCCCACCGCCTTGAGCAACACGACATCGGCGGCGAATTCCAGAGCGGCGCTTTCGTCGCCCATCGCATGGCCACCATATTTCACCACGAAGGTGCGGCCGGCGTAGCGCTGTAGATAGGGGAGCGCTTCGATCAGCGTTTCCGCCTTCGCGCGGATCGCTGCCAGGTCCGGTCTAGGCTCGCTATCGCTCATTGGCGTGTCGTTAGCGAGGGAGGCGATTGGTGGAAAGCACTCCGTTGCCGGGAATTTGGGCGTCCCGAACCTAATGATGACCGGGAGATCCCTAGTCGCCGAGGATGCGAGGCGGCGTGAGGCGGGCAAGACCCTTAGCCGTAACGCAAAGGCGGCGCTCCGCAGAGGAACGCCGCCCGTGTACTGAAAGCTGGAGCGATCAGCTGATCGCGTGCTTCAGCTGGCTCATCTCATCATGACCGGCGCGAACCGATTGCCAGGCTTCCTCGATCGCAGAGCGGGCTTCGGCCGGCAGATCCTTGTTCTGCATCACGGTCTCGAACTTCTCCTTGAGATAGTCCTCGCCGCGCTCGACCTCGTTGACGATCGCCTGGTCATCCTTGCCCACAACGGCTTCCTTGAGGTTGATCCAGCCGCGGTGGATCGCGCCGGCGGTGGTGCCATCGTCTTCGGGATTGCCACCCAAGCGTGCGACCGCCGCCTGTAGTTTGGTCACGGCTTGCTGGCGTTCGCGAGCGCGGGCGTTGAACATTTCCGCGTAGCGGCTGTTTTCCGTATCGGCGGCAGCTTTCTGGTAGCCATCGACCGAGTCAAGCAGAGTGCCGATCAGAGTATTCAAAGCCGTGGTATCGCCGGCATTCCCGGTGCGAGTGTAGTCGTCGTTATGCATCGTAAGCGACCTTCTGTTTTGATGAATGGGGACGATCAGTAAGCGCATGGGCACGCCGCGGGTTCCGAATGGCCGGCTTTGCGTGTTGCAAGCGGCCATGCGGACTGTCACGACCAGTCGATGATACGACGAAGCTTCGCGTCCGCCTGCGCCCTGTTACTCTCAGGCTGCGCCACCATCGATGATCGCGCTCCTCAGTCTCGCTTCTGGCAGGCGCTAAGCAGCCATTGCGGCAAGGCCTATGCGGGCAGCATGGTCAGCGATGAGGCAGCCGATGCTGCCATGCGTGGCGCCGCCATGGTGATGCATGTGCGGCGCTGTTCCGTCGACCGGATCGAGGTGCCCTTTCATGTCCAACGAGCAGACGGCATTTGGGACCGCAGCCGCACCTGGGTTCTGACGCGGACGGCGAGCGGCCTGAGGCTCAAGCATGATCACCGGCATGAGGACGGCACAGCGGATGTGCTCACCATGTATGGTGGGGACACAGCCGGCGCTGGCACGGATCTGGCGCAGGATTTCCCGGTCGATGCCGAGAGCAAGGCGCTGTTCGCGCGCGAAGGGCGGAGCGTTTCGCTGACCAATGTCTGGACGGTGGAGGTCGATCCGGCCGGAACGCCCGGGGCGGCCTTCGCCTATCGCCTGCGCCGTCAGCCTCCCAATGCGCGCGACTTTCATGTCGCCTTCGATCTTACTCGCCCGGTTGCCCCGCCACCGGCGCCATGGGGCCAAGACTAGACGAAGCGCTCAGTCCCCGCCGCCGTCCCCGCCGTCCGAAGCCGCGTCGGCATCATGGTCGGTCGTTTTACGGCCATCCCCCGCTGCGCCACTTGCCGCAACCGAGCCGTTCTCGCTCCGCCGCTGCTCCTCCACCTGCCTGGCCTGCTCGCGCCGGGCTTTGGCTGCTGCGCCCGAAAAGGCGGGGATCAGCGCGATGAACACCGCCAGCAAGGCGATCCAGATTGCGATATCGTCCATCGCGGCCCCTCCGCCCGGCTCCACCAAAGTCTCCGGGCATCATGCCGGGAATTGGGGGCGGCGCAAGAGCCTGGCCGGGCCGATCCCCAAGATCGACGGCCGCCCTCCGGGGAGAACGGCCGCGCAAGTTGGGCCGGCTGGCCGCGTGGATCAGCTGCCGTTCAGCCCTTCCTCGTCCTCTTCGTCGTCATCGCTGAAGCCGGCATTCTCGCCCTGCTCGGCCTGGGCGCCGCTCTGGTTCCAGCTGTTCTCGTCGGCGATGCCGGTGCCCATGTCGCCGGTCTGACCGCCGCCCGAGCCGCCGCCGAGGCCAGTGTCGGTCTGGCGCATCTCGCCATCCTGGCCCGATCCGCGCTGGCTGCCGTAATCGGCCTGCTCCTGCTGGCCGCCAAGGCCGAGGCCGGTCGCGCCGGTCTGGCTGCCGTCTTGCCCGCCAGTGCCGCCGCCGGAACCCTGGCCCTGCAGCTGCTGGCCGCTGAAGCTGCCACGATCGCGCTCGCCCTCAGCCTGGCCGCCGGAGGCCGGATCGCTTTGCTGGCCCGATTGCTGGTTCTGCTGACTCTGCTGGCCGCCATCGGTCTGGCCCATGCCGCCCTGCTGCTGCTGGCCGCCCTGGCCCTGGTTGTCGTTGCTCTGGTTCATCGTCGCTCTCCTCTTCGCTCAAATCGTCCGCGTTTGTCCGGACCCGATTAACCAAGTGCGCGGCGAGGCGAAGGTTCCTGCGCTGCGATGGAGCGCTTGGCGCTTGCGCCCGGCGCCATGGGCGGGGTCAGGCGGAGGCGGTGCCGCGCCGTTCCTCTGGCCAGGATCGCAGACGGCGGTGTTCGTAACAATCGCGAATGTGGCGGTTGAAATAGACGCCTTTGGAGAAGGCCGCGCGCATCGCCTGCGCCTCTTCTTCCGGCACGGCGAGATAGCGATAGATGCGCCCGGTCACGAATTCGACGTCGAGTGCCTGCGCTTCTGCGCGCCAGGCGAAGCGGCGGATGACGGTCGAAGGCATGGCCGGACAATGCCCGGAAGGCCGAAAAGGCGCCCGGGCGTGGACCGCATAATAGCATTAATGAAACTGTGGCTTTCATCCCTCCCACGCATCCATCGCCTCGGCCGCCAAGTGCCGATCGAGCTGGGCCATATGCTGGAGAAGCGCTGAATTATCGGGCTTTTTCATGACGCCGGCGAAACAACCAGAGCGCACCAGCACCTGCATCAGCCCCACGCGGGAGCGATAATGCGCGGGCAGGCCTGTGGACTTTGCCTGGGCGAGCTTAACCGGGGTGACGGGAAAGCCCATGGCCGCATCCCATGCCGCGGCGAACCCCGCCGCGCCCGGACGCTTGCGCAGGCGATAGGCGCTCTCCCGCCCCATGCCCACCGCCTTCGCCGCCGCGACGACGCTGCGCGTTTCGTAAAGCATGCCGATAAAGGAGACCTGCCGTGCGGGCGTCCATCCATCGTGCCGCTTGCCCACGGGCACCGGGTGGAAGGAGGGAATGCGCCGGCGCGGACGGCCGGTGCGGGCCGGAGGAGGAGGATAGTGCTTCATGCACGACAGGCTGCACTGGCGCGCGGCATGTAGGAAAGCGGGTTGTCGCGTGGTGTAGGATTCTCGAAGGAAGAAATCTTTCGTGCTTCGTGGCTTCGTGTGAGCACAAGCCGGTTCACACGAAGCCACGAAGACACGGGGAGGGCGGCGCTTACCTTTGGTTCGCCTGGGCTCGCACGGCGGCGAGGCCCTGGCGGGTGATGCGATAGGGGCCGCCACCGCTGCTGGCGATGAAGCCACGGCGCCGGAGCCGCTGGAACGTTTCCATGCGGCAATCGATCAGCCGGTGCCCGTCGCGGTTGTAGCATTCGACGGAGCTGATCTTGGGCTTCCTTTTGAGCGCAGGTTCGGAGCCCGGCACGGGCTCCGCAAGGCCGACCGGCCGCCGGCCAGTCAGGCCAGAAGCCGAGGGGCCGGACGGCCCCGCCGGCGCCTGAGGCGCCAACAAGGACTCCCCCTCACGCCGCACTAGGATTACCCCACCTTGGGCGAGGGCATGGAGCGTGCGCTGCTCCATCTTCGAGATGTTCATTGCTGTGTGATCCTGAGCCGAAAAGCGCGGCCAGCGAACAGGCGCGCGCAGAGACGGCAGCCGCTTTTGGGGCGGCCCCGCGGGCTTGGGAGGATCGGCCGGCCCAGAAGCCGGCGCCGCCCATCAGGCGATCACAGTTTCCTGCATAGTGCGGTTCGGATTTAGCCCGGAACGGCTTCCAGCGAAAGAGGGCCGCTTTCACGCTTTATTGAGGCTGGCTGCCGCAGACTGCGGTCATGGCCGAAGTCCTCCCGTTTCGCCGGACCGCGCGCTGGACGAAGGCGAGCGACTATGGCGTGCCCACAAAGCGTCGGGGTGAAAGTGGCGGCAACGGCGGCTGGCTAGAAGCCGCGCGAGAGACTGGCCCAATCCTGTGGGCCGCACCGCTGGCATTGGGCGTGGCGGTGTTCCTGGCGCTTTCGCCAGAAGTGCAGGAGGGAGGGGTCGCCGCAGCGGTGCCAATCTCCGGGGCGAGCGACCGCGAGAGCGCCAGTTTCGGCACCTGCGGCGCCTTCGCCTCGCGCCAGGCTTGCGTGATCGACGGCGACACCTTCTGGTATCGCGGCCAGAGAATCCGCGTGGCCGACATCAACACGCCCGAAACGAGCAGCCCGAAATGCGCCACCGAGGCCGCGCTGGGCGCAAAGGCCACCCGCCGCTTCGCCGAACTGATGAGCGCCGGCGCCTTCACGCTGGAGCCCATCGACCGCAGCCACGACCAATACGGCCGCGCGCTCTACGTGGTGACGCGCGGTGGGAGGCGCTTGGGCGAGGTGCTGGTGAGCGAAGGGCTGGCGGAGGAGTGGCAGGGATTTCGGCGGGAGTGGTGCTAGGGGGCCAGCGTCAGCGATAAGGCTCGCAGGCGATGCCGTCCCCGTCGCCGTCCATGCCTTCGCGATAGCCCGGCTGCCCCGCATAGATCGGGGCGGCTCCGGCAGCCCGGGCCTCGTCGCAGCCCGAGTAATAGACGCTGCTTTCAACCGCCGCTTCGGATGCTTGTTGGCGTTCATCCGCACTGGACGCGAGTGACCAGGGGTTGTCCGACGACATGTATTGCTGCTCCTGCGAGCCGGCTGCGCTCCATCCCGGCGACAGGCTCATGGTGCCGCCAATCGCCGTCACGGCGAGGGCACCAGCATAGCCCAGCGTCTTGGCAATCCCCGATCGCATGAGGAGAGGTTGGCGAAAGAACATTGAAAAAGCATGAAATCGTCGGTCGCACCGATCTTCCCGCCGGACGTGATGGCGGGCGTAAATCCGTTAGACCACACCCACGACCGCTATGGCCGCGCGCTGTTCACGGTGACCAGCGGCGGCGAGAGCGTCGGCGCCGCGCTGACGCGCGAGGGACCGGCGAAGGAGTGACGGGCGTATCGGCGGAAGCGATGCTAGACCACGCGACACCGACCATCATCACCTTGGGGAGTCGCCTTGACGTCAGAGGGGTTCGTAGAGATCTCGAATAGCGCCCGGTCGTGGGGCTCGGGCCTCCGGGAAAGATTCATAGAACCTGTTTTCGAGCTGCTGCTTATTTCGAGCGCCCTTACCGATACCTACAAATTGCCAGATTTGGGCTCGAACCGCGGGTGTACCAACTTCTTCATCAAGGAACTGCCACATCTTGTACCGCCGACCGCCGTTGGCGTAGACCACAGGGTTTTTCTCATCTAGCAATTCAAGAATTGCGCCGTTCGAGTTCAGAAGCGGCTCGTAGATATACTTCCGGATCAGTTTCGAGAAAAACTTAGGATGCTTCGTTGAGTCGGGGTTGAGACGTTTTAGGCCATAGGTTTTGTAGAAGATCTCAAAAAGATCTTCCGGAAACTCGCGTTCTTCCCATTTTCGCGCCTCTTCGCGGATGCATTTCTGCCAGAGTTGGCGATACTCTTCCCGTCGTTTGTCGGCGATGAAGCCAGTAGCCTCGTCAATCAACGCGACGATGCCGACCTTAGCCGCAGCGCGGATTATGATTTCTGCCTGCTTCGCTAGGAATTTTTGATTGGGCAGCAGGTGAGGCTCGGCGTCTATCAGCGCATCGCACAGATCGATCAACACTGTCGCTTCGTACCCGTGAGCGGGGTCGCCATTTAGAGGCTTGAAAACGATATGGCGCTCGACCTTTTCGCGAACTTCGGTGGGAATCTTCGAGCCGAGCGTCTTTCCGCTCAATGTTTTCATGAACGCATTACCGCCGTCGGATTGTAGGCCGATCGCGCGGGCCATTGCTCTTTTGTGGATCAACCGGCGACCGTCCCGCAGGACGTAACAGTCGATCTTTACGTTCCCGATCGGCAGAATACCTTGAGATTCTGCCTCAGGCATTTCCCCGCGAGTTTCGGGCATCGCCCAGCGAGCCGTAGCGGCGGCGCGGGCTATTTCGGTGCGCTCGGCCTTTGTTAGCTTGGTGGCTCGAGCCTTTCCTCCAGCACTCTGTGGCGAATCGGGCATTGCGCGTCCTTTCGATCAAGGCTCGCCCACTAGCATGCATGCCGCAATGCGTGCAAGCATATGCTTGCAGATATTTATCGATGCTTGCTATCTCACTCCGCCGCCACGCTCCCCGCGCCCGCGCCGCCAGCATCAAACAACCCCGGCCCCTCGGCCGCGTCGCCTTCGCCCGCCTCGTTCGCCGGGGAGCCCACCTTGGCCTTCTGGCGCTTGTCGAAGCTCGACCAGACGTCGTTCCAGTTGCCGCGGGTGGCGCCCTTCGAATATTCGGTCGCGCGGGTTTCGAAGAAGTTGGCGTGCTCCACCCCGTTAAGTAGCGGGGCGAGCCAGGGGAGGGGGTGGTCCTCCACCATGTAGATCGGCCTGAGGCCTAGCTGGCCCAGCCGCCAATCGGCGATGTAGCGGATGTAGCGCTTGATCTCGTTCGCGGTCATGCCGGGCACCGGGCCCTGCTCGAAGGCGAGGTCGATGAAGGCATCCTCCAGCCGCACCGTCTTCTGGCACATGTCCATGATGTCTTCCTTGACCGTCTTGGTCAGGCAGTCGCGCTCGCGCACGAATTCATGGAACAGGCGGGTGATGCCTTCGCAATGCAGGCTCTCGTCGCGCACCGACCAGCTCACGATCTGGCCCATGCCCTTCATCTTGTTGAAGCGCGGGAAGTTCATCAGCATGGCGAAGCTGGCGAAGAGCTGGAGCCCTTCGGTAAAGCCACCGAACATCGCCAGCGTGCGGGCGATGTCCTCGTCGCTGTCGACGCCGAACTGCTGCAGGTAATCGTGCTTGGCCTTCATCTCCTCATATTCGAGGAACATGCCATATTCGCTCTCCGGCATGCCGATGGTGTCGAGCAGGTGCGAATAGGCGGCGATATGCACCGTCTCCATATTGGAGAAGGCGGCGAGCATCATCTTGATCTCGGTCGGCTTGAACACGCGGCCGTATTTCTCGTGGTAGCAATCCTGCACCTCGACATCGGCCTGGGTGAAGAAGCGGAAGATCTGCGTGAGCAGGTTCTTCTCGTGCTCGGAGAGTTTCTGGGCCCAGTCGCGGCAATCCTCGCCCAAGGGCACTTCCTCGGGCATCCAGTGGATCTGCTGCTGGCGTTTCCAGAACTCATAGGCCCAGGGGTATTCAAAGGGCTTGTATGTCTTGCGGGCCTCTAGCAACGACATCTGGTGTTCTCCGGCGTTTCGCGTGAACGACTCATATAGGCTGGAAGCGCGCGATTACGAAGCGATTGTGGGATGATTCGGCGGGGATAATCCCGGGATGGTCTGCGCTCGGCGCAGTTCGGGAACGGCGCGGCCCGGGCATGGTTAACGCTCACGAAG
>ERZ1066119.1385-NODE-1385-length-13002-cov-7.594887_pt1 | contig 13002 bp, 15 predicted proteins | sample MGYA00382766_ERZ1066119 | MGnify/ENA primary metagenome ERZ1066119 (study PRJEB33369, sample SAMEA5778349) | biofilm metagenome | biome: Industrial cooling water; feature: Water cooling tower basin; material: Biofilm | place: United Arab Emirates | collected...
CCCCTCCCGCAAGCGGGAGGGGAGGACAGCCCCTAGACGCCCCTCTGATCCTCCCCTACCTCACGCCCCATGCAACGCCAGATCGACATCGAGGCGCTCTGCGCCGAGAAGGGCCTCCGGATTACCGAGCAGCGGCGCACCATTGCCCGCATCATCTCGGAGTCCGAGGACCATCCCGACGTCGAGACCCTTCACGAACGGGCGAGCGCGGTCGACCCCAACATCTCCATCGCCACCGTTTATCGGACCGTTCGCCTGTTCGAGGAGGCCGGCATCCTTGAGCGGCACGAGTTCGGCAACGGCCGTTCCCGCTACGAAGCGGTGACCGACGAGCATCACGATCATCTGATCGACGTCGAAACGGGCAAGGTGCTCGAATTCCACGACCTCGAGCTTGAGGAATTGAAGCGCCGCGTTGCCGAACGCCTTGGCTTCCGGCTCGTCGATCACCGCCTGGAGCTGTACGGCGTTCCCCTCAGCCGCGACGGCTGACCCTTGGCGCCCCTCTCCCAGATTGACGCCGAAGGCGGCAACGCGGGGGAGGTGCCCCGTATGGGCGGAGGGGGCTTCGCGACCCGCGTCCGCGCTGCCCGCCGCCTCGCCGGCATGGCCCTGTGGCTCGCTTTCTGCGTCATCTGCCACTTCATCGTCCGGCCGTTCGGAAGAAGCCCCTGGCCCCGCCGCTTGCTGCGGGGCATCGGCTGGCTTGCCGGCGCGCGGGTCACCACTCGTGGTTCAAAGCCCACCGGACAGACGCTGATCGTCGCCAATCATGTCAGCTGGCTCGACATTCCCGTCCTCGCCGGAGCCACCAACTGCGCCTTTGTCGCCAAGGAGGGGCTAAGATCCCACGCCTTCATGCACTGGCTGTGCGTCCAGAACGGCACTGTCTTCGTCGACCGCGACCGCAAGGCCAGCGTGGGCGACCAGCTCGCGCAGATGGAAGCCGCCATCCGCAGCCACAAGCCCTTGTGCCTGTTTCCCGAAGGCACGGTCGGCGACGGCGGCCGGCTCCTCCCTTTTCGTTCGAGCCTCCTCAAGCTCGCCGAGGACCCGCCACTTCCGCTTACCGTTCAGCCCGTCGCCATCGACTATGGCCCCCATGCCGCCGAGTTCGGCTGGCCCCAGGGTGAACGCGGCGTGGACAACTTCTTACGACTAGTTGGGCGCAAGGGGACGGTCGCCGTCACCCTTCACTTCCTCGAGGCGCTGGCCCCCGGCAAGGACCGCAAGCAGCTCGCCCGCGAAAGCCATGCTGCCGTCGCCGCAGCGCTCGCACTTGGCCGATCGCCTTCGCTGCAAGGCGCCGGCTGCACCGCGCCCGCTGGCGAAGCCACCTGCTCCCGAGTATAGGCCCGCCACCATGCCTGCCCCCAAGACCTTCGCCATCAAGTCCTTCGGCTGCCAGATGAACGTCTATGACGGCGAGCGCATGGCCGAGCTGCTCGGGGCCGAGGGCATGACCGCCGCGGAAGCGGGGACGGACGCGGACCTTGTCGTCCTCAACACCTGCCACATCCGCGAGAAGGCCGCCGAAAAGGCCTATAGCGAGGTCGGCCGGCTCCGCCGCGAGGACGGCAGCCGCCCCGTGATCGCGCTCGCCGGCTGTGTCGCCCAGGCCGAAGGCGCCGAAGCCAAGCGCCGGTCCAAGGCCATCGATCTCGTCGTCGGCCCCCAAGCCTATCACCGCCTGCCCCAGCTGCTGCGTGAGGTGGGTGCGGGAGCCCGCCCAGTCGACACCGACCTGCCGCCGCTCGACAAGTTCGCCGCCTTGCCGAAGCGCCGCCGCGCGGGCGTGTCCGCCTTTCTTTCCGTGCAGGAAGGCTGCGACAAGTTCTGTACCTATTGCGTCGTGCCCTACACCCGCGGGGCCGAGGTCAGCCGCCCGATGTCCGACCTTGTCGCCGAAGCGAAGCAGCTGGTGGAGGGCGGGACCCGCGAGCTCACCCTGCTCGGGCAGAACGTCAATGCTTGGGAAGACGGGACGGAAAGCCTCGCCACCCTCATCCGGCGCCTTGCCGAGATGCCGGGGCTGGAGCGGATCCGCTACACCACCTCCCACCCCATCAACATGGCTGACGACCTGATCCGCGCCCACGGCGAGGTCGGCAAGCTCATGCCCTATCTGCACCTTCCCGTGCAGTCCGGCAGCGACCGCATCCTCAAGGCGATGAACCGCCACCACAGTGCCGCCGACTATCTTGGCGTTCTGGACAAGGTTCGTGCCGCCCGCCCCGATATCGCAGTCTCTGGCGACTTCATCGTCGGCTTTCCCGGCGAGACGGAAGAGGATTTCGAGGCCACCCTCTCCATCGTTCGGGAAGTTGGCTACGCCGCCGCATTCTCCTTCAAGTATAGTGCGCGCCCCGGCACGCCCGCGGCCACCATGGATGGCCAGGTGCCCGAGCCGCTCAAGGACGAGCGGCTGCAGCGGCTCCAAAGCCTTCTTGCCGAGCAGAGCCGCGCCTTCAACGCGTCAAAGGTCGGCCAGACCACCCGCATCCTGATCGATCGCGTCGGCCGCCGGCCCGGGCAGATGATTGGCAAGTCGCCCTGGCTGCAGTCCGTGTTCGTCGATACGGATGCGAAGATCGGCGACATGGTCGACGTGCGGCTGACGGCGGCGCTGCCCAACAGCCTGGCGGGCGAGCTTCTCATTGCTCCGGCGAAGGCTGGTGCCCAGTAACCTTCTGGGCCGCAAGAACAGTGGGCGCCGGTCTTCGCTGGAGCACAACAAGGCGTGACTCTGCGCAAAGCCGCACTACATTGGGAACAATGACCGCCCCCATGGCTTCGCGCTGCTAGATGGCCAAGCGCCCCGACCTTCGCGCCGTGGACGATCCCACCCGCGCCCGCCTCGAGATCGAGTTCGAGCAGCCTTATCTGCTCGGGCCCCTGTTCGGCGAATATGATCGCCACCTGGTCGCGATCGAGGATCGGCTCGGGGTGAACATCGCGGCCCGCGGCAACCGCGTTCAGATCGAGGGCGAGCCCGACAGCGCTGCCCGCGCCCGCGAGGTGCTGCTCAGCCTCTACAACCGGCTCGATTCCGGCCAGGACGTCGACCTGGCGGTGGTCGAGAGCGTGATCGGTATGGGCGCTCAGCGGCGCCTCGACGGCATTCTCCCGGACGAGGACAACGCGACCGCGCCGCCGCGGGTGATGATCCGCACCCGCAAGAAGACCATTGTTCCGCGCTCGACCATCCAGACTGCCTATATGGAGGCGCTTGCCCGGGACGACATGATCTTTGCGCTCGGCCCGGCCGGCACCGGCAAGACCTACCTCGCGGTGGCGCAGGCCGTTTCGATGCTGATCGGGGGTCAGGTCGACCGCCTGATCCTGTCCCGCCCTGCGGTGGAGGCTGGCGAGCGGCTCGGCTTCCTTCCCGGCGACATGAAGGAGAAGGTCGACCCCTATCTCCGCCCCTTGTACGATGCCTTGTACGACATGCTGCCGACCGAGCAGGTCGAGCGGCGCATCGCGAGCGGCGAGATCGAGATTGCGCCGATCGCCTTCATGCGCGGTCGAACGCTGAGCGACGCCTTCATCATCCTCGACGAGGCGCAGAACACCACGCCGCAGCAGATGAAGATGTTCCTGACCCGCTTCGGCATGCGCAGCCGGATGGTGGTCTGCGGCGATCCCAACCAGACCGACCTCCCGCGCGGGGTGGAGTCTGGCCTTGCCGATGCCGTCGAGAAGCTCGAAGGCATTCCCAAGCTGTCGATGATCCGCTTCGGTGCCGCCGACGTCGTCCGCCATCCGCTGGTGGGCCGTATCGTCGAAGCCTATGAAGGGCCGGGGCGGTGACGAGAACTCCTGCTCTCGTTCGTGCCGAGCGAACGGCGGTGCCTGCCAGATGACTCTCGAACTTTCCCTCGACGCTGACGAGGATTGGGACAGTAGCACCGACTGGGCGCGTCTCGCCGAGGACGCCGCCCGGGCCGCCATCGCCGAGTCCTCTTACCCCGCCCTCCTCTCCGCCGGCCGCCCGGTCGAGATCTCGGTCGTCTTCACCAATGACGAGGAGGTCCGTGCCCTGAACGCCGAGTGGCGCGGCCAGGACAAGCCGACCCACGTCCTGTGCTTCCCGCATGCCGAACCGGCGGAACTGGAGCGCGCTGCCACTCCCGGGCCCGAGCTCATGCTCGGCGACATCGTGCTCGCCCGTGAGACCTGCGCCCGCGAGGCGGAGGAGAAAGGCCTCGCCTTGAAGGACCACGCCGCTCACCTGCTGGTTCACGGCACCCTTCACCTCCTCGGCTACGATCACGGAGACGACGACACCGCCACCGATATGGAAGCTCGAGAAATCCGCGCCCTTGCCCGCCTCGGCATTGCCGATCCCTACGCGCCTCTCATGCCGTCCGCCGGGGAGGCCGCCTAGATGGCGACGCAACCCGAACAGGGCTCCCGTCTGTGGCGCGGCATGCGCCACCTTCTCTTCGGCGACGACGGCGAGACCACGCTTCGCGACCAGATCGAGGAGGCGATCGAAGATGCCGAGGACGACAGCCCCAAGCAGGGCGACCTGTCCCCGCTCGAGCGGCAGATGCTCAAGAACCTGCTGCACTTCGGCGATCGCACCGCCGGCGACATCTGCGTCACCCGCGGCGAGATCCTGTCCGCTCCGGCCACCAGCAGCATGGCCGAGCTCGCCCGGGTCTTTGCCGAGGCCGGCCACAGCCGCCTGCCGCTGACCGGCGAGAGCCTCGACGAGATCGTCGGCATGGTTCACATCAAGGACGTCTTTAACGCTTACTTCGACGCGACCGAACGAAAGAGCGTGCAGGAGATCATCCGCACGCCCCTGTTCGTGCCGGAGTCGATGGGCGTCCTCGACCTCCTCGCGCGGATGCGCGCCGACCGCGTCCACCTCGCCATCGTCATCGATGAGTTCGGTGGCACCGAAGGGCTCGTCACCATCGAGGATGTGGTCGAGGAGATCGTCGGTGACATCGCCGACGAGCATGACGAGGAGGAGGTTACCCTTCTGGTCCGCCTCGATGACGGCCTCTGGGAAGCCGATGCCCGCATCGAGCTCGACGACCTGGCCGAAGCCGTCGACTCGCGCCTGACCGCCGAGGACGACGAGGTGGACACGCTCGGCGGTCTCGCCTTTCTCCTCGCCGGGCGCATTCTCCCCCCCGGCGACAGCATCGCCCATCCGAGCGGCTGGCGGCTGGAATCGATCGAGGCCGACGAACGCAAGATGCACCGGCTGAGGCTCCACGCTCCCGAGGGCGCCGAGGTGGAGGAGGTCTGACTTCGCCGGGTCCGTCACCCCGGGCCTGACCCGGGGTCCGCCTGCTTGCCTCCGTCGCGCCGACGTTCTGTCTTCTCGAGAATGTCGGCAGACTTCGGGTCCAGCCCGGGGTGACGAAGCAGCTACCAAAGCTCTGTCCTTCTCCCCCTCGTTTCTGCCATGGCATCGCCGAACATGTCGCCCAATGATCCCTCTTCGACACCAGCCGCCGGCAAGCCTCTGAACTCCCTGGGCTTGCGCCTCCTGGCCCCGCTCCTGCTCGGTCTCGTCTCCGCCTTCGCGTTCGAGCCGGTGGGGTTGTGGCCGCTGATGCCGCTTGCCTTCGCCGGCCTTGCCCTGCTCGTATCGAGAGCCGGGAGCCTCGGTCGGGCCCTGCTCATCGGCTGGCTGTTCGGTGTCGGCCAGTTCGTCCTCGGCCTCAATTGGATCGCCACCGCCTTCACCTTCCAGGCGGCGATGCCGGCGTGGCTCGGCTACCTCGCCGTGGTTCTCCTTTCGCTCTACCTCGCCGTCTACCCCGCACTCGCGACCGGCCTTGCCTGGCGCTTCGGACAGCGCTCCCCCGTCGCGCTCACCCTTGCCCTGGCCGGCGGCTGGGCTCTGTCCGAGTTCCTCCGCGCCACCATGTTCACCGGCTTCGCCTGGAATCCTGTCGGGGTCGTGCTGGTCGACACGGGTCTTCGCACCGACGCGGCGCTGCTCGGCACCTATGGTCTTGGCATGGTCGTTGTGCTGCTGGGAGGCGCCCTGTTCCTGCTCATGCGCCGCGCCGTCAAAGAGCTGTTCTTCCTGCTCTTCGGCCTCACCGCCGCGATCGTGAGTTACGACCCGCCGGAGCTGTTCGCCCCATCGGGTCCGTCCAAGCCGATCCGCATCGTCCAGCCCAATATCGGCCAGGAGGACAAGTGGCGCGAGGGGCTCGACGAAGAGGCCTTTCAGCGCCTGTCTGCCCTGACGATCGCACCGCCCCGCCCCGCCACGCGCCGGCTCGTCTTCTGGCCGGAGGTGGCCGTTCCCGTCGCCTTCCAGCTCGAGGGACCCCCGCCCCAGCGCCTTACCACCGAGCTGCCGCCAGCCCGGCGCGCGGCAAGCGTGCTTCGCCCCGGCGATCTCCTCGTCGCCGGCGCCTTCGCCCTGGTCGTCGATGAGCAGGGCGAGCTTGCCGGAAGCACCAACAGCGTCATGCCGATCACGCCCGAGGGTCGGATCCTCGGCCGCTACGACAAGGCGCATCTGGTGCCTTATGGCGAATATCTGCCGATGCGGCCGCTGCTGACCGCCATCGGCCTGTCGCGGCTTGCACCGGGCGTCGGCGATACGCTCCCCGGGCCCGGGCCGCGCAACCTCGACCTTCCGGGTTGGGGGCGGATGGGTCTCCAGGTCTGCTACGAGATCATCTTTTCAGGCAAGGTCGTCGACCCTTCGAACCGCCCGGACTTCCTGTTCAATCCGTCCAACGATGCCTGGTTCGGCGCCTGGGGCCCGCCCCAGCATCTCGCCCAGGCCCGGCTCCGTGCCGCCGAGGAGGGGCTACCCGTGCTTCGCTCAACGCCTACGGGGATCAGCGCCGTCATCGATGCCCGCGGCGGGCTCCAGGCCAGTCTCGGCTGGCGCAAGGCCGGGGTGATCGATGCGGAGCTACCGACGGCCCTGCCGCCGACGCCGTTCGCCCGAACGGGTAACCTCCTGCCGCTTGGCCTTGCCTTCCTGCTCCTCATTCTCGCCATTGGCATGGACGCTCGGGCTCGCTACAGGCGCAGCATATAAAGCTATCTTTATATCTTTAAGTCCGCTTGCCACGGCCCTGGAGACCTATGCGCACTTCCTACCTCTTCACCTCCGAATCCGTGTCCGAAGGCCATCCCGACAAGGTTGCCGACCAGATCAGCGACGCGGTGGTCGACCTGTTCCTGTCGAAGGACCCGGAAGCGCGTGTCGCGTGCGAGACGCTTTGCACCACCAACCTGGTGGTTCTCGCCGGCGAGATCCGCGGCCGCGGCATCATGGACGAGGCGGGCAACTGGGCGCCGGGCGTCAAGGAAGAGATCGAAGCGGCCGTCCGCCTGACGGTAAAGAAGATCGGCTACGAGCAGCAGGGCTTTCACTGGGAGCAGCTCCGCTTCGAGAACAACCTCCACCCGCAGTCCGCTCACATCGCACAGGGCGTGGACGCGTCCGGCAACAAGGACGAGGGCGCGGGCGACCAGGGCATCATGTTCGGCTTCGCCTGCGACGAGACCCCGGACCTCATGCCGGCGACCCTCGACTACAGCCACAAGATCCTGGAGCGGCTCGCCGCCGACCGCCATTCGGGCCGCGCGCCCTTCCTCGAGCCCGACGCCAAGAGCCAGGTGACCCTGCGCTTCGAGAACGGCAAGCCGGTGGCGGCCACCGCCATCGTCGTCTCGACCCAGCACAAACAAGGCTATGACCAGGGTGCGCAGGAGACCGAGCTCAAGGACTATGTCCGCTCGGCCATCGCTTCGGTCATCCCGGGCGGGCTGCTCAGCGACGAGACCGTCTACCACATCAACCCGACGGGCAGCTTCGAGATCGGCGGCCCGGACGGCGACTCCGGTCTGACCGGCCGCAAGATCATCGTCGACACCTATGGCGGCGCGGCCCCGCATGGCGGCGGCGCCTTCTCGGGCAAGGACCCGACCAAGGTCGACCGCTCGGCCGCTTATGCCGCGCGCTACCTCGCCAAGAATATCGTCGCCGCGGGCCTCGCCACGCGCTGCACCATCCAGCTCGCTTATGCGATCGGGGTCAGCGAGCCCTTGTCGCTCTATGTCGATACCCACGGCACGGGGTCAGTGGGCGACGACGTGCTGGAGCAGGCGATCGGCCGGATCGAGCGCCTTGGCGGCCTCACGCCCCGCGGCATCCGCACTGCGCTCGGCCTCAACAAGCCCATCTACGCCCCCACCGCTGCCTATGGCCACTTCGGCCGCAAGGCGGAGGGCGACCTCTTCCCATGGGAGAAGACCGACCTGGTGGAGGAGTTGAAGGAACTGGTTGCGGCCTGACAGCGCTTCAGCGCGCTGACCGGCGGAGAGGCTCCGGTCGTGGCGACGTCCGACAAGCGGCTGGTGAGTCTAGCTCCAGTTCAGCGCCGATCGCGGCCGAGCTTCTCTTCCAGGGCAGGTCCGCGCGGGATGCCGAGGCCTCCTTCGGCATGGCCGTCGTCATAGCCCGAAAAGTCGTCGCGCGTTTCCTGCACGCCGACCCGGTGCCGGTAGACCAGCTCGCCCCCGAGCCAGCCCGAGTAAGCTAGGATCACCACGGCCGCGAGGCTCAGCCACACGCCGAGGCTTCCAATCTCGTCCACCCCGCCGGTCAGCCGGACGACGAGGTTCACCGCTTCCAGCGTCACCACGACGATGTTGGCGATCATGTGCCGGGTGGCCGCACCGATCTTCTTGACCCGCTCGTCGCCGAGATAGTCGGCCATACCCGCCGCCGCCGCCATCAGCGCGGTGACGAGGCCGATCCCGAGCAGCCAGTTGCTGGCCGTCGCCCAGCCGCCCTCCTCGGTGGTCAGCCACATGACGTCGGTCACCAGCGCGCCGATGAAGCTGACGATCGGGAAAGGAATCAGCAGAGGGTGGATGGGGTGGCCGGCGATCTGCGCCGTGCTGCGGGGATTGTTGCCGTACACTGAGCCTTTTCTCCCGATCAGGCCTGCTGGCCAAGCTTGTCCTTCAGCACCGGCCCGCGCGCAATGTCGCCAAGCCCGCCTTCGGCATGGCCGTCGTCATAGCCCGAATATTCGTCCACCGTCTCCTGCACGCCGACGCGGTGCCGGTAGCTGAGCTCGCCGCCGAGCCAGCCCGAATAGCCGACCAGAGCCGCGGCAAGGCCCGACAGCCAGGGCGCCCCGGACGGCATCGCCTCCTGCTTGTTGGTCAGCCGAAGCCCCAGGTTCGCGGCCTGCACCGCGACCAGGGAAAGATTGGCGATCATGTGCTGGTTGGCCGAGGGCAGCTTCTTGACGCGCTCGTCGCCGAGGTAATCGGTAAAGCCCGTCGCCGCCGCGCCCATCGCTCCGACCAGCCCGGCGCCGAGCAGCCACTTGCTTGCCTCGGCCCAGCGTTCGTCCCCGGTCAGCTGAAAGGCGAGGTCGGTGCCGAGCGCGAACAGGAAACCGGCGATCGGAATGGGGACCATCATCGGGTGCAGCGGATGGCCGGCGATCTGCGCCGTGCTTCGAGGATTGTCTCCGTACATGGTTCGCCTTTCCGCTCCTCACCTGTTGCCGGCTGAACGCCGCGGATTAAAGGCGTATCCCATGACTGCGTTCAAGTCGGGCGATCCGACCACCCTCAACCGTCTCTATGGCCGGTCCAGTGGCCACAAGCTGCGGCAGGGTCAGCAGGAGCTGATCGACAAGCTGCTGCCCCAGCTCGAGGTGCCGGCCGATGGCGAGATCAGTGCCATGCGCCTGTTCGGCGACGAGCGCCCGCTTCACTTCGAGATCGGCTTCGGCTCGGGCGAGCACCTCGCCTACCGCGCGGACCTCCTCCCCGACCACGGCTTTGTCGGCTGCGAGCCGTTCCTGAACGGGGTAGCGACAGCGCTCGGCCATGTGCGGGACGGACCCTTGCGCAACGTCCGCCTGCACATGGGCGACGCGCTGGAGGTGCTGGCGCGGGTGCCGGACCGGAGCCTCCTCATGCTCTACCTCCTCCACCCCGACCCCTGGCCCAAGGCGCGCCACGCCAAGCGGCGGATGGTGAACGACGGACCCGTCAGGCTCTTCGCCGACAAGCTCAAGCCGGGCGGCGAGCTGCGGATCGCGACCGACCATCCCATCTACCTCGAGTGGACGCTGACGGTGATGCAGCGCCACGCCGAGCGCTTCGAATGGCTGGCCGAGAAGCCGTCCGACTTCCTCGACCCGCCGTCGGGCTGGATTGAGACGCGGTACGGTGCCAAGAGCCGCCGCGAAGGCCGCCGGCCCTACTATCTGCGCTACCGCCGAACCTGATCGCTTGTTCGTGCGTTCCCCTGCCCGATCCACCAAGACATCGGAGAACGCACATGAACATCGACACGATCGTTGGCGAAGGCACGCAGACCAAGGGTGACTTCAAGAAGGGTTTCGGCGAAGTGACCGGCGACAGCAAGCTCCAGCAGGACGGGGCGGTCGACCAGCTGTCGGGCTCGCTGCGCAAGGGCCTCGGGCAGGTCCGCGACTTCGCCAAGAAGAATCCGGCTGCGACCTACACGGCCGCGGGTATCTTCGGGCTTGCGCTTCTGAACACCCTGCGCGGCAAGGGCGGCAGCGGCCGCTCCGCCCGCTAAGCTACAGTATCGGGGCGGCGCTTACCGGGCCGCCCCGGTCCTCCTCATGTTCTTCTTCTTCAGCAATCGCACGGGGTGCCTCGGTTCGATCCTCTTCTCGATCGCCGGCACCCTGCTCCTCCTGCTGCTGTTCGGCTTCATCCGGCTCTAGGTGGCCGCTGGCGTCAGCCGAAGCAGCCGCCCGCCATCTTCCAGCAGATAGATCTCGCCGTTCGGCCCCTGTTCCACCTCGCGGATGCGGGCCATGGGCCAGCGCTCGGCCTTGCTCGCCCGGTCGCCCTCGACGTCGACCCGGATCAGCGCCTCGCCCGACAGCGCACCCATCAGAATGTCGCCGCGCCACTGCGGAAACAGGGTGCCGGTGTAGACGATCATGCCCGCGGGCGAGACACTGGGGTTCCACCAGACCTTGGGAGCCTCGAACTCGGGCCTGGTCGGGTGGTCAGGGATCTCGCCGCCGCCATATTCGGAACCGTTCGACACCGTCGGCCAGCCATAATTGCGCCCCGCTAGGAGGAGGTTGACCTCGTCCCCGCCCTGCGGCCCCATCTCGTGCGCCCACAAGCGGCCATCGGGCGCGAAGGCGATGCCCAGCGCATTGCGGTGACCAACGGTGAAGAACTCCGCCGCGATGCCGCCGCGGTTCGCCATCGGATTGCCGGGGAAAGGCCGGCCGTCGGGTGTCAGTCGCAGAACCTTGCCGAGATTGCCCGACATCTCCTGCGCGGGCTCACCCTTCTGACGGTCGCCCGAGGTAACGTACATCGCGCCCTCGGGGCCGAAGGCGATGCGGTGCGCGAAGTGGCCGGCGCCGGTGACCTTCGGTGCCTGGCGCCAGACAATGCGGAAGTCGCGCAGTGCATATTCGCCGGCACCGCCCTGGTTGTCTGCTGCCCTGGTGGCGACCAGCTGGCCATGGCCGACGACTGCCCCGCTGGTGCCTTCGGGCCCGCCCTCGACATAGCTCAGGTAGAGCCGTCCTCCGGGTCCGACGACCGCGTCGCCGAGGCCGCCCTGCCCAGCAACGAGCGGCTGAGGCACGCCGGTCACCCGCGACTTGGAGCCGCTGGCGAGGTCAACCACCCACAAGCGCCCGTCCTTCTCGCTGACCAGCGCGGTGTTACCGCCCGGCATCATCGCCATCGCCCAGGGCGTATCGAACTCGGCCACCGCCTCGGTCTTGAACTTCGCCGGCCCGGACACCGGCCGGTCCTCCTGCGGCAGCGCCGCCGTCCCGCAGGCCGTTGCCGCTAGACCAAAGGCCAGCACGCCTGAAAGCATCCGAAGCCGCATCCTGTTCTCCACTGGCGAGTTGTCGTGTCAGTCGCTTGTCTCTGCGACACCTCCAAATAGGAAGTCACTTTCTTCCGTGCACCCCGTTCAACTGCTCAGCCTTGCCACCGCCCTTCCCCCGCATGCCGTCGAGCAGGGCGAGGCCAAGGCCCTCGGCCGCGAACTCTTTGCCGGCCGCAAGGCGCTTTACGATCGCCTGTCGGGCGTGTTCGACAATGCCGGAATCGATCGCCGCGCGCTGGTCGCGCCGCTCGACTGGTATTCGGGCGACCATGGCTGGCAGAGCCGCAACGACCTTTACCTTCGGGCCTCCGAGGCGTTGTTCGAGGAAGCGGCCACGCGGGCGATCGCCGAAGCGGGTCTCGCCCCTGCCGACATCGATGGCGTGGTGACGGTCTCGACCACCGGCATTGCGACGCCCAGCCTCGAAGCTCGCGCGGGCCCGAGGATGGGCCTTGCGGGAGCGCTCCGCCGGGTGCCGGTGTTCGGCCTCGGCTGTGCGGGTGGCGTGTCGGGCCTTGCCACCGCCGCCCGCCTCGCCGCCGCCGAGCCCGGAACGCGCTGGCTGTTCGTGACGGTCGAAACCTGCTCCATCTCCATCCGCCTCGACACCGACGATCCCGCCGCCCTGGTCGCGACCGCTTTGTTCGGTGACGGCGCGGCGGCGGCAGTGGTCTCGACCGAGGGCGAAGGCGCGGCAGTCATCACCGGCGCTGGCGAGCGGCTGTGGCCCGACACGCTTGGCATCATGGGCTGGCGGGTCGAGGACCCGGGCCTCGCGGTGGTGTTCGACCGCGCCATCCCTCCATTCGTCACGGCCGAGCTTGCAGGAGCGGTAGACGCGATCCTTGCCGACCTTGAGCTCACGCAGGACGACATCGACCGGCTCTGCTCGCACCCGGGCGGTGCCAAGGTCATCACCGCCATCGAAGACGCGCTGGCACTTGCGCCCGGCACCCTCGACCTTGAGCGCGAGGTGCTTCGCGACCATGGCAACATGAGCGCGCCGACGGTGCTGTTCGTGCTGGGCCGCCTGCTGAAGCGCGGCCTTCCGCCGCGCACGCTCCTGACCGCCTTCGGCCCTGGCTTCACCTGCTCGGGTCTCCTCCTGGAGCGCGCATGACCGACGCTTG
>ERZ1066119.1391-NODE-1391-length-12941-cov-14.620053_pt1 | contig 12941 bp, 11 predicted proteins | sample MGYA00382766_ERZ1066119 | MGnify/ENA primary metagenome ERZ1066119 (study PRJEB33369, sample SAMEA5778349) | biofilm metagenome | biome: Industrial cooling water; feature: Water cooling tower basin; material: Biofilm | place: United Arab Emirates | collected...
CACGACATCGGCAAGAACATCGTCGGCGTTGTATTGCAGTGCAACGGCTATGAGGTCATCGATCTCGGTGTCATGGTCCCCTGGGCGGACATTCTCAAAAGCGCGAACGACAATCAGGCGGACATGATCGGGCTGTCGGGCCTCATCACCCCCTCGCTCGACGAGATGGTGACCGTGGCCGAGGAAATGGGCCGCGCGGATATGACGATGCCGCTGCTGATTGGCGGCGCGACTACCAGCAAGGTCCATACGGCTTTGCGGATCGATCCGGCCTATTCCGGTCCGGTGATCCACGTGCTCGATGCCAGCCGCGCTGTCGGCGTCGCCAGCCGGTTGCTGTCCGACACGCAGCGTGATGGGCTGGTCAGCGAGACTGCGGAAGAATATGCCAAGGTCCGCGCCGCACGCGAGGGCAAAGGGCAGAGCGTGCTGCTCTCGATCGAGGAGGCACGCGCGAATTTTTACGACGCTTTCTTGTCGGACAAGCCAGCCCCGCCGTTGCAGCCGGGGGTGCACAGCTTTCCTGCCTGGGACTTGGCGGACCTCCGGCAATATATCGACTGGACGCCGTTCTTCCGCGCTTGGGAACTGCACGGCACTTATCCCTCGATCCTGACCGACGAGGTCGTCGGCGAAACCGCGGTGGCGCTGAAGGCCGATGCCGACGCCATGCTCGATCGGATCGTGGCGGAGAATTGGCTGACCGCGAAGGGTGTAGCCGGGCTGTGGCCCTGTGCCCGCGATGGCGACGACATCACCATCCACCTCGCCGAGCAGGAGCGTCACGTCGTGCTGCCGATGCTGCGCCAACAGGTGAAGAAAAGCCGCGAGCGCGCCAATATGTGCCTGGCCGATTTCATCGACCCGGCGGGCGACTGGATCGGGGGCTTCGCGGTCGCCATCCACGGGATCGAACCGCACTCGCAGCGCTTCCTCGCCGACAAGGACGATTATTCGGACATTCTGCTGAAAGCGCTGGCGGACCGGTTGGCCGAGGCCTTTGCCGAGCGGCTGCACCATCACGTCCGCACTGAGCTATGGGGCTATGCGCCCGATGAGCAGCTCACCAACGAGGCGCTGATCAAGGAGCAGTATCGCGGCATTCGCCCCGCGCCGGGCTATCCCGCCTGCCCTGATCACAGTCTCAAGCCGGTGCTGTTCGACCTGCTCAGCGCAGGCGAGAACGCCGGGATCGCGCTGACCGAAAGCTTCGCCATGTTGCCGACCGCGGCGGTGAGCGGCTTCTACTTCGGTCACCCTGAAGCGCAGTATTTCGGCGTCGCAAGGGTGGGCCGTGACCAGCTCGAGGATTACGCCCGGCGGCGCGGGGTCAGCCTCGAGCAAGCCGAACGCTGGCTGCGGCCCAATCTGGATTAGCGTCCGGAGCCAACATCGTGTAATCGCGGAGGATGTCGGTCCTCTTGGCTGCTGCGCAAACCCTTTTGTCGGCGTCCACCGACACCGACCGGGTAGTCATCGATCTAACGGTCCCGACGCCGTGCGCGGAACAGGAACAAGGCGGCCTTGTCGACGAAATCGTGGTCTGCGCCAAGATCGACGGAGAAAGCCCCTATCGTCTCGGCCGCGTCATCAGCGCCAACCGTGCATCGATGCCCAGAGCCGAGGTCAGGCTGTCGGAAGGGACCAGTGTAAGCGCCGAAACCGAGAGCGCGGATCTCGGCATGGCGCGTTCGCAGCGTGCCATGGTCCGCCTGAAGATCAAATTCTGAGCGCCGCCGCCGGCCGCGCAAAAGTTGATCGTGTGGCGCAGCTGGCTTCGGGGCAGATCGCGCTAAGCGAGCGCCAGACGGGTGCTGGGCCGGCGCAGGGCGGCACCAATCAACCCAAAGCCGAGGATGAGCATAGCCCAGGTCGAAGGCTCAGGGACGGCGGCAGACAACGCATCCACGCGTATATTGTCGAGCCCGAATGCTTCGTCACTGCCACCCTGCCAGCCGCCGCCGTTCACCCGGAAGGTGAAGACCGCGTCGGCGCTGGTGTGGGCAAGACCCCCGAGCGTCACTCGATAGACGGTATCCCGGTCGAAGAAGGGTGAGGAATCGCCGAAGCCGTACGGGGCCGGGCCGAAGGTCAAGATGGCCGAGCCGGGTACGAACAAGGTGCCGCTGGCGTTGTTGGGCGAGATGCTGGCGATCAAATTGCCATCGAGCAGGACTTCGAAGAAATCTCCCTGCGGGAACCCTTGGGTCGAGCCGTCCCAGCTGTTCCAGGCAAGAAAATCAAATTCGAGAGAGAGGCTGGAGTGTGCCGCGAGTCCTCCCAGAGTTAGGACGCTTGCGCCCGCATCGCCCGTTGTAGTGGTGTTGTTGTAGAGATGCGCCCTTCCAAAGCTGGCGGCCGGCAGCGTTCCTGGCGCCTGGATTGAACCCTGACCGGAAAACTCGGTGGGAAGGCCGCTTTCAAAATCTGTCGAGAAGACCGTTGCAGCCGAGGCCGGAACAGCCACGGCAGCCGCCGCAGCGAGAAAACTTGTTTGGACGAGTTTCATGCGCTTCCCCAACCGATGATTCGAGACCACGCGACCCGCTGCGGCATGGCCAGCTTCCCCAGGAGACGACTCGCCGCACAATTTCCATAAGCCATTGTTAATCGAATGCACAGTCTCAATCGCGACCGTGTTGTCTCAGATTAGAACGATGACCGCCGGCACGATCGATGCACTATGCATCTGCGTCGATCCGCTGTTCCAACCGCTTGAGGAGTGGCGATACCATGGGAATGGTCAGCATCGTACTCGCCACCGCCATCAGCAGCAGTGCGGTGAAGGCCGTGTTGGTGATCACCTGCTTGTCGAGCAGGATATTGGCGAAGATGATCATGATCAGCGCCTTGGTCTGCAGCAGCCAGCCGATGAGCCGCGCTTCATCCAGGCTCCAGCCGAGCAGCGCGCCAGCTAACCGCGCGGCCAGCAGCTTGCCCGCCACTGCTGCCGCCAACAGCAGCGCGGCGGCAGCGAAGACCGCCAGCCCGCCGGTTTCCCACTGGGTCCTGAGACCGGTCGAGAGGAAGAACACCGGCATGATCGTCAGCAGAACGACATTGCGGAAGCGGTCCATCGCCTCTTCGCCGAACCAGCGCGCTTCCAAAACTGCTCCGGCAAGAAAGGCGCCGACCATGTAATGCAGACCCGCCCAATCGGCGGCGAGACCGCAGGCGGCGAGCCAGATCAGCCCCACAGGCCAGCGATCGCTGTCACGCAGACGCGTCATCAGCCAGCGCATCGCCAGCGCGGCCAGGGCAAAGGCTACCAGGAACATGCCCTGCCGCCCGATCCGCTCCCAATCGAGCAGGATCAGCGCCAGCACGCCCCAGATGGCGATATCGTCGAGGCTGGCGTAGCGCAGGACGCGCTGGCCGAGCGGGCGACGAAGGATTTCCAGCTTCTCCATGAACAGGATCAGGATCGGCAAGGCGGTTACGGCGCAGGCCATGCCGAGCCCGAGGACCACCTGCCAGCGCGCACCCGCTTCACCTTGCCAGCCCGTCCCTTGCAGCAGGATCAACGCCGCACCGGCGCCCAGCAGCAGGGGCATGCCGAGAGCGAGGCCGGCGGTGATGCCGGTTTCGCGCCGATGCGCCCAGGCCCGCGTCAGGTCGAGCTCGATGCCTGCCACCCAGACGAAGAGCATGACCGCCCACCACGCCACGCCATTGAGGGCGGTTATCACCTCCGGACGGAAGACGAAGGCATAGTAGTCGGGAATCGCGGCGCCGAGCACGCCGGGGCCAAGGAGAATGCCGCCTACGATCTGCACCACCACCAGCGGCGCCCAATAATCGGTGCGGAAAAGGCGCCATACCAGCCAGGGCACGGCGAAGATGATCAGCAGCGCGATCAGATAGATTTCGGTGATTGTCACGCCGCCCCCGTCTTTCGCTATGATTTTCGATACCGCGGGGACTGGCTGACGCAACCACGACCGCAGTCCGGGCACACTTTGTACCCGACTCGGGATTGAACGCCATTGACGGGGCGGGCGGCCTCGCGCAGGGCGGCATGGTCTTCCGCGGGGGCGATTCCGCGGGCGGACGAGCGGGAGAGATCTGGGTTCCGGCCCAGGCGCCGAAGGAGCAACCGCCCCGGAAACTCTCAGGCACACGGGACCGCTCGCCCGGTGGACACTCTGGAAAGCGTCCCGGACAGAATCCGGGACCACCGAAGGGGTAAGCGCAAGCGCCGCCTTGCGTCAGTCTCTCAGGTTTCCCGACAGAGGGGGCATGGGTCTTGTCGCGTCACCCCGGCGCGCGCCCATCTGCCGGGAACATGCTTTGAGCGACGACAGCGATACCGAATTCGAGCCTCAGACGCTCACCCTCCCGCTCGACGGCTGGCACCGCGCGCGCGGCGCACGTATGGTCGAGTTCGCGGGCTATTGGATGCCGATCCAATATGAGGGCATCGTCGCGGAGCACGAATGGACCCGCACCAGCGCCGGGCTGTTCGATGTCAGCCATATGGGGCAACTGCTGCTTTCAGGACCCGGCCTCGACGCCGCGGTGGAAGCGCTGTTGCCCATCGATCTGTCCACTCTGAAACTCGGGCAGCAACGCTATTCGCTGTTGCTGGACGAGCAGGGCGGCGTGCTGGACGACCTCATGGTTTCGCGTTGGCCCGACAGCCTCTATCTGGTGGTCAACGGCGCGACCAAATGGGACGATATCGCTCATATACGCGAGAACCTGCCGGACGAGATCACGCTCAACCATCTCGAGGACCGGGCACTGCTGGCGCTGCAGGGGCCGAAGGCCGCTGATGCGCTGGCCCGGCATGTCCACGGCGACCATCCCCTCTCCGCGCTGACCTTCATGCGCTTCGGGCACTTCACCATTGCCGGGCAGGAGGTGACGATCGCGCGTGCTGGCTACACTGGCGAGGACGGCTTCGAAATCTCGCTTCCCGCCGCCGCGGCCGCCGAGATCGCCCAGTTGCTGTGCGGCGAGCCGGAAGTGAAGCCCATCGGCCTCGGCGCGCGCGACAGCCTGCGGCTCGAAGCCGGGCTGCCGCTCTATGGCCACGATCTGTCGCCCGACACTTCGCCGGTGGAGGCAGGGCTCGTCTTTGGCATCAACAAGCGGCGCCGCACCGAAGGTGGTTATCCGGGTGCCGAGCGTATCAACCGCGAGATCGCCGAAGGCACGCAGCGAAAATGGGTCGGCCTCACCATCGACGGCCGTATGCCGGCGCGCGAAGGTGCGGAGGTCTTTGCCGGCGGCGAGAAGGTGGGCGTGGTGACGAGCGGCGGATTCTCGCCGACCCTCGGCGCACCGATCGCCATGGCCTATGTCGCCAGCCAGCATGCGGGCGAAGGCACCGCACTCGAAATCGAAGTCCGTTCCAAGCGGCTGGCGGCAACCGTCGCAGCCACGCCCTTCGTCCCCCATCGCTATTACAGAGGGAAATGATCCGATGCCCCGCTATTTCACCGACGAACACGAATGGATCGAAGTCGATGGCGACACCGCCACGGTCGGCATAACCGATTATGCGCAAGGCCAGCTTGGCGACATCGTCTTTGTCGAACTGCCGCAGCCCGGCACGCAGGTCGCCAAGGGCAAGGATGCCGCGGTGGTCGAGAGCGTAAAGGCGGCGAGCGATGTCTATGCGCCGATCACGGGCGAAGTGACCGAGGCCAACGGCGCGCTCGAGGACGATCCTGCCCTGGTCAATTCCGCGCCCGAGGATGGCGGCTGGTTCTTCAAGCTGACCATCTCGGACCCCAGCGAGCTCGAAGGGTTGATGGACGCCGCCGCCTACAAGAGCTTCTGCGACGGGTTGTAATTAAGCTCCCCTCCCGCTTGCGGGAGAGGGAATGGAGTCAAAATGCGCTACCTGCCCCTGACCGACACCGACCGTTCGGCAATGCTCGCAAAGATCGGCGCGGCCGATATCGACGCGCTGTTCGCCGATGTGCCCGCCGAGGCGCGGCTGTCCGGCCCCATCGAAGGCCTGCCGCTTCACCAGAGCGAGATGGCCGTCGAGCGCCACATGCGCGCGCTCGCCAAGAAGAACCTAGCGGCAGCGGATGCAGCCTTCTTTTGCGGGGCGGGGGCCTATCGCCACCACATCCCGGCCAGTGTCGACCACATCATTCAGCGCGGCGAGTTCCTGACCGCCTACACGCCCTATCAGCCGGAAATCGCGCAGGGCACGCTGCAGATGCTGTTCGAATTCCAGACGCAAGTCGCGCGGCTCTATGGCTGCGCGGTGGCGAACGCCTCGATGTACGACGGCTCGACGGCGGCTTGGGAGGCGGTGGCGATGGCGTCGCGGGTGACGCGGCGGCGCCGGGCGGTGCTTTCAGGCGCGCTGCATCCGCATTATGTCGAGACGATCCGGACCATGGCGAAGTTCACCGGCGACGAAATTGCCGATGCGCTGCCGACGATCCAGGGCAGCCCCGATATCACTGGGCTGATCGATCGCATTGACGATCAAACCAGCTGCGTTGTCGTGCAGTATCCCGATATTCTCGGGCGGCTGACCGATCTCGCCGCCATTGCCGAGGCGGCGCATGCCAAGGGCGCGCTGCTGATCGCCGTCAACACCGAGCCGGTAGCGCTGGGCGCGATCAAGTCCCCTGGGGAGCTCGGCGCCGACATTGTGGTGGGCGAAGGGCAAGCGCTGGGCGTCGGCTTGCAGTTTGGCGGGCCTTACCTCGGATTATTCGCGGTCCGCGATCCCAAGCATGTCAGGCAAATGCCCGGGCGGCTGTGCGGCGAGACTGTGGATGCCGAGGGTAAGCGCGGCTTCGTGCTGACGCTTTCCACGCGCGAACAGCACATCCGCCGCGAGAAGGCGACCAGCAACATCTGCACCAACAGCGGGCTCTGCGCCCTCGCCTTCAGCGTGCACCTGACGCTGCTTGGCGAGGAGGGGCTGCGGCGGTTGGCGGCGGAGAACCATCGCCTGGCCTGCCTCGCCGCCGACCGGCTGGCCAGGGTGCCCGGGGTGCTGGTGCTGAACGACAGCTTCTTCAATGAGTTCACGGTGATGCTGGGACAGGATGCGCGCGATGTCGTCCGGCGCCTGACGGACAAGCACATCCTGGCCGGCGTGTCGCTCGGCCGCCTCTATCCCGCGCATGATGCGCTGCACGAAGGGCTGGTGGTCGCCGTGACCGAAACGACCAGCGAGGAGGACATCGAGACGCTTGCCTCCGCGCTTGAGGAGGTGCTGGCATGAACGCTCCCAATGCATCGGGGTGGAAGCCCGGCACTCCCGTCGTCGGCGATGCGGGCGAGGGGCCTGCGACCTCGACCGGCAACCGTGCGTTGATGCTGGAGGAACCGCTGATCTTTGAGATCGGCACCACCAGGACCACGGGCGTGGACCTGCCCGCAGCGAACGGCTCCCAGAACCGCCTCGGCAGCTTCGCGCGCAAGGGCGAGATCGGCCTGCCCGGCCTCTCGGAACCCGAAACGGTGCGGCACTACACCCGCCTCAGCCGGCAGAACTACGCCATCGATCTCGGGCTATTCCCGCTCGGTTCCTGCACGATGAAGCACAATCCGCGGCTTAACGAGAAGGTCGCGCGGATGCCGGGCTTCCTGGATGTGCATCCGCTGCAGCCGGTCGACACAGTGGGCGGCGCGCTGGAGGTCATCAACGAGCTTGCCTTCTGGCTGATCGACCTGACCGGCATGCATGGCGTGGCCATGACGCCCAAAGCCGGCGCGCATGGCGAGCTGTGCGGTATTCTCTGCATCCGCGCCGCGCTGGAAGCCCGCGGCGATGCGCGCGAGGTGATCCTGGTGCCCGAGAGCGCGCATGGGACCAACCCCGCCACTGCTGCTTTCGCCGGTTACCGGGTCGAAGACATACCGGCGACCGCAGAGGGCCGCGTGGACCTGGAAGCGCTCAAGGCGCGGCTTGGCCCCGATGTCGCTGCGGTGATGATCACCAACCCCAACACCTGCGGGCTGTTCGAGCGCGACATGAAGGCGATCTCCGACGCCGTCCATGCGGCCGGCGCGTTCGTCTATTGCGACGGCGCCAACTTCAACGCCATCGTCGGCAAGGTGCGTCCCGGCGACCTCGGCGTCGATGCGATGCACATCAACCTGCACAAGACCTTCTCGACCCCGCATGGCGGCGGCGGGCCGGGCTCGGGGCCGGTGGTCCTGTCGGAAGCGCTCAGCCCCTATGCACCGTTGCCATACACGGCGCGCACTGCGGACGGCGTGGTCCACCTGATCGAGGAAGAGAGCGCGGAGGCGTTTTCTGCCGAGCACTTCGGCGGTAAGATGGCCAGCTTCGGCCGCATGTCGGCCTTCCACGGGCAGATGGGCATGTTCACCCGCGCGCTGACCTATATCCTCAGCCACGGCGCCGACGGGCTGAAGCAGGTGGCCGAGGATGCGGTGCTCAACGCCAACTACATTCTGCGCAGCCTCGACGACGTGCTCGACGCACCCTTCGCGCCGAGCGGGCCGTGCATGCATGAGGCGCTGTTCAGTGACAAAGGCTTTGCAGAGGGCTTCTCCACGCTTGATCTCGCCAAGGCGCTGATCGACGAGGGCTTCCACCCCATGACCATGTATTTCCCGCTGGTGGTTCACGGCGCAATGCTGGTCGAACCGACCGAAACCGAGAGCAAGGCGGGGATCGATCAGTTCATCACCGCGCTACGCTCGGTTGCCGAACGGGCGCGCGCGGGGGACGAAAGCCTCAAGACCGCGCCGCACTTCGCCCCGCGCCGCCGTCTCGACGAGACGCTGGCGGCGCGCAAGCCGGTGCTGGCCTATGATGGGCCGTGCACGCCCGGCGGTAAGCCGGCGGCGAGCGAAATCGGCGGTCAGTAGGTCTTGATAATGGCCGAGAAATCGAGCCCGCCGTTGCCCGCGCCCGCGAAATCCTCGTAAAGCGCGGCGGCGCGGCTGCCGAGGGGGACGGCGGCATCGGCCTCCTGCGCGGCTTCCATCGCCAGGCGAAGGTCTTTCAACATCAGCGCGGTGGCGAAGCCGCCCTGATAGTCGTTGTCCGCCGGGCTGGCGACGCCCACGCCGGGCAGGGGGGTATAGTTGTTGAGCGACCAGTTGAACCCGCTCGACTGGCTCGAGATTTCATAGAATTTCTGCGGATCGAGCCCGAGTTTCTGCGCCATCTTCATCGCTTCGGCGGTGCCGATCATGGTGATGGCGAGCAGCATGTTATTGCAGATCTTGGCGGTCTGCCCCGCGCCCGCTGCACCCGCATGGATCACCGCCTTGCCCATCGGCGCCAGCACCTGCTCGGCGCGCTTGAACGCCTCCTCGCTGCCGCCGACCATGAAGGTCAGCGTCCCGCCGTTAGCCGCCGCGATCCCTCCCGAAACCGGCGCGTCCACCATCGCATAGCCCGCGGCTTCGGCCTTGGCGGCGATCTCCTTCGCCGTCGCGACATCGATGGTTGAGCAGTCGAGCAGCACCGCGCCGGCGGGCGCCTTGCCGATCACGCTGTTCTCATAGACCGACTTCACGATTGCACCATTGGGCAGCATGGTCACCACCGCCTCGACGCCCTGCACGGCCTCGGCAGCGTCGGTGAACGTCTGGCAGCCGTTGTCGCGGGCGTGGGCCAGCGCTTCTTCGCTGAGATCGAAAGCGCGCACCTCATGCCCCGCCTTGACGAGGTTAGCGGCCATCCCGCCGCCCATATTGCCGAGCCCGATAAAGGCGATTTTCATCTCACGCGGTCCTTCGCATTGCGGCCGAGCAGGATGGCAGCGGTATCGCCGCGATGCGTCCAGGCCAGGTAGGTGAGGTAAGGCAGCATGAAGCCCGCGCCGCCCACCAAGGCGACCAGGCCCAGCGCCAGCCCGCCGGGGGTCAGCCCGTTGCGCCACGCCGTCCAGCTTGCCGAGAGGAACAGCATCATCGCGAAGTCGAGATTGAACTGACCGGGCCAGCCCCAGCGCGCGATGTCGCCGAAGAAGACCGGGAACAGGTTCCAGCCTTCGGTCATCCCGACCCGCGCGGTGTAAAACACCAGCGCACCCCACAGCACCATCAGGAAAAGATAGAACGGTCGCATCTCACCGCCCCTTCCACTGGCCTTCGCGCTTTTCGATGAAGGCGTTCATGCCTTCGTGCTTGTCGTCGCTGGCGGCGAGGATCTGAAAGATGCGTCGCTCGACGATCAGCCCCTGGTCGAGGCTGGTTTCGAAGGCGGCGTTGACCATTTCCTTGTTCGCGATCGCGGCCATGGGCGGCATGGCGGCGATTGCGGCGGCGGTCTTGAGCGCTTCGTCGAGCAGGGTCTCATGCGGGACGACGCGGGCGACGAGGCCGCTGCGCTCGGCTTCCTCGGCATCCATCATCCGGCCGGTCAGGCACATTTCCATCGCCTTGGCCTTGCCCACCGCGCGGGTGAGGCGCTGGCTGCCGCCCATGCCGGGTGCGACGCCGAGCTTGATTTCGGGCTGGCCGAACTTTGCCTTGTCGCTGGCGATGATGAAATCCGCCATCATCGCGAGCTCGCAGCCGCCGCCGAGCGCGAACCCGTTCACTGCCGCGATCCACGGCTTGCGCGTGGTCTTGACCAGATGGCTGGTCCAGCGGCCGAAGAAATCCTCGAGGTAGAAATCGGCTGCGGGTTTCTCGGACATTTCCTTGATGTCGGCGCCCGCGGCGAAGGCCTTGTCGCCGCTTCCCGTCAGCACCGCGCAGCGCTGGGCCTTGTCGGCTTCGAATGCCGCGAATGCCTCGATCAACTCTTCGAGCACTCTCGAGTTGAGCGCGTTGAGCGCCTGCGGGCGGTTGAGGGTGATGAGCGTGACGGCGTCGCGCTGCTCGGCAATGATGGTCTCGTAGCTCAAAGCGGTTTCCATTCCTCGTTGGCGGGCAACGGCGCGAAAATCGCGTCGAGCAATTCTTCGGTCACGTCCTCGGGCATCGCCGGGTCCCATGCGGGATCATTGGATTTGTCGACGATCACCGCGCGCACGCCCTCGGCGAAGTCGGGTCGGGTCAGGACACGGCTCGCGATGCGATATTCCATCCGCATATTGTCCGCGAAATCGGCGAGATCGGCACTCTTGGCGAGCTGGCGCAAGGCGACCTTGCAGGTCTGCGGGCTCTTGGTGTGGAGCGTGGCCAGCTCCTTAGCACCCCATTCGCTGTCGTCGGCCTCCAGGCTTGCGAGAATATCCTCATAACGGTCGGAGGCGAAATGCTTCGCGATCTTGTCCGCATTGACCTCGATCCGCGCCCCGGGCGGGGTTTCGGACAGCTCCGACAGGATGCCCGCGATCCGGGCCGGATGCTCGATGATCCGCGCCTTGGCCTCCTCCAGCTTCTCGCTCCGCATATAATGCGTTGCCATCCCGGCCCACAGCACCTCCGCGCCATCGAGCCGCGCGCCAGTCAACGCCAGGAACTGCCCGAGCCGGCCTGGGAGGCGCGAGAGGTACCAGCCGCCGCCAACATCGGGGAACAGGCCAATACCCGTTTCAGGCATGGCCAAGCGAGTGTTCTCGGTCGCGACGCGATACTTGGCCGGCATGGCGATGCCGACGCCGCCGCCCATGGTGATTCCGTCCATGAAGGCGACGAGGGGCTTCGAATAGCTGAAGAGCTGGTGGTTGAGCTGATATTCGTCGTGGAAGAACTTGCGGCCCGAGGCGCCGCCGTCGTTGAGCGCCGAGTTGCGCAGGAAAGCGATGTCGCCACCGGCGCAGAAACCGCGGCCTTCGGCATGATCGATGATGACGGCCTCGATAGCGTCGTCCTGCGACCATTCGCTCAGTGCCGCGCTCATGGCGTGGCACATCTCGAGCGTCAGCGCATGAAGCGCCTTCGGCCGGTTGAGGGAGATGTGGCCAACCGCGCCGTGGCGATGGGTGAGGAGGTCAGGGGTCATTGATCCTCCCCCACCGGGGGAGGGGGACCACCCGTAGGGTGGTGGAGGGGCACGGTCCACAAATCGAAGTTATGAGGCGCGTGCCCCACCACCATGCTTCGCATGGTCCCCCTCCCCGTGCCGGGAAGGATTGTAGCATTCGCCATCATTGCCGCAGCATCTCCCGACCCACGATCATGCGCATGACCTGATTGGTGCCCTCGAGAATCGAATGCACGCGCAGATCGCGCCAGAAGCGCTCGATCGGATAGTCGCGCAAATAGCCGTAGCCGCCAAAGAGCTGGAGCGCGTCGTTGACGATCTTGCTGCCGCTGTCGGTGGCAAGGCGCTTCGCCATGGCGCTGAACTTGCTCTTGTCGGGCGTGCCATCGGTCACCTTTGCGGCGGCGAGATAGAGCAGGGCGCGCGCCGCCTCCAGCTCGGTCGCCATGTCGGCGAGCATGAACTGGGTGTTCTGAAAATCGGCAATCGGCGTGCCGAACTGCTGGCGTTCCTTGGTGTATTTCACCGCCTCGTCGAGGCAGCGCTGCGCGCCGCCCAACGAGCAGGCTCCGATGTTGAGGCGGCCGCCGTCCAAACCCATCATGGCGAAACGGAAGCCATGGCCCTCCTCGCCGACGCGGTTGGAGACCGGCACCCGAGCATCCTCGAAGATGAGCTGCGCTGTGGGACTGGCGTTCCAGCCCAGCTTCTTCTCCGGCGCCCCGAAGCTGAGGCCCGGCGTGTCCTTGTCGACGACCAGGCAGGTGATGCCCTTGGTCTTGTCCTCGCCGGTGCGGACCATGGTGACGTAAACGTCGTTGAAGCCGCCGCCGCTGATGAATTGCTTGGTGCCGTTCAGGACGTAATGGTCGCCATCCAGCCGTGCGCTGGTCTTGAGGCCCGCGGCGTCCGACCCGCTGCCGGGCTCAGTCAGCGCATAGCTGGCGATCTTGTCCATGGAGACGAGATCGGGAAGGTAGCGCGACTTGACCTCCGCCCCGCCGAAGCTGTCGATCATCCAGGCGGCCATGTTGTGGATCGAGATGAAGGCGCTGGTCGCGGGGCAGCCATAAGCCATCGCCTCCATGATCAGCGCCGC
>ERZ1066119.1400-NODE-1400-length-12861-cov-12.554818_pt1 | contig 12861 bp, 14 predicted proteins | sample MGYA00382766_ERZ1066119 | MGnify/ENA primary metagenome ERZ1066119 (study PRJEB33369, sample SAMEA5778349) | biofilm metagenome | biome: Industrial cooling water; feature: Water cooling tower basin; material: Biofilm | place: United Arab Emirates | collected...
GGCCAGCACCAGCACCCGCCGCGCGCTGGCGAGCGCCCGCGGCGTGAGCGACACGCGCGGCACGTGCGGCGCCACCGCCGCCGGGGGCGGCACCGCGACCGCCCACCGCTCGTGCTCGCCTAACGCCGCGCCGCCCGGGAAGAGCGACGCCGTGTGCCCGTCCGGCCCCACGCCCAACAGCACGAGGTCGAATACCGGCGCGTCGTAGCGCGCGGCCGCGTCGCCCGGCTCGCGCTCCCCCTCCATGCGCAGCACCTGCCCGTCGGGCACCGGCACGTGGGCGAGCAGCGCCTCGCGCGCCATGCGGTAGTTGCTCAGCGCGTCGTCCGGCGGCACGCACCGCTCGTCGCCGAACCAGCAGTGCACGTGCGCCCAGTCCACCCCGCGCCCGGCCGCGCCGGCCAGCAGCGCGTAGGCGGCCCGGGGCGTGCTCCCCCCGGCCAGCGCGACCGCGAACCGCCCGCGCGCCGCGACCGCCGCGGCGGCCGCCTCCGCGAACAGCGCCGCCGCGCGCGCCGCCACCCCGCCGGCGTCGGGGAGGACCTCGCGGGCGACGTCCGTCACCGCGCCGCCATCGGCTCGGCCGTCACCGCGGCCGGCTGCGGCCCGCGCGAGCTGATCGCCAGGGCCTCCGCCGGCCCCCACGAGCCGGCCGCGTACGGGTACACCGCGCGCCGCCCGTCCAGCAGCGGCGCGTACAGCGCCCAGCTCGCCTCCACTTCGGCCGCGTGCACAAACAAGGTCTGGTCGCCGGTAAGTACGTCGCGCACGAGCGTCTCGTACGCCTCCGGGATCCCCTCGCGGAACTCCTCGGCGTAGCTGAAGTGCAACGGCAGCCGGCGGATGCGGAACGGGTCGCCCGGCGCCTTCACGTCGAAGAAGAGCGAGAAGCCCTCGTTGGGCTGCAGCGTGACCAGCAGGGTGTTGCGGTGCAGCTCGCTCACCCCGCCCGGCCCGCCCCCGGCCGCCGCGTCCCCCGGGCCCGGCGCCGGCCCGCCCACGGTGCGGAACATCCACACCGGCGCGCGGCGGAACTTGATCTCGATCTCGGTGAGGCGCTTGGGGAGGCGCTTCCCCGTGCGCAGGTAGAACGGCACGCCCTGCCACCGCCAGTTCTCCACATGCAGCGCGACGGCGGCGAACGTCTCGGTGCGCGAGTCGGGCGCCACGTCCGGCTCGGCGCGGTAGCCCGGCACGTCCGCGTCGCCCACCCGGCCGGCCTCGTACTGACCCAACACCGCGTCGTTGGGCGACAGCGGGCGCACGCTTCGGAGCACCTTGAGCTTTTCGGCGCGGATGCTGTCGGCGTCCATCGCCGCCGGCACCTCCATGGCCACGAGCGTGAGGAGCTGCGTGAGGTGGCTCTGCACCATGTCGCGCAGCGCGCCCGCCGTCTCGTAGTAGCCCGCGCGGCTCTCCACCCCCAGCTCCTCGGCCACGGTGACCTGCACGCTCTCCACGTGGTCGCGGTCCCACACGCTCTCGAACATCGCGTTGGCGAACCGGAAGACGAGCAGGTTCTGCACCGTCTCCTTGCCGAGGTAGTGGTCGATGCGGTAGACCTGCCCCTCGTCGAAGTGCTTGTGGACGAGCGCGTTGAGCGCGCGCGCGCTCGCCAGGTCGCGCCCGAACGGCTTCTCGATCACGAGCCGCGTCCACCCCGGCCCGCGGTTGAAGCCGATCTCGCCCAGGTGCTCGACCGTGGGGCCGAAGACGGCCGGCGGGAGCGACATGTAGAAGCTGCGGTTGCCGGGGAGGCCTAACGCCTGCTCCACCGCCTCCACCTTGGCCTGGAGCGGGCGCAGGTCCCGGTCCGCGGCCTGGAAGTAGACCCAGCGGTCGGCCCACGCGCGCACGTCCGCCTCGCCGGCGTCCGCGTGCGCCGCGCGCACCGCCTCGACCGCGATGTCGCGGAAGCGCGCGTCGTCGATCGACTGGTCGCGGCTCGTGCCGACGACGGCGCACCCCGGCGCCGTCGCCCCGGTGGCGAACAGGCGCCAGAGCGCGGGCAGGATCTTGCGGCGGCTCAGGTCCCCCGTGCCGCCGAAGACGACGAACGTGCTCGGCTCGACCCCGGCGTCGGCCCCGCCTAACGTCTCGCCTGACGACGCGCCTAACGCACCGCCCGGCGCCGCGACGCCCGGCTCGCTCACGCGTCCACCTTGGTGAGCCGGGTGATGGCGTGCCCGCCGAACTGGTGGCGCATCGCCGCCAGCAGCCGGTCGCCGTAGCCGAGCGCGTCGCGCGAGCGCAGCCGGGCGATGAGCGAGTGCGTGATGACCGGCGCCGGCACGTCGAGGGCGATGGCCTCGGCCACCGTCCACCGCCCTTCCCCCGAGTCGCTCACGAACGGCGCGATGCCGTCCATGGCGGGGTTCTCGGCGAGCGCGCGCGCCGTCAGGTCGAGCAGCCACGAGCGCACCACGCTCCCGTGCCGCCACACCTCGGCGATTTGCGCCAGGTCGAGCTTAAAGTCGTGTGCGCCGAACCCGGGCTTGGCCCTGAGGATGGCGAACCCCTCGGCGTACGCCTGCATCATCCCGTACTCGATGCCGTTGTGCACCATCTTGACGAAGTGCCCGGCGCCCGCGGGTCCGACGTGCGCGAACCCGCGGTCCGGCGCCGGCGCGAGCGTCTCGAAGATGGGGCGGATGCGCGCCACCGCCGCGTCGGGCCCGCCGACCATGAGCGCGTAGCCCTCGGCGAGCCCCCAGATCCCCCCGCTCGTCCCGGCGTCGAGGTAGTGCACGCCGCGCTCGGCGCACGCGGCCGCTCGGCGGATGGTGTCCTGGTAGTTGCTGTTGCCGCCGTCGATGATGGCGTCGCCCTCCTGGAAGAGCGCGAACAGCTCGGCCACCGTGTCCTCGGTGGGCGTGCCGGCCGGGACCATCACCCACGCCTGCCGCGCCCCCGCCGCGCCGAGCTGGGCGACGAGGTGCGCGAGGGAGTCGGCGGGCGTCGCGCCGCCCTCCGCGCTCCGGGCGACGGCCGCGGGGTCGCGGTCGTAGACCACCACCTCGTGGCCGCCGCGCAGGAGGCGCGTGGTCATGTTCGCGCCCATCCGGCCCAGTCCCACCATTCCGATCCGCATGCCGTCCTAGCCCGGGTTCGTGTGCGTGCCGCCGAACCCTCAAGTGATCTGGGCCGGCGGCGTCCGGGAAAGGTGGCGGCGCACGTTCTGCGCCGGGGCGGTCAGGGCGGCGCGGGAGGCGTCGGCGTCGCCTGCCAGTCTGGGCGCGGGCGGGCGGCCCGGGGCACCGTCCGGAGCAGCATTGCGGAAACCCCGCCAAGCACGGCGAACGAGTCCCACGGCTCGGCGAGGCGGGTGGTCTGGTGAAGTGCCAGGAGCAAAAGCCCCGTAGCCAGCAGTAGCTCGCGAGCCCTGACGGCCAGCACCAGCGCCCCGAGTGCCGCCGCGGCGGCGGTGGCCAGGCGCACCGGGTGGACGCCGGCCAGGCCGAGGGCGTCGAGAAGTTGGGGCACGGTCTCGGGCTATGTGGGTCCAGGTAGCTCCGCTACGGTGCGACCCTACGCCCTGTCCGTGCTCGGCGCAACGCCGTCATGTTGCGGGGTGGGCTCGGCGAACGCAGCACCTCGTCCCACGTTGTCCGCGGAGCCGTGCGCTTCCACGGGATGGCTGACGGGAGGGCGACCAAGGCACTGAACAAAACGAGCCTCCACGAAGGCCAGGGCGGTTCCAAGGTGTGGCTTCGCCGTCGATCACAGCGCGTGCGGCGGCTTCGACGTTCCGGCATGCGCGGCGTGGGACGTTTGGCCCATGTGCGGTTCGGCGGCGGCGAGTAGGTTCGCCCGCGCCCAGCCGGGGTTGAGCGGCACGCAATCTCCCCGCGCCGGGGCCGATCGTATCCCCGCCCCGCCGCCTCCCTGCATACAACACCCACCATGCGGACGCCGACGCAAGTCTTTTCCTACAAGACGACTTTTCGCCTGCTCTCCGTCGCCACGCTGCTGGCCGCCGCGTGGGGTCAGGCTGCGGCGCAAGGCGGCACGTACGCACGCCTCGCCCCGCTGAGCAGCCTCAACGATACACACGGTGGTTGCGCCAACCGCAAGCTGTCAGACTACTCGTACAGTCAGCCTGCGGCCGTCAGTATCGCGTGTGCGTGGGACAATGTGACGTGGACGGCCGCGGCCTCGAATGCAGGGGGATTCGTTCGAGCATCGAGCTCGGCCAGCAGCGTTGGTGGTGCATCGAGGCCGGAGCTGACCGGGAACTGGCCGGGCGCATACTCCAGAGCGCTGTGGCAGGACATGCTGATTTTCCAGCCCGGCACCCCGCCCCCTGCGTCCGTGCTGTTCACGTTTCTGCTGACGGGTTACCTCGACCTCGCGGGGAATCCCGCGGGTGAGTTACCGGGGGACGGTTGGGCCTACGCGAGCGTAGGGTTCCAGATCCAGTCGGGGGGTCCGACGGCAAACTACTCCAACCAACTCTACGCCCACGGGCGTCCTGACACGTACCCGCAGCGAACCGCTTCAGCCAACGTCCGCGAGGTGATCCAGGTCAGAGCCCCTGTGACGATCCCGTGGTGGTCCGGGGGCGCGCCGTACGTGGCGTTCAGTTACGAACTAGTCACCAGCGCGAACTTCCATGCCGGTGCCTCTTACCGGTCTGGCGTCACCTACCCTACGTCGCTCGCCGGTCACGCGATCAGTGACTTCAGCAACACGGGGAAGCTCACAGGGCTCGACTTCTTCGACGCGACCGGGGCGCAGATCACCACCCCGGTCGCTTACACCATGCAGAACGGCACTCAGATTGCTGCGATGGTCGCGCCGGAACCAAGCATGGTCGTGCTGTTCGGGGCTGGACTGTTCCGCTTGGGTGCGGTCGCGCGCCGTCGGCGACTGGCGGACACCAGCAAACGCCGTGGCGTAATGTGTCGCGTGACCTCTGAATCGATTGAGGTCACCGCGGGGTCGAGTACTCGCCCTGTAACTCATGCCAACGTTACCGGTCCCGCCAGTTGAACACCGAGGCTGCCTGACGCCCGCCACTGGCTCCGACGCAGCGGCTGCAAGCAGGTCCGCATCGCGGTGCGTCACAACATGTGCGAACACCCCGTTGACCGCGGGCGCGGCCTCTACAACGCGCGAGGATCCGTCGACCAGGCCCGGTCGGGCTCCCCCGATGGGGCCCGGTGGCCGGGGAGCCTCAGCCGCTTTACAAGCTGCGACTCCGCATCCGGACCCGCTCTGATTCGACGATCCAGAGCGCGCCGTCTACTTGCTGGGTGAGCAACAGCACGAGGACCGCGCGGACCAACGCAAGCGTTGCGTCCCGGTCGGGCGCGCGTGGCCGCAGGACGACGATGCCGGGGTGCGCACCCGGCGGGTACGCCCGCACGTCGCTGAAGTCGAGGTCGAGCGTGACAAGCACACGACCCTCGACGGCGCACGCCGCCGCGACGTCCGGGTCCGGTGCGCCGCCAAGCGCCTCGTCGTAGACCGTATGGCACGCCAGCCCGGCCGCGGTGAACAGCAGCGCTGCGTCCAACGGGACGTTCTCGTCGATCTTGAACCGCTCGGCGTGGCCCTGGCCCCCGGCAGTCACGCCGCCGGAGGGAGGGCGACGACCCGCTCGGCTGCAATGGCGGCGGCATATGCCAGCGCCGCCGGCACCGCCTCCGGACCGAGGCCCGTGTAGCTCCGCCGCACCTCGTCCGGCGTGAGACCGGCCGCAAGGTTGGCGAGCACCACGGCCACAGGAATTCGGGTTCCACGGATGCAGGCCTGGCCGTGGCAGACGGCGGGGTCGACCGTGATGTGGTCCTGCCAGCGCATGCGCACCTCCGAATGGCGGTCGTGAGAATGTAAGCACGACGGGGCGCCGGCTCTGCGAGCCGGCGCCCCGTCCACGCCTCCCCGCGCGAAGCCCTACCGCGCGCCCACCTGCTCCGTGAGCTGCGCCCGCAGCCGCCCGAGCTTCCGCCGCACCGAGCCGTCCATCACGGTGTCGCCCACGCGCACCACCACGCCGCCGAGGATCGCCGGGTTCACGCGCACGTGCGGCACCACCTGCTTGCCGAGCCGCGCGGAGAGCTGCTGGGCGAGGAGCGCCCGGTCCGCCTCGCTCGCCGGCTGGGCGAGCGTGACCTCCGCGTGCACCCGCCCCTCCGCCTCGTCCACCAGCGCCGCGTACTCGCGGGCGACGGCGCCTAACGACCGCTGCCGCCCCTTGCTCACCAGCGCCTGCAGGAAGCGCACGAACAGCCGCGGGTAGCGGTCCTGGAAGGCGCCGCCCAGCGCCGCGTTCTTGTGCTCGGCGCTCACGCGCGGGCTCTCCAGGAAGCCGCGGAGCTGCGCGTCGTTGGCGACCGCGTCGGCCAGCTCGGTGACCATGCGGCCCCAGCCGGGCACGTCGCCGGCCTTGCGGGCGAGGGCGAGCAGCGCCTCCGCGTAGTTGCGGGCGACGGCGCTCTGCCGCTCCTGCTGGGCGTCGCCGGCGGCCATCAGCGGCTCGGCGCGCCGACCGGCGGCACCGTGGCGAGGAACTCCTCGACGAGGCGGCGGTTGCCGGCGTCGTCGAGGTTGCGGCCGATCACCTTGGTGGCGCCGGCCAGCGCGAGGTCCACCGCCTCGCGGCGCAGGTCGGCAATGGCGCGCGACTTCTCCGCCTCGATGTCGCGGCGGGCGCGGTCCATCAGCTCCTGCTGCTGCACGCGCGTCTGCTCCAGCGCGTCGGCGCGCATCTTCTCGGCGCTGGCCCGCGCCTGGGCGACGAGCTGCTGCGCCTCGGCGCGCGTCCCCTCGAGCGCGGCCTGCTGCTCGGCGAGCAGCTTCGCGGCCGCCTCCCGGTCGCGCTTGGCGCCCTCGATCGCCGCCTCCAGCGCCTGCTCGCGCGCCTCCACGGCCGCCACGATCGGCGGGAAGGCGAAGCGCTTGAGCACGAAGAAGAGCGCCGCGAAGATCAGCAGCGTCCAGATCATGAGGCCCGGGTTGGGCGACATGAGGCCGGCGGGCTTCTCGGCCGCCTGCGCGCCCGCGGGGGCGGCGGCCAGGAGGAGCGCGGCGGTGAGGGCGACGGGGCGGCGCATGGGCGTCGGGTCCGGAGGGAGGGGTCGGCGCCGGCCGCGCCCAACGGCGGGGCGGCCGGACGCCGGGTCCAACCTTAGAAGTTGAACTTGAGCGAGATGAGCAGCGTCACCACGATGGCGAACAGCGCCGCGCCCTCGACGAACGCCGAGAGGACGATCGCGGTGCCGCGGATGTCGTTGGTCGCCTCGGGCTGGCGGGCGATGCCCTCGGCCGCCTGGCCGCCGATGCGGCCGATGCCGAGGCCCGCGCCGATCACGGCGAGGCCGGCGCCGATGCCGGCGCCCATGAGGCCCCACGCGCCGGCGTAGCCGACGTTGCCCACAGCGTTGGTGGCCGTCTCGGCGGCCTGGATCAGAGCGAACATTAGTGTGTGAAGTAGGAGAGCGGTGCTGCGTCCCCGCGCCTGGTGGTGCGTGTGAGGCGCCGTCCGCCATCGGGCCGTCGGGCCCAGCGGACATCCCGGGTGTCACCCCGGTACGTCGCGCGCCGGGGGGGCGTTAGGCCCGGCGCGCCGTGAATCGCGGTGGTGTGGTTGTGCGGGTTGGGGCGGGTAGGGGCGGGTCTAAGACCCGCCCCTACGATGACCCGCCCCTACGATGACCCGCCCCTACCGAACCGCGGGACGATCAATGGTGCGCCTCGCGGATCTGCCCGATGAACACGCTCACCAGCAGCGTGAAGATGTAGGCCTGCAGGAGCGCCACGAACACCTCCAGCAGCATGATCGCGAGCGCCATCAAGAACGGGCCCACCGCCACCAGGTAGCTGCCGAACGTGAAGATCATGCCGATGAACGCGAGCACGATCACGTGCCCCGCAGTCATGTTGGCGAACAGACGGATGGCCAGCGCGAACGGCTTCGTGAACTTCCCGAGCAGCTCCACCGGGCTCAGGATCAGCGACAGGAACAGCTTCATCGGGCCGTTCTTCATGTCGCTCGGCCAGTACAGGATCGTCCCGATGTAGTCCTTGCCGAGCGCCCGCATGCCGGCGATCTCGATGACCAAGAAGGCCAGGATCGCGAGCGCCGCCGTCACCGAGATGTTCCCCGTGGCCGTGGAGCCGTAGGGGATCAGCCCGAGGATGTTGGCGAACAGGATGAAGAAGAACGTCGCCAGCAGGTACGGCACGAACGCGTTGCCGTGGTGCCCGACGTTCTTGAGGATCACCTCGTCGCGCACGAACAGCACCGTGGCCTCGATCCCCGACGCGAAGCCCTTGGGGCGGCCGACGGCGTGCGAGTGCCGCTTGTGCGCCGCAGCCGCCGTGAGCAGCGTGGCCGCGCACAGCACCGAGGCGAGCAGCAGCATCACCACGTGCTTGGTGGGCGAGAGGTCGAGCGCGAACCCGCCCAGCATGATGGGCGCGAAGCGCGGCAGGTGGACCTCCTTCGCCAGGTGGCTCGACGGCCACGGCACCTCCAACTCGTGCGAGTCGGTGATGTGCGGCATGATGATGTCGCCGCCCGCCGCCCCGTGGCCGCCCGCGCCCGCTTCCGCGCCGTGCCCGCTGTTGCCGGCCGCGGCGCCGTGCGCCTGCGTGGCGTTCCCCACGTGGCGGCCGGTGTGCACGCCGGCCGAGTCGCCCTGCAGGCTCCGGTCGATGGCGGCGCCCACGGCGGCCGAGCGGTGGACGGTGTCGCCGGCGGCCGGCGCGTGGGCCTGCGCGCCCAACGGGGCGCCCGCGGGGGCGGCCAGCAGCGCGGCGGCGGCGAACAGGGCCGTCGCCGTGAAGTGCGTCAGTGCGCGGAGGCGGGTCATCGCAGGTGCAGCCGGGATTCGGCGAGGGTGGTGACGAAGAAGAACGCGGCCAGACTCAGCAGCGCCGGCGCGGCCGGCAGCCCCAGCGGGCGCAGCGCGACGAGCGCGTAGAACACGAGCGTGCCCATCCGCGCGGCCGCCCCGCCCACCCACACGCCGAACCGGCGGCCGGGCGGGGCCGCGCGCGCGGCGAGGAACGTCAGCGCCTGCACCACGAGCGCGATGCCGCCGCTCGTGAGCACCGCCGCGCGCCCGCCCGGCCCGCGGAAGACGACCAGCAGCACGCCCGCCGCGAGGGCCAGCGCGCCCAGCGTCCACGCCGCCGAGCGGGCCAGCCCGGCGGGCGCGAGCGGGTCCGGGCGGGACGGGGGCGTCGCGGTCACGCCGACGGCCCCGCGGGCGGCCCGCCTGACGGCCGCCCCGGCCGGGTGCCGCGTCCGCCGCCGATCACCCGGCGATAGATGCTGTAGAACCCGGCCGACGCCCCCACGAACACGCACACCAGCAGGAGCCACGGACTGGTGCCCAGCCGCGCGTCCAGCCAGCGGCCGAGGAGCGCGAACAGCGTGAGCGTGAGCCCGAGCTGGATCCCGACCCCCGCGAACGCCGCCGCCGACGGCCCACCGGACGGCCCCCCCGCCGGCCGCCGCCCGCGCCCGGCCGAGGGGTCGGCGGGGGGCGGCGGCGGTGGTGGGGGGGTCATCGCGGGCGAGAATCTAGAGCTTGTGAAATTTTTCGCAAGCGATTCCGACGCCCGGCGGGGGCGGTGGGGGCGGACGTCGCCCGAAAATGGACCGAAGCGCGATGATGTGCACTAAATCACGCTCCGGGGCCGACTTAGCGTGCAAACAGAGTGTGACCGCGTAGGTTGACGGCTCGTCTACCCGCTCGTAGGTTGCCGCCCGGAACCGCGGGCGGTGGTCCGCCGCCCGGTTCTCCCGCCCTGTTCGTCTGCGGCGCCCCCCGCCCGCGCCGATCGTATGGACCGTCGCATCTACATCCCCCTGCTCGCCGCGGCCGCGCTCGTCGTCGGCGGGGTCGGGCTCCCCTGGTGGAACGACGCGCAGGCCCGCGCGTCGGCCGGAACCGACAGCCTGCCCGCCACCTTCGCCGCGCGCCACGAGCGGGCGCTGGAGCGCGCCGCGGCCGCCCGCCGCGCCGCCCAGGCCCGCCGCCGCCACGCCGCCGACACGGTCGACGCCGACCTGGCCGTCTGGAGCGACGGCACCGAGGCGCGTTTCGCTCTCGCCGTGGTCAACACGGCCGACCGCCGCGTCGAGGTCAACTTCCCCGACGGGCGCACGCGCGACTTCGCCGTGTACGACGCGGCCGGCCGCGAGGTGTGGCGCTGGAGCCGCGGCCGCCTCTTCACGCAGGTAATGCAGAACCGCCTGCTCGGCGCCCGCGACTCGGCCGTCTACGCCGAGGCGTGGGAAGCCCCGGCGCCCGGGCGCTACACCGTGGTGGCCGAGCTGCGGAGCTCCGACCACCCGATCCGCCGGGCCGCCGCGTTCGTGGTCCCGGCCCCCTTCCCGGCCGGCGCCGTGGCCGCCGCCCCGGGCGGCCCCGACGCGGACACGCCCTGAGCGCCGCGGGGGGCCCCGCCGCCCGCCCGGGCCCGTCGGGCGGAACGTTAGGCGCCGTGCCTAACGCGGCCGGCGACGACGACCTCGCCCTGCTCGACGCGCTCGCCGAGGCGCGGCGGGCGCTGTCGGCGCAGATCGCGCGGCGGGTGGTCGGGCAGCGCGAGGTGGTGGACCAGCTCCTCGCCGCGGTGCTCGCCGGCGGGCACGCGCTCCTGGTGGGCGTCCCCGGGCTGGCCAAGACGCTGCTCGTGCGCACGGTGGCCGAGGCGCTCGACCTGCAGTTCGCGCGCGTCCAGTTCACGCCGGACCTCATGCCGAGCGACATCACCGGCACCGAGGTGATGGAGGAGGACGCGGCCACGGGGCGCCGGCAGTTCCGCTTCCTCCCGGGCCCGGTGTTCGGCAACGTGGTGCTGGCCGACGAGATCAACCGCGCCCCGCCCAAGACGCAGGCCGCGCTGCTGCAGGCGATGCAGGAGCACGCGGTCACCGCCGGCGGCCACACGCACCGCCTCCCCGAGCCGTTCTTCGTGCTGGCCACGCAGAACCCGATCGAGCAGGAGGGGACGTACCCGCTGCCGGAGGCGCAGCTCGACCGCTTCCTCGTGCAGCTCCGCGTGGGCTACCCGAGCCGCGCCGAGGAGGAGGAGATCGTGCGCGCCACCACCGGCGAGGCCACCGGCCGGGTGGAGCCGGTGTTAGGCGCCGAGCGGCTGGCGGCGCTCCAGCGCCTCGTCCGGCGCCTCCCGGTGGGGCCGACGGTGGTGGGCTACGCGGTCCGCCTCGCCCGCTCGACGCGGCCGGACGACCCGGAGGCGTCGGCGCTGGTGAAGAAGTACGTGAGCTGGGGGGCGGGCCCGCGGGCGTCGCAGGCGCTGGTGCTGGCGGCCAAGGCCCGCGCGGCCATGGACGGCCGCGCGACGCCGGACCTGGACGACGTGCGCGCGGTGGCGCTGCCGGTCCTGCGGCACCGGCTGGTGCTCGGCTATCAGGCGGAGGCGGAGGGGATCGGAGCCGAGCAGCTCGTCGACCTGCGGGAGCGGTAACGGGACGGGGACGGATTCACGCCGGATCCGGCGCCCCAGCCGTCCCGACGCGCTGCCCGTTCTGACCTCCTCGTTTCCCCTGGCGTACCCCCGCCCCCCGCGCGTCCTCGCCAGGTTGGCCCGGTGCCTCCCCGCCCCGCCAACCCCCCGGCCGTGTTCACCCTGCACACCCTCGGCGACTGCCGGGTCGTGATCCGCGCCGACGCCAATGCGGACGGCTGCACCCTGCTGCCCTCGTCCGCCCGGCTGTTCGCGCTGGCCGTGGTGCTCGCGGGGGAGTGCGGGCGGCCGCTGTTGCGCACCCGGGTGGCCGAGTGGGTGTGGCCGGAGCTGCGGCCGCCGGCGGCGCTGCGGTGTTTGCGGCAGGCGCTCTACCGGCTGCGGGCGGCCGGAGTCCCGGTGGGGGGGGACGGTGCGCACGTCTTGGTGCCGCGCGATGCGGTGGCAGAGACGTGGGACTCTCGGCCGAGCGCGACCACGCTGGCCGCGGCCCGCCGGGCGGGGGGGGTGCCGGAGGGGCGGTGTCTGGCGGGGTGGACCCCGCCGGGGGCGGCGCTCGCGGGGTGGGCGGACGAGTACCGTGACCGTGTGGAGGGCGCGGCGCGGCGGGCGCTGGCGGCGGCCCTGGCCGCGGCGCAGGCGGCGGACTACGACGACCCGGCCGCCGTCGCCGAGCTGGCCCGGGCGCTGCTCGCGCTCGACCCGCTGCACCCGGGCGCGCGGCGCGCCCTGGACCGCGCGATGGACCGCGCGCTGGACGGCGCACCAGACAGCGGGCGGGACGCCGCCCCGCCGGTCGCCGCCCGGGCCGTGCGCGAACCGCGGGCGGTCACCTACTCCGCCGCGCCCCGTCCCGCGCTGCCCGTCGACCTGCTCGGCGTGGTCGACGCGCGCATGGCGGCGGCGCGCGGGGGGGCCGGCGGGCTGGTCGTGCTGGCGGGGGCGGCCGACGGCGGGCCGTCGGCGCTGCTCGCGGCGTGCGCGCAGCGCGGCGGCGAGTTCCGCATCGCTGGCCGGGCGACTGGTGGCGGGCGCGGCCACGGCCGGGCCGGGCGCGTCCAGGCCCAGCGCGGCCTCCACCGCCGTCAGCAGCCGCGCCGCCTCGGCCGGCAGGCGCAGCAGGGGCAGCAGCGCCTCGGCCGGGTGGTCGGGCAGCAGGCGGGCCACGGCGTCGCGCGCCGCGCGCAGGTGCTCGCCCGGCGGAGGGGAGAGCGCCACCAGGTCGCCGCCCGGCAGCTCGAACAGGCGGCCGCGGGTGGGGCGCAGGGCGGGGGCCAGCGCCTCGCGCACCAGGCGCAGGTGGCGGGGCTGGCGCTGCTCCCTCGGCAGCAGGGACAGGCGCAGGTGCAGCGCCCGGCGCTCGACGCCCGAGGCCGCGCAGTCCCGCAGCAGGGCGGCCAGGGCCAGCGC
>ERZ1066119.1401-NODE-1401-length-12857-cov-4.127402_pt1 | contig 12857 bp, 11 predicted proteins | sample MGYA00382766_ERZ1066119 | MGnify/ENA primary metagenome ERZ1066119 (study PRJEB33369, sample SAMEA5778349) | biofilm metagenome | biome: Industrial cooling water; feature: Water cooling tower basin; material: Biofilm | place: United Arab Emirates | collected...
CAAAAACGGATATCATTTATTGAGACGTCTCTAATCCGAAGCATCCGGATTTCTTTTCTTCAACTTCCATTTTATACCTTTTTCTATATCAATGATGAAGTTCTTCATGAGGCCACGACCCTTTTTTGGACTTTTCAACTCCTTTTCACAGGGGCATTTATTGTACTTGCTTTGTTTTTCTACGTGAACATTTCACCCAGGAACCTGCATAAAAAATGGGTAAAAAAGTTGGTAGACGACGCCGGTGGTAGATCACTCCGAACGGCAATGGAGTTTATTAACGAAATTGATGACTTTAAAAAAGACAAAGGCATAACAAAATAGTCCCCAAAGTGACTGCACATGCAGGCAACATCGGCTTGATGTTATGCTGGCTGAAACAACTAAGGATGAACTTCCTGTTCACTATCAGCAATAGTTCCAGCTTGACCGAACGCAACTGGGCAAATGTATTTTGTACTTTGATTTTCAATCGGCTTCAGTTGCCAGGCTGACAGTTATAAAATACCAGCACAGCAAAAAGTCGTTGACCGTTAGCACCATCACAAAAAACTATTAGCGTACGGAATCTATTTCACAAACAAATTTTGTCCACTTACAACTAATCCCGCCACAAATAAGGAAACAGCACCAGCGCCAGCAGCACAATCAACACATCACTCCCAACCAACAATAAAAATGCAGCTGTTTGAAAGCTGCCCTGTGTGCTGAGTGCTGCTGCGCTTAGCTTCAACAGCACCAGCAGTTGCGGAATAATAATAGGAAAACCCAGTATAGCCATCACCGCTGCATTACCTGACGCCTTCGCTGCAATAGCCGCAATAAAAGTGAACAACATAGCCAATGACAAGGAACCTAAACCTGCAATGGCAAAAAACTTTCCGGCATGCACTACCGGATTGCCCAACAATAAAGTAAAGAGTAGACAACCTGCTGCATTAATGCACAACATCAGTCCCGCATTGAAAATAAGTTTAGCCAAAATAAACTGCTCGGCACTACACAGGTTTTGGTAATACAGCATGCGGCCCCGGCCTTCGCCCAAAAAACTTTTAGCCACCGCATTCGTACAAATAAATAATTGCAACACCCAGTACAGGCCATTCCATACACCGCTTTGTGGTTCATCTACTGCCAGGTACAATACAAACGTGGTGGCAGCTACGTACAGTAAAATGCCGTAGAAGCTGTGTTGCTGCCGCAGCTCCAGCAGCAAATCTTTTTTGATGAGTGTAATAATCGGCTTCAGCGTACAGAAATTTTTTGATCATCGGCTGCAGCACCCAAATGATAACAGCGGCGGCAACGGGGCTCGTACACATCTTTCTCTCCCAGCATAATACGTTCTTCCGAGGGGATTTTTCGGTACGAGAAATTGGCGATGTTGCCGCAACGCATACAAATGGCGTGCAGCTTCGTAATATAATCAGCACGGGCCAGCAGGGTGGGCATCTGCCCGAAGGGCTTGCCCAAATAATCCATATCCAGTCCGGCTACAATTACCCGTATGCCGCGGCAGGCCAGTTGCTCACATACCTCGGGCAGGCTGTCGTCAAAAAACTGAGCTTCATCTATACCTACCACATCGCTGCTCTGGCCGTACAACAATATTTTTTGCGCACCATCTACCGGTGTGCTGCGTACTTCGTTGCGGTCGTGCGACACCACATTGTACTCATCGTAACGTACATCTGCACCCGGTTTAAAAATCTCTACTTTCAGTCCGGCAATGGTGGCTCTTTTTAACCGGCGAATCAATTCTTCGGTTTTGCCGGAGAACATAGAGCCGCAAATAACCTCAATCCAGCCGCCGCACTCACCCCTCAGTTGCGGTTCTATAAACATGTTTTGGTTGTTAAAGCGGTGAAAAATATAGGTTTGTCGAACATAGTTTGATGCCTGCAACGTTCATTGTATGTTTGTGGACCCATATTTGCTAAAGCCGTCAAAAGTAAAAAAAGAATGGAGCGGGTAGCTGCTTTAATTCAAAAATTAGTGGATCAGCACCGGCAGGGTTTGCCGGCCGAGCAACTGTTGCCCACTGTTCAATTGCTGCAGCTGGAGTTGAGCGCTGCCGCCGCAGCACCAGCCACCTCAAAAAGCGGTAAGGTAGCGGTGGTGATGCCTGCGGGCTTTGCTGCTATGCCATCGGCTTATGCAGAAGCGTCCGCTGCGCCGCTCGCTGTCTCCGAACCGCAGCCCCGCATTTCTATTGCCGAAAAAGATAAAAAATATTTGCCGGCTGATGCAGTGGTAAAAAAGGAAGAACCCAAACCGGCCGCACCAGCCGAAAAAAAACCAGCCCCGGTAACCCTGGCCAAAGAGCATTATGGCGTGGCAGCACACGAGATGGACGAAGCGCCTACCTTAATGCAGCATGCACCGGCCAAACTACCGGCTACGCCTACCCGAAAAGAACTGCACGAATCATTGGCAGAGAAAAAAGAATCATTAAACGATAAACTCAAGGAAAATAAAAAAGAGTTAAGCCATCATTTGTCCAGCGGCCCCATCAAAGATTTACGCAAAGGCGTAGGCATCAACGATAAGTTTTTGTTTGTAAACGAACTCTTCCGGGGTGATGAGGCCATGTATGAACGCAGCATCAAAACCATCAATGCCTTTCATATTTTACCCGAAGCTGAGTATTGGATCAACCGGGAGTTAAAGGTAAAGCTGGGCTGGAACGACAGTAAAGACGTGGTGCAGCAGTTTTACGCCATTGTAAGAAGGCGGTTTTCCTGAATATAATCCATGATTTTTTGCGTAGCACCGGTTCCGTTTTTTGTATAGGCAGCGGCGGCTTCACTGCCTTGTTGAAGCAAGGCTTCGTTTTCCAACAACGTTTTCCACTGGTGCCATAAGGCCTCTGCATCAGAAACCGATGCCGCAGCACCGGCTTCAATTAAATCATTGGCTTCTTTGAATTTTTGATAGTTGAGTCCGAAGAAAACCGGCTTGCCCCATACGGCGGCTTCCAAGGTGTTGTGAATGCCGCTTTTATTAAATCCGCCGCCAATGTAAGTGACCTGTGCGTATTGATACAAGCCGGAGAGCATGCCTACATTATCAATCACCAATATTTTTTTGGTAGCGGCGCTATCTTTCACTGTACTGTACAACTCGGTCTCTTCGGACCAGCGGGCCTGTAACTGCGCCAGCTTTGCATCAGTAATTTCATGTGGGGCAATAATCATCCGCACATGCGGAGGCAGCTTCTTTAACGCATCAATCAATATTGCTTCATCCTCAGGCCAGGTGCTGCCGGCCACCATCAAGTGATGCCCATTGGCGTAAGCCAGAAAAAAAGGGTCAGGTTTCTTTTCTGCTGCCAGCCGCACTACCCGGTCAAAACGGGTGTCGCCGCTTACGGTACAATGTGCTACCGAAATTGTTTGTAAACGCTGCGCAGATGCGGCGTCTTGTACAAACAAATGCTTCACCCGGCCCAACATACTTCGGTGCAGGCCACCATACCATTTGAAAAAAACAGACTCGCTTCGAAAGAGAGCAGCTATTACCAACAGGGGAACCTGCGCCTCGTGTAAAGCTTTAATGTGTTGATACCACCATTCATACTTAATAAAAATGGCCAGTTGGGGTTGCACCGTTTGTACAAAGCGTCGGGCATTGGCCGCCGTGTCCAGCGGCAGGTAACAGACGGCATCGGCACCGCTCCATTTTTTGCCGGCAGCATACCCCGAAGGGGAAAAAAACGAACACAGCACCCGATGATTGGAATATTGCAGGCGCAGTGCCTCAATTACCGGCTTGGCCTGTTCAAATTCCCCGGCCGATGCGCTGTGCACCCAAATCAGTGGCCGGCTATCCTGTTTTATTTTCTCCAGCGCATGCCACATGTCCCGGCGACCTTCCACCCAGGCTTTTGCTTTGGGTTGCCAGCCGGCCGTCAGCTTTGCAGCAGCGCCGTATAAAAAAATGAACAGATTGTATAGAATAACCATGGTGGTGCAGAAGCGGCGCAAAGCTAAGCTCACTAGCATTCCTATCCTGTTTTTACTATTTTTGCCCGCCTTTTGGAGTCGGTACCCAGCCCGCCAAGGCGTGCTGCAGCTATTTGCAGCCTTCTTAAAACAGGTTCATGCGCCCCATACAAATGGTTGATTTAAAGCAGCAGTATCTTAAACTCAAGGGAGAGATTGATGCGGCTGTAATAGGTGTTTTGGAAAGCACCGCATTTATTAACGGCCCGCAGGTTCAGCGTTTTGCGGAAGCCCTGCAACAATACAACGGCGTAAAACATGTGGTGCCCTGCGCCAACGGTACCGATGCCCTGCAGATTGCCATGATGGCCCTGGGCCTGCAACCCGGCGATGAAGTGATTACACCCTCGTTTACCTACATTGCCACCACCGAGGTAATAGCCCTGCTGGGCCTGAAGCCGGTGTTTGTGGATGTAGACCCCCAAACATTTAATGTAGACCCTGAAGCCGTTAAAAAAGCAATCACTAAAAAAACCAAAGCCATTGTACCGGTGCACTTGTATGGACAAGCAGCGCCTATGGAAGAGATAACGGCCATTGCGCAAGCGCATAATCTGTTTGTGATTGAGGATAATGCTCAGGCCATTGGCTGTGATTATAAATTCAATAATGGAAGCACCAAAAAAACAGGCAGCATTGGTACGGTAAGCGGCACTTCGTTTTTTCCGTCAAAAAATTTAGGTGGCTATGGCGATGGTGGTGCTATTTTAACCAATGATGATGCCTTAGCTGCGCAGTTGCGCATGGTAGCCAACCACGGACAAAGCAAACGGTATTACCATGAAGTAGTAGGTTGCAACAGTCGGTTAGATACGATACAAGCGGCCATCTTGGAAATTAAGCTAAAGCACCTGGATGAATATATTGCGGCCCGGCAGCGGGTAGCCGATTATTATGATGCGGCCTTTGCAGCACATAGCGGCATCACCACACCCTACCGGGCACCATGGAGCAACCATGTATTTCATCAATACACGTTGCAACTGGAAGGCATCGATCGGGATGGGTTGAATGCTCACCTGGCTGCACATCACATTCCCTCTATGATTTATTATCCGGTGCCGGCACACCGGCAAAGTATGTTTGCTTCTTTTGGGACTGCATCGAACCACCTGCCGGTGACCGATTGGTTAACCGAACGGGTGTTGTCTTTGCCCATGCACACCGAAATGGATGAAGAGCAATTAGCATTTATTACCAAAACTGTTTTAGACTTCGCTTCTTAATCTAAATAATCACGAACCATGAAAATTTCTGTTGTAGGAACCGGATACGTAGGACTAGTTACCGGAACCTGCTTTGCCGAAACCGGCAATACCGTTACCTGTGTAGATATTGATGAGCGTAAAGTGGCCAAACTCCGCGGCGGTGAAATCACCATCTACGAACCCGGACTGGAAAAACTGTTTCAGCGCAACCTCAAAGAAGAGCGCCTTCATTTCACTACTAACCTGGCGGAAGGCATCAAAGAGTCCGATATTGTTTTTCTGGCCCTGCCTACGCCACCGGGTGAGGACGGCAGTGCTGACCTGAAATATGTCTTAGGCGTAGCGGAAGAAATAGGCAAACTGCTTACCGGTTACAAAGTGCTGGTGAACAAAAGCACCGTACCTGTGGGCACTGCTAAAAAAGTGCATGATGCGGTGCGCAAAAACTACAATGGTGAATTTGATGTGGTGAGCAATCCCGAGTTTTTGCGGGAAGGTGTAGCCGTAGAAGATTTTATGAAACCCGACCGGGTAGTGGTAGGCACACAGTCGGAAAGGGCTAAAAAGCTCATGACCGATTTGTATGCACCGTTTGTACGTCAGGGTAATCCTGTGATTTTTATGGACGAAGCTTCGGCCGAGCTGACAAAGTATGCCGCTAACTCGTTTCTGGCGACCAAAATTTCTTTTATGAACGAGGTGGCCCGGTTGTGCGAAAAACTAGGGGCCGATGTGGATATGGTGCGGCGGGGCATTGGCTCTGACGAGCGCATTGGCAAACGTTTTTTGTTTCCCGGCATTGGCTACGGTGGCTCCTGCTTCCCGAAAGATGTGCAGGCCCTGGTGCGTTCCTCACACGAAGTGGATTATGATTTTCGCATACTCGAAGCCGTAATGACGGTGAATGAAGACCAGAAGACACACCTGATGCCCAAGATAAAAAAACATTTCGGCGACAACCTGGTAGGAAAACATTTTGCCATATGGGGTCTTGCTTTCAAACCCAATACCGATGACATCAGGGAAGCACCGGCCTTGTATATGATCAAATCATTGTTGGGTGAAGGTGCTACTGTTACTGTATTTGACCCCGAAGCTATGGGTAATGTAAAGGCCCAAATGGATAACGTCATTAATTATGCCGATAGCCAATACGACGCTTTGCAGGATGCAGATGCGTTAATTATTGTAACCGAGTGGAACGAGTTTCGTACACCGGACTTTGACAAGATTGGTTCGCTGCTGAAGTCCAAAACCATCTTTGACGGGCGCAACGTATTTGACGTAACCGAAATGGAAAGGTTAGGTTATCACTACGAAAGCATTGGCCGCCGCAGTGCAAATTAATTGTATAAACCTCTAGGGCTTGTAAAGCCTTGCAGGTGTTAATCTATACGTATGGCAAAAAGAGTTTTGGTTAACGGTGCGGCAGGCTTTTTAGGCTCGCACCTGTGTGACCGGTTTATAAAAGAAGGCTACGAGGTCATTGGGATGGACAACCTCATTACAGGCGACATCCGCAATATTGAACACCTGTTTCCCAATCCTCAATTTCAGTTTTATCATCATGATGTAACCAAGTTCATTCACATTCCCGGTGAGCTGGATTACATCATGCACTTTGCATCGCCGGCCAGCCCCATTGACTATTTAAAAATTCCCATTCAAACGTTGAAGGTAGGTGCCATGGGTACACACAACTGTTTGGGTTTGGCAAAAGCAAAGGGCGCCAGAATATTGGTAGCATCCACATCTGAAGTCTATGGTGATCCGTTGGTGCATCCGCAAACCGAAGAGTACTGGGGCAATGTAAATCCCGTTGGTCCACGGGGTGTTTATGACGAGGCAAAGCGGTATATGGAAAGCATTACCCGGGCTTATCACACATTTCATGGTGTGGAAACCCGCATTGTGCGCATTTTCAATACCTATGGTCCACGCATGCGCCTCAACGATGGTCGGGCATTGCCTGCATTTATAGGACAAGCTTTGCGGGGTGAGGATATGACGGTGTTTGGCGATGGTTCACAAACCCGCAGTTTTTGTTATGTGGATGATTTGATAGAAGGCATCTACCGATTGCTATTAAGTGATTACACCATGCCGGTGAACATTGGCAATCCCAATGAAATTTCACTGAAAGATTTTGCAGAAGAAGTGTTGAAACTTACTGGTGGAAAAGTGTCTATCACGTACAAACCTTTGCCGGTAGACGATCCTAAACAGCGCCAGCCCGATATTACCAAAGCCAAACAATTGTTGGGTTGGGAGCCGAAAGTGAGTCGGGCCGAGGGCTTAAAAATTACATACGACTATTTTAAAAGCCTGCCCGCTGAAGAGTGGAGCAAGCAACCGAAAGAGTTTGTGAGTATGAAGTAGGGCGCCTGTCCCCCCAAGGGTAACCTTGGTTGTCGACCTGCTCATTTTTGCAGTTAGTTCTTTAAGTATAGTGGCGTATTGTTGTGACTCGGCGAATGGCTACTATTGGGCTTTGGTTGCGTCGCTCCTGATAGTTATCGGGACTTTTTCGGTTTTTAATTCTATTCAACAATAAACCAGAACGCTTTCTGCTGTAGTAAAAACTGCTAAGCAAAAAGTTTTATAGGTCTAAGTTCTCCGCCGCGGCGGAGGACAGGGGGCCGGAGGTTCGATTATGTACGACAATTTGATTAACAAGGAAGCAAAGCTTGCCGTAGTAGGCCTGGGTTATGTAGGCCTGCCTATTGCTTTGGAATTTGCACGCCGCATCTCTGTGATTGGCTTTGACATCAACGCCCAGCGGGTGGAGCTGATGAAGCAGGGCATTGATCCTAGCAAGGAATTAGAATCTTCTGCGTTTGAAGGTTGTGATATCCAGTTTACCGATTCACTGGATAAACTTAGAGAAGCACAGTTCTTTGTCGTGGCAGTACCTACACCCGTGGATGAGCACAATGTGCCTGATTTGACTCCGGTAAAACGGGCATCCGAGACCATTGGCAAGGTGGTAAAGAAAGGGGACTATGTAGTGTTTGAAAGCACCGTGTATCCTGGTTGTACCGAAGAAGATTGTTTACCTATCATTGAAAAATTATCCGGACTAAAAGCCGTAAGCGATTTTAAGATCGGTTATTCACCGGAACGCATCAATCCAGGCGATAAAAAACATACCATCCGCACGGTGGTAAAAGTAGCTGCCGGCTGCGATGTAGAATCATTAGAAAACATAGCAAAGACATATGAACTGGTGGTAGATGCCGGTGTGCATCGGGCATCCAGCATCAAGGTAGCTGAAGCAGCCAAGATTATTGAAAACACCCAGCGGGACCTCAACATTGCGTTGATGAATGAGCTGTCCATCATTTTTGATAAAATGGGCATCAACACATTTGAAGTGTTGGAGGCTGCCGGCACCAAATGGAATTTTTTAAAGTTTTTCCCCGGGTTGGTGGGTGGGCACTGCATTGGTGTAGACCCCTATTACCTCACCTACAAAGCATCCGAACTGGGTTACAACTCCCGGGTGATACTGGCCGGCAGGCACATTAACGACAACATGGCCTTGTACCTGGCCCGTAAAGTAGTGCAGCACATTATTAAAAATGTAAGCGATGTTAAAGCGGCAAAAGTGCTGGTGTTGGGTGCTACGTTCAAGGAAAATGTAAGCGACATCCGCAACAGCAAAGTGGCCGATGTGGTAAAGGAGTTGCAAAGCTTTTTTCTGAATGTGCATGTGCAGGATCCTTATGCCGACAGCGAAGAACTGCAACATGAATACGGTTTTGGACTAACCAAAGAAACCGCTGCCGATTACGATGCGGTGATTGTTACCGTTTGCCACGAACCTTATGCAGGTTTTGATGATGCTTACTTTGCATCTATCACGAAGAAAGATGCACTGATTGCCGATTTAAAGGGCACGTATCGAAATAAAATAAAGAGCAGAGCGTACTGGAGTTTTTAAAGCTATTTATGAATATATCGGATTGTTTTATTGAGGGGCTGAAAGTCATTGAGCCGGCAGTGTTTCCAGACAGTCGGGGATATTTCTTTGAGGCATACAGCTCGGCCAAGCTGGCGGTGCAGGGTATTAATTTCGATTTTGTGCAGGACAATCAAAGTCGATCCAGCTATGGCGTCATCCGGGGGCTGCATTTTCAGATTCCGCCGTATGCGCAAACGAAATTGGTTCGGGTACTGGAAGGCAGCATCATTGATGTGGCCGTAGACATCCGCAGCGGCTCGTCTACCTATGGGCAACATTTTGCCATTGAACTCTCTGCAGAAAACAGAAAGCAACTGTTGATTCCGGCGGGCTTTGCACACGGCTTTTCGGTGCTTACAGAGTTTGCGACTTTGCTATACAAATGTGACCAGTTTTACAGCAAGGAAAGTGAACGGGGCATTTTGTATAACGATGTTAACCTGAACATCGATTGGAAAGTGCCGGTAGATACTGCCATTGTTTCTGAAAAAGATCAGCACCTGCCTGCATTTGCAACCATAGAAAAATATTTTTAACGCATGGCAACGTTGATGGTTACCGGTAGCTCCGGTCAGTTGGGCACAGCATTGCAACAGCTAGCGGCACAGCATCCGCAGCATCAGTTCTCTTTTTTGCAACGAGGAGATTTGAACCTGACCAGTGCAGAAGAAGTCATGCAGTATGTGCACACCCATCGGCCTCACTACATCATCAACTGCGCCGCTTACACAGCAGTGGATAAAGCAGAAACTGAGCCCGATGCGGCATTCGCCGTGAACCGGGATGCGGTGGCGCATCTGGCGAAAGCCGCAACGGCTGCAGGCTCCCGACTCATCCACATTTCTACCGATTATGTTTTTGATGGCACTGCCACTACACCGTATGAGGAGAATGCAGCTACCAACCCAGCCAGCGTATACGGTGCCTCAAAGAGGGGAGGAGAGGAAGCCTGCTTGCAACATGCGTCACAAAACAGCGTGGTGATTCGTACCAGTTGGGTGTACAGCACCACAGGACACAATTTTGTAAAAACAGTGCTGCGCATTTTAGGCTCGGGCAAAGAAATGAATGTGGTGCGTGACCAGCAGGGCACGCCTACGTATGCCCCCGATCTGGCGGCGGCTATTTTACACATCGTCAACAGCACTGCCTGGCATCCGGGCACCTATCATTTTACCAATGATGGTGAAACAACCTGGTTTCATTTCGCATCAGCCATTCGGGAGCTGGCAGGTTTGTCACCGGCGGTGCACCCTATTCCTACATCGGCCTACCCTACACCGGCACGGCGCCCTGCGTACAGCGTATTGGGCAAAGAAAAAATCAAAACAAATTACGGCGTAACATTGGTGCCCTGGCAACAAAGTTTGCAGTTTTGTGTACAGCGGTTACAAACAAATAGCTGAGTTGTTGGTTTTTTGCTGGTAATCCCGATTGCCCTAATTTAGGACGCCTACAAATGAACCAGGTACTTGATTTTTTCCGGAAGCTGTTTGATACCTCTGACTGGCCGCCCCGCTGGCATTGCGGCAACTGGACTGGTTTTCATGGCTGGCTGTATATTATTTCAGACCTGCTCATCTGGTCGGCCTATTTTGCCATTCCCCTGGTGATTCTTAAGTACATCAGCCGCAAGGTAAACGCCCGTTTTGTGCGGTTGTACTTTTTGTTTGCTGCCTTTATCCTGGCTTGTGGCGCCACCCATCTGCTGGATGCAATCACCTTTTGGTTTCCTGCTTACCGCCTTAACGCCCTGGTGCGGTTTGTTACCGGTGTTGTAAGCTGGATCACCGTTTTCAGCATCATTCGCATTTTGCCGGAGGCAATGAAACTGCGCAGCATTGATGACCTGGAACGGGAGATAGCCGAACGCAAGAGCGCCGAAGAGCGGCTGCAAATTGCCAACGAACGCCTGCAGGAAGCGCAACAACTGGCCCGCCTGGGACATTGGCAACGAGATTTAGGCGAAGAGGTGGTCCAGTGGTCAGACAGTGTCTACCAGATTTTTGGGCTACCACTTACTGAGGCCATTACACTTGAACGGTTGATGACGCTAGTACACCCCGAAGACAGGCAGCGTTTAAAGGCAGTATCGGAGACAGCACTCAAAACCGGTGTTTATGAATCATTTAGGTACCGCATTACCGATGGGCAAGGTCAGGTGAAAACACTGCAGGCTACCGGTCAGGTGGTGTATGCAGGCGGCAAGCCTGTACGGCTGGTGGGTACGGTGCAGGACATTTCGGGACAGGTTCAAATTGAAGAACAGTTGCAAATCAGCAATAAACGTTTGCAAGAAGCCCAGGAGATAGCCCGGGTGGGCCATTGGGAGTGGGATGTGGCCAAAGATATTATTACCTGGTCGCATGGCATGTACCGCATTTACAACTTGGCGCCTGGAGACCAACTCAATTACGAAAAAATAATCCGGCATATTCACCCCGATGACCGCCAAATCGTGGAAGACGCCGTGCAGCATGCCCTTACTACGGGTGTTTATCCTTCCTTCAAGTATCGCATTAAACTGCCGGGCCAGCCGGTGAAAACAATGTTTGCCCGGGGCCAAGCTGTGAAAGATGAAACTGGGCAGGTAGTGCGTCTCACAGGCACCGTACAAGACATTACCGAACAGCAAAAAGCCGAAGATTTACTGGTAGAAAAAACGGCACAACTGGAAGTGACCAATAGTGAGTTGCAGCGGTTTGCTTATGTGGCCAGCCACGACCTGCAGGAGCCTTTGCGTAAAATCATGACTTTTTCTTCGATGCTGCAAAAGCATTTAAACAGTGGTGATGAGCGCAGCAGTAATTTTTTAGGCAAAATTGAAAATGCCGCCAGCCGGTTACAGCGTTTAATTGATGACATTCTTAAATTTTCCAGTCTGCGTCATGCAGAGGCCGCTTTTCAAAAAGTAAAACTGGATGAGGTGCTCAACGGCGTGTTGCTGGATCTGGAACTGAAGATTGCAGAACGAAAAGCGCAGATCATTACGTCTGATTTGCCGCAGGTGGAAGGCATTCCCACACAAATGGGCCAGTTGCTGCAAAACCTCATGAACAATGCGCTTAAGTTTACCAAACCCAATACTTTACCCCGTATTCATATTACCGGTGTGCAGCTAACCGGTGCTGCACTGCGTAACCGGTATCCGCTGTATGCAGGGTATTTAAATAATATTCCTGATGCTTTGGAAAAAGAATTTGCCCTGATCAGCGTGGCCGATAACGGCATTGGCTTTGAGCCGGAGCAGGAGGCAAGAATTTTTGATGTGTTTGAGCGGCTGCACGGCAAAAATGTATACGAGGGCTCGGGCATAGGACTGGCCATTTGTAAAAAAATAGTAGAAAACCACCACGGCTTTATTCATGCTACCGGCAAGCCGGATGTGGGCGCCACTTTTCATTTTATCATTCCGGTGGTGGCCGAAAAAGTATCCCAGCACCAGCCGGCATAACTACTGCTGTTTTGCACTTCCTAATCTTTACCCCGATGACGCCACTCCCGCACGACCACATCAAGCCTTTCAACGACAATGAAAACAAGAAGGCCCAGGTGGCCCGTATGTTTGACGGCATTGCGCACCGCTACGATTTTTTAAACCGTTTTTTAAGTTTAGGCATTGACACTACCTGGCGGCGCAAAGCCATCCGGCACCTGGCCCCATACAAGCCGCAACATTTA
>ERZ1066119.1403-NODE-1403-length-12855-cov-8.195078_pt1 | contig 12855 bp, 12 predicted proteins | sample MGYA00382766_ERZ1066119 | MGnify/ENA primary metagenome ERZ1066119 (study PRJEB33369, sample SAMEA5778349) | biofilm metagenome | biome: Industrial cooling water; feature: Water cooling tower basin; material: Biofilm | place: United Arab Emirates | collected...
CTGCCCGTGCCGCTCCCCTGCCCGCCCGCTCCGCTGCCCGGCCCATCGACCGGCGCGGCGCCTTGGGTCGGAGCAGCGCCTTGCCGCGGCTTTTCCGCAGCGGTGACGCTGGGCTTGGGCGGGAGGACGACCCTTGGCACGGGCCGAACCACCGGCGTCGCCTCGGCCTTGCGGGCCGGCGGCGCGGCGGCGCCCTCCTCTTCCGGTGCCTTGCGGGTCTCGACCGCGACCGGCTCGGGCGGCGGCGGCTCGGGCAGGCGCACCTCGATGAGGTCGATCGCCTCCGCGGCCTTCTTCGGCAGCACCGAGCTTGCGCCAAGCGTCAGCAGGGCGGCGAGCAGGCCGGCGTGGACCAGCAGCACACCGGCCAGCGCCCCGGCACGGTCCTTTGACGTGACCCAGGTTCGTTGCATCACCGGCCTGAACGCCGGGTCACCCGCGCCGGCTCCCTAGCCGAAGATCCAGTCGAGGCTCATCATCACTGCCAGCCCCAGCATGAGCGCGAAGGTGGCGACGCCCTCGCCTTCGTCGCGATGGGTTTCGGGAATGATCTCGCTCGACACCACCCAGATCATCGCTCCGCCGGCAAAGCCGAGACCCCAGGGCAGGAGTTCGCTCGACAGGGAAATGAGACCAATGCCGAGGAAGCCGCCGACCGGTTCGATAAGGCCGGTCAGCACCGCCACCAGAAAGGAGAAAAGCCGCGAGTAGCCGACCGCCGCGAGGCTGAGCGCCACGGCCAGACCTTCCGGCACGTTCTGGAGGCCGATGCCGAACGCGGTGGCATAGCCGGCGGTCTGATCCGGGCTGCCGAAGCTCACGCCCACCGCCAGGCCCTCGGGGAAGTTGTGAAGGGTGATGGCGATGACGAACAGCCAGATGCGATTGAGCTTGCTCCGCTCCGCCCCGCTGCGCGGGCCCGAGATGAAATGCTCGTGGGGGGCAAGGCGGTTGAGGAGGTGCAGCGTGCCCGCGCCCAGCAGCACGGCGCTGGCAATGATCAGCGCCGCGACGGTCTTGCTGCCGCCATGAAGCTCTCCTGCCGCCTCAAGACCCGGGATGATCAACGAAAAGAAGCTCGCCGCCAGCATCACGCCGGCGGCAAAGCCGAGAAAGGCGTTCTGGGTGCGGGCTTTCAGCGACTTCAGGAAGAAGACCGGAAGCGCACCGGCGCTTGTGGCTTGCCCCGCAAGGAAGCTTGCGAGCGTCGCGGTGAGGATCACTCGCTCAGGCCAAGCAGCTCGAGCCGCATGTCGAGACGCATCTCCTCGCCCGGTTCCAGCACCTTCATGCCGAGCTCGGCCCAGCGCTCCTCCGGCTCGTTCAGGGCTGCGTTGGCGTGGGTGACCGGCTCCGCCACGAAGATCCCCCCGCTCTTGGGGGAATAGAGCTGGAAGAAGTGGGCGTTAGGGCTCGACAGGTGGAGCGGCGCGGGCCAGGCAGGATCGCTCAGCAGCGCTTCACCCGACCAGCCGCCGAAGCCGTGATCGAGGTCCTGGCCGCAGACCGCGCGGTCCGAAAGGTCGAATCGGCCGGTCGCCGGAACCTCGCCGACAGGCAGGACATGCTCGTCGATCTCAAAGGCGGTCCGCACCTGCGTGTCGATCCGCGTGTCGGCGGTGCAGGCAAAATAGGGATGCTGGCCAAGGCCGCAGGGCATGGGTGTATCGTCCAGGTTCCGGCACATGAGGCGGATCGACAGGCCGGCTTGGTCGAGGGTGACGACCTGCAGCGCTTCGTAGGTCCAGGGCCACTCGCCCCCCTCGTGGACAAAGCGCAGCTCCGCATCCTGGTTGCCGTGGCTTTCGACCGTCCAGGGGCCGAGCCAGCCCTGACCGTGAAGGGGCGAGATGTCGCCGGCCATGTTCGGCGCCAGGACCACTTCGCGGCCGCGAAAGCTGAAACGGCCGCCGCGAATGCGATTGACGAAGGGCACGAGCGGGAAGCTGGCGAGGCCAAGCACGCTTTGCTCGCCGCTGTGGCTTTCGCGCATGAGCGGAATACGCGCCCGGTCACCCACCCAGGCGAAGGAGCGGATTGCACCGCCAACGGAAGGGCTTAGCACCAGCTCAAGCTGTCCGGCGCGCAACAACAGATCGGTCATTCTTTGTCCTTGGATGAACCCGCTCTTGGTCCATTGTTCAGGCGGGTGCAACTCATCTGGGGATAAGTGAACGCCATCAGGTTGCGTTGCAGGACCTTCGGCGCGACAAAGAGAACCCGTCCGGGGAGGGATGAGCATAGCATGCGTACGCGCGTGAAGGACTATATCGAGGTCAGCGACTATACCTCGCTTGACCGGCTGATCACCACACTGACCGCGATCCGCGACAGCCTGCCGGAAACGGCCGAGCCCGAGCTCAAGATGCGCGGCGACGACATCTTCGGCCGGCGGCTGTCGATCAGCTACTGGCGCGAACTGACCGCTGCAGAAGTGGAGATGGACGCTCGGTACAGCGCCGCAGAGGCGAAGACCGCAAAGGAGCTTCAAGCGCTAGTCGAGAAGCTCGACGACGTGCCGTTCGAGAAGCCGGCCAAGAAGAAGCGGGCCGCGTAATTTACAATCCTCCCTGTTCCGCGGAGCGGAATGGGGAGGTGGCAGCCGGGCGAGCGGCTGACGAAGGGGTCGGTCGCAGGCCTGCCGACCCCTCCACCACTCCGCTACGCGGAGCGGTTTCCCTCCCCATCCCCGCTTCGCGGGCACGGGGAGGATCTTTCGTCACCATTCCGCGAAGCTGCCGTCCTTGTGGCGCCAGATGGGATTGCGCCAGCGATGGCCTTCCTTCGCCACCTCGCGCACCGCTGCTTCGTCGATCTCCACACCAAGACCAGGCCCCTGCGGGATCGCCAGATAACCGTCCTGCGGCGTCAGGACTTCAGGATCGGTGATGAAGTTCAGGAGGTCGTGCCCGACATTGTAGTGGATGCCGAGGCTCATCTCCTGGATGGCGACGTTCGGTGCGTTGGCCGCAAGCTGGAGGCAGGCGGCCAGCGCCAGCGGCCCGAGTGGGCAGTGCGGGGCAACTGCCACGTCATAGGCTTCGGCCATGGCGGCGATCCGCCGGCATTCGGACAGGCCCCCGGCATGGCTGAGATCCGGCTGGATGATGTCCACCGCGCCCTTCTCGAAGAAGGGCTTGAAGTCCCAGCGGGAATAGAGCCGCTCACCGAGCGCGATCGGGGTGGAAACCAGACCGGCGATGTCGGCAAGGCCCTCCGGATTTTCGCTGAGCAGCGGCTCCTCGATGAACAGGAGACCCAAGGGCTCCAGCACCTTGGCGAGCTGCTTGGCCATCGGCCGATGCACCCGACCATGAAAGTCGAGGCCCACGTCCATGCCGAGCGCCTGGGCGGCGCGAACCCGGTCGATCACCTCGTCGAACAGGCGCGGAGTGCCGATCCAGTCGAGCTCGGCCGTGGCATTCATCTTGACCGCACTGAAGCCCTGGTCCTTGCGGGCCTGGGCGGCGGCCTCGATCTCATCCGGGCGGTCGCCGCCGATCCAGGCATAGGCCCGGATGCGGTCGCGCACCCGCCCGCCCATCAGCTCCCAGGCGGGAAGGCCGGCGGCACGGCCCTTGAGGTCCCACAGAGCCTGGTCGAGTCCGGAAAGGGCACTCATCAGCACCGGCCCGCCGCGGTAGAAGCCGCCGCGATAGGCGATCTGCCAGATGTCCTCGATGCGCCGGGCGTCGTGGCCGAGAAAGCGGTCACGGATCGCCTCGAAGGCACCGGCGACGGCCTCGGCATGGCCTTCAAGGCTGGCCTCACCCCAGCCATGCGCCCCGTCCACCGTCTCCACCCGCACAAACAGCCAGCGCGGGGGCACGAGAAAGGTCTCGATCCGGCCGATCTTGAGCTCGGGCAGCGTCATCACGCGGCCTCCGTTCCGGGATGGACGTCGGTGTAGGCGACGCCGGGATCGACCCGCGCCGGCGTGTTCATCGGCGGCCAGCAATCCTGTCCGATCGGGCGGATCGGCACCGCCAGGCAGACGGACGAGGCCGGAAGCACGTCGCGCCAGTCCTTGATCAGCTGCTTGTAGGCGCGGCCAACGTTACGGATGTTCCGGTCGAGGTCGTAAAGGCCGAGCGGATTGACGTTGCCGTTCTTCTCACGAAGCGCCGTGTCCCAGTCGACCTGATCCGTCAGGCTGTACCAGGTGAAGCCGACCGTGGGGATGCCGACGTTGCGCAGGCGAAGCACGTTCGCCCATTCCTTCCACAACCACTGCACCGCTTCCTGGCCGGTGGGCCCTTCGCGCAGGTTCGTTTCCGTGTGCATGATCGGCAGGCGGTAGCGGTTGTGGTACTGCCGCGTGATCTCGCAATAGCCGAAGGTTTCGCCCGCCGCCTCGGTGCGCCCGTCGGCGTGCACGCGATGTTCGTTGGTGCGATAATAATCGTTGCCGAGGATACAGTGCTGCTTCAGCCGGTTGCCGAGGAAGAAGTGGTACTCTTCCCGCGTCATGCCGTTATCCATCAGATATTCGTACATCTCGCTGTCGACCCGGCGCCCGTAGTTGAGATCGAGCGTCAGGAAACGGCGACTGTTCAGCACCTCGGCCGGGCCGATCGCGGCGGGGCTGTCGGCGTGGAAATATTCGGAAGATTCCGACTGGATGAAGATAGCGTCCGGCCGGCGCTTCAGGATCTCCTGCATCGCAAGCACATTGCCTTTGACGATGTGCTTGATCGCAGTGACGAAGCCCAGGTCGGTCCTCAGCTGCTCGTTCCACCAGCCATATTTGGCGCTGAAAGCGGCGCAGATGAACATCTCGTTCACTGGCGTGTAGAGCTGGATCCAGGGATAGCGCTCGGCAAAGTCGGCCGCGTAGTTGGCGAACTGCTGCGAGAAGTCCGGGTTCTGGAAATTGCCGATCCAGTCCGGCACGCCGAAGTGGCAAAGGTCGACGATCGGCGTGATCTCGCGCCGCTTGAGGTCGTTCAGCGTCAGGTCCGCAAATTCCCAGTCGTACTTGCCGGGGCCGAGAAAGGTCTTGTGCAGCGGCGGGCCGAAGCGGAGAAACTGGATGCCGATTTCTTCGACGCAGTCGAAGTCCTCACGCCAGCGCCGATAATGATCCGACGCCTCCATCTGGTCGACGCGGGTCTTGCCGTTGTGGATGGTCGGGATGCTGTTCTCGATCCCGGTGGCAAACATGAAGTTGGCGATTGTTGCCTCCTGTCGAGGGCTTTTGAGTGAAGGACGGTCAGCCGGCGAACGGCCGATCGGCGATTCCATGCACGCCAGGCAGGGTCATAAAGAGCCCGCCGGCCATTGGTTGCGTGGCCAGGTCCCTTTCGTCGAGACCGATCCTCGCCGACGTGATGAACAGACGGTCGAGGGCCGCACCCCCGAAGGTGCAGCTGGTCGGCCGCTGCACCGGGACCTCGAGCTCGGACAGGCGCGCGCCGTCAGGGGACAGTCGGCGCAGGCACCAGCCGTCCCAAAAGGCGATCCACAGGCAGCCCTCGGCATCGACCGTTATGCCGTCGGGATAGCCCTCGCCCTCGCCGAAGCGGGCGAACTCGCGCCGGTTGAGCGGAGTGCCGTCGGGCGCGAGGTCGTAGCGGTAGGTGACCTGGAGCGCGCTGTCGTTGGCGTACATGACCTTGCCGTCCGGGCTGAAGGCCGGGCCATTGGTGACCCGGAAGCCGTCGTCGACGCGAGTGCATAGCATGTTCTTGTCGATGCGGTAGAAGGCGCCACTGGCCTCCCGCTCCTCGTCGTCCATGGTGCCGGCAAAGAGACGGCCCGAGCGGTCGACCTTGGCGTCGTTGAAGCGGTTGGTGTCGCGGTCCTCCTCCGGGTCGAACAACAGCTCGAACCGGTCGGCATCAAGGTCGACGGCGGCGATGCCGCGGTCGGTGCCGCTGATATAGCCGCCCGATGCGCGCGGGATCAGGCTGCCGAGGCGGAAGGAGGTGCCGAACTCCTCCAGGCCCGACGTATCGCGCCAGCGAAAAGCGCGGCGACCCTTGATGTCGACAAAGGTCAGGGCCTGGGCGGCGTGGTCCCAGGTGGGACCTTCCCCAAGGGTGGCTTTCACATCGGCAAGGCAGGTGACGTCCATGAGCCCGCGCAAAATAGCGCGCCCGACGCACATGGGTAGGGACCCAAGTCGTGCCCGAACGATTTTTGTGTGTATGAACGCCCCCATGTGGACGGGAAGTTACATCGCGGTCGACTGGGGCACGACCAACCGCCGGGCTTGGCGGGTCGACTGCGGCCAGGCGACGGATGAGTTCGAGGACGATTGCGGGATCACGGCCGTCGCCGCCGGCGCCTTCCCGGCTAAGGTGAGCGAAATCCGCACCCGCCTTGGCGACCTGCCGCTGGTGATGGCGGGGATGATCGGCTCCAACCGCGGCTGGGTCGAGGCGCCCTATATCTCCTGCCCCGCCGGTCCGGAGGCGCTCGCCGCCGCCTTGATGGAGGTCCCTGGCGAGCGGGCCTGGATCATACCCGGGCTGTCCTTCGCCGACGGCAAGCGCGCGGACGTCATGCGCGGCGAGGAAACTCAGTTGTTCGGCGCGGTCGCGGCGGGGCTGTGCCCTCCCGACGCGCTGGTCTGTCATCCCGGCACGCACAACAAGTGGGCTTCCCTCGAGGGCGGGCGTGTGATCCGCTTTCGCACCGTCATGACCGGCGAGCTCTTCAACCTCCTTCGTCAGGGCAGCATCCTCAAGGGCTGGCTCGATCGCCCGGCGGAGCCTGGTGCAGCCTTCCGCCGAGGTGTCGAGCAAGGGCTTGAAGGCCGCGCGCTGACGGCTGACCTCTTCTCCGTCCGGGCCGGAGTGCTTCTCGGGCTGGCCGAAACAGACGAAGCCGCAAGCTTCGTGTCCGGCCTCCTGATCGGGGCCGACGTCCGCACGGGCCTGGAGGAGTTTGGCCGGGGTGAGGTGGTCGTCATGGGCCGGCCTGAGCTAACCTCCTTGTACGAGGCAGCGCTTGGCGTTGCGGGTACCACGTCGAGCATCGTCGATGGCGAGACCGCCCTGCTTGCCGGGATCAAGTCCATCGTGGAGCAACGATCATGAGTGCCGCCGAGGAATTCCGGGCCTGCCTGGCCGACTGCCCGCTGGTCGCGATCATCCGCGGGGTCACGCCCGACGAGGCAGTCGCGGTGGGTGAAGCGATCCTCACCGCCGGGATCCGCATCATCGAGGTGCCGCTCAACAGCCCGGACCCCTTTCACTCCATTCGCGCGCTCGCCGATGCGCTGGCGGGACGGGCGCTGGTAGGGGCCGGCACCGTGCTCGACGTGCTGAGCGTGGCGCGGGTCAAGGATGCCGGCGGCCGGCTGGTGGTCGCGCCCAATGCCGATGCCCATGTCATCCAGGCGGCGGTGGACACCGGAATGGTCGCGGCGCCCGGTTACTTCACCCCGACCGAAGCCTTCACGGCACTGAATGCGGGTGCCCAGGCGTTGAAGCTGTTCCCGGCCGAAGCCGCGACCCCCGCCGTGCTCAAGGCCCAGCGCGCGGTGCTGCCGAAGGAGGTGCCGATCCTGGTCGTCGGCGGCGTGCAGCCGGACAGCATGCGCCCGTGGATCGAAGCCGGGGCGAACGGGTTCGGACTCGGCTCAGGCCTCTTTGCGCCCGGCCGGAGTCCGCAGGAGGTGCATGAGCGGGCCAAGGCCTATGTTGCAGGGACGCGGGCATGAAGCCGATCCGCACCGCCATCATCGGTTTCGGAAAGATTGCCGAGGACCAGCATGTCCCCGCGATCGAAGGCAATCCGTGTTTTGAACTGGCCGGAAGCGTCAGTCGGCAGGGCAAGGGACCGGCGCCCAACTTCACCGACACGGCCGCGCTGCTCGAGGCCGTGCCGGAGCTTGAGGCGGCGGCGATCACCACGCCGCCTGGGCCGCGCTTCGGCATCGCTCGCGACTGTATCGAGCGCGGCCTTCATCTGCTGCTGGAGAAGCCTCCCTGCGCGACCCTGGGCGAGGTGGAGGAACTGCGGCGCCTGGCGGAGGCCCGCGGCGTGACCCTGTTCACGACCTGGCACGCGCAGCACAACACGGGCGTAGTCGCCGCGCGCAAGCTGCTGGCGGGGCAGCGTATCCGCTCCATGACCATCACCTGGCACGAGGACGTGCACAAATGGCATCCCGGCCAGCAATGGGTATTCGAGCCGGGCGGCTATGGCGTGTTCGACCCGGGGATCAACGCCTTCTCGGTCGCGACCGCCATCCTGCCCACCCCCCTGTTCGTACAGGCGGGAACGCTCTTCTTTCCCGAGAATGCCCACACCCCGATCGCCGCCGAGCTGGAGTTCGCCAGCCCGGCTGCCGACGGTCCGCTTCGCGCCAGCCTCGACTGGCGCAAGACCGACGGGGAGGAATGGACGGTCGAGATCGAGACGGGTGACGGAGCGCGGCTGCGACTGGAAGGCGGCGGCGCGCGGCTGCTGCTCGACGGCAAGGAAGTACCGGGCGAGCCGGTGCATGAATATCCCGACCTCTACCGCCGTTTCGCCGAGCTGATCGACTGCCGCGAAAGCCTGGTCGATGCCGAGCCACTCCGGCTGGTTGCCGATGCGCTGCTGGTGGGACGGCGGGAGATGGTGGAGCGAGTGGAGATGTGACAAGATCCTCCCTGCTTGGCGAAGCCGAATGGGGAGGTGGCAGCGGCGCAGCCGCTGACGGAGGGGCCGGGTGCAGCGCCACCGGCCCCTCCACCACTCCGCTGCGCGGAGCGGTCCCCCTCCCCATTCCGCTTTGCGGAACAGGGAGGATTTCTCACCGCCGCCTCACCACTGGAGCCGACTGCGCCGTGCTCGTCGGGCTCCTCCCCGCCACTTCCGGCCAGCCGTGGCGCCAGACCAGCCGGTCGAGGAGCATGACCCGGCGGGTATTGACGTCGTCGGTGGGCTTGGATCGCGGCCGCTGACGATCGACCCCGTGGTAGAGGATCCAGTCCTGCCCCGCCTCGTCGGTGATTACACTGTTGTGCCCGACGGCATTCCAACGTTCATTGGCCTCGACCACCAGATAAAGCGGACGGTCGCGCACCTCGAACGGGCCGGTGGCCGAGCGGCTTCGGGCGACCATCGTGGCATAGTGGGCTCGGGGACCGCAGCAATTGTCCCCGGAGAAGAAGAGGTAATACCAGCCGTTGCGGAGGATCACCCAGGCGCCCTCGACGAGCCGGCGATACTCGCGTGGGTCCTCGGTCCTGACCACGTCGACGAGGTCGATCGGTTTCGAAAGGGGAGCGAAGGACAGGAGGTCGGAGCTAAGCTCCTGCACCTTGATCGGACCGAAGCCCGAGCCCCAATAGAGCAGGGCCTTGCCGGTTGCCGGATCGTCGAACACGAACGGATCATGTTGACGAAGCTCGGCCCGCACAGCAGCGGCTCACCCTTGTCGGTGAAGGGGCCGGCGGCGCTCTTCGACGTGGCGACGGCAAGGCACAAACCGCGGCTCTGGTCGGTCAGGGCCGCGTCGGGCTTGGCCGAGTAGTAGAGATAATAGGTGTCGCTGCGGCGGTAGACGTCGGGAGCCCAGAAGTCCTGGGTCTTGCTTGCCCAAGACGGCTTCACCGGAAGCGCGTCGCCGACCAGAGCCCAGCTGACCAGATCTTCCGAACGCGCCACCTGGATGTTGCGAACGGGATCGCCGCCTTGCGTCGCATAGACATGAAAGCTGCCGTCGGCCGAGCGGACGATCGCCGGATCGGGGAAATCCTGGTCGAGCACCGGATTGGTGTAGGTGCGGTCAGAAGGAAGTGTGGCGCAGGCGGAGAGCGCCAGGGCAAGCGCAGGGGCGAGGAGACGCATGGCCGGAGCCTATCGGCTCCGCCTCCCGGAGAAAAGCACTTCGGCCCGTCTTGTCACTCCGGTCCCCCAACCTAATTAGCCCCGCCATGAGCGACGAACCCCTGCTGACCTTTGCGGTTGAAGCGATCGAGGAAGGCGACGGCTTCCGCCTCCATGTGTCCCCAAGCGACGGCAGCGGAGTCAGGACTTACCGGGTCGAGGGACCCGAGCCCGAGGCGTTCGAGGCGATGTTCGACGCGCTCCATGCCGACTTCGGGACCCGGCGGCCGCACCACATCGAACCGATCGAGGACTTCCCCGAACCGCCCTGGCGGCCGCTCATCACGGACAATCTCTCGACCCGGATCCTGTCGGGCTATGGCGATCCTGCCGTCATCAAGGCGGAAGATGGCTGGTGGCTGGTCGCGACATCCAACGATGCGCCCGACGCCTTTCCCATTCTCCATTCGGCCGACCTCGAAAGGTGGGAGCCCAAGGGTTTCGTGTTCGAGGAAGGGCAGACGCCCGGGTGGACCGCTGCGGGGCTCAAGGTCGGCGACTTCTGGGCTCCCGAGATCGCCAGAGTGGGCGAGGAATATTGGCTGAGCTACACCGCGCGGGCAGCCGATCGCACTTTGTCGATCGGCCTCGCCCGAGCCAGCCATCCCGCCGGTCCGTGGACCGACAATGGCGAGCCGCTGCTGACGGGAACGGTGATTGACAGCCACGTCCATGTCGACGCGGACGGAACGCCCTGGCTGTTCTGGAAGAAGGACAGCAACAGCCACTGGCCGCGGCCGCTTGCCGGTCTGCTGCGCGAGCATCCGCGTCTCATTCCCGCCTTGTTCGACAACGAACAGGATCGCCGTACCGCCGCCTTCTGCGCTGCCATCCAGCCGTTCGCCAATGGCCGGCGCCCGATGGAGCGCTTCTTCCTCATGCAGCCGCTGATCCGCGCGGCCCTCGCCCGCTGGCGGCAGGTCAAGGGCCTGCTCGAGGAGAGCGGCGTCGCAGGCCACGTGGTCGAGAATATGGCGACGCCCATCTTCGCGCAGCGCCTCGCGGACGACGGGCGGAGCCTCGTCGGGGAGCGGACGGTGGTGCTCGCCAACGACCTCGACTGGGAAGGCCATCTGATCGAGGGGCCCTACGTCACCCGGGCCGAAGGTCGCTACTGGCTCTTCTATGCCGGGAACGACTTCACGTCGCCAAGCTACGGCATCGGCTATGCGGTGGCGGACCGGATCACCGGTCCCTACCGCAAAGCGGAACAGCCCCTGCTGAAGTCGCATCCCAGATGGTCGGCACCAGGCCACGCCAGCGTGTCGGTCGGCACGGAGGGCGAGCCGCGCTTGTTCTTCCACAGCTTCCACCCAGGCACCGGCGGTTATAACGTGTTCCGTGCGCTGATGACGGTCGGTCTGTCGTTCAGCAAGGATGAGGTACGGCTGGTTCCCTAGGACCCACCATCGGGAGGATGTGACGTGTTGCGAACTGCGTTTCTTGGCTTGCTACTCGCCACTTCCGCCGCGGCCGCAAGCGCACGCGAACCGGCGTTCGTTCCGGTGCTCCGCGAGAACTTCCCCGATGCCTTCGTCATGGAGGAAGCGCCCGGCAGCTTCATCGCTTACGCCACCAACAGCGGCGAGAACGTGCCGATGGCGGTCAGCCGCGACCTCATCAACTGGACGGTCCTGAAGGACCCGGACGGCACCCGCGCCGACGCAATGCCGACGCTCGCGCCGTGGGTCGAGGCGGGCCGGACCTGGGCGCCCGAGGTAATGAAGGTCGGGCAAGATTATCTGCTCTACTATACGGCCCGGTGGCGCGGACAGAACCGTCAGTGCCTCGGGGTGGCCGCGTCGAAGAGTGCGCGCGGGCCGTTCGTCGATACCAGCACGGAGCCGTTCCTCTGCCAGGTCGAGCTTGGCGGCTCGATCGACGCCCATCCCTTTCGCGACCGCGATGGGCAGCTTTATGTCTACTGGAAGGCGGACGGCAATCACATCGGCCAGCGCAGCCGGATCTGGGGCGCCAAGCTTACTCCGGACGGGCGCCGCCTTGCCGGCCAGCCGGTCGATGTCGGCCTGACCGACGAGGATGATTGGGAGCAGCGCGTGATCGAGGCACCGACCATGATCCGCACGCCCGAGGGACTCGTGATGCTCTACTCCGGCGGCTTCTTCGGCTGGAACGACGATCAGCGCCTGTCACCCTATGCGATGAATTGGGCGCGTTGCGCCGGCCCGCTCGGGCCGTGCAAGGATGCGGGGCCCAAGCCCATCCTCTACAGTTACAGCGACCCGCGCGGCTCCGGCTGCCTGTCGGGTCCCGGCCACCAGTCGGTGTTCCGGGCGGGCGGCGGGACCTTCATCAGCTTTCACGGCTGGGACCTCACCCGCGGCTGCCGCAAGCGGGGAGACGCGCGCTTCCTCTACGTCGCGCCGTTCGGCTGGGAGAATGGCCGCCCAGCCATCGCCCCGAGCCTCCGCCCCGAGGAGCGGGCCGAGCGGGGCTAGACTATCGTTGTCCCTGCGAAGGCAGGGACCTCGAGAGGCTTCGCGCTGCCTCGCCTGAGGTTCCTGCCTTCGCGGGGACGATGCTCCGTTAGAAGCGGAAGCGGACACCGCCCGACAGGATGGTCTCCTCGAACCGCACTACCATCGGGAAGATCTCCTGCGAGGTCGCGGCGCCGCCGACATAGTTGGTCCACACGATGTCCGACCGGAACGGCTCGCCCAGAATGTTGGTCCAGTCGGCGAACACCGTCACATTGTCGTTGAACGCGTAGCTGTTCGACCAGTCGAGGCGGCTAACCGAGCGCGCCCGGCCCTGCCGGCTGAACGCGGGATCGACCGCAATCGGCCCTTCAGGGAAGCCGCTGCGCCAATTGTAGGACAGGCGCGACGTGAAGCCATAGCCTTCGAACATGCCGGTGAGGTTGCTGACCCACTTGGACGTGTCCGGAATGCGCAGGCGCTGCGTCCCGATCGGCGTCGGCTGATCGGTCTTGGCATCGAGATAGGTGAGGTTCGCCTCCACGCCGAAGTTGCGCACGAAGGACGGCAGGAAGTCGAAGTCGAAGAA
>ERZ1066119.1406-NODE-1406-length-12833-cov-8.333307_pt1 | contig 12833 bp, 9 predicted proteins | sample MGYA00382766_ERZ1066119 | MGnify/ENA primary metagenome ERZ1066119 (study PRJEB33369, sample SAMEA5778349) | biofilm metagenome | biome: Industrial cooling water; feature: Water cooling tower basin; material: Biofilm | place: United Arab Emirates | collected...
TTTTAATCCTCTCATTCCAGAGGCTAACAAAGCCAAGCCGCACGCAGTAGTTAGAGGGATAACCCTTAAAAACGATGTTTCAAACCAAAACAAAGAAATACTTTTAGATAGTACTAAAACAATGAGTAAGAGACCGAGAAAACTAGAAAACATATCGCTTTCTAAGCTAAGTTTACTCTGCTTGCCCCATAATGAATAAAGAATCGCTCCCAAGAACAGAGCATTAATTGTCAGTTGGTCAATGTCATTACTAATTTGCCAAGTTAGTAGTAATTGGTATACTACTAAGCCAACTGCTATACCAAATAAGTAAAATTTAGAGCTGTGTAGCAGTTGAACTGGAACAAGAGATAGTACTTTCATCTTAGATCTTGCACAAAGTCCTAACAATTAGAAATCATGGAATCATACAAACGCACAAAAATTGAGGACTTTAACCCGCGTTAGCAATTTGTGTCTGTGTAGTCGCGAGTTTCATTTGCCAAATGCTTTTGAAGAGTTTTCTACTACCAAATATTATGCCCAATGATACAATTCCCAGACTAGGGGAAAATTTAAAGGGAACACCTTGAGAAACAACAGTTCCCTGCACCTTGAATTGATCGATGTCAATTTTTCCTCCATTGGTATTTTTTTCATCAAATGCAAAAAGGCGAAAAAACACCTCATTAGAAACATTGTCATACTGCGAACCAGAAGTGTTTATCGTTAAAGGTTTGTAGCCGCTGTTATGAGTGTAGGAACCAAGCTGAAGAACTGTATAAGTACCATCAGCCGTAGTGCTTGCAGCGACACCAAAGGTATTAGGAACAGCTCCTTGACCATTTGGTCTTACCTGAAACGTAATGTTATCTAAATTTAAAATTGCAGAATTTTGAGGTTTTATCGAAAACTGCCAATATTTCGGCACAGAAGTTGAAGCTGAAGTGATACTCTCGCCCACAGTCACAACTTTGTTAGCAGTCCAAGGACCAGATTGTAAGCCTTGATCGGGGCTACTACCAACACCAGCAACGAATTGAAAGTCATCTCCGTTATCGCGCTGACCATTACCGTTGTAGTCAAATGGACCAACACCCCAATTACTATAAGTGACGTTGGGGACATTGCTATAAGAGTTCAAGTTACCATCAAAGTTATAACCACCAAGATCGTTAGCTTGGCAAGTTTTGCTTGGTAGACAAATTGATAGTAGTAAGAGCGTTCCGATTTGTAGTTTTTGCAGTTTCATACTTTTTCCAGTCAGGAAAAATATACTAATTTTGTTGATTTCGCGCCCAATCAGTCAAATGCCAAGTTAAAACAAACAAACTTCCAGCGATCGCTACTCCTAGGAGAGCTTTAACTGCATTTTTGAGTAATGTCTTAGCCTGGTTGCTGCGTGCATTCTTAGCTTGAATACGGATATCTTTTTCAAACTTTTCAATTTGATTGGTAAAGTTATTTTTTGAAGTTTGAAGATTTCGATCTACTATTAATTTTTGTTGTGGTGCAACACTAGATAGCACTTGCTGAAGTTGTTCGGGAGTTTTAGCTGCGTCTAGTTGACTTTTAATTTGCTGAATCTGTTGCGACTTTTGGGATAGCTGCAATGAGATTTGATTATTCGTGATTTGATACAAACGCCAAGTATCATTTATCCCCAAAGGCAGCATTAAGAAATACAATATTCCGATTGAGAGGCTAATCCAAGAGATTGCTCCCAACAGTTTTCTTTCTAGTTCCCAAATCTCGCCTTCATAACGATAAAAAACGAGTACTAACCCAATTAATGGAATTACAGCGCGTTCGGCCAACTCTGCAATTGCCTGTAATTCCCACACTGGATCGGTAAAGTGTGGTGGAAAGATAATGTTAATGAAGTCGATCGCACCAAATATAATTAAGCCATAGCCAACTAAAGTCAATAATAAATGGGTTCGTTGTTCTACAACGGCTGGTAAGTATATTGCGCTCGTCAACCTCTGCTGTCGGTAGATTTGCTGTGATTTTGGTTGTGCCAAATCCCTATTTGAACTAGCGTTCTCTGGTCGGTCGGATGGCATTTGAGGCGAGTGGTTTTGCCGATCCGCTGAATGATGTCTTTCCTGCATGGCTGTACTCAAGTTATTTTTGACTGAAACGCTCAAAGATTTATCTTTTGCGAGGACATCTAGAAGTTAGCAATGGCAAATTTTAACTTAATTTAGACTCTTGTCTCGGTCTTCAGTAAATTTAACGAAATTAATTATTCTGGATGATTTAAATAAGTAAAAACACGGAGGGATATGCTTGAGTTAGCAGTTTTATGCAGTGTTAATATTTAGAACATTTTATAAAAATTACTATCTGTATAAATGCGGAATTCCTCTGTATATTCACTGAAGTAGTGCTGCAAGACTCTTAAAATTGAACCTGAGTTCAGTAAAATTACACTTGGAGTTACAGTTAAGCCGAGGCTAGATTTTGTCAAGCTTGACTTGGCAAAGCTATCGTAAAATCATTTTGCTTCCTTTTTTTATAACCAACAAAAAAGCTAAGGAGTAGTTTCAATTTGATAGCGTGGCTTTTCCCAACATCAAACTAAGGTGCATTCTACTAAATACTCCTTACTTTTATGACACGATATTGCACCGATACAGCTAGGCAGGGTTGTTTATGCTAGATAAGTATGTGCAAAAAAAAGAGCTGGGCAAACTGAGAACTTTTCTACCTAGCTTAACTACAAATTCAGGGTTACTTAATAGTTTGAAACTAACTATAATTACACAGTTTTTTCCGCCAGATTATGCTGCGACTGGACAACTGATCGAAGAGTTGGTGACAAATTTAGCGCAGCAAGGCATTCAAGTCAAAGTTTTCACAGGACAGCCTGGATATGCATTTCAAAAACATTCAGCTCCCAGTATAGAGCGTTCGGAAAAATTACTGATTCGGCGATCGCGTGCTTCCCGATTGTGGAATGCACGGATTCGTGGCAAAGCAATCAACGGGATTTTATTTCTGATCCGGTCTGTATTACACTTATTCAAAGTAAAAAATCGCGGTGATATTCTTTTAGTCACCACTGCACCGCCATTTTTGCCACTTGTAGGTTATCTAGGCAAACTGTTGTTTAATCTCCCCTACGTTTGCTTAGTATATGATTTGTATCCCGATGTCGCAGTCCAGCTCCAGGTAATTTCACCTTGCCACCCACTAGCTAAATTCTGGCACTGGCTCAACTGTAAAGTTTGGCAGCAGGCAGAGCGGATTGTCGTTCTCAGTTCGACAATGAAAGAGCGCATCCAATCTCATTGCCCAGAAATTGGTGACAAAATTGTCGTCATTCATAGTTGGGCTAATCCAGCACAGATCGTACCCATTCCTAAGCAAGATAACTGGTTTGCACGGAAATACAACTTAGTCAATACCTTTACCGTGCTTTACTCCGGTAACATGGGTCGATGCCACGAAATGGATACGATTCTAGCAGCAGCTAGCCAATTGCAAGATGAAGCGATTCAATTTGTGTTCATTGGCGGGGGTGCGAAGCTACAAACTTGTATCGATCGGGTAAAAAAACTGGGTTTAGAGAACTGTCTCTTTTTGCCCTATCAAGAGAAGCAGGATCTTCCCTACTCTTTAACAGCATGTGACTTATCTCTAGTCAGCATCAGTCCTGGTATGGAAGGAGTCGTTGTACCTAGCAAACTATATGGCATCCTGGCAGCTGGTCGTCCCGTCGCGGCAATTTGCGAATCTCACTCCTATCTGCGTCAATTGATCGCCGAAGCAAGTTGTGGTGCTGCATTCAATACTAGCGATAGCACTGGTTTAGCCAAGTTTATTCGCCGTCTTGCCGAAGATAGAGAACAAGTGCATCAGATGGGAATGGCTGGTCGGCGCTACCTCCAGTTGCACTTTACGCCAGAAATTATTGCCAGACAGTACTCCAACTTACTGCAAGAAGCATTACTTGCTTTCAGACAATCGCTTGCTCTGCCTAAAACCGCCAAGGTAGCAGCGTGCGAAACGAACACGATCTTAGATTAATTCAGCGCTACGGCGATCGCTTTACTTGGTCCTCTACAATCACAGACTACTAGTTAACTTATGGAAGATCGGGAAAGAACTCAACAGTTCGCATCAGACGGAAACGGCAGATATCTACAGCCAGCATCACCAGTTTACGTGGCTAACGTGCCGTACTCCCAGACAGATGTAAACGAATGGAATTTGCGCCAATTATTGACTGTGGTACGTCGCCGTGCATTTGTGATGGGAAGTGTAGCGATCGCCCTTTCCGGTGCTGTGTGGTTGTGGACGTTGACTCGCGAAGCAAAGTACGAAGGACAATTCTCTCTTTTAGTGGAGCCAGTCAATGCTGAGAATAAGTTGTCGAAAGTGTCAGAATTACCAATTGCACCTCCTCGCAACTCTCAGGAGAATTTAGATTACGGTTCGCAAATAATAGTTTTACGAAGTCCGCAAATCTTAGCTCCGATTGCCAAACAAATTTCGACTCGCTATCCAGAAATCGACTACGGAACGCTAGCGAGCAATCTAAAAATATCTCGGTTTGCAGATACAAAAATTTTACAAGTCAGTTATGAGGATTCAGATCCACAAAGAATTCAGTTTGTTTTGGAGCAGCTAGCAAAAGGATTTTTAAAGTATTCTTTACAAGAGCGCCAAACTAACCTACAAAGGGGAATTGATTTCGTCGATACCCAAATGCCACAGCTACGTGGACGAGTTAACAGCTTGCAAATTCAGCTGCAAAGGTTTCGCGAGCAATACAACTTATCCTCTCCAGACGATCGGGCTACAATCCTTTATCAAAGGGCAAATGCTCTAGAAGCACAACGATTAGATATTCAGAGACAGTTAGCCACAACTCGCCAATTGTATGCGACGTTGCAGGGTCGCTCGGGAGCGCAACTAGCACTTCAAGCTGAAGCGGGAGCGTTAGATCTGTCCGCTCAATCGACTGAATCGAATAGCTCTCTAAGTGGAGCCTTGCAAAATCGTTCTGGAGCGCCGGAAGCACAAGACAAAGCTCCCATCTACCAGTCTTTGGTCAATCAGCTACGCGAGATTGAAACTAAGATTGCCTCAGCTGCTACGGTCTATCGACAAGACAGCCCAATGGTACAAGCGTTGCAAAGAAAACGCGAGAGTTTGTTGCCAGTATTGCAACAAGAAGCAGCGCGGGCATTGGGCAATAAACTTGTAGAAGTAACCAATCAGATCTCTCTATTGGAAGTGCAAGCAACCAAGAACGCACAGGCAATCCAGAACTCAGATCGAGAAATTGGTAAATTGCCCGGTCTAGCTCGTCGTTACTCTGACCTGCAACGGGAACTGGTGATTGCTACTGATAGCTTGACTCGATTTCTACAAAGAAGGGAATCTCTACAAATTGAAAACGCGCAAAAAGAGACTCCTTGGGAGATGATTGCTCAGCCTGGGGTTTCCACAGATCCAGTTTCTCCGAAGGTTCCCCGCAATCTAATTTTAGGCGCGATCGCCGGTCTGTTAGCAGGTATGGCAGCAGCACTGCTGACCGAAAAGTTAGATAACGGTTTTCACTCTCCTGAAGATCTCAAAGAGGCTACAAAACTACCGCTATTGGGAACAATTCCTTTTCACAAAAATTTGCACGTCACTGAGGCGGAGCAGCAGACTAATGCAAGAGACAACAGTTCTAGATCTCGGAGAAATAGAAGTTCTTACGGCTACAACTATTTTCCCTTCTTAGAATCCTTCCGATCGCTGTACACTAACATCGGCTTTTTAGGTTCCGATACACCAGTGCACTCTCTCGTCATCAGCTCATCTGTCCATGCCGAAGGTAAATCCACGACAGCAAGCTTCCTCGCTCAAGCCGCAGCAGCGATGGGACGTAGGGTGTTACTGGTTGATGCAGATCTACGCCTACCGCAGATCCATCGCATCCTACAACTATCTAACGAGACTGGACTAAGTAATGCAATTACAACAAACGTACCAGTTGCCGATCTAATCCAGCGATCGCCTGCTTGGGAGAATCTATATATTCTAACTGCAGGTACAATTCCTCCCGATCCGACTAAACTGCTATCTTCCCACAAGATGCGTAACATTATGGAACAGTTGCGACAGCAGTTTGACTTGGTAATTTACGACACTCCACCTATGTTGGGCTTGGCAGACGCGAGCCTGATTGCTCCCTATACCGCAGGGTTAGCGATCGTGACCCGGATGGACAAAACCGATCGCGCTATGCTGACTCAGGCTCTCGATCAGTTAAAACTTTCTCGCACTCAGATTTTGGGTGCAATCTGTAATGGCGTGAAAGATTACAAAGCCACCACCTCTTACTACCAATACTACTATCAGCCTCGAACTCAGAGTGCCGGCTAGGAAAGTGGCTAGGTAGGGGTTAAAGGGTGGATAGCGATCGCCAATCGGGATTGACCGATCGCTATCTTTATGTTAGGAATAGCTACTTGTGCTACTGCACCCAAATTCCTGCTTGCTTCTGGCTCCTGTTGTGAAACGAAAATTCTGTTTGCTGCCAACTTCAGCATTGTTATGGTTGCTAACCGCAGCGCCGTGGCTTACCTCCACTACTGCCACTGCTCAAATTCAACCGCCTGCGCTCCCACCTGTCGCGCCGTCATCCGTGCCGCAAAATGCCCCTCGCCGTCCTACGAATCCAACTGGGCTACTTGCAGCAGGCGATCGCGTTTCCTTAAACGGTCGCATTCTCCCTGCTAGTTGGCAACAATGGAACGCACCATCAGCTACAAACGCAGTCCGAACGGTAGTCAGCGATCTGGGGCTGATGCAACTGCTAGGTGTAGATTTACTGAATACTCAGGATGTGACTCGGCAGCCGATTCGGTGGTTTACTACCTCTGACGCTCCACCACTCGTCTCAAGCGTCTGGCACAACGGTGCATATCGTTTTTTAGATCTATCTCAACTAGTAGCAAAAGCAGGTTGGCAACTGCAAAGCGAAGGTGACATGCTGCGGATTACCACGCCAGCGGCAAAGATTACAGGACTGCGCCAGGGTAAACAAACTTGGGGCGATCGCTTGGTGGTAGATTTAGATCGCCCTACGCCTTGGCAGCTAACGCAACAGCGTCCGGTAACGAAACCAAAAGTACCGATTGCCGAACTTCCAGACGATCCAAAACAGCAATTACCGTCCCAGGCAATCTCCAGCCTCTCACCTCCATATCAACAATGGACTGTCACGATTGATGCTGCCACAACCCCTGAATTAGTCCAGCAGTTAAACACCAATTTGTCCGTCCAATTGCCAGAACAGAGCCAGATTTCACCGACTCCCCTGGTTAAACTAAGAACGACTGCCAGTCTCACCACAATCGATCTCAGCTTACCTGTAGGCATCGCTCCCCGCGTCAGTACTCTCAGCCAACCCAACCGCATCATCATCGATTTGCGTCCCGATCCGCTGGTAGAACGCGATATCTTGTGGGCTAGAGGCTTGCGCTGGCAACAACGATACGTTAACCTGGGTCGCGATCGCTTTCCCGTGACTTGGTTAGAAGTCAACCCCCGCACCGCGGGACTAGCCCTCAGACCAATTTGGAGTACCGCAAATTCTCTGATTGGGATTGCTCCCATTCTCACCACCGCGCAACGCTACACTGCTGCTGCTGCCATTAACGCCGGATTTTTTAACCGTAACAACAAATTACCCTTAGGAGCAATTCGCCGCGAGGGGCGCTGGTTGTCTAGTCCGATTCTCAACCGAGGCGCGATCGCTTGGAATGATGCCGGACAATTTAAAATCGGTCGCCTGCAACGACAAGAAACAGCGATCGCTTCCACGGGGCAAAGTTTACCAATTGTCAATCTTAATAGCGGCTACGTTCAAGCCGGAATTTCCCGTTATAACTCTAATTGGGGAGCTACCTATACGCCCTTAACTGATAATGAAGCGATCGCTGTCGTTCAAAACAATCAAGTTACTGCTAATCTTCCAGGCGGGTTAGCAGGAAAAACTGCCTTTCCCATCCCGCTCAACGGTTACCTACTCGCATTCAGGGCTAGTAGTACTGCTAACCTACTACCTATTGGTACGCTTGTGCGAGTGACAGATGGGACTGTTCCCACTGAGTTTGCCAAATATCCTCATGCGATCGGTGCTGGACCATTATTAGTGCAAAATCGCCAAATTGTTCTTAATGCCAAAGCTGAAGGATTCAGCGATGCCTTCAGCCGTCAAACTGCCGTGCGTAGCGCTGTTGGACTCGCGGCAACAGGTAACTTACTTATTGCTACGGTTCACAATCGAGTTGATGGGACTGGTCCCACTTTATGGGAAACTGCCAAGATCTTACAGCAATTGGGTAGTATTGATGCTCTCAATCTCGACGGTGGTAGTTCTACCAGCCTCTACCTAGGAGGACAACTCATTAATCGATCTCCTGTCACCGCAGCCCGCGTCCACAATGGGTTTGGCATTTTTTTAGACAAGGAGTAGTGAGTAGTGGGAATGAGTGGCTAGTGGCTAGTGACTGGTGACTAGTGTGGGGAGTGTGGGAAGTGTGGGAAGTGTGGGGAGTGTGGGAAGTGTGGGGAGTGTGGGAAGTGTGGGAGGTGTAGAGTTGAATTGTGAGTTGCGACTTGCGAAAGAGCGACTTGTGACTTGTCTTGCTCCGCGACTATCTCTTCCCCGACTCCCGACTCCCGACTCCCGCAGTTAGTAAGAAGTTGCCAGATGAAGATTATTTAAAGCTTAACTACCAGTAAGTAAAGAATTGATATTGCCCATACCAATCGGCAAGTTTACTGATGACACTCCTCGGAAGAAGTTTGCTATCTTGGGCTAAGGCTATACTCGACATACTATTGCTATTGCTGCGGTTATTACTGTCACCGTCTTTTAGTTTGGTTCCTTTTATTTTTAATAGTGGATAACAGTTATCAGGAGAAAAGTTCATGGTTCAAGCTCAAGAAACCTCCCAGGCTCACGCACCTACTCTACCGATTCCTGCCGCAGTCGCCCCTAAAAGCATTGCTGCTACAGAATTACGCCCTTGGGGTTCTTTCACCGTGCTAGAAGAAGGGCGAGGATACAAAATTAAGCGAATAGAAGTCAAACCAGGACATCGTCTCAGCCTGCAAATGCATCACCACCGCAGCGAACACTGGATTGTTGTTTCTGGTACTGCCAAGGTTGTGTGCGGCGATCGCGAGATTATGCTTTGTAACAACCAATCTACTTACGTACCCCAGTGTACGTCCCATCGTCTGGAAAATCCTGGCGCGATCCCCCTCATACTAATTGAAGTGCAAAACGGAGAATACTTAGGCGAAGATGATATTGTCCGGTTTCAAGACGACTATTCTCGCGGTTAGGACTGGGAAATAGGGGATAAGGGATAAGAGGTAAGATCCATATATAGTCTTCATGCCACCTTACTCCCTAGTTCAATGATTCAAATTAGTCCGTCTGCTGCTAGAGAAATTAATAGGCTTAGATCTAAACAGAGCAACCCCGACATTTTCTTTCGTTTGCGCGTGCAAGCTGGGGGTTGCTCTGGTTTGTTTTATGAATTGGGATTCGATCGGGTAACGGGGCAGAGTGACTGCGTACTTGACTGTAACGGTATTACTGTGGCGGTCGATGCCGACAGCCTGAACTACATTCAAAACTTGAAACTCGACTATTCTGAAGACCTAATGGGCGGCGGATTTCGCTTCTCTAACCCCCAGGCGATCGCTACCTGTGGCTGCGGTAACTCCTTTGCTGTGGAAATCGAGACTAGAGAATAGAGATGCAGTATATCGTGTTTCTACTTTGATAACTGAATATTTGACAATTGAATAACTGATAACTATACGGGCGGGTTTTGACCGAAGATTCACTACCTCAGTTGTTCATCTATTTGCTCAACCCGCTCCTACGATAACTGACTCCGCGTTTGACATAAATTTGTCAAAATCGGTATAATCATAGATCGTTAAATTTAAGCAGCTAAAACTACGCGCTGTAACTCATGCCAACTATACAGCAGCTCATTCGCAACGAACGCCAAGTAGCAAAAAAGAAAACAAAATCTCCTGCTCTAAAACAATGCCCGCAACGTCGGGGCGTTTGTACAAGAGTATACACGACCACCCCGAAAAAGCCCAATTCAGCTCTGCGAAAAGTTGCTAGGGTTCGCCTAACTTCTGGTTTTGAGGTTACGGCTTACATTCCTGGTATCGGACATAACCTGCAAGAGCATTCTGTCGTTATGATTCGCGGTGGTAGGGTAAAAGATTTGCCAGGCGTGCGGTATCACATCATTCGCGGTACTTTGGATACTGCTGGAGTAAAAGATCGCAAACAAGGACGCTCGAAGTACGGAACTAAGAGACCCAAGCAGTAAGGTAATCCTGCCGCTGATATCTTTGCGGTGGTGGGACTTTCCAAATCCTTCTAGGTACATGGATGCCTGAAACCGGAATTGAAGTCGGCGCTGGCAGGTAAAACAACGGCAAATCTAACTGGTCAGGCAAATTTAACCGATTGGCTTTACTTGTCGCTCTAGTAGCCAAAGCTTTGGTTAAGCAAAAGTGCGATCGCGGCAACGCTATAAGTGGTGTTAGATTTTGCGACTGCTTCCTGCTAGTTACCTCAAAACCGCCATGCCATCAAAACTCTGTTCTGTCATTACCACACTCAATCAAAACAAACGTAAAGAATAACTTATGTCCCGTCGTGCTGTAGCGCAAAAGCGCCCCATCCCTCCCGATTCCGTATACAACAGTCGTCTGATTAGTATGATGATGCGCCGTGTCATGCGCAGTGGCAAAAAATCGCTGGCAGCAAGAATCATTTATGATGCGATGAAAACAATCGAAGAGCGCACTGGCAACGATCCGCTGGAAACTTTTGAGAAAGCCGTGCGGAATGCTACACCTTTAGTAGAAGTCAAAGCTCGTCGGGTGGGAGGAGCAACCTACCAAGTACCGATGGAAGTAAGACCAGAACGGGGAACGGCGCTGGCATTACGCTGGTTGATCCAATTTTCTAGACAGCGTTCCGGTCGTTCTATGTCTATGAAGTTGGCGAACGAATTGATGGATGCTGCCAACGAGACAGGTAGTTCGATCCGCAAACGAGAAGAGACTCACCGGATGGCTGATGCCAACAAAGCCTTCGCTCACTACCGATACTAAAAAGTTGCTCGTAAAAAGCGATAAGACTAGGCAATATCCCCCTATTTTGGTGGCGGCTTTCCCTAAAAGTATAGAATCTTAACAGAGAGTAATATAGAGATACCTGCGGCAAAAACTACTCAAGGAGGTAGCTGTGGCACGTACCGTTCCGCTGGAAAAAATCCGCAATATTGGGATTGCGGCTCACATTGATGCGGGCAAGACAACAACGACAGAACGAATTCTGTTCTATTCTGGGATGATCCACAAGATCGGCGAAGTCCACGAAGGAACAGCAGTCACTGACTGGATGGCTCAAGAGCGGGAGCGTGGCATTACAATCACTGCTGCGGCGATCACTACCAACTGGAGAGACCATCAAATTAACATTATCGATACTCCCGGTCACGTGGACTTCACGATCGAGGTGGAGCGCTCCATGCGAGTATTGGATGGTGTAATTACAGTCTTATGCTCCGTAGGTGGCGTACAGCCTCAAACAGAGACAGTTTGGCGACAGGCAGATCGGTATAAAGTGCCACGCATCATCTTTGTCAATAAGATGGATCGGACTGGAGCAGATTTTTACCGAGTATACAATCAGGTGCGCGATCGCCTGCGCACGAATGCAGTACCGATCCAATTACCCATTGGCAGTGAAAGCGACTTCAAAGGTCTTGTCGATTTAGTGCGGATGTGCGCTTACGTTTACGGCAACGACCAAGGCACGGATATTCAAGAAGTAGAAATTCCTGCCGATCTACAGGAATTAGCGAAAGAGTATCGCACCAAGCTAGTTGAAGCAGTAGCAGAAACAGACGAAGCCTTACTAGAGAAGTATCTAGAAGGTGAAGAACTGACTGAAGCTGAAATCCGCAAAGGACTGCGACAAGGGACAATTGCTGGTACTATCGTCCCCATGCTGTGTGGCTCGGCCTTCAAGAACAAAGGCGTACAGCGATTGCTAGATAGTGTTGTAGATTATCTACCAGCACCCACAGAAGTGCCACCAATTCAGGGAACAACAGTCAACGGCGAGACAGTCGAGCGCTTTGCTGACGACGACGCACCACTGTCAGCGCTCGCCTTCAAAATCATGGCTGACCCATACGGTCGCCTGACTTTCGTGCGCGTATACTCCGGCGTGTTGAAGAAAGGTAGTTACGTTCTTAACGCTACCAAGAACAAGAAAGAGCGAATTTCTCGTCTTGTAGTATTGCGAGCAGACGACCGGATCGACGTTGAAGAATTGCGAGCAGGTGACTTAGGTGCAGCCTTAGGACTAAAAGACACTTTGACAGGCGATACCCTGTGTGATGACAGCGCGCCAGTCATTTTGGAATCCCTGTTTATCCCAGAGCCAGTGATCTCGGTAGCAGTAGAGCCAAAGACCAAGCAGGACATGGACAAACTGTCCAAAGCACTGCAATCTCTTTCGGAAGAAGATCCGACTTTCAGAGTCAGCGTCGATCCCGAAACGAACCAAACCGTAATTGCTGGGATGGGCGAACTCCACTTAGAAATTCTGGTAGACCGGATGCTTCGCGAATTTAAAGTGGAAGCAAACGTGGGAGCACCACAGGTGGCTTACCGCGAAACTATCCGCAAGCATGTCACGAAAGTTGAAGGGAAATTCATTCGTCAGAGCGGTGGTAAAGGTCAGTACGGTCACGTTGTCGTTGACCTAGAACCAGGCGAACCAG
>ERZ1066119.1413-NODE-1413-length-12793-cov-5.920082_pt1 | contig 12793 bp, 13 predicted proteins | sample MGYA00382766_ERZ1066119 | MGnify/ENA primary metagenome ERZ1066119 (study PRJEB33369, sample SAMEA5778349) | biofilm metagenome | biome: Industrial cooling water; feature: Water cooling tower basin; material: Biofilm | place: United Arab Emirates | collected...
GCTTCAGCCTGCCGCTGCGACCGCCCGTTCGACCGGCGCGAGCGCGTCCAGCGCGGCCGCGATCGCCTCCAGCTCCGCCAGCCGGGTGGTGGTGGGCCGCGCCAGGAGGGCGATCGTGCGCGTGGGGGCCGGGCCCGAGAAGCGCGCGGCGCGCACGGCCGCGTTGCCCAGCAGGCCAGCGTCGATCGCCATGCGGGGCACCAGCGCGTCACCCAGGCCGGCGGACACCATCTGCACCAGCGTGACCAGGCTGGACGCCTCGATCCCGCCGCGATTGGCGCGCTCGGAGAGCCGGCACGCGTCCAGCGCGTGGTCGCGCAGGCAGTGGCCCTCTTCGAGGAGCAGCAGCCGGGCACCGTCCAGCCCGTTCAGCCGCGGTGGAAGCGCCTTGCGGTCCGACCTGCCGTCGGCCGGCGTCACCAGCCAAAGCTCCTCGGTGAAGAGCGGCCGCACCATGAGCCCGGTGGTGTCGTAGGGCAGCGCGACCAGCGCGAAGTCCAGTTCGGCCGAACGCAGCCGTTGCAGCAGGGGTCCGGTCTGGTCCTCGCGCAGCGCCAGGCGCAGCGCCGGATGCCTCTGGCGCAGTTGCCCCACGAGACCCGGCAAGAGGAAGGGGGCGACGGTCGGGATGGCCCCCAGTCGCACCATGCCCGTCATCGGCGCGCCTTGCGCCGCGGCCGTGTCGACGAGGTCCCGCGCGGCTGCCAGCAACGCTCGGCCGCGTGCGGCCACGTCCCGCCCCAGCGGCGTGACCAGCACGTGCTGGCGGTCGCGCTCGACCAGCTGCACGCCCAGCGTCCGCTCCAGTTCCTGGATGCCGGCCGACAGGGTCGACTGCGTGACGAAGCAGTCCTGCGCCGCCTGCGTGAAGTTGAGCCGTTCGGCCAGCGCGACCAGATAGGACAGCTGGCGCAACGACGGCAAGGCGGTGCTCATCGAGATCTCCGATCGTTTCGGGCGTTATTATGGGTTCATGCTGGAACCCCTGGTCGAATCCACGCGCGGCGTCGATGGCGTCGAGACCGCCGAATGCATCCACGTGGGCGCGGTGGCCGTCGTGGATGTCACCGGCCGGCTGGTGGCGCAGGCGGGCGACCCGGATTTCCAGACCTTCACGCGTTCCACCATCAAGCCCTTCCAGGCCCTGCCCCTGGTCGAAGGGGGTGGCGCGGCGCGCCTGGGCTGGGGCAGCGAAGAACTGGCGTTGACGTGCGCCAGCCACTCCGGCGGGCCGAGCCACCTCGACGTGGTGCGGCGCATGCTGCGCTCGGCCGGACAGGACGCGGCGCGCCTGCAGTGCGGCTGCCACGTGCCGCTGCGCTTCGCGGCCACGGGGACGGTGCCGGCAGCGGGTGAACGCTTCGACGCGGTCACCAACAACTGCTCGGGCAAGCATGCGGGCTTCCTGGCTTGGTGCGCGCAGCACGATGCACCGCACGAAACGTATCTGGAGCAGGCCCACCCGCTGCAGCGAGCGGTGCGGCACGCCGTGTCGCAGGCCTGCGAGGTGGCGCCGGACGCGATGGCCGTCGGCATCGACGGCTGCAGCGCGCCCAACTACGCGATGCCGCTGCAGCGGCTGGCGCTCGGCTACGCGCGACTGGCGCGCGGAGACGGCGCGCTGGGGCCGTTGCGCGACGCGATGACGGCGCATCCGGCGCTGGTGTCCGGCCAGGGCCGAAACGATCTGGCGTTGATGCAGGCCGCGCCAGGCGACTGGGTCGCGAAGGTGGGCGCGGACGGGGTGCAGGCGATCGGCGTGCGTTCGGCCGGGTTGGGCATCGCGGTGAAGGCCGCCGGCGGCGACAACCGCGCCGCCTGCATCGCGGCCATCGCGGTGTTGCGTGCGCTGGGCTTGCTGCGCGCGGTGCAGGACACCCCGCTGGCGGCGTTCGCCGCGCCAGAGATCCGCAACGCGCGAGGGACGGTGACGGGCCGGCTGCGCCCGGTGTTTACGTTGCGCTGATGCCGGCCCGCGGTGTACCGGGGTCTCAGCGGCGGATCCGCTGCGACATGCGCGATGCGATCAATGCCATCGCGACGCCGCCCAGCACCTTCACCAATTGAGGATTGCGCGCGGCGAAGCCCGACAGCTGCTCGACCACGCCGGGCTGCTGCTGCTGGGCCTGCGCCGCGATCTCGCGCATCTGTTCCGGTGTGATCTGCGCGGCTTGCTCGGGCGTGACCTGCGGCATGCCGCCCGGCATCGCCCCGCCCATCGGGCCGGCGCTCGCCGGCCCACCGGCCAGCCCGCCCAGGCTGCCCAGGATGGCGCCGAGCCCGCCGCCCATGTTGCCGCCCATCCCGCCTCCCATTCCACCGCCCAGCCCACCCATGCCCGTGCCCATCGACCCCATGCCGCCCTGGCCGCCCAGCACCCGGCCCAGGATGCCGCCCGCGCCGCCGGCCAGGATCGCCGGTCCCACCGACGCCAGGATCTGGTTGAGCATGCCGGCGCGCTGCTGCGGCTCGGCTTGGCCGAACATCTGGCTGACCATGTCCGGGAAGGGCGGGGTCTGGTCGGAATGGAAGGCTTCGGAAACGCCCTCGCCGAGCATGTCCGGCTCGGCCTCGCCCGCGAGCTGGTCGAAGCGGTCGTCCACCTCGCGCTGCGGCATCGACTGCGCATTGAGGAGCTGGCCCAGAAGATCGGCGATCGCCATGTCGTGGTCCTGCGTCGTGCGTTGGGGGAAGAGGGCGTTGCAATCGCTGCGCCCGCGGGCGCTGCGGGGCACGGCTTTCGCTTGACCGCTTCGATTGCCGCGTTCCGCGGCGGCTTCTGGAGCGACCCCACCCATGGAAACCGGACAGCGACGCCATGCGCATGAGCCTGCCCCGGTCGATGTCGACGCGATCGACCTGCTGATGGACGATCACCGGCTGGTCCGCGAGTACTTCGCCCACATCGAGGCGACCGCGCACGCGTCGAACGCGGCCGACCGGCATCGCAAGCCCGACTTGATCCGCCAGGTCTGCGACGAGATCGAGATGCATTCGCGCATCGAGCGCGACATCTTCTACCCGGCCGTGCGCGCCGCGTTCAAGGAAAGCGACGACGTGATGGTGGACGACGCCGAGCGCGACCACGACGAAGTCGACCGGCTGGTGGCCGAATTGCGGGCGCTGCGCCCGGAGGACGAGTCGCGCGCCGACGAGTTGCTGGTGCAGTTGCGCAAGGCGGTCGAGGCGCACCTGCACGAGGAAGAGGAGTCGATGTTCACCAAGGCGCGCGCACAGATCGACGCGATGGCGGTCGGTCGCCAACTCGCGCAGCAAAAGCGCGCCATCGCCGAGGAGCGCGGGCAAGTCTGCTGACGAACCCGCCCCGCGGGCGACCCGGGGCGGTCCCGGTGGCCGCCCGCACGCGTCCGGGGCACACTTCCGGCGGGGAGCGCGCACGGCGACGCCGTGCCGACTCCGCCTGACCTGCGCCCAGGATGCCGAACCACTTCTTCGATCCGCTGCTGCTGTCGACGCATGGCCTGATGTCGGCGATCGGGCTGCTCGTCTACGTGCTGATGTCGCATGCGCTGCGCCAGCGTCGCCATCCGGCCGCCGCCGTCGGATGGGTGCTGCTGCTGCTGGGCGCCCCTTACGTGGGGTTGCCGCTCTACTTGGCGTTCGGTGCGCGCAAGCAGCCGCGCGCGCGCGTGGGACCGCCGGTCGTGCCGCTGCGCGTCGGTGGGTCGGCCGCCGATGCATCGCCCGACGAGCGACGCGTGGAAGCGGCATGGGCGCAATGGACCGGCCCGCTGGCCGCGTCGATGGGGCTGCCGCCGCGGGCGCGCTACGACTCGCTCGGCCTGCACTTGGCCGGCGACGACGCGCGGGCGGCGCTGTGGGCGGTGATCGATGGCGCGCAGCGCACGCTGGACGTGTGCACCTTCTTGCTGGGGCGTGACGCGCTGGGCGACGCGGTCTGCGAGCGGCTGGCCGCGCGCGCGGCGGCCGGCGTCAAGGTGCGGCTCCTGGTCGACGGCATCGGCCTGCTGATGGGCGGGCGGCGCGACTTGGCCGGACTGGCCGCCCAGGGCGTGCAGGTGGCGCGCTTCGTGCCGCCGCTGCGCTCGCCGCTCAAGGGGCGACTCAACCTGCGCAACCACCGCAAGATGGTGATCGCCGACGGCGAGCGGCTCTGGTGCGGCGGACGCAACCTGGCCGACGAGTACTTCGGCGTGGCCGCGCTGCCGTCGGCCGGCGCCACCGGCAGCCGCGCTGTGGGCCATTGGCGCGACTTGTCCTTCGACCTGCGTGGCGAGGCGGCCCGCATGGCCGCCGCGCTCTTCGAGGCGGACTGGCGCTTCGCCACGGGCCGCGGCATCGCTGCGCCGCCGTTGCGCGCGCCGTCCACGGCGCCGTGCCGGGACGCCTCCGTGCAGTTGGTGCCCTCCGGTCCGGATTACGCGGAGGACACCCTGCACGCGCTGCTCGTGACCGCGTGCTTCCGGGCGCAGCGCCGCATCCTGGCCGTGACGCCGTACCTGGTCCCGGACGAGGCGCTGATGTCCGCGCTGGTGCTGGCCGCCCGTCGCGGCGTGATGGTGGAGATCGTGTTGCCGGCCAGTTCGAACCACCGGCTGGCCGACCTCGCGCGCCGCCGCCCGATGCGCGAGCTGGCCGAGGCGGGCGCCCATCTGCGCTTGATCGACGGGATGGTGCATGCCAAGGCGATGGTCTTCGACGATGCGCTGGCGATCGCCGGCTCGGCCAACCTGGACGCGCGCAGCCTCTTCTTGAACTACGAGCTGATGCTGGCCTTCGATGCGCCTGCGGACGTGCGACGCTTCAGCGAGGCGGTCGAGGCGATCGCGGCGGATGCGCGCGACTGGCTGCCCAAGCGCACGCAGCCGGGGCTGCCGTTGCGGCTGGCCGAGGGGTTGGTGTTGTGGTTGGCGTTCCAGCTCTGATCGGTTGTTTGCGAGGGCGCGGCCGGGGGAGGGGTTGCGCGCGAGGACGCGGCCGGGGGTGGGTCGAGACGGGGGCGGGGAGGCAGCGGTCGCGGGCCGGTCTTCGCCGGCTCGCTTCCCCGGGGCGCGCAGGCGGCGCGCGGACATGAAAGGTCCGGGTCACTTCTGTTGCCTGCAGCTGAGTGAACGGCTCGCGCCCGGACTTTCATCGCGGTCGCGCTGACGCGCGCCGCGCCGCGCACCGCCAGGCGCCCCGGCTCGCCTCCACGCCCCCGCCTCGACCCACCCCCGGCCACGCCCTCCGCCACCGTGGGTGGCACGCCAAGCGGGGGGTGAAGCCTCGGCGCGCCCCCGGGGTCGGCCTTCTCCTTCGAGCGCCTCCCACGGGGAGCGTGGGGCCGTGCGGGGGGTGGTGGAGGGTGGGCGCGTTGGGGCCAGCGGCCGGGCCTGGGCGGGGCGTGCGGCGGGCTGTCAGCCCGCCGATGAAATGGCCGGGCGCGAGCCGTTCACAGAGACGCAAGCACCAGCCGTGACCCGGCATTTCATGTCACGCCCCGCCCTGCGCCCGGCCGACGAGCGGGCCGGCGAAGACCGGCCCGCGAGCGCCGCCCCTCCGCGCCCATCCTCCACCACCCCCCGCACGGCCCCACGAAACAAGCACCGCAAAAAGCACCCATGGAAAAAGCTTCCAGCGCGTTTCTACACAACGCCTGTAGCTCAACCGCCTACGGGTCCTGTTGCCCAGTCCACCCGACGCCGACTAGGCCGGCTCTGTATGCTCGGCCCGGGCTCCGGGGGTGGGTTGTGGACGGTGCGCTCCTGCCTCGTCCGGCCGGGCGTCCGCGTACGCGTCATGGAAGGCGGGCGGGGGCGGTGCGAAGGTCGAGGTTTCGACGGCCAGTGCGCGCGCCTGGGCGGCTTCGACTTCGTCCAACGGCACCCGCGCCGTGATGACGGTACCCCGACCGGGCGCGGAATCGACCTGCAGCGCGCCGCGGATCGACATCAGGCGGTGCCGCATGCCCGCCAAGCCCTGCCGTGACGCGCTGACCGCCGTGGGCTCGAAGCCGGCGCCGTCGTCCGAGACCCGCAGCTCCAAGTGGTTGGGCAGCCGCCGCAGGGCAACGTGCACGGACGATGCCGAGGCGTACTTCTGCACGTTGGTCAGCGCTTCCTGAGCGATCCGGTAGATCACCAACGCCATGTCTTCGGGCAAATCGATTTCGGAGTCGATGTCCGAGGTGACCCGCCCGCTGGTGCGCTGCCTGTGCTCCTCGACCAGGCGCTCCAGCGCAGGGACCAGTCCCAGGTTGGACAGGAGCGATGGGCGGAGGTCCTCGATGATGCGGCGCTTGAGCTGGATGCCAGTCTCCAGCACGCTCTTCAACGCCTGCAGCTTCGCGACCAGCGCAGGGTCCGCCCCCTTGAGCTTGGCGCCCATCCACGCCACGTCGAGCTTGGCGGCGGTCAGCACCGCGCCCAACTCGTCATGGAGTTCGCGGGCGAGCTTGGCCCGCTCGTCCTCGCGGGAGCTTTGCAGGTGCGAGGCCAGCCGCACGAGCTCCTCGGTTCGCCGGTCGACCGTGGCGTCCAACGCGTCGCGCTCGGCCTGCAACGCCCGCCGCTGGACTTCACGCTCTCGCGTCACCTGCACGCTCTGGCGCATGACGAAGAAGAACGCGACCACGACCAGCAGCGAGGCGAGGGCGATCGCGTACCGGGCCGCATCGCGCATGCGCTCCCAACGTCCGGCCACGGTCCAGCGCCGGCCTTCCTCGTGGTCGATGAGCGCCGTGATGCCCGCCCGCGCCGCATCCATCTTTTCCCGCCCGACATCGGTGGCGATCGCGTCGCCCACCGCGCCCAGCTGCCCCTGGCGGCGCATCCGGATCGTGAGGTCCAGTTCGGTGAGCTTGGCGTTCGTCGCGAGCGTCACCTGGGACAGCAGCGCCTGCCCTTGCGCATCGCCTTGGTAATAGCCGCCCAGCTTTTCCGACAGCGCGGACAGCCGTGCCGTGGCACGCCGGTAGGGTTCCAGGTAGCGGTCGTCGCCGGTGAGCAGGTAGCCGCGCTGCCCGGTTTCCGCATCCACCAGGGCCGTGGCGAAGCTCTGGAGCTGGCGCTGCACGTTCAAGCGTTGCGACAGTTCCGCCACATCCTTGCGGCTCTGCCAGTAGTTGTACTCGGAGGTGGCCAGCACGCCCAACGCCAACAACGTGCAGACGACGAAGCCCGCTTTCATCCACGACCGACGCAGGATGCTCAGCTTGGATCGGACAGCGGCTTCAGGCATGGTTCGTGCAATTCCCGTCGTTGCGTCGGAATCGTCCGACGCGAGCACCATTTAGAGCAAGAGGCATGCCCGCATGAACACATCGTTGCGCCTGAAGATCCGCGTCGGCATCTGCGACGACCACGCGATCGTCAGGGCGGGATTCCGGCAGTTCCTGGCCGACCAGTCCGACATCGAGGTGTCGGCCGAGGCCGCCAGCGGACGGGAGGCGCTCGACATGGCGCGTCGCGAAGCATGCGACGTGCTGCTGCTCGACATCTCGATGCCGGGCCAGAACGGCGTCGACACGCTCCGCGCGATCAAGCTCGGGCAGCCTGACTTGCCCGTGCTGATCCTGTCCTCCTTCCCCGAGGAGCACTACGCGCTCAACATGCTCAAGCTAGGCGCCAACGGCTACCTGCGGAAGGACTGCGAGCCGGATGAGCTGGTCAAGGCGATCCGCCTGGTCGCCAACGGCCGGCGCTACGTCAACCAAGCCGTCGGCGACCTGTTGGCGGGCGGCCTGGGGCGCAAAGACGATTCGCCGGCCCACACCCAGCTGTCCGACCGTGAACTGCAGGTGTTCTTGCGGCTTGCGCACGGCGAATCCGTCACCGAAATCGCCAACACGCTCCACCTGTCGATCAAGACAGTGAGCACGTATCGCTCGCGCATCCTCGAAAAGCTCAACCTGGGGTCGAACAGCGACCTCACGTACTACGCGATGAAGAACGGCCTCATCGAGTGAACGGCGGCGGGTCCGGCCGCGCTAGCTGGGCTGCGTCTCGCCCTGGTGGGCCCGCAGGTAATCGAAGAGCTCGTCCAGCTCGCGGGACTTGTCGAAGATGGCGGCGGCGCCCAGTTCGCTGCAGCGCTTGCGTGCCTCCGGGGTGGCCTGGTTGGTGATCACCACTCGCAGGGCGGACCGGTCCGTGTCGGCCGCGGTCTGGAGGCGCTTGAGCACGCCGAACCCGCTTCCCTGGCGCAGCAACAGGTCGATCAGCACGACGTCGCAGGGGTGCGAGTCGAGCCAACGTGCCGCTTCGTGCTCGGTTTCGGCCGTGCCGATGACGCGCACGTCCGCCAACGTCTCGAGCATCGGGATCAAGCGGTCCCGAATGACGGCGGAATCTTCGATGAGGAGCGCTTTCATGGCCATGTCCAGTTGCGAAGGCTAACGGCCACCACCGATGTTTCCATCGGTGGCGGGCCGCCGTGCTTGTAGGACGAATCCGACGCGGACGCCGCGTGCCATCCGGAGCCGAGTCCCTGAAGGCAAGTTAACGAGCCAGGGGCAGGGCCGCTGTAGGAACGCGCCTTCGCCGCGTGACAGCCGCCACCGGCCGTGGCGTAGGCGCCTCGTGACGCAACGAGCCGACGGATTTTGTCGGTGGTCACCTACACGCCGCCGGCGGATAGTCCACTGGCGCACGGCGCGCGCCCGGACGACCATGCGGCTCGATCCGGCTGGTTGGCCGGGGCCGCGAACGAATTCCGATCTCCTAGGAGGGCGCAACAGATGGGCATCTTCTCTTTCATCCGCGACGCAGGCGAAAAGATCTTCAACCGTGGACAAGGCGCGCAAGCAGCGACCGTCCAGTCCCAGGGTGGCGGCGGAGCGGCCAGCCCGGCCGCGCCCGATCCGTCGGTGGCGAACGCCGCAGCCGGGAAGGCCATTCGCGACTACATCGCCGCCAGCGGGCTCGATGCCAGCGGCTTGACCGTCACCTACGACGGCTCGGCGCGCACGGTCGTGCTCGAAGGCCAGGCCGCCGACCAGGCCACGCGCGAGAAGATGATCCTGATCGCCGGCAACGTCGACGGCGTGGAGCAGGTGGACGACCGGATCTCCGTGCCTCAGGCACAGTCGGCGTCGCGCTTCTACACGGTGAAGTCGGGCGACACGCTGTCGAAGATCGCCAAGGAGCAGTACGGCGACGCGTCGAAGTACCAAGCCATTTTCGAAGCCAACCGCCCGATGTTGAAGGATCCTGACCGGATCTACCCGGGCCAGTCGCTGCGCATCCCGGAGCCCGGCCAGGCCTGACCGACCCGCCCATCGCCCTCGAAACACGGTCCTGGTAGGAGTCCGCCTACCACGGACCGTGTCGCTCGCCGATACGTGGGCCGCACCTGGGCCCCTCACACTCGGGCCATCCATGCGGAGGCGCGATGAAGAGATCTTGGGCTTGGCCGGTGCTGATGGCCATCGTGCTGCCCGGAGGCGTGCTGCTCGCAGCGGCTTGGTTGCTGGCCCGCTCGAGGCAAGCGCCCCCAAACGCGGGCGAAGTCGGCGCCGCGGTCGGGCCGCTCGCCGCTTCCCGTTGGATGGGCGCCGGGCCCGCGGCTCGCTGGCCCTGGCCCGCCTCGAGCAGCCGGCGCTGGGAGTGGCCGACCGCACGAGGCACCCGGCCGTCGGCCGTTCGCTCCGACACGCTGCACTGACGTGCGTGACGAGGCCGATGCCGAGTTGGCCCTGCTGAGGCTGCTCGTCGCTCTCGTCGAGACGCGCAGCCTCGCCCGTGCCGCCGCTTGGGTCCGACTGCCGCAGGCGGACCTGCCCGAGGCCATCGATCGGCTCCGGGCCTGCTTGGGCGAACCGCTGTTCGCTTGCGTGCACGACCAGGTGATCCCGACGCGGTCCGGGCTGGAGCTCGCCGCGCACGTGCGGCCACTGATCGTCCTGGCGGATCCGGTCGACGCGGGCGGGGCGGTCGAGCGGCGCGGTCCCGGGCGCCCGGAGTGGCGCACCAGTGCCGAAGCCCCGCCGCTACGACTGGGTTACCCCGCGGCGGCCGAGCCGCTATGGGTGTCGGAAGCCTTGGCGACGGCCAGGCTGCGGGCGCCGGCGATCCAGATGCGCTTCGTCGCGGCGCCCGCGCAAGAGCAGGCGGTCGCGCTGCGCCAGGGTCTCTACGACCTGCTCGTGACGCAGGAGCGTCCCGCCGAAAGCGGCCTGGACGCGCAAGTCATCTTGGACGAACCGTGGTTCGTGATCGCCCGCGTCGGCCATCCGGCCATGGGCGAGGGCTGGGACATTTCCGCGTGGGGCGCTTGCACGCATCTGGTCAACCGGTGGGTGCTCGACCCGGCGTTGGCCGGTCGCTTGGTCGACCGGGTCTGCGCTGTCCCGCCAGCGACGCGGAGCACTTCGGATGTGCCCACGTGGATCGGGCGACTGGTGGCGCGATCGTCTTCGATCGCAAGCGTGCCTCGGTCGATCGCGCTGCACGCGGCGGTGCACTGTCGCGTGCAAGTGGCGCCGTTGCCCTTCGCCGTGCCGTCCTGCACTTGGTGGCTCGCGTGGCGCCGCGAGGCGGAAGATTCGCCTCGGCACGCCCTGGCACGCGAAGTGCTGCTGGCAGCGGCGGCCGCGCACGAGCAGCGTGCTCGGCAAGCGATCGAACACTTCGCGTTGGTGGCGCAGCGCCGCATGCGCGCCCGGCGACGGTCGACGGTCGTCGCGTCGAACTGAGCCGCCGCTGCCGCGACGCAGCGTGCCTCCGGGTACAACCCCTTCCTTCGGGAGAAAACACCATGCGCGGGAGCCAACCATCATGATCACGCCGATTGCCCGGCTGCTGTCCGAATACCTGGCGACGATCGCCGTGCTTGCCCGTGACGAGGCCAAGGACGACCTGGCGAGAATGGCGTCGCTGGCCAAGCGGCGGGTGTTGGCCGCAGGCGCCGCCTTGTTGGGGCTCGTGTGGCTCAACATCGCACTGCTGCTGTGGATCATGCAATCCGAGTGGCGAGTCCTGCTGGCGCTGCTGGTGGGTGTGGTCGCGGTCGTGGCGGCGTGGATCATGGCGCGGCCGGGGGCATCGGCGGCCAAGCCCATGCTGTCGGACACGCGCGCCCTGGTGCATGAAGAGATGCAGGCCTTGGGCCTCGGCGCGGACGGCGACGCGCCATCCACGGCCGCTTCGGCGTCTGGCCCGGACTCCTCGGCCGCAGGCGCGTCCTCGGCGCCTGTGCGGCCCCGCCTGGAGCCCGAGACGGCCCGCGCGCATCTGCACGACATCCGTGTGGAGATGGGGCGGTTGCTGGCGCCCACCGAGCGCGCCGGGGAGGCGACCGGCCTGGCAGGGGAGCCCGGCGCTGCGCCGCCCGTCGGCTTCATGCCGAAGAGCCGCACTATGCAGCTGCTGATGGCGGTGTGGGGCGGGCGGCCGCGCGGCAGCGCCTTCGGCACCGTGATGAGCAGCCTGCTCGGGTTCGTCGCCCTGCGCAACCGCAAGCTGAGGCGCTTGGCGACGATGATCGGGATGGCCCGCAACGCCACGCGGCTCGTGGGCCGACGGCTCAAGCGCGCATGAGCGCACTTGAAAGGTCGGGGCCGCCCGCGCCGACACACGCGCGGCGTGCCGATCGGCTACGCCGGTGGTGCCGTGCGCATTGCAACGATCTTTGTAGGACGAGTCCCACGCTTGAGCGAGGGGCAAGCCGACTGTCCTCGCGATGCGTGGCGTCGACACTGCGCAACACCATGGATGCGAATGTTGCGCGATCGATCCGGCGCCGCCTGGCGGCCCAGGAGATCGCGACGTCCTCCTCCTGCGGCGTCGCCTTCATCGCGACGTCGAGCCGCCCGGCCGCCATCGGCGTCCCGGCGATCGTCCGACCGGTTTCCCGGAGAACCTGATGGCCACCTTGACCCGTCGTTTCGCTTGGCTGCCGCGCGAGCCCCAGCCGCAACCGCTTTCCGACAAGGCCGTGCAGATCGTCCAGATCCTGCAGCGCTTTCCCAAAGGACTTTCCGCCAGCGAGATCGTGAAGAAGAGCGGCGGGACCTTCCTCGTCAACCACGTCTACGTCTACCTGCGCCGGTTGCAGGCGCGCGGCATCGTGAAAGTGCTGCCGCCCGAGAAGGGCGCGGCCGAGCGTGGGCAGCGCGACGTGCTGCGCGCCACGTTGGCGCCGGGCCAGGTCGTCAAGCGTCCTTCGGCGGCCGAGCAGCGCGCCGCTGCCGCAGCCGCCGCCGAGCCGCGGCGGGCCGAAAGCAGCCGCCGTGCCACGACCGCTCGCGCCGAACCGCGTCGCGCCGCCGGCACCACCCGGGCCGAAAGCGGTCGGCGTGCTGCCGGCACGGAACCCCGTCGCGGCGAGTCCCGCCGCACGCAGGCTGCGGCAGGCCACTGAGAAGGCGGGGGCGGCGGTCCTAAGGTCGCCCCCACGCGAAGCACCGCATCTTCGGCCGCCTAGGCGCTGAACAGCGCGGTGCACGGACAGCCGGGCCCTGGAGGCTCGGCTGTCGCATTTCAGGGGCCGGTGCCGCGCATGCCCGCGCCGCGCGGCACGTCCTCGTTCGGGTAGGACGGAGACGCGTTTCCGGGCGGCCGGGTCACCGGGGCCGAGCCGTCACCCCGTGAATAAACCGGGGCGCTGCCGCGCATGCCGCTGCCGGGCGGGACCGCGTCGACCGACGGCGTGCCGCGCCGAGCGGAGGCGGAGCTGCCATAGGCGGGCAGGGACGCCACGTCCATGCCGACGGCCTGCGCGTACAGCGGCATCACCCGGGGCAGGTCTTCCTGGATGTCGCGGATGCGGGTCGAATGGGAGGGGTGGGTCGACAGGAAGGATGGCTGCTGCTGGCCTCCGGACGCCGCGGCCA
>ERZ1066119.1421-NODE-1421-length-12694-cov-7.103568_pt1 | contig 12694 bp, 10 predicted proteins | sample MGYA00382766_ERZ1066119 | MGnify/ENA primary metagenome ERZ1066119 (study PRJEB33369, sample SAMEA5778349) | biofilm metagenome | biome: Industrial cooling water; feature: Water cooling tower basin; material: Biofilm | place: United Arab Emirates | collected...
GTTCTGGGTCCCGCGCAGGTCGGCCGCCGAGGCCTGTACTCGACGGGGCCGCAGCGTCCGATACTTGATATATGGTACTCTATATGGCACCATATACAAACTTATCAGGAGGCTACGATGCTGATCATCGACGCACCGGGCGCAGCCGTGATGACGACCTCGGAGGTCAAGAAGGACCTGCCGGGGACCTTCAAGCTCGCAGAGGAGCGGCGCATCTACGTCACCGCCGACGGCCGGCCCATCGGCGGGATCGTCGGGATGGACACCATGCGGCTTCTCGAGGAGTTCCTGCCCGACTTGGAGCTCTTCGCAGTCGCTGCGTCGCGCCTCGCCGCCATCCAGGCGGGTCAGGACACGCTGCTGGACGAGGACGACTTCCGGGCTCGCGCCGCGGCGCGCTTCGCGGCGCGCTCCGCGGCGCACGCGCACGGCGCCTGAGGTAGCACCTCGTGAGCGGTCGCGGCCATCGCCGAGGCACCTCGGGGGGTGGGCGCAGCGCCGACTCGTCGTCGCCACCTGCGAGTGGGCAGCCCTCGAGCCCGTGGAAGGTCCGCTTCAGCGCGCGCATCGTGGACGAAGACCTCGACGCCCTTGGCGAGGCGGCGTTCGAGGTGGCCATGGCCGCCATCGACAAGAAGCTCAAGGTCAGCCCCGAGCAGTACGGCGACGGCCTGGGGCCGCCGCTCGCCGGCCTCTACAAGCTCAAGGCGTCACACATCCGGGTCGCGTACCACCTCGAGAAGGCCACCCACGAGGTGTGGGTGCTCATGTTGGGCGACCGGCAGGACATCTGGAAGACCCGTCAGGGTGACATCTTGGAACGCCTGCAGATGGTCAAGTCTCGCATCGCGCGTGAGGCCGACCGCCGGCGTGAGGACGAGGCCACGAAGCCGAAGGGAGGCAGCCAGCGCCGCGGAGGCGGCGGTCGTCGGGAGCCGTGACGCTGTCGCCGGGCGGCGGGAGGTGCGAGGCCGCCGAGGAACGCGCAGCGAGCGGGAGCCGTCCCGCCTGACGAGTCGTGGCCGTGAGCCCGCTCGGCGAGCGCCACGCCACGCGGATCGCCCGATGCCGTGGGACCGGCATGCCACCTATCGATCGCGAACGCGGAAGGGGCGGGATGCCACCGGCCCACTCGGGCTGGCGACGACCAGCCGGTACTCGCCCGGTGGCAGTGGGATCGAGTCGCGAACGGACGCACCCGGGGCGACGGGAGCGGGGGCGAGACCGACGAGGAGCGGGCACTTCTCGGTGCGCGACGTCCGCCATGCGCCTGCGTGCCGGAGCTGCACTTCCACGGCGAGCGCCGGACCACATCGCAGCACGCTGTCCGGCACGGTCCCGGCATTCGCCAGCGCGAACCGCACCACGACCACGCTGGTGTCCGCGCGCCCCGGCGCCGGCGACGCGACGAGCAGGCGCAGCGGCCCGTCCCCGCGGGAGCGCTCCGGACGGCAGGCCGTCGCCAACAGGAGAGCCGCGACGCGGATGCCGCGTCGACGTGAAGGACGGTCCATGCGGTGACGTACCCCGGGCGTCGGCCGGCGGGTTCACCGCGGGCGCGGGCTCCCCGGTCCGTACCCACGCGCCATCGCACGGGCGCGCCGCCCGTCACGGCGCGAGCGTCAGGTAGTGCTCGTCGACGTACACGCCCGCGACGCTCGCCTCGTGGCGCGTCTTCTCCCGGCGCTCGCGGACCAGGGTGGCCGCGCCACGCAGCTGCCCGACGCCGGCGCGCTCGCCGTCGACGAACGCGCCGAGCGTCCACGAGCCCGGGCCGCCGAGTCGGTCGGCGACGTCCGCCACCGTGGTGGCGCGGTGCTCCTCGGCGGACGTGCCGAACGCGCGCGGCTCGCGCTCGAGCATCTCGAGCCGGAGGTGCCAGTAGGCGGCGGCGTCGGCCGGCGAGAGCACGCGGACGGCCGCCGGGGTCGGGGGTGACATGCGGGGAAGCTCGCGGCCGTCGCACCGCGGGGCCAGCGCCATCCCCCCTCCCGCCCGACGGGACCGGGCACGGCCGGGTCCCGTCGGGCAGGGGGCGACGGTCAGAAGGCGTAGCGCACCCCCGCCTGGATCTGGTACGGGTTCCCCTGCCGCCGCAGCACGCCGACGTTCTCGTTGACGCGGTACGCGTAGCGGCGCGTCGCCGGGTCGAAGCCGGTCACGTCGAACAGCGTCTGCGTCCCCCCGGCGAGCCGCTGCCCGCCCCACGACGGGTTCAGCAGGTTGGGGAAGTTGAAGACGTCGACCGTCAGCTCGGCGCGCTGCCCGGCGAGCGTGGCGAACTGCTTGGCCAGCCGCACGTCGAGGCGGTCGAGCCAGGGGGCGACCAGGGCGTTGCGCTCGGCGAAGCGCCCGACGCGGCTGCGGATGTAGTCGCGGGCGACGTTCTCCGGGTTCGCCATGACGCGCCGCAGCGCCGCGGCGACCGGCGCCGGGGTGCTCGGGTCGTCGGGGTCGAAGACGAAGGCGAGGTCGTTGGCCGGGGCGTCGTCGCCGTTGACGTCGCGCCCGACGACCAGCGAGAAGGGGCGCCCGGTGTTGCCGACGTAGCGGGCGCTCAGCTGGAAGCCCCGGACGGGCGGGAGCGAGCCGAAGGCGGCGATCTTGTGCCGGAAGTCGGCGTCCGCGGGGCCCCACAGCCCGGCCAGGTCGTTGGGGTCCCCGGTGGTCGGCGTGAACAGCGTCGCCGTGCGCGAGACGCAGCAGTTGTACGAGCTGTTGTCGCGCGTGCGGTTCCAGGTGTACGACACGTTGACCGCGGCGCCGCGCGGCAGCGACCACCCCGACTCGAGGATCAGCGCCCGCTGCTCGAGCGCGCCGGCCGGCACGAGCTCGAGGACGCGCCCGACCTCCGGCGTCACGAAGCCGTTGGGCTGGAAGGTGTCGCCGCCGCGGGTGATCGAGCTCGCCGGCACCCACACGGGGCGGTTCCCCTCGTTGTCGAGGGTGAAGTACGGCTGCGCCGGGCGGTTGCGGTCGACGTAGTGGTAGTTGTCGCGCGTCCGCGCGAGCTGCGCCGTGGCCGCGAGCGAGAGCGACCGGCCGAGGCGGCGCTGATAGGAGAGGTTCGCCTTCCAGGTCGTCGGGATCTGGAAGCCGTCGCTCATCACGTCGATCGCCGTCGTCGTCGCCGCGCCGGGCGGCACGCCCGGGATCGCGCTCCGGTCCTCGCGGAAGCGTCGGAAGTCGGGGGCCGGGACGTCGGCGCCGCGCAGGTCCACGCCGGCCAGCTCGGCGCCGCTCTTGAGGATGTGGTTGACGTGGTTGTAGTACGCCGCCTGCGAGGTGAAGGCGCCGCCCCCCAGGCGCAGCAGGTTGCGCCCGTCGCCGGTGGCGTCCCACGTCAGCTGCGCCCGCGGCTGCAGGTTGTCCCAGTCGGTGGGCGCCACGTCGGTCCGGAGCCCGAGCGTGCGCTCGAGCGTCGGGTTGCGCGCCGGGCTCGTGAGGAAGCTCGTCACGTCGTAGCGGAGCCCCACCGTGGCGGTGAGGCGCGGCGACGGGCGCCACTCGGTCTGCGCGAACGCCGCGAGGTCGGCGACGTACTGCTTCGACGTCGGCTCGAGCGAGCGGAGCGGGACGTCGCGGCGGTAGCGCACCGGGCGCGCCGCCTCGAGGTCCGCCAGCGAGTTGAAGTCGAACAGCCCGCCGGTCTCGATCGACAGGTAGGTGTTGAGGTACGTGACGGAGTTGTCCACCCCGAGCGTCCAGGTCTGGTTGCCGCGCTGCAGGTAGGTCGTGTTCACCAGCTGGTACTGCACCTCGCGGTTGCGCTCCGGGGCGAAGCGGTGGCCGCCGAAGCGCACCGTCTGCTCGCGGGAGCTGCCGTCGGGGAGGGTGGAGCGGATGCGCACGTCGCCGCGCGGCAGGTACGTGTTCGGCTCCCAGCGGCGCTGGGCGTCGGTGACGGCGAACTTGAGCTCGTTCTGCACCGCCGGCGACAGGTTCGAGCGCAGCGAGACGAGCCCCTGGTTCTCCTGCGACCAGAAGCTGTGCCGCGCCTCCTGGAGGAGCTGGCGCCCCTGGTCGGTGATCCCGTTCTGCGGGTTGCGCCAGTTGCTGAAGTTGTGGCGCGCGCTCAGCTGGTGGCGCGCGCCGAGCTGCCAGTCCATGCGCGCGAAGATCGTGTTGGCCACGGGGCGGCGGCCGTACGCGCCGAAGGGCTGGCCGCCGGTCGCCATACCGTAGCGCCGCTGCAGGATGTCGACGAGGCGCGTCACCGAGTCGCGGGCGATCCCCTGCTCGATCTCGTCCTGCGGGCCGCGCAGGTCGAGGACGAAGTACGGCTCCTGCTGGTCCTGCCGGTCGAAGGTGACGAAGAAGTGGGCGCGGTCCTTCCGGATCGGCCCGCCGAGCGAGAAGCCCCACTGCGTGATGTCCTGCTGGCGCAGGTCGCGGGCGCGCCCGAAGTAGTCGCGCGCGGCCGACAGGCGCTCGTTGCGGTGGTAGGCGAAGACGGCGCCCTGCAGGTCGTTGGTGCCGGTCTTGGTCACCGCGCTCACCGCCCCGCCGCCGCCGCGTCCGACGGTGACGTCGTAGGCGTTGGTGATGATCTCGAACTCGCGGATCGCCTCGAGCGAGAGGGTGAAGGGGCCGCGCCCGAGCTCCCCGCCGCCGAGCTGGCTGCGCGCCTGCACGCCGTCGATGCGCACGTCCACCGCGGTGGTGCGGTTGCCGCCGATGGCGAGCCCGCTGGCGACGGTCGGGGCGAGCGAGACGAGGTCGGTGAAGTTGCGGTTGACGGTGGGAAGCTCCTCGATCTCGCCGCTGCCGATCTTCGTGCTCGCGCCGAGGCGCTCCTTGCGCGCCCCGGTGGCGGGGCCGCCCTCGACGACGACCGGCGCGAGGTCCGTGGCCGCCTCCTCGAGGGTGAAGTCGAGCTGCAGCCGGTCGCCCTGGGTGAGCCGGAGCCCGGCGCGCACGGCGGGGCGGAAGCCGACGCGCCGCACGGTGACGGTGTAGGGTCCGCCGAGCGGCAGCTGCGGGAGGACGAACTCGCCGTTGTCGCGCGTCTGCTGCGCGGTCTGGAAGCCGGTGCTGATGTTGCGGACGATCACCGTCGCCGCGACGACCGGGCGACCGTCGGCGCCGCGCACGCGCCCGAGCAGGGTGGCGTCGGTCCCCTGTGCGGCCGCCGCTGCCGGACGCAGCGGGGCGCCCGGGACGAGCGTCGCGGCCGCCGCGGTCGCCGCGGCGACGAGCGGGAGCAGGGGCGTCCGCCGGAGGACGCGCAGGGGGCGCTCGGCGCCGCGGCGCGGTGTGGGATCGCACGGTGTGAGCATCAGGACGGTAGCGAGGGAGAGTCGGCGCCGACGCTCCATGGAGAGCGGCGCGCCGGCGGATCCTTCTGCGCCCGCGCCACGAGCGGCCCACCGCCGGGTCACGGGGGCGCATCGGGCGCGTCACGGCTGTCCCCGCCCGCCCACGGAGCCAGAGAGGTCCCATGCCGCACGAGCCGAGCGACGGCGCGTCGCTCCCCTCACCTCGCCCCCCCGGCGGTCTCGCAGCGCCGGGGGCGTTCCTCGCGCTCACGGTCGCCCTCTCGATCCCCTTCTGGGTGCTCGGCGCGCTCCGGCCGCGCGAGCTGCTGCCGGGGCTGCCGGTGAGCGCGCTCATGACGTGCTGCCCGGCCGCGGCGGCGCTCGTGCTGACCCGGCACCGGGCGGGCGGCGCGGGCGCGCGGGCGCTGCTCCACCGCGCCGTCGACGTCGGCCGCGTCGCGTCGCCTCGCTGGCTGCTGGCGGCCGCGCTCCTCATCCCCGCGCTGACGCTGCTCGGCTACGGCGTGCTCCGCGTCGCGGGACGGCCGCTCCCGCCGGCGGACATCGCGCCCGGCGCGACGCTCGCGCTGACGGCGGTCTTCCTCGTCGCCGCACTCGGCGAGGAGCTGGGCTGGACGGGGTACGCGCTCCCGGCGCTGCGCGCCCATCACGGCCCGTGGTCGGCGGCGCTGACGATCGGCCTCGCGTGGGCGGCGTGGCACGTGCCGTCGCTCGTGCAGGCCGGACGCGCGGTGGGATGGATCGCCTGGTGGGCGCTCGGGACGGTGGCGATGCGCGTGCTGCTCGTCTGGCTCCACGAGCGCGGCGGGGAGAGCGTGTTCCTCGTCGCCCTCGCGCACGCGACGTCGAACGTCGCCTGGCAGTCGTTCCCGGTGCACGGGTCGCACTACGACGTGCGGGTCGGCGCGGTCGTCACCCTGCTCGCGGCCGCTCTCCTGCCGCCGCTCGGCGGCGGCGGTCGTCGCGACGGTGGTCGCGACGGTGATCGCGGCGGCGCGTCGGTCCTGCGTCGGCCGCGCGCGCGGTGATGGCTCGTCGCGCGCGCGGCGGGGTACGATCCTCGGGCGCGGGATCATCCGGCACGCGGCTCGCGTTGGGCCACGGTGACGTTCCGCGTGATGGTCCGGCCCTCGACATCGGGAGACGAGATGCCTCGCTTCAACTTCTCACTCGGCAAGGGCGGCGTCGTGCGCGAGGCCGGTGCGGTGCTCAGCGACTCGTTCACCGACGCGCTCGAGGCGATCGCCGAGCAGGCGGACGCGCACGTGGGCGACCAGCTCGAGATCGGCGTCAACGGCTTCCCGCCGGCGCGCTACGAGCTGGTGCGCACCGGCCGGCGGGGGCGCGGGTGGCGCCCGCGCGGGGCGCAGCAGCTGGCCGCCTGAGCGCCACCCGCGGCGGCCGCCCCGCGCGCCGCGTGCGCGGGGCACCCGCTCAGGCGGCGCGCTCGCGCCGCGTGGGGCGCGCGCTCTTGGTGCGGTACAGCGCGGCGTCGGCGCGCGCGAGCATCGCCGGCAGGTCGTCGTCCGGCCCGCGCAGCGTCGCGCCGACGCTCCAGCCGATGGCGTAGGGGCGTCCCGCCGCCGCGGCCGCGGCGTTGTGCGCCGCCAGCACGTGCGCCAGCCGCGCCTCCACGCGCGCCAGGTCGTCGCGGTGGGCGAGCGCGCTCAGGTAGATCGCGAACTCGTCGCCCCCCAGCCGGGCCGCGTGATCGCTGCCGCGCACGACGCTCTGCAGCAGCGTCGCGACCTCCGCCAGCGCGCGGTCCCCCTCGGGGTGGCCGAAGGTGTCGTTGATCGGCTTGAAGCCGTCCAGGTCGATCGCCACCAGCGCCTCGGCGCGCGCCGCCGGCGCCTCGGGCGCCGGGTGCGCCAGCCGCTCGTCGACCGCCCGCTGGAAGCCGCGGCGGTTGAGCAGCCCGGTGAGCTCGTCGCGCTCCGAGAGCGTGCGCAGCAGCTGCTCGGCGCGCCGCTGCTCGGTGATGTCCTGCCCGAGCGCGGCGACGCCGGCGACGCGCCCCGCGTCGTCGTGCAGCGGCAGCACGTGCCAGAGCAGCAGATGGAGCCGCCTATCGCGGCTGCGCAGCTCCGCCTCCACCCGCACCGAGCGCACCGCGCCAGCCATCGCCTCGCCGAAGGCCGCGAGCCCGCGCGGCGCGTCGACGAGGCAGCGCGCGAACCACTCGGCGCCCACGAGCTCGTCCTCCTCCCACCCCGACAGCTCGCAGGTGAACGGGTTGGCGTACGTCACCCGTCCCGCGAGGTCCAGGCAGACGACCACCGCGCGCAGGTTCTCCATGATCCCGCGGAAGCGCGACTCGCTCTGCGCGACCGCGGCGGCGGCGGCGTGCATCCACGAGACGTCGCGCACCGTCGCGACCACGGCGTGCCCGACGCCGTCACGCCCGGTGATCGGCACCGCGGCGCTCAGCAGCCAGGCGTGCGCGCCGTCGGGGCGGTCCAGCCGCACCATGCCGTCGCTCTGCGCCCGGCCGGTGACGCGCGCCCGCGCCGCCGCCGCGTCGGCGAGGGCGAGTCTGGCGCCCTGGCCGTCGGTGAGCCGCCACCCCGGCGGAGGGGCCTGGGCGGCGAACGCCGCCCCGTCGAGGCCGAGGATCTGCTCGGTCGCGGCGTTCCACCGCTCCGCCGCGCCGTCGGCGCCGATGACCACCACCCCCTCGCTCAGCGCGTCGAGCACCTCGCGCAGCCGCGTCTCGCGCTCGCGCGCCTCGTGCTCGGCGCGCGCCAGCGCCGCCGTGCGGGTGGCCACCTCCGCCTCCCGCCCGGCGAGCACCACCTGCAGCTCGTCGTGCAGCCGCCGGCTCTCGGCGAGCGCCGCGCACAGCTCCCGGTCGCGGGCGCTCGCGCGCTCGGCCAGCGCCGCCAGGTGCCCGATCACGAGCCCCACCTCCTCGGGGGCCCGCTCGTCGGGCCGCGGCAGCGAGAGCGGCTCGCCGACCTGGTGCGCCTGCAGCGCCCGCGCGAGCGCGAGCAGCGGGTCGGCGACGCGCCGCGCCAGCGCCAGCGCCGCGAGCCCCGCGAGCGCCGCCGCCCCGAGGGCGAGCGAGAGCGTCACCAGCAGCTCGCCGTGCGCCTGCTGCTCGACGCGCGCCAGCGGCAGCCCGGCGAGCACCGCCCACCCGTCGGCGGTGGCGCAGCGCACCCCCACGTGGTCGACCGCGTCCGCGCGAGCCCCGGACGCCGCGTCGCCCGCGCCGTTGCCCGCGCCCCAGGGCGCGGCGGCGTAGCGAAAGGGGCGATCGGGCGCCGACGCCCGCGCGGCGGCGAACAGCGGATGGGCGCTCGCGGCGGCGAGCGTCGGCAGGGCGAGCGCGGCGCTGGCGTGGAGCACGCGCGCCCGGCGGTCCACCACGACGAGCGCCGCCCCGCTCCCCTCCAGCCCCGCCCCCAGCCGCGAGAGCGCCCGCAGGTCGAGCGACCCCTCGACGATCCCCAGCGCCCGCCCGTCGCCGTCGCGCACGGCGGCGCTCACCGCGACGATCGGGTCGCGCCCGAAGCCGCGGCCGAGGAAGGCGTCCGAGAGGTAGCCCGGCGCCGCGTGCCGGGGGGCGGCGCGCATCGGCTCGCGGAAGTACGCCCGGTCGGCGATCGAGCGCCCGTGGTTCGGCCGCCCGGCGGCGTCGACGGCCGGATCCCCCGCCGTGGTCCGCCCGGCGCCGTCGGCCACGAGCACGGTGAGGAAGTCGGGGTGCAGCCGGTGGAACTCGGCCAGCCGCTGCCCGAGGAGCGGCGACGGCGCGAGCGCCGCCGGCGAGAGCGCCGCGGCGAACGTCGCGACCCCGGCGCGATGGCGCGCCAGGTGCGCGTCGATCGCCCCGCACACGCCCTGCGCCGCCCGCGCCAGCTCCGCCGCCCGCGCCTGTCGCCGCTCGGCCGCGCTCCGCGTCGCCAGCACCGCCCCGACGGCCAGCACCGGGAGCGCCGCCGCGACCACCAGCGCCGCGGTCAGCCGCTGACGCAGGGGGCGCGGCGGGGGGCTCGGAGAGCTGGACGGGGACACGGCGCCGGGGATCGCGGTCTGGACGCACGCGCCGCGGACTCGCGGGCTCGCCACTGCCCGATGGACGGCCGACCCCCCGGCGGGTCACACGCCATCGGCCCCGAATCGCCCCGCCGCGACGATCGTCGCGGCGGGCGCGTCCCTCCGACGCCGCTGCGTCAGAGTCCGCGCAGCAGATCGTCGATCGCCTTGGAGTTGGCGTCGGTGAGCGGCCCGCCGGTGAGGATCTTGTGCAGCACGTCCACGGCCTCCTGGGCGAGGTCGTCGGGGTGCTTGCGGTCGGCGGTGAAGCGGACGATGTGGCCGAGGAGCACGGTCTCGAGGTGCGCGCCCTCGCCGTCCTCGTCGTCGTCCTCGGCGGCCGCCAGCCGCTCCTCGTAGCTGGGGACGCTGGCCTTCCACGGCTCGTCGGCGTGCACCGCGGCGCTGATGCTCCCGCTCGGCACGAGGGCGAAGAGCCGGCACTGGAGCCCGGGCTCCTCCTCGTAGGCGAAGAGGCCGAGTGGCACCGGGGTGGTGAACAGCCCGAGCTCGAGCAGCCGATCGATCGCCTGGGCGGGCATGGCGCTGCGCGCCACGAGCCGGTCGCCGATGAAGGCGCCGAGCACCGAGCCCTCGGGCGCCCGCTCGTCGTCGAGCCGGTCGACGCGGATCGGGACGGGCTGCGAGGTGGTGATGAAGACGGCCTGGCGCTGCGGCCCCTCCGCGCCGTCCTCCTCGTCGTCGTCGCCGTCGTGCCCGCCGAGCGCGTCGTCGGGCTCGTCGCCGTCGGCGAACGGATCGTAGGGATCGTCGGGCTTCACGCGAGCTCCTGGTGGCGGGCAGGTCGGGGCGGCTGGGCGCGCGCGGCCGCGCCGGCAGTGCCGTGCAGGGAAGATACAATCGCCCGGGGATGCCGGAACCCGCGCTCAGCTCCCCCCGCCGTCGGCGCCCGGCTCGAGCCGCTCGAGCACCCGCCCGAGCCAGCCGTGCACCGGCCCGAGCTCGAGCACGGTCAGGACGCTGAGCACCGCCGCGGCCGGCACCGCCGCCCACACCCCGGCCGCCGTCCAGAGCCCCCACCCCACCGCGCCGGCGAGCGCCGCCGGCACCGCGAGCAGGAGCACGAGCACCGCGCTCGCCCCGGCGGTCGAGACGAGGTTCTGCCCCATCGCCTCGACGCCGCGCGAGCCGCCGGCGGGTCGCGTCCACCCGGGGAAGAGGAGCGCGGCGCCATTGTGCACGGTCAGACTGGCCAGGTTGACGCCGGGGAGGGCGAGGGCGGCGGCGGCGGCGTAGGCGAGCCGCTCGCTGCCGTCGGGCCAGAGGGCGTCGCGCGCCCCGGTGGTGGCGGCGAGCAGGAGGCCGAGCATCGCCAGGTGGGCGACGGTCAGGGCGCCGGCCGAGGCGAGCACCTGGGCGCGGACGATCTCGCGTCCCCGCAGCGGCCAGGCGCGCAGCGTCGCCAGCCGGGCCAGGTCCTGCCGCAGATCCACCCGGAACCAGAGCGGCCCGGCGACCAGCAGCATCGCGCTCCAGACGACGGTGACCACCGTGGCGAGCTCGGCCATCCGTGGGTTGCGGGCGGCGAGCACGAGCAGTCCGGCGGCGAGGGCGGAGTAGAGGGTCAGGAGGCGCACGAGGGCGGTGGCCCGCAGCGCCGCGACCGCGTTCTTCCAGACGATCGCCCCGGCCGGCCAGCCGCTGGCGGAGAGCGGCGGCGTCCAGCGGCGGCGGGCGACGTTGCCGGCGTCGCCGGCGGCGTCCGATGCGGGAGAGCCGGGGCGCAGGGGCGCCGGGACGCCGTCGGCGGCAGGCGACCCGCCCCCCGCCGCTGGCGGGAGGGCGGTGGCCGCGCCGGCGGAGCGGCGTCGCCACCACCGCCGGCGCTGCCGTCGCTCTCCCACGGCGAGCGCCGCCTCCTGCACCGCCGCGTCGACGTGCAGCACCCAGGCGAAGTGCGCCGCGAGCAGGAGGAGGGGAAGAGCCATCGCCCGGGCCCATGCCCCGCCCCCCGGGGCGAAGGTGGCGCCCAGCAGCGCCCGCGCCGGGGCGAGCACCGCGGCCGCGCCCGGGGCCTCGAGGGCGGCGGCGAGCGCCGGGAGCACGGCGAGGACGCCGGCGTCCCACGCCACGGCCAGCCGGTCGCCGGCGCGCACGAGCGGGGCGATCAGGGCGCCGAGCGCGGCGGCGACGAGCAGCGGGGGGAGGAGTCGGCCTCCGACGGCGCGCCAGCGCGGCATCGGCGCCCCGTCGGGCACCGGGGCGGTGACGAGCGCCGCCCCCAGCCGGTGCAGGTGCAGCACCGAGAAGAGGACCCAGAGCGCCAGCGCCCGCCGCCACGACGCCAGCTCCCCGCCACCACCGCGCAGGAGCACCGTCCAGACGACGGTGTTGACGAGGATGACGAGCTGGGCGCGCAGCAGCTTGTAGGCGACGAGCCCGCGCCGCGTGACCGGGGCGGGAAAGAGGAGGTGGACCTCCGCGGGCGAGAACGCCAGCGCCCGCGGGTCCGCACCGACGAGCCACCACTTGCACACCAGGGCGACGACACCGAGCGAGGCGAGGGGGAGCTGCCAGCCACCGCCGATGATCGCGGCGGCCCCCCCGTCCTGCGCCGGGCGGAGCAGGAACCACCACACGTAGGCGATCCCCGCGGCGAGTCCGAGCACGTAGCGCGGCGAGCGGAGTCGTCGCAGCTGGATCCGGACGCGGTTGCGGAGCGTCGCACCGGTCAGGTAGAGCGCCGCGTGCAGCACCCCCGGGCTACGCCCCGGCCCCGGTGAGGGCGACGAAGACGTCCTCGAGGGAGCGGCCGGGGAGCGCCGGCTGCGCGGCGACGAGCTCGGCGATCGTCCCCTGCGCCACCGCGCGCCCCTGGTGCACCACGAGCAGGCGCGTGCACAGCTCCTCGACCAGGTGGAGCAGGTGCGAGCTGAGCACGACGGCGGCCCCGCCGCGGGCCCGGGCGGCGATCGTCGCCTTCATCCGCCGCATCGCCAGCGGGTCGAGCCCGGTGAGCGGCTCGTCGAGGAGGAGGGCGCGCGGCTCGTGCAGCAGGGCGCAGCCGATGGCCAGCTTCTGCCGCATCCCGCGCGAGAGCTCGCCGGGGAGGGCGCGCCGCTTGGCCGTCAGCTCCAGCTCGTCGAGCAGCCCGGGGAGCCGCGCGGGGGCGTCGGCGACGCCATACAGGCGGGCGACGAAGCGGAGGTGCTCCTCGACGGTGAGGTACTCGAAGAGGGCGGGCTCGTCGGGGACGAAGGCGAGGGCGCGCTTGGCGGCCACCGGGTCGTCGGCGAGGTCGATCCCGGCGATCCGCACCCGCCCCGAGGTGGGGGTGAGGATCCCGGAGAGGCAGCGCAGCGTCGTCGTCTTGCCGGCGCCGTTGGGGCCGACGAGGCCGAGCACCTCGCCCG
>ERZ1066119.1422-NODE-1422-length-12683-cov-4.891986_pt1 | contig 12683 bp, 12 predicted proteins | sample MGYA00382766_ERZ1066119 | MGnify/ENA primary metagenome ERZ1066119 (study PRJEB33369, sample SAMEA5778349) | biofilm metagenome | biome: Industrial cooling water; feature: Water cooling tower basin; material: Biofilm | place: United Arab Emirates | collected...
ATGAAGAACCTGTCGACCGTGCTGCGCATCTCGATCGTGGCCGCCGGCACGCATGCGGCGGTCAACGCGCTGCGCAGCGACGAGCAGCTTCTGACCCGCTTTCGGGCGCAGCCGCTCGACCGCTGGGCGCTCGACAAGGAGTACCTGCGGCTGTTGGCATCCTATGAGCAGCTGTTGCCGCTTGCTCAGCCGTCGAACCTTGCCTCGCGAGAGCTGGCGCCGATGATCTATGCGCGCGCGGGCGACGTGCTGGGCGGAACCGTGTCGGTGCTGCGGCGCGCAGCGTGCAGGGCGATCGAATGTGGCAAGGAGCGCATCGATGCCCCGATCCTGGAGTCGCTCGGCACGACCCGCTACGGCAGCGACTGGGAAGATGCCCTCAATCGCAGCTGAGACGACGCGACAGGCTTGGCTGGCAGGCGGTACGGCCATGCCGGTGCAGGCAGGCGCGCCGCCCGCCTTGCCTGCCCGGGCGCTGCCGTTTCGGATCGAGCCCGAGTCTCATGAGCTTCTCAGCGGCTACCTGTGCCGCGTAGCCCGTCGCTACGGCACCACGCCCTACGCACTATGCGCACTTCACTTTTCGGCGGGCCAGTATTGGAGCCGTGATCCGGACCGCGGCGTCCTTGCGCCACTGATGACCCGCACCGCTCAGGGACTTGGGCTGCCCGAGGAAGTGGTGCTGCGCATGACCCTGGCGCCGTGGATCGCGCGTCTTGCGCCGACTTCGGGCGCCAAGCCGGCGTGGGCCTGCACGCCCTGGATCAACGCCGTGGGCGTCTTCCACCGCACCAGGCGTTTGCATGGCCTGGCATGGTGCCCGGAATGCCTGGCCGAAACGGGTGTCGTCCAACGGCTGTGGCGGCTGAGCTTCGTGGTCGCGTGCGAGCGGCACGGGCGCATCCTGAGCGATGCCTGTCATGGCTGCGCTGCGCCCTTCGTTCCGCACCGCTCGGCGCGCGGCGTGCAATGGTGCCATCGGTGCGCGGCCTGGCTTGGCGCAACGCCTGCCGTCTGCAGCAACGCAGCGCTGGCGGAGCTGCTGGCCTTTCAGTCGCAGGCGCTCACCGAGCTTTGGGCACCCTGCCCAGACGACCCCGTGGCCGCGCCGAAGCTTCAGGGGCTGCGCTGCGTCGTGGCGCTCGGGGCCGGCACCCGCCAGTGGGAGCGATTTGCGTCTTCGCTTGACCTCGACGTCACAGGACATCGTCTCCAGGCGGAGCCAGCGGTGTTGGAGAAGATGCGACTTGTCGACCGCGTGCCGCTACTGCTGGCCTGTGCGCGGGTGCTGGCAGATCCCAGCGTGTTGCGGCCGATCGCGGGCGAGCTCGGCTGGAGCGCTCGCGCCCTCCGGCGCTGCGGCGCAGTGCCGGCGTGGCTGGAGGCTGCACTGGGCGATCTGCCGGCTGGGCATGGCCGGCGCCGTACGGCCAACGGTCCGATCGAAGCCCGCATTGCTCTCATCGACCGCGAGCGTGCGGCCGGGTGGCGCGGCGAGCAGGCGCGACTGCTCATGAAGGCTGCCGCAAGAAGGCGCACGCGATGAGCGTCGATGCGCGCGGCGAGCGATTCTGCGACAACTGCGGCCACCTCATCGCCAAGGCGACCCGCATCTTCAAGGGGCAGGAGTATTGCAACACCTGCTATCAGCGGGAATTTCCGCCCGTGCCATGCACGAGGTGCGGCAAGACGGCGCGTCCACACCGCTACAGCCAGGGCCCAGCGCTTTGCATGGGCTGCGAACGCGACAAGCGAAAGTGTATCCGCTGCACCGCTGCGCTACCGCGGGCCGCGCTTTTGACCGCGGCGGGTGCGGCATGTGCGGTGTGCGCGCGCCACTTTCTGACGCCCCGCCCATGCTCTCGGTGCAATGTGCCCAGTACGCGCCTTGGGCGCGATCCGGAGTCCGGTTCCGACGATCTGGTCTGCGAGTCCTGTTTGCGTCGTGCCGATCACGCCACCTGTTCGGGTTGCAGGCGCTATCGGCCGGTGGCGAGCCGCAACGTTGCGGGCAAGGCACTTTGCGCACCGTGCACGGCTTGCCCAGGCAGCGGCCATACGTGCGCCACCTGCGGCGCGTTCGTGCCAGGCGATGGCGAAGGCAAATGTCGTAACTGTACCGAGCGACTGCGCCTGCGAGCCGCCACGACAACACTCGCCGCGGGGCTCGAGCAGCACTGGGCTAGAGACCTTTTCGAAGCCTTCACTGAGAGCTTGGCTCGGCGAAAGGAGCTAGGCACAGGCATGGTTCAGCGCGTGCAGCGCTCGTTCGAGTTCTTCGAGCGACTGGATCGCACGTTCACCGATCCGAAGCAGCTCACGCGCACCGCACTCGTCGAGAGCTTCGGTGCAAGCGTCTTGCGCAGCTATCTGCTCGCCTCGCAATTTGTCGCGGGCCGCGGCGCCGACGACGAGGGCGCGGTTCAACAGCGCATCGAGCAGGCGCGAATCGACGCGAAGCTCAAACGGACTGCGGGTCGTTCCTACGGATGGATCCTTGCCAGCTATTCGCGATACCTTCAGCGCAAGGAAATCGTCGAGCGAACCGCGCGCCTGTACCTTCACTCAGCTCAGGCTTTCTGCGAGGTGGCGCTTACTCCGCTTGCCCAGCCTTGGGCTCAATCCACACTGGTTGCCTACTTGAAGACCCATCCTGGGCATGCAGCCAGCCTGACGAGCTTCGTATCGTTCTGCCGCGAGCAGCTTGCCTGGGGTGTCGAGATGCCGCCTCGGAAACTGTGGCTCGATCGCAACCGGCGGACCCGGCGCGCGATTGAGTGGCTTGGAAAGCTGCTGCAACAAATTGAAGGGCGCGCATTGCACGAAGTCGACCCGCAGCTTCTTGGGCGAATCCTGTCGACCGCCCTGGGGCTTGCGTCAAGTCGGCTCGAAGCGGCGGCCGATCAGGCAGAAGTTATGGTCGGTGGGACCACTGGCCAGATCTCCATCAGCGGGCTCGAACCGATCTCGGCTGGATCAAGGATTGCGGCCATAACGCGGGCGTGGCTCGGGCAGCGTGCAAACGCCAAGCGCTAGAAGCGGAGCCGCCCTACGACGCACGATGATTTGTCGCGCGCCCGTCTTCGAATGCAAATCGCGGGGCCTGGGCGACATGCTGACGGCGAGCTGCATCGACGCCTCGAAAACTTTCTAATTGACGGTCGTCGATTCCGTTGAATGAACTTAGGCATCAGCCTTCGTGCTGCCGCTGGACAAGCTGGCCGATCTTGTCGGCGGCAGTCTCTAGGGCGCATAAGCAAGGGCTCGCAGATGCCTTCCCCTTTGGTGGCGTTCGGGACGAACCCCTGCAGCGAACCCCTTCAAACTGCGCCTGCCAAGCTCGCGTCGTGCAGGCGCTTTTCCTTCAGCCGCGGGGGCGCAATGTGCGCACGGGCGCAGGTAAGAAAGAAGGCAAAGGGCTTTCTCGGCCTTTAGCTTACAGGCGCAGTCGGCTCGTAGAAAAGTGCGTCCAGCAACGCCATCCGCGCATCCCAGAGCTTGCCGGCCGTGCCTTTGGGGCGGGGCGACCGATACCACGCCGACGAGTGCAGCGCAGGCAGCACCTCATCCCAGTAGCGCTCAAAGCTTCCAAAGGCGACCTTCTTGAGGCCCAGCGCGTTGGCCAGCTGACGGATGTTGCCAGCCGCATTGCCGTCTTCATCCTTGTTGCCACCCGTGACGCAGACAAAGACGTCAGGGCGCTTCATGGCAAGAAGACGCGAAGCGCATGTCACGCCAGGTCGGGGCTTCAGGCCGTTGGTGGCTTTCTCGAAGCGCGCAACGAACGCCTCGAAGTGCTCACGCGTAACTTCGCCGCTTTCCGGGATTTCGCTCATCGCAAGCCCAAGGTCGCGTGCGCGCTCGGCCACCGTGTTGCGGAAGGTGCCGCTACCTCCCATGCTCCCGAACCATCCAGACTGCACCTTGCGCACCGAGACGTCCTGGCGCTCGTTAACGCCGACTAGGACACCGGCGATGGCCTTGCGCCGGCTGAGGTCGATGTTTTCGAAAGGTGTCGTCGAGAGCCAACGACGTACCTCGGCCAGCAGCGTCAGCCGCTTCTTCGTGGCGTCCGGCGTGAATTTGCGGTCGGACTCGTCCTGCACCCGCTGCGCGTACTCGGCCCAGCTCAACTCCAGCAAGTCGGCCTGCGGGTTGGCCTTGGTGCGCTCGCGGGGCTCTTCAGTGACCTCCAGGGCCTTGCGAAGCTTGCGCGCCTTCGCCCACTGGGCGCGGTAGGTCGTACGTACCCACTTTGCCGTCTTTTCGACCGCGCGCTCCTCGGCGGTGTCAAGGCAGGCTTCGAGTTCCTTAAAGACCGGCTCCGAGGCGCCGCCCTCCAGAAAGACGAGCACCTCTTCGTTTCGGTGGAACGCGCCATGGGTCATGTTGGCGCTACCGATTGCCGCCGCCGCCCGGGTCTTGCTGCGAAAGTAGTAGAGCTTGGGGTGGAAGATACCCCCTTGGCCAGACCCCTTGCGAATCTTGAGCGGAAGCTTCGCTTCGATCATGGCCAGCAGTGCCTCGGGTTCGGTGGCGGCGCCGTCGATCCCAACGACAAGGCGCCTCACGCGCTGGCGATGCGTTCTCGAGCACAAGGCAGTGACGAACTCGCATCCTGTTGCCCAGGCCACCGCCACGTGGCACTCCTCGTGCTCCCCCAAGAGCGTTTCGAGACGTGCGTGCAACTCAGCTGTCTTAAGCAACGTGCAGATCAGGGCGGCCAAGTAAGGTCTCCTGAATGGAGGGACGGGACGTCTCGGACTGTACCCGACAACGTGCAATGTCGGGGAGGGGCGCAGGGTGGCCACGGTGATGTAACTGACGGACACGTTAGGCTGCGCCAAGCGGGTGGGCAGCGCCAAAGGCCCAAGTTACGCGGATCGAGGGGGGTGTCGGTGCCGGCGCGCATGTCGATCGGGGCGACCGCCAGCCACAACACCTTGATGCGGATCTCCGCGGCATGTCCCGCAGCCAGCCGGCGTACCTGATGGCGGCCGCCACCGGCCGGCGCACTGAGACCCTCGCCGCGCCGCGCTCGACCTCGATCAGGTGCCAGCAGCCGGCGTCCCCGCCGCGGAACCGGTCTGGAGCGGCGCGAGCGTCAGCGGAATGAGCTGCGCCGCAACAGGGACAGCTGGCGGCGCTACCACCGGCGCTCGCTGCGCCGGGGGCGTTTCTGCAGTGGGCGCCGTGACATGCCCGTCCCGGGCACGCCGGCCTCATGTCTGCATGACTCAGACTTTCACCCCAAACGACCGTGCCACGGTCGCCACCGAGGCGCTCGGCACTGCGCACTTATCGAGCGCTTGGCGCTAGAGCGCAGCGCTGTCGGACCGGTGCCGCTTTACGGCACCGCCCGGCACGGCGGGCGTCGGTTCGGCATCGTCGGCCACGATTTCCGTCAGGTCGATTTTGTGGGCCAAGGGGGTGCCCACCACCTCGATAAAGCTCAAGGTAGGACGGCTGTCTGCATGGTCCTCACCCCGCTCTCAAACTTGTTCCACCTGCCTCCTGCTTCGGATACTTGTGTGTGTTGCGGCTATCGCAGCGGGCTCTCCAAGGCTGCACGAGCGCTCATTGCCGACCCAATCGTTCGTAGGAGCTGTATTGGTTGGGCTTCACAGGGCGGGTTTGCGGTGGTGATCGAAAGTGTCATACAAATAAGGGATGCGGGCTTGATCGTAGCGCGGTCTAATGCATGTAAACAAACTAATCTGCCGCTTGCAAGCACACGCGCTATTAATTATGTTCTGGCGGACCACATGCGCGTTCGGGGCGGGTGACAAGCAAGCTGCGTTTTTTTTTGGGGTGCATGAAACATGGGTAAAGCTACTCGGAAAGGCATGTTTCGGAGCCTCTCATTGCGCACCTATGAAAGGATCGTCATAGCGGCGGCGTGCATCACGGTCGCCGCCTGCGCAGGCGGCGCGCCCCCAGGTGCCAAACGCGCGACCGACGCCCGAATCGAAACCCGCCTCTTCACGTTCGAGACCTGCCCAGCTACAGGCGTTCAAGCCGAAGTCGTGCCCGGTCAGATCGCACCCCTGCTTGCGCCAATCGTGTCGGCACTTATATCTTCTGTCGTCGGTTCCGTAGTAGACCGCGGAACTGAGGCCATCAAGGCCGCAGCGAAAGACAGGGATATCGTCGTCCCAGGCCCCGCTGCCGTACAACGCATGTTCTACGAGATCGGGACGGCGGGGGACGTGCGCGTTAATCCCGACGTGGCCTGTATCGCTCTTGTGCGTGGATCGTTTGTTACTGATGCCCAAGCAGCCGGCACGGTGAGTAGCTCCGCGCCAATCATTGATCGGATACTTGCCCGGTTTCGCGTTGTACCGCCTGGGGCGGATCCGTCGTCCCCGGAAATGACCTACACGCGCTTGTTGAACAAGCCGGATTTCTACTTCGAGACAGCCCTAATTGTCGCACCTGATCGTAAGTCGTTCGCCTTTCGACCCCAGGCCGTATTCGCAGGCGATTTTGTGTCGGAGGACGGTCTTTTCGGCTCAGATCACCGGAACTACAAGGTCACTCTGACGTTTACGGATTCGTTCGCGAGCCAACCATTTGCGAGTGCCGACTTCACGTTCGAAGGACTGCGACGGAACGACGCTGTAGTCGATTGCGACGGTGCCGCACAGAACACGTATTGCTCGGCGGATGCGCTCGGCGGCATCCGTGGCTGGCACCCAACCCGCCCGGACTCGGACGACACAACGGCCCTGGTCAGGCAACGGCAGAAAACTGCGGCCACTCTAGCTACCGCAGTCACGCCCTGGCGGGCGCCGACCGCGCCCGTCTCGCCTTTGGACGAGGGCATGACCGCGTCGGCGCAGGCCGCGTACTGCCAGGAGCTGCAAAAGGCCGGCAAGGAGGCGAAAGCGAATGACGGTCCTCTTGGCGTCATGTGCCCCCCGCGCTAGCGAACGCGCGCCGGCGACTAGAGTTTGCCCTGAGCCATGACGGCGCCCTAATTGACAAGCGGGCCGCGGATGGCTTTTGGGCGGAGCGCTGCGCCAAGCAACACGGCAAGTCCCCTGACGAGGCGGCCAACTGCTTGAAGGACATCTTTGGCCGGGAACCACTGTTGGCCGGGGCATTCAACATTGATGCGGTCATCGTAGAGACCCGGCCAGGCAACAGGGTTGCGAAGTTCTTCGCCCCGGTTGCAGATGCGGTGGCGCCGCCGCTCAAGACAGCCCTCATTAGCCATCTCGATCCGACAGCCCGCGAGCAGGCCAAAGAGGCGCGGGAAAAGGAGGGCGCAGCGCAGATCTTGGCCGCGCGCCAGGCAGGTCGGAGCGCGTCAATCGCCGAGCTCGAGGTCCGCAGCGCTCAGATCGGCTATGACGAATCGGTGCGGAATGTGAACGCGAATCCGAGCGCATCAAATCAACAGGCGGTCATTAAACAACAAATCGCATTGCTCAAAGCGCAACGGGACGCGAACGATGCATTCCGTGCCGCTGGCCTGGAGATTCCGTTCCCTCTGGTTGACTAGGGCGTCATGAAATCGTGGACACTTTCAATATAGCCCTTGTCAGCGTTGCCGCGGCCGTCGGCATCGACGAAGTGGCCAAAGTTGCAGGAGCAGTCCAGCGGCAAGTAAACGACCACTTGGCACAGTACTGGCATGTTCGTGCCTCCGTATCCGCATACGCGAATCCTTCGGATGTTCCGGTCGGGTACTGGCGAGTGACGGTGGAGCCTGGTGGCCCAGGCGATCCGGGCGGGATCCACCGGGACCTCAACGGGCAACCTTATGCGAAGGTATTTATAAAAAACGGGGATGGGGGTGACGGGCTCGGCTGGAGCGTAGCAGCAAGTCACGAAATACTCGAGATGCTGGTGGATCCTACGCTAAGCGCATTCCGCCCGGGTTTCATCGGCCCGAAACGAGTGAATTTTCTTGTCGAGATATGCGACCCTTGCCAGGCGGATGCATATTCGGTCAACGGCATTGCGGTGTCGGATTTTGTGACGCCGGCGTACTTCGACCCCAACCCCGTTCCAGGCGGCCGCTATAGCTATAACGGGTCCATCCTGAAGCCAAGAAGCGTTGCGCCTGGTGGGCTTATCGTGTGGAGCGACCCACAGGACGGAGGTGCGTTCTACGCCTACATCAACAATGGGTCTGCTTCGGTGACCCGGCGCTTAGGTAATTTCCCTGGCGGATTCATGGCGCCGCGGGAGTGGATCGACGCGGAACTTAAGGGTATGGAGGTGAAGCTGGCGACGTCGGCGCAGGCACAGCAGCGACGTCTGCGCAAAAGGCTCCAGGCGCAGCAGGCGGCACACGACGTAGCCGCGAAGGCCGCCGCTTCCCTTTGGACTGCCGCGGCGGAGGCCGCAGTGCGCCAGGGCCGCGCCTTGGAGCCGCACTCTCGTGACGCCGCCGCCTCCGATGCCAGCACGGCCGGCCGACAGATGTCCCGCCGGCGTAGTGCCACATCGACTGGCGCGCAGCGGTCAACGGTTCGCAACGCGTGAATCTGAAGATTTACTCCGTGCGCGGCATGGTCAACAAGCGTTGAGCAGAGGCCACAAGGTTTGGGCAAACGCGGCAGGGGTGGGCACCGTCACTTGCCTTGGACATTAGCTCTTGATTTGATGGGCTTGGCCAACCGCCGTCGCCGTGCGTGATGCGATCGAAACTTGGGAGGTCGTATGGGCCGCCGATTCTACAAACTCATAGTTGCGGCTGCGTTCGCCCTTCAGGCCATCTGCGCTCAAGTCGCATATGCGGCTGATGTATGCCGAACGTCGCACTTTGAGGGAATGCTTGCACACAAGAACCGTGCGCTCTCGATCCTTTCCAAAGACACCACGCAAGACGTTTCGGAAGCCAAGGTGTACGTGGAGTACAGAGACGGCGTGCTTTACTATCAGTCGAACTTTGTTTCACAGGGAGGCGACCAGTTCGGCCGGCCTTTCGAGCCGACCAAGATAAAAGGTTCGCCTACTGGTAATGCCGTATTCGCAGACGCACGGATCATGTTTGCGAACATTGTGTACCCCGAACCCCCATCGCCTCAAGAGAGGGCTGTGGCGAACAAGGCACTGGCGAGTAGCGTCCAATTTCACCTTGACATTTCCGTATTCGACGAAAGCGGTCGCCCACGTGTAGACCTTACGGGCGTGAAGAACGTCCGCATTGTGGATGGTTCGCAGAGCCGAGCCATCGACGTTCAGCCGGAGGCGCTCACGACAGCGAAGCCACCGCCCTCGCTCATCGCCAAGCTCAGGGGATGTTGCCTTTATGGGAGGCCGCCCCATGCTTCGGCGACTCTGCTCACCGCGCTCGCGAACGAACGGCTACAGCCATCAGACGTCAAGTTCGCATCCCTCTTTATTGATTCCGCAACCGAGGCCGCCGTCAGCAGGAGCCAGCAGGTTAGGTCGGCCCGTTTGGCTGGTGATGCCAGAAGCGTGACCGATCTTGCGACCTTCTCTAAGCTCATGGCGAGCGCGAAAGGCTCGACGCTCGTGTTGGTTGGGCACGTGGAAGGAAGCCAATATGTTATTCGAGACAGCGGGAACAGAGAGAGGTTTCGCATCGAGATCGCCGAAGTTCGCAAACTTGCGCGGGCGAACGGAGTTCGACTCATCGATGTCGGATGCGAGACAACGCGCGCAATCACGAGCGCGGCGCTTGGCTTTGGTGTGATGACGAAGTACAACTCCGTTGATGCGGTGCACTCGATCAATCGGGCCTTGGTTCAATCAAGAAATCTTCAGGACTTTTTGGTTCATATGACTTCGGATGGACTGAAGGTGGTCGTTGAGCCGAGCTTCCTGGTTCAAGTCGGTGAGAAGCAGGCATCGATCTACTCCAGGATGCGCGTCACCGCAAGAGATCTTTGGGCGAAAGTCGCGACGGTGACCGTGTCAAATCCGTAACTTGGAGAGCGCTCCGTGGGCACATCATCAGGTGCGCCGATCAATGAGGCCGTATCTCTCTTGTCGCTTCTGGACCCACCGAGCTTGGAGGCGCTCAGGCACGAATTTCCGACGATTGCGGATGAGTTGCGCGTCGGGCGCATTGGGGGCGGAAGTGACGACGCCGCCATGCCGTCCTTGGAGCGCGCACGAGCCGAAGTTGCGATCCGAGCGTTAAGGGCAGCTACGAGTCGTGCTCTAGTTGAATTGGCGAAAGTCCAAGGACGCATGAGAACGGCAAGGCGGCGACGGCTTTGGGCGCAGGTATTAACTCTTGCCTGTAGCTCCGGCGTTCTCGCTTCGTTGGCGGCCTCAGAGGCACGGCTGGCCATCGCGAGCTCTGTCTTAACGTTACTGGCGTCGATCGGCAACCTGCTTGCAGACACCGGCGAAAAGTTACTTAGGCCCGGGCAAGGCGACATTTATGCGGCGTTCGAACAGGCGAGCAATGCGAGCTACCGGGCTACAAGTCTTGCCGACGACATCCGGCTCGCGCTTCGGCATCAGGCGTCCGGAAGTGAATTGCAGGCCCTTGTCACTAAGGCCAACGTGCTGGCCGAGGAGCTAAACGCGTGGATAACACAAATTGCTGGCAGTTAGCGCGATGACGCTTAAGCGGCTCGGAAGGCCGCCTTTCATGAGCGCTTGCCACATACCCATAGGCGAGTCCGAGCCCCTCAGCTCAGCGCGTCGAACCCGTGTCACAGTCCACTAAACGTATCGAGGGCTAGACCATTACCGCCCGTCTATTGCGGGGGTGGGCGCACTCGGGAGCCGCCTCGTGGGCAGAAGCTTGGGCGCAGCAGGTTTAGATCAGGACGGGTGATGGCAGTCCACATCGTCGCTCGGTTAGCGTCTGCGTCTAGGGCCGGCCCAGCGCGCGGCGCAGTCGTGCAGCAACGCGTTCGGGCGCCCGTAGGGAGTGCTCCCAGAGGCGGACGACATGCCACCCCTTGTCCCGAAGTTCGCGGTTCACCTTGCGGTCGCGCGCACGGTTGCGGACTGCTTTGTGGTGCCAAAAGGCGCCGTTCGAGCGTGGGGCCTTGTAGCAGCGCGGACACGCGTGCCAGAAGCACCCGTCGACGAAGACGCAAAGGCGCTCCTTCCTGAACACGAAGTCCGGCGGTCCTGGCAGGGGCAACTGCCGCCGCCAGCCCGAGATCCGGTGGCCACGCAGTATCGCCGCCATGCGCAGCTCTGTGCTCTTATTGTCACGCGCCTTGATCTGCGACATGACGTATGAGCGTTGTGGCGTGGTGGGCAGCCTGCGCTCAAGTGGCAGTCGCGCAAGCGCCCGGTCCGTTACCGTCCGTTGATTTGCCATCGGCCGTCACGCGCGGCTGGCTGTTCCCCGTCTGCCGCGGCCACGTGGTTCTGCGAGCGACCGGCCGTCGAGCCTAAGCGGATAGATGTACGACGCCTCTGCACGATTGCCGTCCGGGCATGTGGCCATCCCAACCCCGATGCTGTAGTCGGGGCGGTAGCGGCGTGGCTGGCAGTAGTACGCTGGGGCGTCGTACAGCGTGCCGTAAAGCGCCATTGCGATTGATACAGGCTTGGGTCCGAATGGGGCGAGCCAAGCGCGTTGGCTGCCGGATTCAGTGATGGCGACGATCCGGTCGAAGGCTCCCCACATGTCGTGGGCGTCGACCCGCCATATGCGTTGCCTTTCTTTAAGGCCCGCCATAGCGCGCTCCATGTTTTGCACAAATCGCCAGTTCAACTGCGACGTCGGCGGCCCGGGCGGGTACGGCATTAACAGCTCAAGACGCACGTCTTCCATGGACTCGACCTCACCGAGCAGCTCGGCGAGGCCCAATGGCGCGAAGCCTACACCCACGATCAGCCTAGAGAGCGGTCGCTCGTTTCCTTCTTCCAAGAAGCCCGGCAGGTTCGCATGTCGAGAATGGTCTTCCGAGAGCGGCCTGTCCGGGTCACGCGGGTAGGACATGGGCGACGTATACGTTACGGCCAAGTTCCTGACCCGCTGCTCGTCATACAACGTGCGCAGCAACAAGAAGAAAAAACGTTTGGGCAGACTTGTGACGTCGAGGATGATGCTGTCTGCAGCGCCCTCCCTCACCAAACTCATCACTTGACTGCGTGCCCCCTCAACGCCAACCAGAAGGTCGTGGTCGGTAACGGTCAGACGCGGGAGCCCAAGCAGGTGCGCGTCGGCCTCCCGTTGGGCAATCAGCCTGGCCGTCTCTCCGGAATACTGTGACAGGGGGTCCATCACCTTCAAGAGATGGGTCGGCGCTCGCATGCGACGTGGCACTGCCAGGCCGCGCTCCTCGGTGCCGAGGCAGCCGACCACCGTCCACTTGGGGTTCTGGTCATCTGTCCTTCTTTGCCACCAGTCAAGAAGGCCCCACGGCCGGTGCCGCAAAGCAAGGCTAGAGCGCGCCAACAGGTCTACCCAGAGAACAGTTTGAGTTGATCGGCATGCGCCCTGGCTCGGGCGGGCGCCGCCCCGCCGCGCTCCTCCGAGGGCAGGAGGGTCGCCTCTGCAAGCCATGCGCGCACCACATCCACCCGGAGATAGCGCGGTTCCTTGGTGTGCTGGTGGGGCAGCCTCAAAGCCGGGGAGACGACGGGAATGACGTACCACTTCTTGCGCGGCTCGCGCGACTTGTTCTTGGTCGTGTGGGCCGAGGCGAACAGGTCACCAACTGCCGTCAGCTCGTTGAGCCGTTGTTCGACATCCTTGTGACGCTCCAACTCTAGCAGATCGAGTG
>ERZ1066119.1425-NODE-1425-length-12665-cov-8.012847_pt1 | contig 12665 bp, 10 predicted proteins | sample MGYA00382766_ERZ1066119 | MGnify/ENA primary metagenome ERZ1066119 (study PRJEB33369, sample SAMEA5778349) | biofilm metagenome | biome: Industrial cooling water; feature: Water cooling tower basin; material: Biofilm | place: United Arab Emirates | collected...
AAGCAGTAGATGCAGCCATGCTCGCAGCCGCGGTAAGGATTGACCGAGCGGTCGAAGCCGATGTCCGGCGACTGGTTGCGGGTGAGAATGGACTTGGGCCGTTCCACCGTAACGGTGGTGCGCCGCTGCGCCACGCCGTCGAGCAGTTCCACTTCATCGAGCCAGTCGCCTTCGACCAGCCGTTCGGGCAGGCCGAAGCGGCTTGGCGTCAGGTTGCGGGTCGCTCCGCGTCCTTGGATCGACTCGACGGGCATGGCGCGAAGCTAGTACAAGCCCGAGAACGGAACAAGAACATCTTTCTTCGTTCCGCAACATAAGTGAGGGATGCCAGTCACCTTCTCCGGTTAGTCTCAGGCCCATGGAGAAGGATCCGTACCAGCCCGCTCCGAGCGAGGCCCCGCCGCGGCCGAGCCTTGCGGAGGAGCAACGGCAGGCGTTCGAAGCCGACCGCAAGCGTGAGCGAAAGCCGATCCTGTCGTTGAGCTGGACCGGGCAGATCTTCCGGAATTAGCTTGCGCTCCGGCGCAGGCCGGAGCCCAGTTTTCTCTATCCCGGGTCTGGTGAAAGGCACTGGGCTCCAGCCTGCGCCGGAGCACAAGAGCTACCTCTTCTCCGGGAAGCTCGGCCAGCGGTGCTGGGCAAGCTCGGTCAGCGTCGGGGTCGGCGCATTGTCGAAGCCCTGGTAGACCCACAGGTTGCGCATCACGGCGGGTACGTAGAAGCGCGTTTCCCAGAAGGGCATGGACTCCATCCACAACAGGGGATCGCCGCGGTCGTCGACCTGCCAGCGGCCGACCGCCAGCGGTCCGGCATTGTAGCTGGCGACGATCTTGGGCAGCCGCCCCCCGGTCGCCTGATGTTCCCGCATCCAGCGGATATATTCCTGGCCGAAGTCCATGTTCACCGCCGGATCCTTGAGGTTGCCGGTGGCAAGCCCGCGGGCGCGGACAATGAGGTCGCGGGTGGTGGGCAGCACCTGCATCAGGCCGACCGCGTTGGCCGGGCTGACGGCTTCCGCCCGAAAGCTGCTTTCCTGAAGCGTGTGGGCCAGCGCCAGCGCCGGGTCGATCCGCCACCCGCCACGCGGGACCCAGCTCGGCCGGGGGTAGCGGGCGGCGGGTACGACCCGGGCGCCTGGCTGACCGAAGTGGCCGAGGAAGTGCTGGGTGGCGGCAAGCTCGAGGCGCTTGGCGGTGGCGACCAGCGCCGCCTGGTCGGCCGGGGCACCGATGCGGGCCTGGTGGCGGAGGATCTCGCCCGCAAGATCGCGCTCGCCCATCTGCACCAGCGCTTCGGCGCGAGCGATGTTGGGCAAGGCGGCGGCGCGGGCCGCAGCGGACAGGTCGACTGGTGGAAGGCGGGTGTCGAGCCCGAGCCGGCGGCGGGCGATCTGCCCGTAAAAGGTTTCCACCCCCTTGGCGGCGGCGGCGCGAAGGTGCGGCTGGACCGCGGCGGGGCGGCCGCAGGCCATCTCGGCCCGTCCGGCCCAATAATGACCCGCGGCCGACAAGGTCGGCTCGGCCGAGCCGGCGCCTACCTCCGCAAAGGAGCGCGCCGCGGCATTGCAGTCGCCGAGCCGCCAGCTTGCAAGCCCGCTGACCCACGCCGATTGCAGCGCCCACTCGCCGCTTGCGCCTTGCCGCCACTGGTCGGCCACGCGGCGGGCGTCGGCATCGAGATTGTTGGTGTAATAGATCCAGGCCACGCGCTGGCCCACCTCGGCGCGGGCTTCGAGGGAGAGCAGCGGAGCACGCTGGGTGAGCAGGGCCTCGGCCCCGGCGCTGTCGTCGGCCTTGACCAAGGGCTCGAGCTCGGTGCGGAGCTTGTCTGCCTCCGGCTCCCCCGTAACGGGGCGGGTGCGACCACGGCGCGGGGTGGTGCCGATCGGCACCAGCGCGGCGCGGCGAGGGATGGCGGGCAGGGCCGTGGCGCCGCGGGTCTGGGCCATGCGCAGCAACTGCTCGGCCTGGGGGAGCTCGGGCGCTTCGGCGAGGAGGGCGGTGAGCTGCGCCGCACTGACGGGCGGCGAACCGCGGGCGGTGAACAGCTGGGCGCGGGCAAGCGGGGTCAGGGGCGAGTGGGGCAGGGCCTCGATCCCCGCCGCCGCCGCTGCCCACTGGCTGGCGCGAACGGCGGCGAAGACCTCGGGCCAGCTCTTCGGAACCACCAGCGGTGCGGGCGCCGGAGCCGGCGGCTCAGGCTTGGCGGGCTCCGTCTCATGCGGTTCGTCGATCGGCGCGAGCGGATCCTCGGGCGGGGTGGCGGGCTGGGTGCCGGCGAGAAGGGCGGCGAGAACAAGGAACAGGCTCAAGTGGGTTCCCCCATGAGAAGCAGGAGATCACGCCAGGCGAGCGCCTTGTCGGCGCTTCGCTCGAGCAGGTGGCGAGGATGAAAGGTGACCACGGTCGGCACCTGCTGCACCCGGTGCACGCGGCCGCGGGCCTGGGCGAGCCGTTCGCCGAGCAGCAGCCGCGCCGGCTCGTCGCCGAGCAGCAGCAGACGTTTGGGCGCGACCAGCGCAATGTGGTGGAGCAGGCTCTCGCGGCAATGCTCCTCCTGCGGCGCGGACAGGCGGCTGCCGGCGCCGGAGAAGCAGCTCATCGCCGCGACATAGGCCTGGTCGGGCGTCAGGCCGATCGCCGCCAGCATCCGCGTGGCGAGCTGCCAGGCCGCACCGCCGATCGGCTTTCCTTCGCTCGCGTCCTCGGGTGAGGGAAGACCGGTGACCAGCATGATCTCCGCCTCGGCCGGGCCATGCGGAAGCGCGCGCGAGGCGCCTGCGCGGAACAGGGGAAGGTCGGCGCTGGTGGCAAGCCAGTCGTGGTAGGTGGGGAGGGTCGCGGGAATGCTCCCCCTTCCGCTTGCGGGAAGGGAAGGGAGGGTGGGCGTGTCCTGGGGTGCTTCTGCCTGGACAGGCCCACCCCCGGCCCCTCCCGCAAGCGGGAGGGGTGATGGACGTTCCGCTAGCGGGAAGGGCTTGGCCGCCAACCAGTTGCGAGGCTCTTCGCCGATCCCCACATCGACGCCGGCTTCGAGCCACCAGCCAAGCAGGCTGGCCGCCTCCGCCCGGCTCAGCGCCGTTACCTGCCCTCCCTCGCCCATGGTTCCAAGCATAGTCCTTGCGGCCATTGACGGAAGGGGTGACGAACGCCAAGCCGCAACGGACTATCTCGAAAAGGATTGCGATCAGGCATGAGCGACCGGGAGTCGATGGAATATGATGTCGTGATCGTCGGCGCGGGGCCGGCGGGGCTCAGTGCGGCGATCCGGCTGAAGCAGCTGGCGGCGACAAGCGGGCGCGAACTGTCGGTCTGCGTGCTGGAAAAAGGCTCCGAAGTCGGCGCCCACATCCTGTCGGGCGCGGTCATCGATCCCAGGAGCCTCGACGAGCTTCTGCCCGACTGGCGTGAGGACGAGAGCTGCCTGCTCAATCGCGTCCCGGTCACTTCCAACCAGCATTGGGTGCTCACCAAGACGAAGAAGTTCAATCTTCCGCACCTGATGATGCCGAGCTTCCTCGACAACAAGGGGACGTTTACGGGTAGCCTGGCCAACCTTTGCCGCTGGCTGGCCGGCAAGGCGGAAGAGCTTGGCGTCGAGATCTTTCCGGGCTTCCCGGCGGCGGAACTGCTCTACCATGACGACGGCTCGGTGAAGGGCGTCGCGACCGGCGCCATGGGCATCGGCCGCGACGGGCAGCCCAAGGGCGACTACCAGCCCGGAATGGAGCTCCATGCCCGCTACACCTTCTTCGCCGAAGGAGCGCGCGGGAGCCTGACCAAGCAGCTCAAGAAGAAGTATGACCTTGAGGCCGACTGCCAGCCCCAGGTCTATGGCATCGGCATCAAGGAACTCTGGGACATCGATCCCGAGAAGCACAAGCCCGGCACGGTGATCCACACGCAGGGCTGGCCGCTGGACGACGCCTGGGGCGGAGGGTGGATTTACCACCAGGACAACAACCAGGTGTCGATCGGCTTCGTCGTGGCCTTGAGCTACAAGAACCCGCATCTGTCGCCCTTCGATGAGATGCAGCGCTACAAGCAGCATCCGGCGATCCGTCCGCTGCTCGAAGGCGGGCGGCGCGTCAGCTACGGCGCGCGGGCGATCAACGAGGGCGGGTGGCAGTCCATTCCTCGGCTTGCCTTCCCCGGTGGTGCGTTGATCGGCTGCTCGGCAGGCTTCGTCAACGTGCCACGGATCAAGGGCACGCATACCGCGATGAAGACCGGCATGCTGGCGGCCGAAGCGGCGTTCGAGGCGATCGCGGCGGATCGGCGCGGGGACGTGCTCGACAGCTATGAGCCCAGCGTCCGCAACGGCTGGGTCGGGCAGGAATTGAAGAAGGTCCGCAACGCCGAGCCGGCAGTCGCCAAGTTCGGTGCGACCATCGGCACCATTGTCGCCGGCACGGACCTGTGGATGCAGCATCTCGGTATTGGCCTGCCGGTGACGATGAAGCATCACCCGGACCACACGACCTTGTGGCGCCGCGACATCGCCCCGCCGATCGACTATCCCAGGCCAGACGGCGTGATCAGCTTCGACAAGCTCAGCTCCGTGTTCCTGTCGAACACCAACCATGAGGAGGACCAGCCGGTCCACCTGGTGCTGAAGGATCCGGAGATCCCGACGCGGGTCAACCTCCCCGATTATGACGGGCCCGAGCAGCGCTACTGCCCGGCCGGCGTCTACGAATATGTGCTGGAGGGCGACCGCCCGAGGCTGCAGATCAACGCGCAGAATTGCGTCCACTGCAAGACCTGCGACATCAAGGACCCCTGCCAGAACATCAACTGGGTGACTCCGGAGGGCGGGGGTGGCCCCAACTATCCGAACATGTAGCCTCGCCCTTGCGGCCGCGCTGGCTGGATGGCCGGTCGCTGCCGAGGCGAAGCTGCCAACGGTTCGCTCGGGCGCCTCAACCTTTGTCGCCGCCAAGGCAGCCGCAGATGCCGGCGACGCTCGGCGATCCGCCATTCTCTTCGCCAGCCTGGCCGCGGCCGAGCCCGGCAACGGCATGGTCGCCAGGCGCGCGCTGGCGCAGGCGATCCTTGCCGGCGACATGCCGCTCGCGCTGACGCTGGCGCGGAGCCGGCCGGCCGAAGAGCTTGCGCCCGACGCGCGCCTGCTGCTGCTCGCCGACGAGCTGAAGGCCGGCAAGGCGCGGGTAGACCGGCTGGCGCCGCTCCCTCCCGAGATCGGTTTTCTCGAGCCTTTCGTCCGTGCCTGGCTGCTGGCCGAGCGCGGGGGCGAGCGTGAGGCCGTTCGGCTGCTGGGCAGCGTCGGGCGTGACAATTTGCTGTTTGCCGCTGTGGTCGAGCACCAGGCGCTGATCTGGCTCGATACCGGACGAGTCGCGGAGGCACGCCCGCTGATCGCGCGGGCGCTGGCCGGAGCAGGTGGGCGGGGCGACCGGCTGCGCATCGCCTTCGCTGCAGCCCTCCTCCGCAAGGGCGAGCGGAACGAGGCTCTGGCGCTGCTCGGCGGCCGCGATCCCACCCTGTCGCGGGCAGCGGCAGTGGTCGGCTCGAGCGGACGGCTCGAGGGAGAGGTGAGGACCGCTGCCTCGGCCCTATCCGAACTGCTGCTCGGCCTGGCCCTCACGCTTGGGGACAGCGACAGCCGCGCGCTCCCGCTTTCCCTGGTCCAGGTGGCCCGGCATGCCGACTCCGCCAATCCGCAGCTTCGGCTGGTGCTCGCCCTGATGCTCGAGCGGAGCGGGCGAAGCGACGATGCGGTGGCGGTGCTCCGGGCCATGCCCGAGGGCTCACCTTTCGTCGGCGATGCGCGCGATGCGGAGATCCGCAGCCTGCTCGCCGACCAGCGACACGAAGAAGCACTCGCCCGCGCCCGCGCCTTTCTCGCGGCGGGACGGGAGAAGGCCGAGGATTGGGTCCGCCTTGGCGACGTGCTCGATGCCATGGGCCGCCATGCCGAAGCGGCCGAGGCCTACGGCCGGGCGGTGGCGGCCGTCCAGAATGGCGGCGCCGGGCCCGAGCCATGGACTTTGCACCTGCTTCGCGGTGCCGCGCTCGAGCAGGGCGATTCATGGCCGGAGGCGAAAAGCGCGCTGGAACTCGCCCGGACGCTCGCGCCCGATAATCCGATCGTCCTCAACTATCTTGGCTATGCCCGGCTGGAGCGGGGCGAGCAGCTGGACGAGGCCGAGGCGCTGATCGCCCGTGCAAGCAAGCTTGCGCCGGATGACGCGTCGATTACCGACTCTCTAGGCTGGGCCCAATTCAAGCGCGGCCGCGTCGATCAGGCGATCGACACGCTCGGCCGAGCCGCCGCCGCCGACCCGCTGCAGGCGGAGATCCACGAGCATCTGGGCGACGCGCTCTACACGGCGGGTCGCAAGTTCGAGGCGCGCCATGCCTGGGCGGCAGCGCTGGTCACCGCCGGCGGGGAGGTGCGTGGCCGGGTCGAGGCAAAGCTTGCCGCCGGGCTCGATACGGCCAACGCCGCGCCGTGAACCAGCGCCCGCCGCTGGTCGAGATCGCGCCGGCCAAGATCAACCTCGCCCTCCACGTCCGCGCCAAGCGGGCCGACGGGCGCCACGACCTCGAGACGGTTTTTGCCTTCTGCACCGATGGGGACTCCCTGTCCGGGGCGCTTGCCGACGACCTGTCGCTGACCGTGACGGGGCCCTTTGCAGCGATGCTCGATGACGGCGCGGACAATCTGGTCCATCGTGCGGCAAGTGCGCTGGCGGCCGAGGCGCGGGTCGGCAAGGGCGTACGCCTGACCCTCGACAAGCGCCTGCCAGTGGCGAGCGGGATCGGCGGCGGCTCGGCCGACGCGGCGGCGGCGCTTCGCCTGTGCACGCGGCTGTGGGGCTGCGATCCGGCGTTGGCCGAGCGGATCGCGCCGCAGCTTGGAAGCGACGTTCCCGCCTGTCTGCTCAGCATGACCGCGCGCGGGGAGGGGGCAGGGGACAGGCTTGCGCTGGTCGACGCCGGCGTGGCGGATACGCCGGTGCTGCTGGTCAACCCCCGGCTTCCCCTCTCCACCGCGGCCGTGTTCGGGCGGTGGGATGGGGTCGACCGCGGACCGCTGGCGAACTGGCGCGAGGGGCGAAATGAGCTCGAGGCGCCGGCCCGTGCCTTGGTGCCGGAGATCGGGGCAGTGCTCGACTGGTTGGGCGAACAGCAAGGGGTCGAGCTCGCCCGCATTTCCGGCTCGGGCGCGACCTGCTTTGCCTTGTTCGCAAGCGAGGCGGCGCGGGACAGGGCCGCCGCTGCATGTCCTCAGCGCTGGTGGCACATGGCGAGTTTCCTGAGGTGAGTTACCGACTGGTCCTTCTTTACGTCACCCCAGACTCGATCCGGGGTCCAACTTCTTTTTCTGGAAGGCAGGAAGTAGCGGGACCCCGGGTCGAGCCCGGGGTGACGGTGACACAAGAATGACCCGCCCCATCCTGACTGCCGCCGCGATGCGCGAGGCGGAGCTGGCCGCGCCCGTTGGTCTTGGCGAGCTGATGGAGCGGGCAGGGGCGAGCTTGGCCGAGGCCGCGCACCGCTTCGCCGGTCCCATGCCGGCGCTGGTCCTTTGCGGGCCCGGCAACAATGGCGGCGACAGCTATGTCGCGGCGCGGCACTTGGCGGAACGGGGAGCGGACGTCCGGGTAGCGGCGCTGGCTGAGCCGTCGACCGAGCTCGCCCGCGCCGCGCGAGCGCGTTGGACCGGAGCGGTTGAGCCGTACGACGAGGCTGGTCCGGCGCCGTTGCTGATCGATTGCCTGTTCGGAACGGGTCTCAGCCGGGGCCTGGAAGCCCCTGTAACTGAACGATTTTGTGGTCTCGCCGAGGCAGCGCAGCTGACCGTCGCCTGCGACTTGCCGAGCGGGGTGGAGGCGGACAGCGGGACCTTGCTGTCGGCGGTGCCGGCGGCGGACCTCACCGTCACCTTCGGTGCCCTGAAGCCCGCTCACCGCCTGATGCCTGCCATGGCAAGCATGGGCCGCGTGGTGCTCGCGGACATCGGCATCGAGGCGAAGGCGCGCTGGCTTGAGATCGGCAAGCCCGACCTCCCCCCGGTCGCTCCCGACGCCCACAAGTACAGCCGCGGCCTGGTGCATGCGCTCGCCGGAACCATGCCGGGCGCGATCGCCCTTGCCGCGAGCGCTGCGGCGCGGAGCGGAGCCGGTTACGTGCGCGTCTCCACCGCCTCCCCGATCCACGGACTTCCGCTCAGCGTGCTTCAAACGGGCGACGCCCAGGTCAACGATCCGCGCATCGGCTGCCTGCTCGTCGGGCCAGGGCTCGGCGACTTGCCGCAGCTTCTCACTTTGGCGCTGACCAGCCGCGCGCCGAAGGTGCTCGACGCGGACGCCATAGGCCTCGTTGGCGAGCCTGCCCGCCTGATCGGACAGGACGCGATCCTCACTCCGCACGCGGGCGAGTTCACGAAGCTGTTCGGGGCGCTTCCCGGCAGTAAGGCCGAGCAGGCGCTGGCGGCGGCCGAGGCGTCGGGCGCGGTGATCGTCTTCAAGGGTCCCGACACGTTGGTCGCCTCGCCCGACGGTCGCCTGGGCTTCGCTCCGCCGGCGCCGGCCTGGCTTGCCACCGCGGGCAGCGGAGACGTGCTCGCGGGCATGATCGCAGCCCTTCGCGCGCGCGGGCTCGGCGCCTTCGAGGCGGCCTGTGCCGGGGTCTGGCTGCACGGACGTGCTGCCGAGCGGGCAGGTCCCATGATGATCGCCGACGATCTGCTGGAGGCGTTGTGAGCGAGGAAATCGTCCGGATCGCAGCTCGCGGGGAGGGGGTGACAGCAAGCGGCCGACACATCGCCTTTGCAGCGCCCGGCGACCTCGTCGACCAAGCGGGCGATGTCACGCCCGGTCCTCACCGCCAGCTGCCGCCATGCCGCCATTTTCCGGAATGCGGCGGCTGCCAGCTCCAGCATGTCGACGACATGGCTTTCGCTGCCTTTGTCGAGGGACGCGTGGCGGGCGCCCTTGCCCAGCAGGGGATCGAGTGCGAGGTCAGGCCGGCCCACCTGTCGCCCCCGCGAAGCCGGCGCCGGGCGACCCTTCGCGCGCTGAAGGCCGGTGGGCGGGTGGTGATCGGCTTCAATGCGGAGAAGTCGAACCGGATCATCGACATGGCCGAGTGCCATATCCTCCGGCCCGAGCTGTTCGCGCTGGTTGCGCCGCTCCGCCAGCTGCTCTCGCTCCTGCTCGCGCCCAAGCGCACCGCGGAAGTACAGCTGACGCTGGCCGATCAAGGGCCGGACCTGCTGCTGAAGGGCGTCAAGGCCGAGGGCTTTGCCGCCGCGCAAGGGCTGGTCGACTTCGCGGAAGCGAACGGCCTTGCCCGGCTGGCGCTCGACGAGGGGCTCGGGCCGGAGGTGCGGTGGGAGCCGCAGCCCGCCACCGTCACTCTGTCCGGGCGTCCGGTGCCCCTTCCGGTCGGTGCCTTCCTTCAGGCGACGGCCGACGGCGAGGCCGTGCTGGTCGAGGCCGTACGCGAGGCGCTGGACGGAGCGGAGGAAGTCGCGGACCTGTTCGCCGGGATCGGCACCTTCGCGCTGGCGCTGCCCGGCAAGGTCCGCGCGGCCGAGGCCAGCCGCGACGCCGTGCTGGCCCTGAAGCGCGCCGCGCCGACCATCCATGCCGAGCACCGGGACCTTTATCGCCGCCCCTTGATGGCGGACGAGCTCGCCGGCCTCGACGGGCTCGTCCTCGACCCGCCGCGCGCCGGTGCCGAAGCGCAGGTGGCCCAGCTTGCCGGCTCGACCGCACCGCGGATCGCCTATGTCAGCTGCAACCCCGCCACCTTTGCCCGCGACGCAGCGGTGCTGGTGCGCGGCGGCTACCGGCTGGTCTGGGTGAAGCCGGTCGGCCAGTTCCGCTGGTCGACCCATGTCGAGCTGGCGGCTTGTTTCACCCGCGGCGCCTGAGAACGGCTCAATGCCACAGCCTCAGCCCGGCGTGGATCGTCAGGCTGAGAAGCGCGAGGCTGCTCAACAGGAACAAGGGAAAGCGCAGGCGCAGGTCGTTGAAGAAGATCTGCACCAGACTGTGCACCACCCGCAGCGCGACATAGACCCAGGCCAGAGTGACGTTGATGGGATGGTCGAAGCCCATCAGCACCAGCGCCAGAACGATGGCGTAGAACAGGGTCGGCTGCTCCATCAGGTGGGCGTAATTGTGCGCCGGCCAATTGTAGCGCGGCTCCAGCACCCCATCGAGATCCTGCCCGCGCCCACCGCGCGACGGATCGACCTTCAGCTTCGCCGCCTTCACGCCGCGGAAGCGGATGAAGGCCATGATGAACAGGACGATCAACGACCAGGCGACTAGCGCGACGACGGGACCGAGCAGAGGCGATGGGATCATGACTGTTCCTTCTAGAAGACTTGCAGCAACGCGATGACGACCAGGCCGAGCAGGCACAGGCTCGCCGCAAAGAAGAGGAGGAAGCGGATGCGGGTGATGTTCACGGTGGTCTGCACCAGGCTGTGCGCGATACGAAGCCCGGCATAACCCCAGGCCAGCGGCACGGCATGGCTGCTTGCGGAACCAATGACGATCAGCAGCAGGGCCACTGCATAGAACAAGGTCGGCTGCTCCAGCAGATGATTATAGTTGTGCGCCTTCCACTGCACCTCAGGCGGAAGTTTCTGGTCGAGCGAGGCGCCTGTGCCTCCGCGCAGCGCTTTGAGGTCGATACCGGCACGGATCATGGCCGGGATCCGGGTCGCATACATCCAGAAAAAGATGACGAAGGTCCAGGCGGCGAGCAGCGCCACCGGCTGCGCGAGCGGATGAACGGACATGAAAAACCCTCCCCCGAGGCTAGGCGGGGGAGGGTAGAGGGTTGTGGCTCCAATGCAACCGTCATCCCGGCCTTGAGCCGGGATCCGCCTTCTTCTTCTCTCGTGCAGGACGAAAGGAAGGCGGACCCCGGATCAAGTCCGGGCTGACGGCCTCACAGGCCGTCAGCCGAACAGCTTGGCGAAGCGCCGCTTCTCGCGGTTGCGCCAGTGGCCGCGGTGATAGGCGTCCGACGCCAGCAGCGGCAGAACGCTGGTCGCCTCGGCGAAGACCATCTGCTCCATCGCCGTGTCGACCTTGCCCCAACTGCACGCTTCCTTGAGCGTCGAGGAGGAGCAGGCGCCGTCGCGGACGTCGGCAACGGTGATCTGCACCGCATACTTGTGCATCTCGACGTCTTCGTGGCCGAGGATCTCGGCGCAGACCACCGTGTCCTGCGCGAAGTTCTTCGGCACGCCGCCACCGATCATCAGGAGGCCGGTGGTGCCAGCCTTGATCTTGATGTCGGTCAACTCGCGGAAGTCGGCGATCGAGTCCATCGTCATGTAGCGCCGGCCGGCCTTCATCGCGTCGACCTGATGCTTGACGAGGCCGAAGCCGGCCGACGAGTCGGTGAAGGCCGGGCAGAAGATCGGCACGTCATGCTCATAGGCGAGCTTGACGAGGCTATTCTCCTTCTTGCCGTTCTCGACCAGCCACTTGCCCATCTCCTTGATGAACTCGCGGCTCGAATAGGGACGCGGCTCCAGCGTGTCGGCGATCTTGCCGATGGTGAAGTCCGTATCCTGAAGCTGCTCTTCGTCGATGTAGGTGTCGTAGATGCGGTCGATGTAGAGTGAGCGCAGCACCTTGTCGTCGGGGATCTCCAGCGCCTGGTAATGCTTGTGGCCAAGCCCTTCAAAGAAATCCATGTCGACGATGGTGGCGCCGGTGGCGACGATGCAGTCGACCATGTTCGAGCGGACGAGCTCGGCATAAAGGTCCATGCAGCCGCCGGCCGAGGTCGAGCCCGCCACCACCAGCATGACCGAGCAGTCCGGATCGGCCAGCATCTGGTTGTAGATGCCAGTCGCCCGCGCAAGATCGCGGCTGGTGAAGCTCATCTTGCCCATCGCATCCACGATCGGACGGGCGTCGAACTTGGTGATGTCGATATGCTCGACGGTGTTGGCGAGCAGCTCCGCCTTGCGGGTGTCGTTGATCGGGGATTCGGTGTTCATTGGTGCTCCAATAGCTCCAGCTGTTCCCCTCCCGCTTGCGGGAGGGGCTAGGGGTGGGCGTGTGCCCGCTATTGGCCGTCATTTCTTACATTGGGGGGACAGGCCCACCCCCGGCCCCTCCCGAGGGCCCCACGAAAGTAGTACTTTCGTGGGAGCCCCATGCGGGAGGGGGGAAGGAAGTTACAGCTTCACCACGTTCGACCGCGCCGGAGCCGCGGCCTCGCCGTAAAGGCTTGCCATCGGCGCGTCCGTCACGGTCACCGCCCAGCCCGAGGCCGAGCCGAAGCCGTTGAACCGGGTCCGCATCGCCGCGCCATAGGCACCGAGCATGCCGATCTCGACATAGTCGCCGGCCGCGACATCACCAGGCAGCTCGAACGGTCCCGCCATGTGGTCGAGGTCGTCGCAGGTCGGCCCGTAGAAGCTGAAGCCGTGATCGCGCACCTCGCTGTCCTCGTCGCGGACCAGCCGGACGGGAAAGCGCCAGCCGACATGCGCGGCATCGAACAGCGTGCCGTAGGCGCCGTCGTTGATGTACAGCTCGTCCCCGCGGCGCTTCTCGACCCGGACCAGCACGGATGCATACTCCGCGCACAGGGCCCGGCCCGGCTCGCACCACAGTTCGGCCGAATAGCTGATCGGCAGCTTTTCGAACGACTCGT
>ERZ1066119.1426-NODE-1426-length-12656-cov-4.240616_pt1 | contig 12656 bp, 12 predicted proteins | sample MGYA00382766_ERZ1066119 | MGnify/ENA primary metagenome ERZ1066119 (study PRJEB33369, sample SAMEA5778349) | biofilm metagenome | biome: Industrial cooling water; feature: Water cooling tower basin; material: Biofilm | place: United Arab Emirates | collected...
ATGCAAGGGGGCCACGCAAAAACCATTTGGTGTGAATGTGCCGCTGTTGTACCCCGATCTGGATGAGCATTTTAAAATTATTATTGAAGAAAAAGTGCCGGTTGTATTTACATCGGCGGGTAACCCAAAACTGTGGACGCAAAAATTGCAGGATGCCGGTGCTATCGTTGTGCATGTGGTAAGCTCATCCCGTTTTGCACAAAAAGCTGAGGCCGCAGGTTGCGATGCAGTAGTGGCTGAAGGTTTTGAAGCCGGCGGGCATAACGGTCGTGAAGAAACCACTACACTGGTGCTGATACCTGCTGTGGTGGATGCTGTCTCTATTCCGGTGATTGCAGCGGGCGGCATTGGTACAGGCAGGCAAATGTTTGCGGTCATGAGTTTGGGTGCCGAAGGGGTGCAGGTAGGCAGCCGGTTTGTGGCTTCGCCCGAAGCATCCTCGCACCAAAATTTTAAACAAGCGGTGGTGCAGGCAGGGGAGGGCGACACGCAGTTGTCGCTCAAAAAACTAACGCCGGTGCGGCTCTTAAAAAATAAATTTTATCAGGAGGTGCAGGCAGCCGAGGCCCGGGGCGCCGATGAAGCCGAACTGTCCGCACTGCTGGGCCGGGCACGGGCTAAGAAGGGTATGTGGGAGGGGGATTTGGACGAGGGTGAACTGGAGATAGGTCAGGTAAGTGCCTTGGTTAAAGAAATAAAACCAGCTGCCGCCATTGTGCAGGAGTTATGGACCGATTTTGAGGCAGCACTGCAAAACCCGATAAAATATATATCTTAGGTGCAGCGTTGGGCCCGTGGCTATTGCCAATAACTAACCTCTACCTCGTATGCAATTGAAAACCGTTTTGTTTGCGGTACTGCTTACTGTCTGCGGCACTGCGTATGCCAATGACAAGGTTATTGACCCCAAAACTGATTTGGGTGGATCGGTAGTGCATGCCGAAACCCGCAAGCCCCTGAAAGACGTTACAGTTACGGCTTATTTATCTTCCAAAAAAGAAAAAACAGTATTTACCGATGCCAGCGGCAGTTTTTCATTTGACAATCTGCGCCCCGGCAGCTACCGGTTTGTGTTTGAAAAAGATGGCTACCGTAAAGTAAGCAAGGAAAAAACCATCACCCGCCCCGATGAAGCTTTAGGACTGGAAGTGCTGCTGGACGAACAGGAGCATTTTGAATTTTTACCGGGATTGTTGCTGGATTTCCAAAAGTAAGTTTTACCTCTTTTTACTTCACTGGGTTAGCCTTTCTGTACATAGTGTAATAGTCAGATTTCAAAACAGTACCCTGTTTATTGTCAGGCAACAGGCATTTTATTACATTCTTTCTATTCTTAGCTATTTTGTTTCTGGCCCGGCATGCTTGCTTCATATTCCGTAATTTGTCGGCCTTCAAGACCAGCCGATGAAGCACAGGCCCATTAATCCTGATTTGTTTGTACACAACCGCCGCCGTTTTGTGCAGCGCATGAAGCCTAACAGCATCGCCATTTTTGTAAGCAATGATGAAGTGCCCCGCAACGGCGATGCACTGTATCATTTTCAACAGAACAGTGACCTGTACTGGCTTTGCGGCATTATGCAGGAAGACAGCATGGTGGTTTTGTTTCCCGATAACCCCGATCCCAAATACCGGGAGGTATTGGTGCTGGTGCGGCCCAATGAAATGAAAGAAAAATGGGATGGCAAACGCCTGCGCCGGCAGGAAGCCACAGCCATTAGCGGCATGCAGACGATTGTATGGCTCGACAGTTTGGATGCGTTGCTGCAAACCTGGATTCATCTTGCCGACAATATTTATCTGGACACCAACGAGAACGACCGAAAAGCCAGCCTGGTGCGTACCAGGGATTATCGGTTTGTGGACAAAATGCAGCAACGCTATCCACTACACAAATACGAACGGGCAGCCCGCATCATGAAAGATTTACGGGCTATTAAAACAGCGGAGGAAATTGAAGTAGTGAAAGAGGCAATTGCTATCACGGCAAAAACATTTGATCGGGTGTTGCGCTTTGTGCGTCCCGGCGTAATGGAGTATGAAGTGGAGGCAGAGATTGTACATTCTTTTCTCAGCAACCGGTCCAGTGGCGAAGCGTATGGCAGCATCATTGCCAGCGGCGACCGGGCTCGTACACTGCATTATGTCAGCAACAATCAGGAATGTAAGGATGGCGAATTGTTGTTGATGGATTTTGGTGCCTTGTATGGCGGCTATGCGGCCGACCTAACCCGAACCATTCCGGTAAACGGAAAATTTACAAAACGACAAGCCGAGGTGTACAATGCCTGTTTGCACCTGCACAATTATGCAAAAAGCATTTTAAAGCCGGGCATTTCTGTTGTGGATTATACCGATAGCGTAGGGGAAGAGGCCACACAACAATTCATGAAAATAGGTTTGTTGACCGAAGCCGATGTGAAAAATGAGGATGCCGAAAACAGGGCTTACCGAAAATATTTATACCATGGCATTTCTCATCATTTAGGTATTGATGTGCATGACCTGGGTACACGCACCGAGCCTGTACAGCCGGGCATGCTGTTCACGGTGGAGCCGGGCATTTATATTAAAGAAGAACAAATGTGCATGCGCATTGAAAACAACATCTGGATTACAGAGAATGGACATGTTGATTTGTTTGAGGGCATTCCTATTACAGTGGAAGAGATTGAAGCGGCGATGAAAAAATAAATTATTGAAAGACCAGCTACTGCATGAAACAGATTCCAAATTTTTTTACTTTACTCAACCTATTGCTTGGCTGCTTTGCTATTGTATTTATTCTGCAACCCGGTGAAACCATTGTTACTCTTGACGATCAGGGGGCGGCGCAAGTGTTTTTGCCGGAGCGCATCTGGTGGGGTGCTTTGTGTATTTATGCTGCAGCAGTAGTAGATTTCTTGGATGGGTTTTTAGCCCGCATGCTCAAAGCCTCGTCTGAGATGGGCAAGCAACTGGATTCTTTGAGCGATGTGGTTAGTTTTGGAGTGGCACCCGGCTGCATTTTATATCAATTACTGCGTATGGGCTTCGCACAAGAAGAAGGTGGATTAGATACATCATTGCTTTATCTGTTCCCGGCATTTATTTACTCCGGTGCCGTAGCCTGGCGGCTGGCCAAATTTAATATCAGCACGGCGCAAACCTACTCGTTTTTAGGCGTGCCTTCCCCTGCCACCGGTCTGCTGATAGCATCGTTTCCGCTCATTATCTTTTATCAATACTTTGGGCTGCAGCAATGGTTTATTAATCCGTATGTATTGTACGCAGTCATTGCGGTGCTTAGTTATTTGCTGGTATGTAACCGCCGGTTTTTAGCCATCAAGTTCCGGGATTTTTCTTTTCAAAACAATGTGTTGAAATATGGTTTGCTGGCGCTGGGATTGGTGCTGGCGGCAGCATTCAAATGGCTGGCGGTGCCCCTGATTTTTGTGGCTTATCTGCTGGCATCTGTTTTTTCAAAAGAAGAAAAAATTGCTACTCAGGAAAGCACCAATGCAAATACCGATATTACTGTGTAAACCTTTGACTTAAGTTTGCGCCAAATTTCCCGCACATGCTGTACACAGCCACCGTTTCTGTAATGCCATTGAAAGAATTGCTGGACCCGCAGGGCAAGGCCGTGACCGGCTCGCTGCATCAACTGGGCATGCCGGGTGTGCAGGATGTACGCATTGGCAAACACATTACGCTTAAAATAGAAGCCGAAAACGAAACGGCTGCAAAAGCCATTGCCGAAGATGCAAGCAAAAAACTATTGGCAAACCCGGTGATGGAATATTTTGAAGTAGCCGTACAAGGCGCTTAATATATGATGCCTGAAGCTGCCGCATCCCATGCACAACCCGGGCGCAAGCCGGCTGCTCTGTATGTGGTGCCTACACCACTGGGTAACTTGAAAGATGTTACTTTCCGATCTGTTGAAGTGTTGCAGGCAGTGGATTTTATTTTGTGTGAGGACACCCGCACTTCTTCCAAATTTTTACAACATTACGCCATTCAAAAATCGCTGACGCCTTATCACCAGCACAACGAGCATAAAGTAGTCCCCCATCTGGTGCAACAACTGGCGGCCGGTAAAGTCGCAGCACTTATTACCGATGCAGGTACACCCGGCATTTCTGACCCGGCTTTTTTGCTGGTGCGGGCGTGTATCGAAGCAGGCTTAACTGTTGAAACGTTGCCAGGTGCTACCGCATTTGTGCCGGCATTGGTTAACAGCGGATTGCCTACCGATACTTTTGTATTTGAAGGTTTTCTGCCCCTCAAAAAAGGTCGCCATACTTTACTCACCCACTTGGCAACCGAAGAACGAACACTTATTTTTTACGAGTCGCCGGTGCGGCTGGTGAAGACCTTGTCCGATCTTATCAACTATTTTGGGGCGCAGCGCCGCTGTAGTGTAAGTCGGGAATTGACCAAGCTATTTGAAGAAACGGTACGGGGCACACTGGAAGAAGTGCATCAGCATTTTTCGGCAAAAGGGGTGAAGGGGGAACTGGTGATTGTAGTGGCTGGCGCCGATGGCAAACGCAAAAAAGACGAATCAGACTAACCACAGTTTACATCTTTACATTTCGCTGATTTTATTTTCCCGAATTTTATCGCTTATTACCTGAGGAAACCCATGAACAAAAAGTTTTCATTGCCATTCTTATTGTTGCTCTTGTCCTGCGCCGCCTGGGCACAACCTTCCCGCTGGCAACAGCGGCTGAAGACTACGATGGATATTGATATGGATGTGCAGCGCAACCAATACAGTGGCAAGCAAAAGCTTCAGTATACCAATAACTCACCCGATACGCTGCGTAAAGTATACTTTCATTTGTACTGGAATGCTTTTCAGCCTAACTCTAGTATGGATGTGCGCAGCCGCCGGCAGGGCACCATCACGCAACGCCGCGGCAATAACGAGATGAGGGATTGGGATCCCCGGGTGCAGGACCGCATTGCCAACCTGAAGCCCGATGAAATTGGCTATCAGAGAGTGTCGGCTGTGCGCATGAACGGCCGGCCGCAGCAGTTGAAACTACACGAAACGGTATTGGAGGTAATACTGGACCGTCCTGTATTGCCCCGCACCACCACCACATTTGACATGGACTGGACCGCACAGGTGCCGTTGCAGGTGCGCCGTGCCGGCCGGGACAATCCTAATACCAAAGTGCGATACACCATGACGCAGTGGTACCCTAAAATGGCCGAGTATGATTACGAAGGCTGGCACCTGGACCCCTACATTGCCCGTGAGTTTTATGGCGTGTGGGGTGATTACAACGTAAACATCAGCATCGACAAAGCCTATGTACTTGGCGGCAGCGGAACCATCACCAATGCCGCACAGGTAGGCTATGGTTATGAGCCCAAAGGAACTACCGTAAAACCACCCGCGGGAGAAAAACTTACCTGGCGTTTTGCTGCACCCAACGTGCATGATTTTGCCTGGGCTGCCGATCCCGACTACAAGCACATTGTGCGGCAAATCAGCGGCGGGCCCACCATTAATGTGTTGTATAAAAACAACAGTGGCCGGCCCGAGGAAGATGCACAGTGGCAGGCTGTGGCCGATGCGGCTGTAACCGTGTATCCGTTCATCAAAAACACATTTGGCGAATATCCGTATCTGCAATATTCATTTATTCATGGCGGCGATGGCGGTATGGAGTACCCCAACTGTACCATGTTGGCCGGCCCGGGTCTGGGTACGGTGTTTCATGAGTGGATGCACACTTGGTACCAGATGCTGATGGCCACCAATGAAAGTTTGTACCCGTGGATGGATGAAGGCTTTACGGACTGGGCTACCGATAGGGTAGAGCAATATTATGCCGAGCAACTGGATCGCCGCAGAAATACCGACCCTGCCGTGCTGCGCAAAAACGACTCTGCAGGCCGGGCTCAGATGCATGCAGGTGCTTATAACGCTTATTTTGCTTTGGCTAAGAGCGGTCGAGAAGAGCCTATGACTACCCACAGCGATCACTACAATACCAACTATGCGTACAGCAACGCAGCGTATGCCAAAGGATCGGTGTTTGTGGAGCAGTTGGGTTACATCACCGGAGCGGCTGTGCGGGACCGCATTATGCTGGAGTACTACCGGCAGTGGCGCTACAAACATCCTAATCCCAATGATTTAATTCAAGTGGCTGAGAAAGTAAGCGGCCTGAAGCTGGACTGGTACAAAATGTATTGGGTAGGTACCACCAAAACAATTGATTATAGCATTGACAGCCTCTATGAGTCGGGCGGTGCTACCAACATTCGGTTGGCCCGCATCGGGCAAATGCCTATGCCTGTAGATGTAAAGATTACTTTCAAAGATGGGAGTACCGAGTGGCATTATGTGCCGCTGGACCTGATGTATGGAGAGAAAGGCGCAGAAGAAGGCCAGCAGCCCCGTAAGGTATACGGCCCCTGGCGATGGACGCATCCTACGTATGAAATACAATCAGCACGCCGCCTAACCGATATTGTGGCTGTTGATATAGACCCTTCTGGCCGTATGGCCGATGTGGAGCGGAAGAACAACCGGCTGGATCTGAAGTGGTGAGGTTGAAAGATTATAATAAAGCCGGTGACAATTTCACCGGCTTTATTGCTTAAAACTTAATTCCTATGCCTGCATTTAATAAAATCCCAAAGCCCGATGAGAAATTCTCGGAAGTGGTGCGGTTCGTAAACGTAAGAAAATTGTTAGCGGGTGCATTACGCAAATAACCGATGTCGGCTCCTAATTGGAGTGTAACACGCTTAAAAAACATAGGTTGTATGCCCGTGCATAGTCCTGCAAAAAAAAATGTTTTGTTCAAGGTTTGCTCATTGGTTAAGCCAACACGTCCGTAATCAATACGAACGCCGCCATATTCATTCCATTTTTTACTGAGGGCAATGGATGTGTATAGTCTAGCTTCGGTACGCAAATCCACACCTGTTATACCCATTCCCGATATGCTAGTTTGGGTATAGCCTAAGTTATAGCGGATACTCCATACGTCGGCATCTCCGTCTTGCACCCATTTTCTTGGTTGGAAAAAATGTTCACTTCCAACGTTGTAACGGTTTACCGCCAAGTCAGTTACGAGAGTGAATAAGTTACTGTTGCCGGCTTTAAACTGCGCTAACGCTGATGTTGATGCAATTAAGGATGACAGGATAAACAGATGTGATAACCGACACCGCCGATTAGAAAACAAAGTTGTCATGTCATTCGAATTTTTAAACAATCTTCCAACCAAACAAGGGATTAGTAGCTACACCAATGATGCCTGAACCAAATTTGACCCAGTCCTCAAAACTTCCACTTCCCCAGGGATCGTAATTCCATTTTTGTCCTTCAACTAATCGTTGTCCCGTAGGGATCCACGCTGCAGCTACACCCATAGCAAAATAACTCTTTTTCAGAGCAGCGGTCATTAGTGCTGCCTTCCCAGCTATTTTATAAGCAGCCGCTGCAATGACTACAGCCCCTTTACCTGCTGTAGCTAGCGTAATTGCGACAAACGCAAGTCCACGCCATATTTTTCCAAACAGACTTCTTTTCTTAGTTCGGGCATTGTTAAAATCGTCGGTAATTGAGTTGGTAGTTCGTGCTTGGATATTATCCAATATTTGAGCAGTATACACATCTTTACCTTGGCGTTCCATCTCTAAAGTAGTGAGGATATACTCTTTATCATTATAATTTAGTGATGGATCATTCAATATCCGTTGCTCTTGCTCCGCAACCTTGCTCAACATTATGCCGTCTGCTTGCTCGTCAGTTTTGCTATCGTCTGACTCAAGTTGGGTTGCCAGCGCAGCTTGTTCCGCTCCTAGTGCATCTAGTGTCGGCTGCATATTTGTGCTGAGCTCCATTTCCGCAATGAAATTGGAATTACTTGGACTAGACGTGTTTTGAAAAGCATTTGCAATAACAACGTCCATGTCGTTTGAAAGTGCTGTGTGCACTGGTGAATAATACACACTGCCATCATGATCAATTAAAAACTCCGAGTAAGTGCCTACAAAGCAACTGCTACCATACACTTGTGCTAATTCTGAATGGCAGTTATTATCATTAACTCTTGACCGATTGCCCCTACCCGTCAAACCAAGCTTAAGTTTAGTTGAACGTAAATTACTGACGGTCAAGGCTACATCCGCTTGCACCCTTTTGAAGTCATCCGCAGTGAAAATGTTATCTTTTGTTGGTTTTTCTGCATCAACTGATGTTTTTTGACAAGAGCAAAAAGTGTAAGCTAACAACACAAAACAGACGGATTGCAAAAACGATTTGAGAAGTAACAGTTTCATAAAATGTGTTTAGGTTAAAAGGTTTTTGAGATCATGCAGCGCAAATTGATTTTAATATTGTTGGCTGCTAAATCCTTCTTTTAATATTTTATGCTAATTTGGAATAACCAAAACCATTACTCATGCCAGGATCAATAATTAAAAGAAAGCGTCAAGAAGCAAACCTGTCGCAACAAGAATTGGCTGACAGATTATTCATTTCTCAAAGTGCCCTAAGTAAAATCGAAAATCGAGAAGTAGCGCTTTCGGTGAGCTTAGCCATTCGCATAGCCCGTGAATTGAACTGCAGTTTTCAAGATTTGCTCCCATCAGAAGTACTTATAGATAATGCACATGTGTTGCATAGCAATAGTTCCGATGGTGAAAGTCACGGCTTGCATGACACCATTAAAAAAGAATTTGAAGATTTACGAGCGTGGCTTGATAAGCGACTTCCGCCGCAAACTCTATAGAGAGTCCACTTTACTATGCAGTAGCTATTGTGGACAATACAACAAAAACTTTTCTTTAAAGTGCTCCTCCTGAAACAGGTGGTCAACCGGCACTACATGTGGTTTTAGTTTGCTTTCTTCAATCTCGTTTTTCAGATTGCCGCCTTTAAGGCAAATAAGTCCCGGCTGAATGATGGTAACACCTTCCGCACCTTTTACCAGTACACCTTTGCTTTTCAGCAGGGGTTTGCTCCATTGCCACAACTCGTTTAGCGGCGCCACAGCCCGGGACACCGCAAAATGAAAACTGCGGCCTTTGATGTCCTCTGCCCGGCTGTGTTGGGTGCTGATGTTTTGGACACCCGTAGCTCCCTTTACTGCTTCAATTACTTTTAGTTTTTTGCCAATGCTGTCCACCAGATGAAACTGCACCTGCGGAAAAAAAATGGCCAGCGGTACACCGGGGAAACCGCCGCCGGTGCCTATGTCTACGACCTCGGTGCCGGGTGGAAAATCAAACACAGCAGCAATAGCTAGTGAATGCAATACATGATGCAGGTACAACTGGTCAATATCTTTTCGGGACACCACATTAATTTTTTCATTCCATTCCCGGTACAACTGCTGCAGCGCTGCAAACTGCTGCCCCTGCTGTGGTGTAAAATCAGAAAAATATTTGTGGATTATCTCCATTCCTTGCGGGGGCGTGTCCATAATGCAGGCGCAAAGATGATGTAATAAAAAAACATCCACAGATCCCAAAGCGGAAACAAGGGAAACAAATCTTCTTCACCCAACCGCTTCATGGTGCGCTGCCACACCCAGCCCTGCACTGCCAGCCTGATGCCGAATAAGAGCAAGGCCCACCGCCAGTCGGCAAAAAGAATACACACTGCCAGCAGCGGATACAGCAGCGCTTGTGTGAGGCTGTATAGTCCCAGTAAAAATTTATGGGTTGCTTTGTAATATTTGCCGGTGGTGTAGTGCCGTTGTTTTTGCCGGCGCCAGTCCCGCCATGTTTTTTTGGGTTCGGAAAAAGTAAAAGCTTCCCGTTCCAGCACCACCGCCGTATTTGTTTTGGTGGCTACCCGGTTTACAAACAGGTCATCATCGCCGCTGGCTACACCACTGATGGGCGCAAACCCTTTGTTGCGAAAAAACAAATCTTTTTTGTAAGCCAAATTGCGGCCCACACCCATATACGGCATGCCGGCCAATGCATACCCAAAATACTGCAGGGCTGTATGAAAGGTTTCAAACCGAATGATCTTGTTAAGAAGCCCCGGCGCTTTTTGATAGGCACCATAACCCAACACCACTTCCTTCCCGGGTGCAAACGCATCCTGCATATGATACACCCAGTTTTGTGAAGCCGGTGTGCAATCTGCATCGGTGAGCAAGACAATCTCATGCTGTGCTTCTTTGATGCCAATGCTAAGCGGAAATTTTTTGCCACTGATGCCTTTTGCTTCCTGGTTTAAGGTAACCACCTTCAGGCCCCGATACCGCTTTTGTGTTTGCTCCAATATGAATTTAGAGTCGTCAATAGAATTGTCGTTTACCACCATGACTTCAAAAGAAGAACGGTAGGCTTGTTCTAAAATGGCGGGCAGATTTCTCTCCAGATTATGCGCCTCGTCCCGGGCACAAATAATTACCGAAACCGGATGATGCTGCCGCTGCTGCCGGGATGAGGCCTGATGCGTAGCAACCCGATTAAACACAAACAAATAATAGCACATTTGAATGGCGCACACCGCACCAAACACCCCTAACAACACAAAACCAGTCGTCATAAGCATGGGGCTAAAGATAATACCTCACCCCCAACCTCCCGAAATATCGGGACAGGCTCTCTCCAACAAGTTGGGAGCGGGGTGCCTCTGGCGCCACATAGTTTAAAGGTTGCGACAGTCATTTTGTTGCAACCTTTTTTTATGAGCTTAGGATTAGTTAAGAAGCTGATTAGATAAAAGGGCGATATGAATACCACTATCCGACTAATACTCAACGCTGATAGGTACAAGGACCAGAATAAATAACTGTTACAGCCAATAACCAGTCTTTGAATTTAGTCACCCCTCTCCCAACTTGTTGGAGAGGGGCCGGGGGTGAGGTCCTTACCTTTGCGGCCCTTATGCCGGCACTTTCTTTTCAATTATTGCATACCGATGCTGAATCGCAGGCCCGGGCAGGTTTAATCACTACCGATCATGGCCCCATAGAAACACCCATTTTTATGCCGGTGGGTACGGTAGGCAGCGTAAAGGCGGTGTCGCAGCAACACCTGCTGCACGATGTAGCACCGCATATTATTCTGGGCAATACCTATCACCTGTACCTGCGGCCCGGCACCGAGACACTGGAAGCTGCCGGCGGACTGCACCGCTTTATGAACTGGCCTAAGCCCATACTTACCGATAGTGGTGGCTACCAGGTTTTTTCTTTATCCGATACCCGAAAGATTACGGAAGAAGGCGTGCAGTTTAAAAGCCATATTGATGGCAGCAAACACCTGTTTACACCGGAAGGTGTGATGGATATACAACGGTCAATTGGTGCCGATATTATCATGGCTTTTGATGAATGTCCGCCTGCGCAAAGTGATCACACCTATGCAAGAAAAAGTATGGAGCTCACCCACCGCTGGCTGGACCGCTGCATACAACGGTTAGGCGCAACCGAAGACAAGTATGGCTACACCCAAAACCTGTTTCCGATTGTGCAGGGTGCGGTGCATCACGACCTGCGTAGGGCCTCCTGTAATTACATTGCTTCTAAAAATGCAGTAGGCAATGCCATTGGCGGATTAAGTGTAGGCGAGCCGGAAGACGTGATGTATGAAATCACCGATCTATGCTGCCAGCACCTGCCGCAACAAAAACCTCGGTACCTGATGGGCGTAGGTACGCCCTGGAACATTCTGGAATGCATCGAACGGGGCGTAGATATGTTTGATTGTGTGATGCCTACCCGCAACGGCCGCAATGCCATGTTGTTCACCACACAAGGAGTCATCAATATTGATAATAAAAAATGGGAACGGGATTTTTCACCCATAGATCCGGGGTTGGATAATGAGTTTAGCCGGTATTACAGCAAAGCTTATCTACGGCACCTCTTCAAAGCAGGGGAATACCTGAGCCTCACCATCGCATCGGTACAAAACCTGTCGCTGTACCTGTGGCTGGTGCGGGAAGCCCGCAAACACATTATGTCTGGTGACTTCACTTCCTGGAAAAGAAACCTGCTGCCGCAACTGCGCCAGCGGCTTTAACGAAATTGAGTTTCCGGTTGCCACGCATAAATGTTTACTTCGCTGCCGATTCATGAAAAAAATTGACTGGTACATACTGCGTCAGTTTCTGGTAACCTTTGTGTTTTGCATGCTGCTCTTCACGGTAATTGCCGTAGCGGTAGACAGCAGCGAAAAAACCGATGACTTCGTGAAGTCCGGCCTCAGCACGGGTCAAATCATTAAGCAATATTATTTTGGCTTTGTGCCCTTCATCTGGGGGCTGTTATTTCCGCTGTTTGTATTTATTGCAGTTATTTTTTTTACCAGCCGCATGGCCCTGCGTACCGAGGTGATTGCCATTATTGCCGCCGGTGTGGAATACAAGCGTTGGTTGCGGCCTTACCTTATTGGTGGTGCTTTTTTTGCCGTGATTTTGTTTTTGGCTTCCCGCTATGTGATTCCCCGGGCCAATGTGATTCAAAGTGAGTTCAAAGCCCGGTATTTGGACTCCAGCCCCGGCAGCGATAATTACAATAGCAACTCTTTTTATCTGCGCACTGATAGCAATACCTACATCGGCATCCGGTATTTTGATACCAGCAGCAAAACAGCTACGGGTGTATTTATGAACCGGCTCAAAAACGACGTGCTGGTGTACAACATGCGGGCCGATAACATGAGATGGGATG